>WNFE01005208.1_pt1 | contig 10660 bp, 8 predicted proteins | sample 5400451 | NCBI WGS metagenome assembly WNFE01 (sample SAMN13153344, study PRJNA577476) | soil metagenome | isolation source: 200 cm saprolite under Douglas fir tree site 2 hole 2 | place: USA:California | collected 2015-04-18
CCCCGCGATCAAATTCAGCAGCGTGGACTTGCCCGATCCGCTCGCGCCCAAAAGCGCCAGGAACTCCCCTGTGCGGACTTCGAGCGAAATCTGGTCCACTGCGCGGATCAGCGCGTCGCCCATTTTGTAGTGGCGTGACACGCAATCGGCGCGGATCGCAAAACCGTTCGAACTTGCCGGAATTTCAGACACATTCATACTACGCAGGGTAACACGCAAAGGTTTCACGAGGAATTTTGCGGCCGCCTACAACTTCTCGCATGGACAATAGAAGAACTGACTTTGTTGATTCTCTCCTGATGCTGGTGGTTGCTGTAGCCCGCGTCTTCAGACGCGGGGATTTTGCTGACAATCAGCAAGCAAACCCTCGCCTCTAAAGAGGCGAGCTACAATTTCGGTGCCTTCAGGCGAGCGGAAACCACGGAATCATGCGAAAGATCAACAGAGCCAGAAGAAATCCTGATTCTTATCGAATGCGGGGAACTACACGGACCGGAAGATACTCTTCCGCTGACGCCGCAGCAAAAACAATAGCGGCCTGGATATCTTCAGGCTTCAGGCTGGGGAAGTTGGACAGGATTTCTTCAGCAGTGTCCCCTGCGGCGAGGCTGGCGAGCACCGTGCGCAGAGTCACTCGAGTTCCCTTGAATACGGGCTCTCCCCCACTGAGCTGGCCGTCTCGGACGATACGTTCATCGTAGCTCTTCGGGTTGCCACTTGCGCTGCTCATGACCCTACCCCTGACCTTACCTGAGCCATGATATCACGTAAGGACAGTGAACCTGCCCTTCTAGGCCAATGGTGACTTGATGCAGTCAACATTTCCGTTGGCTAGACTGTAGCCTATTCAGGAATCTATACTCCTTGCGTGACTCCTCCTTCCGCGAAATCTGAGCTGGACCTTCTTGCCCCGCTGCGCCGCTACTGGGGATACGATGCGTTTCGTCCCTTGCAGGAGCGCATTGTGCGAAGTTTGCTCGGAGGCCGCGATACTTGCGTCGTCATGCCTACCGGTGGTGGGATGTGTTACCAATTGCCGGGAGCGATGCTGGCGGGGCAAACCGTCATTGTTGTTTCGCCTTTGATCGCCCTGATGCAGGACCAGGTGGCGCAACTCACGCAAATGGGAATTCCCTCGGCTCTGCTGAACAGCTCTCTGGCGGCGGGCCAGCAGGCTCAGGTCATACAAAAAGCGCGTGCAGGCGAATATCGCCTCCTGTATCTTTCGCCGGAGCGTCTGGCACGCGCGGACACGCTCGACTGGCTGCAAGGTATCCCAGTTTCATTCTTTGCCATCGATGAAGCGCACTGCATTTCGGAGTGGGGGCACGAGTTTCGGCCTGAATACCGGCAGTTGAGCCGGCTACGCGTCAATTTTTCCGACCGCCCCATCGCGGCCTTCACCGCGAGCGCCACACAGCGCGTGCGTCACGACATCATCCATCAGCTCCAGTTGCGCGATCCCGATAAATATATCGCCAGCTTCCACCGGCCCAATTTGCGCTACGTCGTGAGGGCCTGCGATGGGAGCTCGCAGCCCGACTTGCTCGTGAGCGCGCTGCGAAGCTACAAGGACGGCAATATTATTGTGTATGCGCCCACCATTGCGAAGGTCGAAGCGACAGCGGATTTTCTCCAGGCGATGGGGATTCCCGCCATCGCGTATCACGGCCAGATGGAGGCCGACGACCGGAGGCGCAACCAGGAGCGCTGGATGTCGGACGGAGTGCGCGTGCTGGTCGGCACGATCGCGTTCGGCCTCGGCATCAATAAAGCCGCCGTGCGCGCCGTGATTCATCTCTCGCTGCCGAAATCGATCGAGCAGTATTACCAGGAGGCGGGACGCGCCGGGCGCGACGGCCTGCCGGCGGATTGCGTTCTTCTCTGGCAGAATCGCGACGCAGGTCTGCACGCGTATTTCATCGGCCAGATCAACGATTCGGCGGAGAGGGAGCGGGCCTGGCAGCGCTACCACGAAATTCGCAATTTCGTCGAATCGAAATATTGCCGTCACCTGCAAATCTGCAGGCATTTTGGCGAGACGCCGAGGTGGAAAACCTGCGACGCGTGCGACGTCTGCGGTTCGGAGCCAGACTGGCTCTCCGCGCAGGAAGAGACGGCGCAGCCGCAGAAATCCAGGTCCAAACGCCGAAAAGCGGAACCGCAGCGGCGGGAGATCGAATTTACGCCGCGCCCAGCGCCCCCCGTGCAGCGGGAGCGCGTGCAAGGCTCGCTGGGGAAGATTGCATCAGACATCGATCCCGAACTGCGCGAATATCTTCGGGAGTGGCGCAGAGAGACTGCAAATCAGCAGAACACTCCCGCGTTCATCGTCATGCACGACACCACGCTCGACGAAATCAGCCGGATTCGCCCGCGGTCTCTGCGTGAACTTCTTCAAGTTTCCGGTATCGGTGAACGCAAGGCGGAATTGTATGGCCAACAAATCCTCGACGCCCTGCGCCGATTTGAAAAGGGTTCCCGGAGCAGCCCGATACCTGAGAAGAAGTTGAGCCCCGCCGCGGAGACGATGCGGCTGCTCGCGGAAGGGCGCACACTGGACGAGATCGCCGCGATTCGCGGCCGGCAGCGATCGACAATTGTAAGCATGGTCTCGGACCTGGTGGAACGCGGAGAAGTGGAATTTCAACCCGGCTGGGTGGATCAGGAAAAACAGAAAAAGATTGCAGATGTCGGCGGGCGCCTCGGTCTCGGCAAGCTTACGCCGCTAAAGGAAGCCCTCCCGCCCGAATTCACGTACGAAGAGATACGCCTCGTAGTGGCGCGGTTGCGCGCGAAGGAAGAACCAGCTTAGGTCATGCCTGCATTTGTGGTCCCGAAATTAACGCCCGACCTGCGATTTACAGACGGTTGGGGTTGGTGTATACCCCTATAGAGGCCATAGAACCCCATGAAACTCACTCGAACCATTATTCTGTTTGCGCTCTGCGCGATTTGTGTTCCGTTTTCTCATGCCGATGAAGGAATGTGGCTGTTTAACAATCCACCTTACAAGACCCTCCAGGAAAAATACCATTTCCAACCCACCGCCGCCTGGCTCGAACACCTGCAGAAGGCCTCGGTGCGATTCGACAACGGCGGGTCCGGATCCTTCGTCTCCGCTGATGGCCTGGTGATGACCAACCATCATGTGGGAGCCGATTGCCTTCAGAAGATCAGCAGCAAGGAGAAGGACTACGTTAAGTCCGGCTTTGAGGCCCGCAGCCGCGCCGAAGAACCGAAATGCGTGGATTTGGAGTTGAACGTTCTCATGAGCATCGAGGACGTTACGAATCGTGTGGCAACCGCCGTTACTTCAGGAATGAATTCCGCGGATGCGGAGAAGGCTCGCCGGGCAGTCATTAACGACATCGAGAAAGAATCCCGTGACAAAACGGGCCTGCGCAGCAACGTGATTACGCTCTACAACGGCGGTCAATACCACCTTTATCGTTATAAGCGCTACACCGACGTGCGCCTGGTCTTCGCGCCGCAAAAATCGATCGCCTTCTTCGGCGGCGACCCGGACAATTTCGAGTATCCGCGCTACGACCTGGACATCTGTTTCTTCAGGGTCTACGAGAATGACCAGGCAGTGCACGTGGACCACTTCCTGAAGTGGAGCGAGGCAGGCGCGGCGGAAGGAGACCTGATCTTCGTTTCCGGAAATCCAGGCCGCACCGAACGTCTCGACACTATTGCGCACATCGAATATCAGCGCGACCTTGTGGTGCCGGGTGTCTTGAATCTCCTGCGCCGGAGAGAGGTGCTTCTGAAGAACTACTCGGACCGTAACATCGAAAACGCCCGCCGCGCGGAAGACGACCTATTTGGCATAGAAAACAGCCGCAAAGCGTACCTGGGCATTCTCGCTGGTCTGCAGGATCCCGCAATCATAGACAAGAAGCGTGCTGCGGAGAAAACCCTGCGGGATACTGTCGGAAATGATCCTAAGTTGCAGCAGGCCTACGGAGAGGCCTGGGACCAGGTGGCCGCAACCTTAAAGACGCTGGTGAAAATCCGCGACGAGTACAATCTCATCGGGTACGGCCCAACAAAACGCGCCCAAGCATTCAACAGCGATTTATTCGACATCGCGATGACGCTGGTGCGCTTGTCGCAGGAATCCCCCAAGCCCAACGCCGAACGTCTCCGCGAGTACTCAGAATCCAGCCTCGACTCACTAAAGCTGGAGTTGTTTTCCGAAGCCCCCATCTACGACGACCTCGAAACAGTGAAGCTGGCCGATTCGCTGGGACTGATGGTCGAAGTCATGGGCGCCGACAATGAGCTGGTGAAAAAAGTGCTCGCAGGCAAATCACCCCGTGATCGCGCCGCAGAGTTGGTCCGCGGCACCAAGCTGAGGGATGTCTCGCTTCGCAAGAAGTTGGCGGACGGTGGCATGAAGGCGATCGACGATTCGAAAGATCCCATGATCGAACTTGCGAAGCTAATCGACCCGCCCGCCCGGCGGATCCGCCAGACGTTCGAACAGCAAGTGGATGAGCCCCAGCGTCAGGCGTATGGAAAAATCGCCAACGCCCGGTTCGCCGTCTATGGCTCCAGCGTCTATCCCGATGCCACCTTCACGCTGCGCCTGGCCTTTGGTGAAGCCAAAGGATACGTTGAGGCGGGCCAAGAGATTCCGTGGGCCACAAAACTGGGCGGCACGTTTGAGCATGCCGACGCACACGAGAACAAAGAGCCGTTCGAGCTGCCCGCCATTTGGAAAGAGCGCAAGGGGAAACTCAATCCCTCCACACCTTTCAACTTCGTCAGCACTGCCGACATCATCGGAGGCAATTCCGGAAGCCCGGTGGTTAACCGCGAGGGCGAACTAGTGGGGATCATTTTTGATGGCAATATTCAATCTCTGATACTCGACTACATCTACGCAGATCAGGAATCCCGCGCCGTCGCTGTACATTCGGCGGGAATTCTCGAAGCGCTGCGGAAGGTGTACGCGGCGGACCGGCTGGTGGGAGAGCTCACTGGGAAGAAATGAGCATGCTACTTCGCCTCTTCCAATTTCCATAATTATGTAATGGTTGAAGGTCTGCCCGCGTACTACCCTGACACCGGCAGGCGGATTCAGAGGTTTGCGCTTGTGCACGCGAGCGCAACGCACTAAGAACAGCGGTCAAGCTTGCGGCCCGCCCTCCCTCGCCACTCCGTCCCGCTGACCGTTGGCCATCATTTCATCTCAACCAGCTCAAGCGCCTCGCGACTCGGACCTTCAATCATCACGGCGCGCGTGTCGCCAAACTTGTAGGGTTGTTCGAGGAACTTAACCCCCTCACTCCGCAGCTTCGCGATCCATGCGTCAAGGTTGCTGACACTGAGCGCGATATGATCGGCCAAATGTCCACGCGTGCTGACGAGCGGTTGGGCTCCCTGACGCATGTACCAATTCAATGCTACATCATCGAAAAGTACGCCTGCCGAAGGCTGGCGGATGGTCCCCACCTTTTCGAGTCCTGGCCAACTCGGTTCGCTGTGCCCCACCTTGCAATCAGCCTCGGTGTGCGGCGCCTGTGCGGCAGCGGTCTGGTTGACTGGCGCGTTGAGGTGCTTCTGATACCAGAGCTGTGCGCAGAACGGGTCTTCCTGGTACATATGCACGTGGTTGAAGCGCTCCACCGGCATATCTCCCTGGTACTCCACAATGGCCCGGTCGGGGCCTTGCAGATACGCGAAGCCAGCGCCTCCCCGTGGCTCGACGCCCTTGGCCTTGGCTTCCGCGATCTGTGCTTTGGTCAGTCCCAAGATACCTCCCGTGCCAGGCCAGGTATCGCTACTGATGAACACCGCGCCGCCTTCTTCCGTGGTATAGAGCGGCAGGAGTTGGACGTCTTTCCGCTGCTTGTACATTTCGAGGTTTTTGCGCACATCGACGACATGCCAGCCGAAGTGCCAGATCGCGGTCTGCGGCTCGATTGGAGGCGGCACGCTGACCTTCGTGAATAGAACATATACTTTGCCGGCTCTCAGCGCTGGGAAACCCGCAAGACTCGCCTTCGCCGTGCTGGGAAACTGTTTCATGTAAAACTCGATTGCCGCGTCCGGGTTCACCGAATTGAGATGGAGATGATGGAAGCCCGGCGCCGGAAGCGTGTCAACTTGGCTTCTAGTTTGGGTTTCGCCCCACCGCGCGAATATCACCATCAGAATTGCGGCTAACAGGAGTGTTCTAATTTTCATGGGATTGCCCTCGCGTTAAAGAAATCGGAATTCACGATTTCAATTCCACCCGCGCGCAAAACATATGCCAGCCGCGCCCTTGCGTCAATCCCAGATCGCTTTGCCGGGTTCACCGGTGAGGGCATAGGGTGTATAAGTGTGCCTGGCCGTATTCCGGCGGGCTCCACGCCCTGGCCAAATGAAACTGTCCCGAGAGGTTTGCGATGATACTTGCAGGCCGAACCAGATTCACGCTTATAGCCGTGCTTGCGGCGATTGCACCGTTTGCACTGGTGGCAGACGCCCAACAAACCCAGTACCCAAAGCAAACCCAACTCCCCAATCCGTATCGACTGGTGGACAACTGGCCGACGCTTCCCAAGAGCATGAATGGAGGTCAGTGGGGAGAGCTAATCAGGGCAGATATAGATCCTAAAGGGAACATATGGGTCTTTCACCGATGTTTCAATACCGTTCCCGCTGGCGCCGCCACCTGCGTGGGCCGCTCTGAGCCGCCGATTTTGGAATTTGATCCGTCCGGAGAACTTCTGACGAGCTTTGGGAGCGGGATGTTCGCGTTTCCCCATGGGTTTACTGTGGATTCGCAAGGAAACGTGTGGGCGAGCGACGCAAATGCGGACGCGACCGTACTCGGCATGTCGGCGAAGGATTCAAACGGCGTGATCAGGGGCCACCAGGTCTTCAAGCTGAGTCCGGCAGGCAAAGTGTTGATGACCCTCGGCAAGGAAGGAGTAGCGGGGAACGGTCCGGATAGCTTCGATCAGCCGTCGGGTATTGCCATTGCGTCCAATGGCGATATCTTTGTGACGGATGGCCATGGCAAGAATGATCGCGTAGTGAAGTTTTCAAAGGACGGCCGGTTCATCAAAACCTGGGGACACCACGGATCAGGGCCCGGCGAATTCGACCAGCCCCACGACATCTCCATCGGTGGTTCCCAAGGCCACGTATTCGTCGCCGACCGCAGTAACAGCCGGGTCCAGATCTTCGACCAGGACGGCAACTTCATCGCCGCGTGGAAACAATTTGGACGGCCCAGCGCCGTGTACGTTGCGAAAGACGACGCCCTTTACGTGAGCGACTCGCAATCGAATTCCACAGTCAATCCAGGCTACACGAGGGGCATCACGATTGGGAGCGCCAAAGACGGCTCGCTCAGGGCCTTCATTCCGGACCCTGATCTGGCCCAAGCGGACGTGAACCGTATATCCGGGGCGTCGGGCATAGTGGCAGATGCCGAGGGCACCATCTACGCGGCCGACGTCGGTCCGCACAAATTAAGGAAATACGTTAAGGTCAAATAGGGATGTCCAACAAAACGGCTCTATAACGCTTTTGCCTTGAAAAACCACGATCATTGCCACTCAAATTGCGGGAACCATCCAGCCCGCCTCGCTACGTGCTTTTTCGGCAGCCTGCTCCGGTGGCAGCGAAGAATCCCAAAGATTCGCGACAAATCGGCCACCGGTCACTCCGTCCGCGGACTCCGAAGCCAGCCACAGGAGCGGGGGCACCATGATGTTCGGATCGAGTAGGCGGTGGCGCGCAATATCGCGCGGCACCATGCCAGTGTCGGTTGCCCCACCCGGTAGTAAAGAATTAACCGTCACACCAGTTCCAGCCAAGTCCTGCGCCCAAATAATGGTTTCGGACTCGAGTGCCGCCTTCGAAGGTCCATAGGGCGAGAAGCCAGCGCGGCGCATGGTCTCATGGTTCATCGAAATGTTGATGATGCGGCCCCATCCCTGTTTAACCATCTGGGGCGCCACTTCGCGAGCCATGAAGAACGGCCCATTCACATTGGTGTCGATAATCATTCGCCAGACTGCGGGGTCGGTCTGCCAGAACTTCGTGGGAGTATCGAAGAATTTCTCACTGACGAAACGCATTCCGCGTCCGGCGTTGTTCACGAGGATGTGAACCGAGCCGAACTCGCGAAGGGTCTGGCTCACCACAAGCCGGCAGTCTTCTTCACTGGCGACATCGGCGACGAACTCGCGGATTGTCCCAGCCTCTCGGATTTTCGCGGCTTCATTTGCCACCGTCTCGATTTCTTGGCGAGTGCGCGCCGCCGTCATTACTATGTTCGCTCCGGCGCGTACCAAACCTAGCGCCATCGCTCGGCCCAGTCCGCGACCCGCGCCAGTGACGATCGCCGTCTTACCCGAAAGTTCTCCTCTTGTCATTTTCCCCCTCTCTTGATCCCACCTTGCGGCGGGTTTGAAATTCCGGAAGACCTTTGTTGCGAAAAGGAAAACGAGACAGAAGGTCTGAGGGAAGTATACGCCGAAGATGCATCGGCTAACCTTGGCCGATCCGGATGCTCAAGAGACGAAGAGTACGGTTCAACGGAGGCACGCTGGTCCCGAAGCGGACGCGAAGACTTATTAAACTTCATGGATTCTTGTGGTCTCTAAGCAATTATTGGTGGATCATTTGCGAAGCGCTTATTGAACTCTGTTGAATCTTGTTGAAGTTTGATGGCTTCATGATTACAAATCCGTTTGCGACGAGGCGCGAAAGGATTTGCTTCGGTGGCCGTAATGCGCGGGGCAAGCCACGAATGCCTCCTTGCAACCTCCAAGCGTTATGAAAAAGTACAGTGAAGTCGCCGCGTTCATCCTCGCCGGTGGTTCAAGTTCGCGCATGGGCCGGGAGAAGTGCTTGCTTGAGTTTGGAGGCGAGCCGCTCATTGTTCGAACGGCTCACTTGATCGAACGACTCGTCGCCGAAGTTACGGTTGTCGGCCCGCCCGAACGTTATGCTGCACTGGGAATGCGCGCCATCGCGGATCGGGATCTTAGGAGGGGGGAAAGAAAAGAGGAGCTGCGCACTCCTCTGGCCGGAATCGCGACCGCGCTCAACGCGACGAAAGCGCCCTGGAATCTCATTCTGGCGTGCGACCTGCCGTATCTCACTCCCGAGTGGCTGGATTGGCTGCTCGCGCGTGCGGTCGATTCTGGCGCGCACATTGTAATGCCGGTCACTTCGCAGGGACTTGAGCCGCTCGCAGCCGTCTATCGCAGAGAATGCGCCGCGCCGATCGTTACAGCGCTCGAACGGGGCGTTCGAAAAGTCACCGAGGCGATGGCTGAATTTCGCCTGGAACGCTTGTCTGAAAATGAGTGGAACATGCACGACCCGGAAGGCCGGGTCCTGAGAAACATGAACGCCCCGACCGACTATGAAGAAGCGAGAAAGTGGTTGGAGACAAGGTGACCCTGAAATAGCACGTCGTTTGCGACCACGCGATTCGATTCCAGGCGCACTTCGCGCAGTGCGGGCGCCACAATGGGCTGGCCGCCATAGGTAGTGATTAGTTTTGATATCTCTTTAGCGTGGCGGCTCGCAAGGGCCAGCACGCGTAGTCCGCTGAAATTAGCGCTTGCCATTGGGCCCTTTTCAAAAGCGGAAGTTTGTCTCCACGTAGCCGAATTGAGCGCTGGTGCCGGCGGGATAGATGCTGGCTACCAGGCTCTTTCCCCAGGCATGTGCGTAGTATGTTGTGATGCTGAAGCCATAGCGCAACGGTACATCCAGGCTAACATCCCAAACATTTGCCAGGCTGCGGTTCCCGCCGCTGGCACGGCCGGTATAACCGAATGTTTTAGCCTGGAACGCGCCGCCGCCCGCATACCAAAGGTCCTGGGAGTTGGCGAGGCGCAGCGCGTGTAGCTCGCTGCGTATGGCGAACGCATGAGGCAGGCGGAACACCGCCGTACCGTAGAAATCTTCGTTGTTCATCATGTTGTAGAAAGGAAATCTGTCATAGGGGCGCGGCGTGGGCAGGACTTGGAAGAATGTGCCGTGAACATTGTCGTTGGGATTGGAATCGCCGCTGCCAAAGGAATAGCCGGCGCTGAACCAGGGATTGATCAGGCGCACCTTCGGTTGCCAGCCGACTTCACCAACAAACGCTCCGGCGCGTTGCGTTACCACGCCCCAGCCGCCGCTTTGCAAAGCTCCCCAAAGCTGGAAGTTGAATTGGCCCGCACGATCCGTGCGGAAAACATGGGCATAGTCGGCGCCATACGTGGCGATGCGGATGTGGAAGGTGTCGGCGGTCCGGGCGGCGACAGTCCGATTGTCGGTCTTGAGGACCGCACCGCGATCATCCACGAACCCGAGAGCGAAAACGCGCAGGGATCCAGCGTTCTTCTTCGAATCGAGGGAATGCGTAAATGCCCCATAGAAAACGTCCACGTTCAACTCGCCCATTCCGTCGCTTTGATAGACGCCGCGCGTGGGGCGGGCGCCGAAGAGCGTAATGTTGTCGTTGCCCGCGTTGAATCCGAGTTGCGCTCCATCGAAGCTGCGCTGTACGGCGGAAAATCCGAAATCGCCGATCAATCGCTGGAACACTCGCGTGTTCACGAAAGTCGCCAAAGTTTTGTCTTTCGGCTGGGCCTCGGCGCCGTCTAGAAAGGTGAATCGGCCCAGGCGCAGCTTCGCCTTCGCA
>WNFE01015116.1_pt1 | contig 10659 bp, 9 predicted proteins | sample 5400451 | NCBI WGS metagenome assembly WNFE01 (sample SAMN13153344, study PRJNA577476) | soil metagenome | isolation source: 200 cm saprolite under Douglas fir tree site 2 hole 2 | place: USA:California | collected 2015-04-18
CGTTGTCGTTGTCGAGCAGGACCAGAAGCTTCTCGATTCTGGAATGAAGAGGGTCGAGGAATATATCGAACGAGCAATCTCAAGAGGCCACATAACCAAGGATCAAGCATCAACAATCAACACCAAGCTACGCGGTACGATCGACTTCAACACTGCTTGCAAGAACGCGAGTCTTGTTGTCGAAGCTGTCTTCGAAGATCCTGTTGTCAAGGAGAAAGTGTTTGTGACAATAGACAAGTACTCTCCGAAAGAAGCAGTCCTAGCGTCCAACACTTCTTCGATAAGCATCACACGCCTCGCACGTGCTACTCAGAGGCCGGACCGAGTCTTGGGACTTCACTTTTTCAATCCAGTACCGACGATGAAGCTGGTCGAGCTAATCAAAGGCAGCCAGACCTCCGAATCGACGGTCAAGACTGCGAGAGGCTTTGTCGAATCCCTTGGAAAGACTGTCGTTCAATCTCTCGACAAGACAGGATTCATCGTCAACAAAGCACTCATGCCATTCCTTAACGAGAGCATCAAACTCCTCGAACAGGGCGTTGCATCCAGAGAAGACATTGACAAGGCGTTCGTGCTAGGAACAAACCATCCCATGGGCCCTCTACAACTCTCAGATTTCATCGGCGTCGACGTGGTCTACCAGACCCTCAAGGTCCTCGAGAACGAGTACGGCAACTGCTTCAAGCCAACTCCTCTCCTTGAGAAGATGGTTAAAGAGGGAAGACTGGGCAGGAAGACAGGCAAGGGCTTCTATGACTACTGACGAAACTGCGATCCTAAACGAGCCGTCGAAGCGGTTAACAGAAGTGATCCTGAAAGGCGACGATCAAGACGCGGCACGCATTGCAGGAGAAATCGCCAGTGGAAAAACACAAACAAACGAACTTGTAGACACGATCTCAGAGACGATGAATATTGTCGCCGATTTGCATGAAGTCGACAGGTATACAATTCACCAAGTTGAAAGCTGTGAACGCGCTGCCGAGAGTGCCCTCAACGCTATCAGGCCGGGACTAAAGGTGGAACAGCGAAGAATCTCGGGCAAAGTGATGGTCACGTCTCTCCACGGAGACCCACACACCTTCGACAAGACCCTTCTTCTCACCATGCTGGAGATGGGAGGCTTCTCCGCAATGGACGGGGGCGAAGAACTCTCTCCCGAAGAGGTTGTAAGAAACGTCAAGAGGCTCAAACCAGACGTACTCGCAATTCCCCTGGTGACCGCGTCAGCTGTAAACGATCTCTTGCGTACGCGCTCCCTTTTGGCAAATTCGGGCGCTAAGACCAAGCTTGTCACATATGGAAGGGGAGTGACAAAGCTACCGAGCGATTCGCAACTAAGCGCCATGGAAGAGGACTCGCTGAGCATACTGAGCAGAATAGCCGAGATTCTGATTTCGCTCTAAGCTACTTCTTCCTTCTCAGAGCAAGCATCAGACTCCGAGTTCCCTTTACCCTCCAGAGAAGCAGCCCTGAAACGACGGCTGACGTGAAGGCGGCTGAAAGCTGGGACAGGACAAACTTGACTGAATAGTCCATCCTGGCTAGACCGAATGACCAAGTGTAGAAGTTGATCGATGTCTGTCTCAAAGATGGAATAGTATTCGATACCGATGCCACGGCGCTGATGAACCAGCTCGACTCGACGATGTAAGGCGTGAAGAGGACGATAGTGAACGGCGCTAGAACAATGGCCGCCGCCTTCACCATCCTTAGAGGGTAGAGTATCCTTCGAACCCGTCGATCAGGACCCGCCATAACGAACGCGGTGTTCTCGAAGACGCTCATCCAGAGGGTTAGAAGAACGACTGCGTTTGCCAAGGAGAAGAAGAGCGCAATGGAGAGCGGGATTCTCAGCGCTCCGAGAGAAATCGTGAATGCTTCATCCATCATGCCACGGCCGACCATGTAGTTGAAGTAGAGCAACTCGATACCAACAGCGATTGCCGCGAAGACGATCGCGGGCATCCAGCCTCGCAGAATCTCCCAGCGGAGAAACATACGCTTGTAAGTGGTAGTGCCCGAGGCCATGGCCAAACACGTGAAGATATCACGAATGTTGACTGGTTAAAAACCCGATGGCTCGCGTAACCAGATCATTTCCGCTAGAGTTACGGGAGCTTAGTCTACACCCGAACTTCAATCTCCCAATAACGTGCGTTGAGTGCACGGTCCGCCGAGGTTTCACAGTCAAGAGAAACGCGTGATCGGATGGTTGAACAAAGGAAAATGGATACTGGTAGCCCTTGCTCTAGTACTCATATCGTCAATCACGAGTCCCGTGTACGCGACAGCTCCCAGCCCGCAAGAAAGCGTGAGTCTGTACACAGGCAACAAGCTCATCATAAGCTCCACCCAGCAAGCAATCAAGTCAGTCATCGTAAGAGGCAACCTCACGGCCGCAACAGTATCGAACGTAAACTATCCAGCCAAGAACTTCACCCTAACAACAAACTCAACACAGCTCTACACGCTGAACATCTGGCTCTCATACCCGAGCACATACACAACCGCAATCGTGATCAATGATCCCATCGCCGGCTCGAACAGCCAGTACACCTCCTATTACGTGTCTGCTGGGGACCTGAATCTTACAATATTCGCAGACTTCCAGCTTGCACCAAGCAACGGGGGAGGCGTGCCCCTCAGCTGGTCCTCGTTCTTCGGATGGTTCAGCCAGTTCGGCAACGCATTTCCCCTGTGGATCAAGATACTCTACACGATACTCGGAGCCCAGTTTGCCTTCGTAGGCTACCGGTGGATAAAGTTCGAGGACGAAAAGAGAAGGATCGAGGGCCACTTGCCTCCGCTTGACCGTGGGAATAGGATCTACCTATGGATCGATGTCGCGTTCAGAACACTACTTGCTGGCTTCATCGTAAGCCTCGCGCTAATGTTAGGCGAGACAGTCATCATTACCGTAGCCCAGTATTTGTTCTTCGTCACCCTCAACCTCTTCAATCTAGTCGACCTGTTCTCGCTCTTCTTCGTCGCAGTCCTCGGATTGATCATCTACCTCGCCCGCGAAGGACTGGACAAGTTCCTTGACCTAAAGCCAATGGTGGAGGATTAGCATTTGAAGAACCAGCGACGAGTAGCAGCCAATGACGACCAACTCTCCGAGTTCCTATTCGGCTCCGTGAGGCCCTGGTGGGACCGCCGACCATGGCTCAGACGAATCTTCCTCATTCCGCTCCGATCAGTCGACAAGTCTTACGGTAGATGGAGCAAGGCTAGAGTGTCACCCAGACGATTCCGAAAGATCCAAGAGCGTCTAGACCGAGAATATCCCCCCGACAAATTCTCCCCTTCAAATCTCATCGGCAGAGACAGAGAGTTCAACCTCCTACTCGACTCCTTCAGACTCCACGTATTACGCCATCCCTCACTGACCAAATATTTTGGCAGAGAAGAACTGCCAAAAGCGCTCTGTCTCGCAGGAGACAGCGGAACAGGCAAGACCTTCCTAACCATGGTATCGCTGCGAGAGATGCTTTTCGAAGGCTATCGGAGTGGGGTCCTCGTTACTCCCGTGATCCTGAAAGGGTCTGATGTTTACTCTGAATTCTACGGCAAGAGCACTCGACAACTCGGCCGCTTTTTGGATTATGCAAGCTCCGTTCCTTCGGTTGTCTACATCGATGAATTCCAGAGTTTCGGCCGGAAGGTTCGTGGAGAGACAGGAGCTGAGATCGAGGATACGAGAATCCAGGATGAATTGAATCGCTGGCTTGACAAGATCGTTAGCGGAAAATCTCGAACCATGGTGATCGTAGCGACGAACGCTTACGAGAAGATCCGGGAAGATATTCGTCGTAGACTGTCAAAGGTCAGCCTGAACGACGGAGTGACTCGCGAGATGCTGCTGGCGGTCGTAAACGACTCGCTGAAGAGAGAAGGATGGGTCAATCTCAAGGCTGACGATCTTCTCGATCTGATGGAGAGAGAAGTAACTATCAGGCGCCGTGCTTCCCTCACTCCCAGCGACATCCAAGAGATCTTCCGAGAAGTCCGAAAGTCAAAGGAGGCTCCGCTGCGCGAGAGGATTAGAGAATCGAGGACTGATCTCCGAACCGTCGAACGGCCCAAGATCTCAGCGGGAATCGAGGATTTTGCGGCAGCCGCGCGGAACGTCAAACTCTACTCTGAACAGGAGAAGTCGCAGGAAGTTGTTGACGCGATCTATGTAATGAAGCCCAAAGTTAGTCGAGAAGATCTTGGCGGCCTTCATGATGTGAAGAATAAGGTCCTCAACCATATCGCCCTCGCCTTCAACCCGTCAATGAGGGAACTGGGCCACCAGTCGAACCCACGATTCTTCCTTCTCGGACCACCCGGCACAGGAAAGACGCTATTGGCGATGGTGGCGGCTGCTGAGAACAATGTGGGGTTCATCAAAGTGCGAGGGGGCGAACTGATGAGCGGTGCAAACTACATGGGAGATCCGGAGAAACGGATCAAGGATCTCTTCGGAATGGTCCGTCAGAAGAGTCCGTGCATCCTGCTTCTGGACGAGGCTGACGCCATATTCTGGGGGGGTGATCCTTCTAGCAACAAGATACTAGCGCAGGTTAAGGCCGAGCTCAGCGAACTCCGGTCAGAAGACCGGGTCGTGGTCATTGCCACTTCAAACAAAGAGCAGCTTATTGATCAGGCCACCCGTGACAGGTTTGAGCCGAACATCTTCTACATCCATCCACCACTCAACGACGCTGAGTGGAATGAGGTAGTTGCGATTCACCTCAGGAAGTTGCAGCCATACCTCCACCCCGAGGTTGACGCGGCTCAGATAACGAGAATGTTCCGGAGACAACGAGTACTCAGCCCGAGAGGAGTCGCAGAAACTGTCTCTGAGGCTCACCGGCTCTGGGCGTCCGAAATCGCAGCGGCGAGAGGCATCACCGATGCCGGGGCTTCAGAGTCAGCCGTCCACAATATTACGACGAAGTACGAAGAGGACCTGGACAGACTGAAGGAGGTTCTCGCCCTCTACCAACAGGAGGGAACCGATCTCAAACGGGACCAGGTGAACCAGGATAATTACAAGCTGCGACTGTTCCACTTCCAGAGGGCAATATCCAGCCTCGAATCCTTAGAGGACAAGGAGCATCGGGAGATCGCGGAGGCGCTCATACTCTCGCAGGCCCTGCCTGGTGTCACGTATGGTCTGTACACGAGCGACAGGGGCTCGGGAGGTATACTCACCATTCAGTGTAATGTTAGGCCAGCCAATTCAGGCGAGAGACACGTGTCCGTGACCGGCCAGGCCAGTTCCTTGATCATGGGGCAGACGTTCGTCCCAGATCATTCCGTGATAGAGAGTGCCGAGAACGCTGTTGAAGCAGTAAAGTCATGGCTCTGGTCCCGGACCCGAGTCGACCTTTCCAAATATCACGTGCACTTCCAGATCCGCAGCATCCTGGAAGGAGCACCGGGGGCGGGAGTATCAGGTCCGAGCGCCGGCTATGCCATGCTGAATGCGCTAATCTCGGAACTCTCCAACACTCCAATAATCCAGTCGAAAGTGATGACTGGAACAATAGGACTGAAAATGGACGTAGGCCCAGTAGGAGGACTGGGCGGACGGGGTCGAGAAGCAGGGAAGCTCGTGGGAATACTGAAAGCTGAGAAGGTGAAGATTACAGACCTTCTAGTCCCCGACTCCAACTATCGCAGTGCGAAGGACGAGATGAAGATGGTTCAAGACGAAGGAATCATCGTGCACCCAATCACCAACGCGCAAGATGGTTGGCCGATTTTGTTCGGTCTAACAGGCGAGGAGCTTGCGAAGAAGATACGAGCAGCCCTTGTTGACCGAGAATCTCTAGTTGACCTGGAATCGAACGCGTCTCGATTCGTTGGAACTGGACAGTCGTAGATAGTCTACGCGGGTAGATTTTGGTGGAAAAACCCAGCGAGACACCGTGCGAGTTACAAATGGCGTATCTATCTTCCTAGATGTCATGTTGACCGGACGCTACAATGGCTGTAGATGCTCAAGGCAAATCCGCTTGGACCGGAAAGGATGTGTCTGAACGAGAGATCAACCTTCTGAACCAGCGAGTCATACAGTTTACTGATATCGAAGATACGTTTCTCGATGTGTGGCTTCAACTAGAAAACGCGAATCTCGACGAGCTTGCGGCAAAATGTGTGGCTTCAACTAGAAAACGCGAATCTCGACGAGCTTGCGGCAAAGGTTCTCAATGCTGGGCTACTCTTCGAGCACTACTTGTCACAGTTACCTAACGATCCTACTCAACGGAGTCCCGAGGAGATCGCACAGCTCGAAACCTATCGCTCAGACTCGGGCTCCGCTTTGGACGAGGGAAGGGCGGCTCTGGCATCGATGATGACAATGGGCGAGACCAGTTCAAGCATGACGTCTAGCCTGGCGTCCACGGCGGTGAAGACAGGTACGCTGACGTTCTGGTCTTATCTCGCTTTTCAGGAATACTTGGCTGTCGCAGCAGGAAACATATTGAGTGTGGTGGGTTTCGGGGTTGCGGCTGTCGCCGAATTGTTCTTGGGATTCTGGCTGGCCGGCTACAAGGGTGGGACGAATCGATCCATACGCCGAATCAAGACTAAGGCTTCTAGCTAGAGTTTTGGGAAATCTGCCGAGAGAATAGCCCAGTTCGAGAAAGTCCGCTACGCACGTTTGTAATCATCCACTACCTTCAGAAAATTCTTGAAGACATCGGCACCTTTGGGTGTGTGATACACCTCGGGGTGGAACTGTACTCCGAACATGTTCATCTTCTCATGCCTCATCGCCTGGATAGTGCAATTGTCTGAACTCGCGAGAACCCTAAACCCTTGGGGAGCCGAGACTACTTCGTCGTTGTGTGATTCCCAGGCTGTGAATGAGGGTTTCAAACCCTCTAGTATCGTGTCCTCGTCCGATACCGAGACCTCGACTGGTCCAAATTCGGGCTTCCGTGCTAGATTCGTTTTTCCGCCGAAGGTCGTGGCCATGAGTTGGTGGGTCACGCAAATACATAGCATCGGGAGCTTGATTTTAGTCATCAACTTCGAAGCGTCTCTGAGTTCTTCGGTTAGGCCATCTAGGGATCTGACGCTCTGAGGCCCTCCACCCATTACCAGCGCATCAGCACCCATCGTCTCGAACTTCTCCACTGGAGTTGACGGAGGCATCAAGCGGGAGCCTACTCCCAGTTCCTGGAGTCTTCTAGTTATCAGATGGTTGTATTGGCCTTTGACGTAGACAACGGGAATAGTTGTCAAGGCTATTCGAACTCTATCGTTGCGGGCGGTTTGGGGGTGATGTCGTAGTAGACTCGTGACGAGTCTCCAGCCTTAAGAATCGACTCTGCAATGTCCTTCAGGATCTTCCAGGGGACTTGGGCAACCGCGGCCGTCATGAAGTCACGGGTCGAGACCGCTCTGACTATCACAGATAACGGGGGTCCTCCTCTCTTCTCCTTGACAAGAACTGCTACACGTGTCACCTCTACAAATTTCTCGACGATGCTGGACTGGGCTAGGCGCAGTTTCTCAGGTAGCCATCCGTAGGTTTCTCTGCTATCCTCTTGGATCTTTATTCCCGCCAACCTCCCGTAGCTTCTCGTATCTCCCTTGACTCCAGTGACTCGGTCTTCGAAAACGTCGACTCGGGTCTCTAGGCTGGGAAGGCCAAGAGCTCCGGCGGCCGTGTCCTCGACACTCTTGTAGACTGGATCTTTTGTGAACTTGTTTTCAATTACGCCGGCGAAGTACTGGTCGTAGTTGAATGGGCCAAGCTTCTCCTCAACGATCTTCGTTGAGGATTTGAGAAGGTCCAGCTTTTTCTTAGAAATGGGTCCAATGCATCTTACTAAGAGCCCTGGACCAGGAAACGGTTGTCGTTCGGAGAGATCCCTCGGAACATCCAAGTGTCGCCCGAGAACCCGAACTTGGTCTTTGTACAATTCTGAGATAGGTTCGACCACCTTGAAACCATAGGTGGATAGAGAATCGATTCCAACCTGCTCGAGGATGTTATGCTGGGTCTTTATTCCACCCTGGGTCTCAATCCAGTCCGGCGCAATGGTCCCCTGAACAACAAAATCGCAACCGTCCCTTCGCGCTTCTTCGCCTAAGATCTGATAGAAGGTCTCCCGAAACTTCTTCCTTTTTTCCTCGGCCATCGCTTCGCACTTTGTAGCCTCGAAGAAGCGCCCACCTGCCTTGACCAGTTTTACTTTCAGCCCTACCGAAGGCTCTCCGAGCCGCGATTTGACGTTCTCGGGCTCACCAACACGTAAGAATCCCGTGTCTATGAAAACTGGGAATAATCTCTCCCCGAGCGCCCTCCTCGCGACCAGCGCCGCAACCGTACTGTCGACTCCCCCGGACACCGCAGCGATTGCTTTACCGTCTCCGATCGTTTCCTGTAGACGAGCGGTCTCGGTAGTCAGATAGCTCGAGGGACTGAATCCTTCAAGCGTCACCGACAACCATTCGCCACTTTAGGCCTAATCTCTTTCTGAGCAATTTATTCTTTATCAAGTGCAAGTCTCTCATAATGATTGAAAATCTTGGCGCTTGCGGTTCCTCAGATCATCGGGAGAGGCACCTGGTTGGACAAGGTTGCCTCCGAGATTGTTGAAAGAGAGCGGAAAATCGGTCGGCAGGTCGATCTGCTTAGAGTCGAGAGCGGACTCGGAGCTTCAGGCGTCCCGCACATCGGCAACTATAGCGATGCAGCCCGCGCTTACGGAATCAAACTTGCACTTGAGGGCATGGGAAGGAAGTCTGAGCTGATCGCCTTCTCAGACGACATGGACGGGCTTAGGAAAGTCCCAGCGGGTCTTCCAAAATCCCTATCAAAATACATCGGATTTCCGGTGTCAAGCATTCCTGACCCGTTTGGTTGTCACGAGAGCTATGGCAGTCACATGAGTGGCTTACTGTTAGACGCCTTGGACAAGACGGGGGTGAAATACCGGGGTGTATCGGGAACTCGTGCTTACAAGGAGGGACTGTTCAACTCCCAGATCGACACGATCCTCAGCAATGCTACTAGAGTTGGCGAGATAATCAAGGAAACTCTGGGACAGGAGAAGTATACTGAGGTTCTGCCCTACTTTCCAATCTGTGAGAGTTGCGGCAGGATATACACCACCAACGCGCTGGAATATGTCCGCGATAGGCACGTGATTAGGTATTCTTGCGACGGGATGGAGATTCGAGGTGAGATGTTGAAAGGATGTGGTCATCGGGGAGAAGTTGATGTTTTTTCGGGCAAAGGAAAGCTGAGCTGGAAGGTCGAGTTTGCAGCTCGGTGGTCTGCTCTGAAAGTCAACTACGAAGCATATGGGAAGGAACTCATCGACTCAGTCAAGGCGAACGATAGGGTGATGGAGGAAGTGCTTGGCGAGCCTCCCCCGTTCCATACACGCTACGAGCATTTTCTGGACAAGACTGGCGCCAAGGTATCGAAGTCTGTCGGTAACGTGCTCGCTCCCCAACTCTGGCTTCGGTATGCGCCACCGCAAACGTTGCTGCTCTTGATGTACAAGAGAAGTGTCGGGTCCAGAGCTGTTTGGGTCAAGGATATTCCCACATACATCGCGGAACTCGATGAGCTAGAGGATGTGTACTTTGGGCGCAAGGAAGTGAAGGACCCAAAGGAACTAGCAAGACTGCGAGGATTGTACGAATACGTCTGGCACCTGTCACCGCCACGATCCCCCACTGCTCACGTGCCTCACAACCTGCTGGTGTACTTGGTCAAAGTAGCCCCCAAGGGCAAGGAGAAGGAATTCGTCGCCCAAAGACTGGCCGGGTACGGCTATCAGGTCGATGCTAACGATCAGCGCTTTCAGGAACGCCTAGAGAAGGCGATGAACTGGGCCAAGGAGATTGAAGCCATAACCACTGGCACCGTGCGGGTCGAAGGCAACGAACGAGACGCTATTCTTGAACTCGCAGGAATCATAAACGCCAGCGACGATGAGAACTATCTGCAGAACTCAGTGTTCACGGTAGCCAAGAAATACGGTCTAGAACCGGGGCCATTCTTCAAGACACTCTACCGGGTACTCATCGGGTCCGATCACGGTCCGAGGCTAGGACCTTACATACTAGCGATGGGCAGAGAGAATGTGGCCTCGGCTCTCGCCGGAGCGGCGAGAATGGCGAATAAATAAGATGGAAAGGTTAGCTACTCAAGACCTGCAAATTCGACGAGTCAAGTCCGACGACATCAGTACAATCTCTGAGATTGAACAGATGTCCTTCAAAGACCCGTTTCCCTCATACTTCCTCTCTCAACTGGCTGACGCGAACCCTGAAACCTTCTTAGTGGCAATCCTAGGCGGCAAGATCATCGGCTACGCAGTCGTAGACAGGTGGCCAGACCAAGAACATCTAGTGTCCATCGCCATTAGTCCTGAATCGAGGAAAAAAGGAGTCGGACAAGCACTGCTGGTTGATCTAATCCAAAAGATGCAAACTGGTAGTATGAAACTCGAGGTCAGGAGAAGCAACAAAGCTGCGCAAGAGCTCTATCGAAAGAACGGATTCCTCCAGACAGGATTAGCACACAGCTACTACACGGACGGCGAAGACGCGATCCAAATGGAGAAAGCAATTCAGAAGAAAGTCGAGATCCTCACGACAGCATAGATTGTAGCGGTTGGCGGGCCGGGT
>WNFE01004249.1_pt1 | contig 10658 bp, 6 predicted proteins | sample 5400451 | NCBI WGS metagenome assembly WNFE01 (sample SAMN13153344, study PRJNA577476) | soil metagenome | isolation source: 200 cm saprolite under Douglas fir tree site 2 hole 2 | place: USA:California | collected 2015-04-18
GAGGTCGGACTGCACTCACCCTGGCTCAGCTGGGAGGAGCTACAAGCGGCGGACCCGGATGTGCTGGTGCTCTCGCCCTGCGGTTTCACCCTCGAACGCACTATGATCGATGTAGCACTGCTGGAACAACACCCTGCCTGGCAGTCATTACGCGCTGTACGAGACAAGAGAGTCTACGCGATCGATGGCAATCAGTATCTCAATCGCTCCGGGCCGCGCCTGGTGGAATCTGCCGAGTTATTGGGGCATGTGTTGTGGGGCGAACGGCTGGGTGTTCAGATCGATAGAAATGGTTGGAGGACTGTAGCATGACCATCAAGTGCTCAGGTGGGACGTTTTAATGTTGCTAAAGCGGGTTTCTCCACCTGTCTGATATTGCACTTTCCAAATGGCCCCATTGGGTATGGAGAACAATTTGCGGAAGTTTCTGAAGTGCTTCATGCTCTCAAAGCAATTATCGACTGAACTTGTGAGCAAAGACCACGCGACTGCTCGAATAAATTCCTCATGGCTAAATACAGCTACGAACTGCTCTTTGCTGTGTTGGAGTTGGTCCAGAAATTGTTGAATACGATTCATCAGACTGGCAAAGGACTCCGCCCCTTCGCCATCGACATAAAAGGGATCGCAGCGCTCCCAGAAAGCGGCCGCCCACGGTCGCCTGTCCTCTACTGTTGTATTGCGGTATCTGAGAGATGAGAGGAAAGTAAATTCATGAACCGGCCATTCCTCGTGGCGGGCATGCGAAAAGCGGTGTAGTGTTGGCTGCGCAGCTTGTTTTGCGCGTAGATACCGGGATGTAACGATCAGGGAGGGTGGTTCGACGAAGACGAGAGCGATACGCTCTGCTTGCTCGATACCCCTGGCTGTGAGCCTTATCATGGCGGTCTCTGACGTGGCGAGGCCCACATTTCCTTCGCTCTCACCGTGCCTGATAAACCAGACCGTTAACATCCCAATGCCCTTTCGTTGAGAATATGGCTGCTGGCAATCATAATATCATATTGATGTGTATCTGGTCTGATCAGAAACATGAAGTGGGTGTTAGGGATATTTCAAGTGCTTGTATTGCAGTCTGGGATCTCGTAACGTCTCCCGTAACGATTGCGGGACGGGAGCGTGATACTCTAGGGGTAGAAAACCTGGACACCCGGTTAGACGCAGGCAATGATGCTCAAAAACAAAGCCTGGTTAAGTGCTTGTAAATGGCGGCGCTGTGTGCGATAGTACATCAGAATACGATCATTGTGAGCACCAGCGATACAGGTGTGAGGAAGAAGGCGAGATGCAGGACGGCGATACTGTTCCTATTTCCGGCAATACGACACCGCAAACGGGTAATATGATGCTGGGGCGCTACCGCCTGCTGCGACGGATTGGCAAAGGTGGTATGGGCGAGGTCTGGTTGGGTGAGGACCCGCGCTTACGGCGCCAGGTTGCCATTAAGACACTGCCATTGCTGGGACAAAGCAATGCGGAATATTCCCGCCGCTTTGAGCAAGAAGCCAGGGCAGCCGCTGCCCTCAATCATCCACACATCCTGCCTGTGCATGACTATGGCGAGCAGGTAGTCGCCAATGGGCAGGTCGTGACCTATATCGTGATGGCCTATGTGCAAGGGGGGTCACTGGCGGAACGTATTGCGATGTTAGACCATGACAACAGGGGCATGCCGTTGAACGACATCATGAGCTATCTTTCGCAAGCGGCTGAAGCCATCGACTATGCACATTCACTGGGCGTACTTCACCGCGATATTAAACCCAGCAACATGCTATTGCGCAGTGATAACTGGCTCCTGCTGGCCGATTTTGGGATTGCGCGCATCCTCTCTGAGCCAGGTCAGAATACGCAGGCGGGCCTGGGCTTCGGAACCCCTGAATATATGGCACCGGAACAAGCTCAGGGAAGAGCCGGGCCCGCAAGCGATAATTATGGTCTGGCCGTCATCGCCTACCAACTCTTCACACGACGATTACCATTCAGCGGCGACACATCCTATGCCACAACCATCCAACATATCATGACACCACCACCGCCGCCGCGACAGATCAATCCGAGCATTTCTCCAGCGGTCGAGCAGGTGCTCTTGCGGGGTCTTGCGAAAGAACCAGCACAGCGACCTCCTTCAGCACGCGCCTTCGTGGCCGAACTCCACAGCGCATTAACTGGCACTCCGTTCGAGGCTACATATTTCAACCCACCTATTCCTCCAACCGGAATAGCACCATTCGTATCCACCGGTGGACCGGCCGCGACACCGATCACTCCAGCATTCACTCCAACAGGAGGCAAGATAACAGAGCGGCCAGGAACGACGGGTATTACGCGCCGCCAGGTTCTCATCGGAGGAGGCGTTGCATTGCTGGCTGCAGGAGGGTTAGGAACATGGTTGCTCACCTCTCATCCGTTCCAGGCGAGACAAAACCCGTTCCCCACGCGGGTACCAACTGTAAAACCAACATCCAATCCCGACGCCCCGGCGATGACATTACTGGGGCATAACCAGCCCATCTCCTCCCTCGCCTGGTCACCGACCACAACGAATATCCTGGCCTCGGCAGGAAACGACGACCAGGTCCTATTGTGGGATATCCAGGCCATTCAGCAAGGGCAGGCCAGCCAGGACCAGCCTAAAGCTAAAAAACAGTTCACTTCTACCGGCACCGTCCTGCTGGCCTGGTCAGCAGATGGCAAAGATTTGGCTATAGGTAATCCAACGTTTTTAATTCCGAACCTCAATAATCCAGACCCCAATACGGTGGCTACGACGATGTACGTGTATACAGGTGACCTGCGAGATTTCGCGCCCGGATACGACGATAAGTTGACATTCCCCAAAACGGTTAAGATCAGCGCACTTACCTGGGCGCCCGGCAAGTACCTGGTTACCGGTCATCACCCTCACGATCTTAACGAGCATTACTTGCTAGAAGTATGGGACCCGGCCCGGCCAGAACAAAGACTAGCGCCTCTTACACAATTTGGTTTTATCTACGGGCTGGCCTACTCACCTGATGGCGCTACACTCGCGGCGGCAGAGGGCCTGGGGGTCACAATCCTGCAGCCACAGGTATCAGGTAATACAGTTCACTGGAATATCCCCTTTACTCACCTGAAGTTTGGTCAGGTGCAATATCCAGCCAGCGCTGTCACCTGGTCGCCCGATGGACACTACGTGGCGGCGATTACTTACGCCGATGTATTGCTCAAACAAAATATCAATCCGGCAAGCCAGGTTGGCATCTGGGACGCGAAAAGCGGTCAAGAAGCACAGACCATACCCACAGTACCTACTAATCCGCAGGTCATTCTCACCGCGCTGGCATGGTCGCCTGCCCCTACCAGCACACAACTGGCGGCTGGCAGCAGAGAGGGGAAAGTGTACATATGGGATGTTGCGGGGAATACGCTGCCAACCCGTACTCTCACAGGTGTGAATGCTGAAATTGAGGCGCTGGCATGGTCGGCAGATGGGCACTGGCTGGCAGCAGGTTATAACGACGTACATCATAGTATCTTGATCTGGAAGCTATGAGGTTGCTACGATGCAGATGAGCGCTGGCGACAACTGGCAAGGCAAGATGGTGGGACGCTACCGTTTGATCCAACTGCTGGGACGCGGTGGCATGGGCGAGGTCTGGCTGGCAGAGGATAGCCAACTGCGGCGGCAAGTAGCTGCAAAATTACTGCCAACAGTTCTTGCAAGTGATCGAAGCTACCTACCAAACTTTGAACGCGAGGCCCGTGCAGCGGCTGCACTGGAACACCCTCATATTTTGCCCGTTCACGACTTTGGCGATCAGCGAATTGCCGGGGACGAGGTGGTTACCTACCTCATCATGCCACATATTACCGGGGGTTCGCTGCGCGACCGCATCCAGGATGTCACAGAAAGCACGCATAGACGACTCTCCAGCAATGAGGCGCTGCACTATCTCCGGCAGGCTGCGCAGGCAATCGATTACGCGCACAGCCGCAATGTGATTCACCGCGACATCAAGCCAGCCAATATGCTCTTACAACAGGACTGGTTGTTGCTGGCTGACTTTGGCCTGGCCAAATTGATCACGAGTACTACACTGCGCAGCCGGACACTTGCCGGGTCCGGCACACCAGAATATATGTCGCCTGAGCAGGCACGAGGCAAGGCTGAATTTGCCAGCGACCGCTACAGTTTTGCCGTGATAGCCTACCTGTTATTTACTGGTCATGTACCCTTTAGCGGAGATACATATTATAGCGTACTCATCAAACATCTCACCGAAGAGCCGCCCGCGCCGCGAAGATTCAATCCATCGCTGCCCCAGGCAGTTGAACAGGCGCTCCTGCAGGGGCTGGCGAAGCAGCCGGGAGATCGACCTACCTCGTGTATGGCCCTGGTGACGGCCTTAGAGCATGGCTGGCAGGTGGCGCCTGTAGAGCCGGTTGACCCAGATGCAACCGTGCTCGCCCCCTGGCGGATTCAGCGAGAAGACAACTTGCCATCAGCTTCAGCGGCTGATTCGCCAATGGTGACCCCCGTTCTCCAGCAGCCTCAAGCGTTGCAGCAACCGGGTGTGCCAGTGTCTTACTATGCTAATGGGCAATCACCTGCAGAGCAAGGTATCCCGCCTGTACCCACTTCCTATGGAACTCCGGCGTCGCAATCCCAGGTTCCTGCTTCCATACAGGCTCCTGGTGGAGCTTCATTACCCGCTGCAGGAGAACAGCATAGCAAGATTTCCCGGCGTATGTTCCTGGTAGGAGGGACCAGCGCTGTGCTGGTTGCTGTGGCAGGCGGCGGGGTTGCTCTCTACGCGCTTTCACACCGCGCCCCTACTACAAGCCATACTTCAACTACGCTTCCTGGTCACGCGGTCTCACAACCTCACCCTACCCCTGGGCCACAGAAGCTGGTTAAAGGTACACCTATTCTCTCGCTGACCGGACACAGCGACTCAGTGGAAAATGCTGTGTGGGGCCCCAGCGGCCGCTATTTAGTGACGGGTGGCTATGACTCAAATATGATGCTGTGGGACATCGGCAGCTACCTACAACACAGTACTGGCGGCGTGCAATCGATCTCTACACCTTTACACAGGTGGGCATTATCCAATAAGATCCTGCCAAATGCGCTTTGCTGGTCGCCCGATGGGCAGACTATCGGCGCTGTAATAGGCGACAGCGAGATTCGCCTTTTTGATGCCTTCAGCAGCTCTGATTCGCCTCACGTGTACCAGGCCTCCAATAGCGCCAATGCGCCGCTTTACGCATTTCTCGCCTGGTCGCCTAAGGCAAATACATTTGCAGCAGCAAATACTCCTTTAGGGAAGATAGCTGTACAAGTAGACTTGTGGCAGAAGAGCAATACTACGGCACCTGCGAAGTCGTTAAGCTATGCAGTGACCGATCACGTGGTCCCCCTGCCGCTCAGCGAGCTGCATACCTATACCACTCCCCCATTTGTTACGGTCGGATTTGTAGACGCCATGAGCTGGTCAGCCGATGGCACACTTATCGCGGGCCACACAAATTTTAACTTTGTTATTATTTGGGATGCAGCAACAAGCTCAGTAAAACAGGTTCTTCGTATGCGCCAGGGCTCGTCAGCAACGCTGATTGCGAAGGATGCGCTTGCCTGGTCACCGATCGATCCGCATTTGCTAGTTGTCACTGATATTGATGTGGCCAGGCTCTGGGACATTGAGCAGAACAAGGTGTTGCTCACACTGAAAGTAAATGGCCCATACCCCTCTCTCACCGGGCTGACGTGGGCACCCAATGGGAAATACGTGGCAGGAACCTACGCGCGCAGCCGGCAGATAGACATCTGGGATGTACAGATGACCGGGCCGAGTACAACTCAGGGAACGGTGCGCACGCCCATACTCTCCTTCCCAGGAAATAATGAAGCAGGGCACAACGCTACGATATACGATATCGCTTGGTCGCCCGATGGGCGCTATCTCGCCACTGCCTCCGGCGATAATACCGTGCTCATATGGAAAGTGGACGCCTGAAAAGAGTCAGGGGCCCTTTCCTTCTGGCCGTTTTCTGGTAGAAGAAAAATACATTGCAGCCTATTGCTTCGACGCTACACCCACTACACCTGCTACTCTGGTAGAAGAAAAGTACTATACAGTCTATTGCTTTGACCGCCTCCTTATGCACTTATCACACGCGGTGCGAGAAGACCCCTGCCCTTCCAAGCATGGGGATGAGAACGCTGCACTGGTCGCTGCTTGACAACCGATAGCGAAACTGCTAAAAAGTACCCTATGAAACAGAAAAGAGCCTACAAGTATCGCTTTTACCCAACGGACGAACAAAAGCGCCTGCTGGCTCACACTTTTGGCTGTTGTCGCTTTGTCTACAATTGGGCGTTGCGCAAGAAGACTGATGCGTACTACAAGGACGGTCAACGGTTGTCCTACAAGGATATGAGTGCCCTGTTGACCGCACTGAAAAAGCAGGATGAGACCGTCTGGCTCGCCGATGTTTCCTCTGTCCCCCTGCAACAATCCTTGAGGCATTTGGATCGCGCCTTCAGCAATTTCTTTGAGAGACGTGGGAACTATCCACAGTTCAAGAAGAAACGGCAGCAGCAAGCGGCTAGCTATGTCGATACTGCCTTCAAATGGGATGGAAGCACGCTCAGGTTGGCAAAAATAGCTGAGCCCCTGGCCATTGTCTGGTCGCGTCCCTTGCCCAAAGGATGCAGGCCGAGCACCGTCACCGTCACGAAAGACAGTGCTGATCGGTACTTCGTCTCGCTGCTGGTAGAGCAAGACATTGCCCCTTTGAAACCCGCAGAGCAGTCCATCGGGGCTGATCTGGGCTTGAAAGAGTTCGTGATCCTCTCCACTGGAGAGACCGTTGGCAACCCAAAGTTTTTCCACAAAGATGAGAAGAAACTTACCAGGGCTCAGCGCAGACTTGCCAGGAAGCACAAGGGCTCGAAGAACCGAGCCAAAGCACGCCGCACAGTGGCCCGTATCCACGCCCGCATAGCCGATCGCCGACGTGATTTTCTGCACAAACTCTCAACACGCCTGATTCGTGAAAACCAAACGATGTGTGTGGAGACGTTAGCAGTCAAGAACATGGTGAAAAATCACACTCTGGCGAAGGCTATTGCTGACGTTGGGTGGTCGGAGTTTGTATCTCAACTCGACTACAAAGCGCGATGGTATGGACGCTCTCTGGTCAAGATTGACCGGTGGTATCCTTCTTCCAAACGCTGTTTCGAGTGTGGGCATATTCTGGACTCCCTGCCACTCGATACGCGCCAATGGACCTGCTCTGCATGTGGGGTGGTCCATGACCGGGACATCAACGCCGCTCGGAACATACATGCCGTGGGACTCACGGTACTTGAAGCCTGCGGAGAAGCTGTAAGACCTGGACGGGCCAAGGCTCGCCTGGGCAAGCTTCGATGAAACAGGAACCCTCACTCGTGAGAGGAGGACTCCCCCGCCCTCAGGCGTGGGGAGGATGTCAATCGTTCTACACAATGGAAAAGATGTATGATGAACTTTGACTTTTTGCTCTGGATTGCGGAACAGCCACCGAGGGCCGATAATGAACTTTAAGAAATGAAGGCGGGTATGGCCCCACCCCAGGCGCGATGAATCGCGCGGCTACGCCCATCCATATTACCGGAGTATTTTCTTAAACTGCATAATCGGCGCTGGGCGCGGTGAACCGGCCCCTACGGATACCCGTGATTATTTTGTGAAAGTTCATTATATATTTACGCCAGGCCAGCCGGGCCTCACCTTATTCCCTATTTCGACGCAAGGAAAGTCCTGGGATGAACAATAGTAACATAGTACAGTGCGTACCTGGAATGACTCTGGGGCGTTATCATTTACTACAGCACATAGGTCAGGGTGGTATGGGCGAGGTCTGGTTAGGCGAGGACCCGCGCCTGCACCGCCAGGTAGCCATCAAGACACTACCACTGCATAACCAGGGCGATCGTGAATTTTTGCAGCGTTTCGAACGCGAAGCGCGAGCAGCAGCGGCTCTGATCCATCCCCACATTCTTTCCGTGCATGATTATGGCCAACAAGCACTGCCCAGCGGGCAAACCATCACCTACATTGTCATGCCCTATATCTCAGGTGGCTCTCTTGACGATCGTATTGCAATGTGGAAGAAAAGCCATACCTATATGCCACATGACGAGGCCATTGCTTACCTTTCACAGGCGGCGGAGGCCATCGATTACGCCCATGCACAAGGTATTTTGCATCGCGATATCAAACCTGCCAATATGCTGCTGCGGAGTGGCAACTGGCTGATGCTGGCTGACTTCGGCATTGCACGTATTCTCTCTGATCAAGAGCAAGTCACTCAGACGGGTATGGGTTTTGGCACCCCTGAGTATATGGCGCCGGAGCAGGCACAGGGCAAAGCCGAGCCGGCCAGCGACAACTACAGCCTGGCAGTAATCGCCTACGAGCTTTTTACCGGGCGGGTTCCGTTCAGCGCCGACAGCGCCTACGCGATAACAATGCAGCACATCCTCATGCCACCACCTCCTCCACGGCAGATCAATCCTGTTCTCCCTCCGGCCGTTGAGCAGGTACTACTGCACGGATTGGCGAAGGTAGCGGAGCAGCGTCCTCCATCAGCGCGCGCTTTTGTCGCAGAGTTACAGCGCGCATTGACAAGCGCACCATTCGCGGGCACGCTCATTCAAGCACCGCTTCCTCCTACGGGCGGGGCGCCATTGTTTTCTCCGGCCGGGCGAAATTCACTATCCAACGATTCCCTGCTTCAAGCAGATGGCGGCATGTTAACTGCAGCGCCTGCACAGAAAGGCATTACACGTCGCCACGTTCTTATTGGCGGGGGAGCTGCGCTCGTCGCCGTTGGAGGGGCTGGAACATGGGCAGTCGCCTCAAAGCTAATTCAAGCACAGTCGCATTTACATACTATAGCTACTCATACTCCAATCACCAGGCCAACGACGCAGGCGAATGCGCCCGCACTGACTTTGCTGGGGCATACCAAACCTATCACTTCTTTGAGTTGGTCACCCAGGGCCAATATCCTGGCTTCGGCAGGCCAGGATAATCAAGTCATGCTCTGGGATATGCAGGCTATCCAGCAAGGGCAAAACAACTCACACTCACCACAGCCAAAGGCCAAACAGTCACTTGTGGCCGCTGGAAACATACTACTGGCCTGGTCTCCCGGCGGAAAGCTGTTAGCAATAGGGAATGGCGCGTTCGACCATAACACATTAGATCAGTTCGTGCTCGTTTACCATGGTGACCTGCACTCGCCAGCATATAACAATGTCCTGGCAGTCCCATCATCGCTTAATGCCCTCACCTGGGCACCTGGTAAATATCTGGTGGCGGCTCACAACCTGGATGAGCCTAAAAACACGTTCCTGTTCCAGCTACAGTTATGGGATGCCGCACAGCCACGACAGAAGCTGGCGCCAGTCAGGCTAGCCACCTCAGTGAGCTATTCAGGATATGTTACCCCGAACCCGATGGCCTTTTCACCCGATGGCTCAATGCTGGCAATCGGCACAAATAAGGGAGTGCTCGTGGGACAATTGCGTTTATCAGGCTCACAGGCATCCTGGCAAGTACACTCCCCTCTGTTGATATTTGAGCAGCTTGAATTTCCACCTGAAGCAGATGCGTTGACGTGGTCTTCTGATGGACAATACGTGGCTGCGATCAGCAACAGTACCACACCAGAACACCAACTGGTCGTATGGAAATGGAACAATGGAGCTCAGGTGCTGTCGCCAGTCTTGCCAGATGCCAATACCCCGTTGACGACATTAGCCTGGTCTCCTAACAGTGCGCGGCTGGCGGTGGGGAACAACAAGGGTATCGTCTACGTGTGGAACATAGATATACATGCAGGCAATACCCTGCCTGCACACACCCTGCCGGGGGTAAATGCTGCAGCCCGGGCTCTGGCATGGTCAATGGATGGGCAATGGTTAGCAGCAGGATATGATGATCTCAATGATACTATCCTGGTCTGGAAAGTTGCGAGGCTCTCATGAATATGCATCAAGCAGATGACTGGCAGGGCAAGATGCTGGGACGCTACCAGCTCATCCGCATGTTGGGACGAGGAGGCATGGGCGAGGTCTGGCTGGCAGATGATACCCAACTGCGCCGCCAGGTAGCGGTGAAACTGCTGCCTTACGTGGTCGTAAGCAACCAGGGCTACCTGCGCGACTTTGAGCGCGAAGCCCGAGCAGCTGCAGCATTGGAACACCCGCATATCCTACCTGTGCATGACTATGGGGAGCAGCAGGTAGGGGACACTGTTATCACCTACATCATTATGCCGTACATCACGGGTGGTTCACTGCGCGAGCGCCTGCGTGCGATCAATGGCCCTTTGCCAACTGACGAAGCCCTATATTGTCTACGCCAGGCTGCCCAGGCTATTGATTACGCACATAGCCAGAATGTGCTGCACCGCGATATCAAGCCGGCCAATATGCTGCTGCAGCAGGACTGGTTGTTCCTGGCCGACTTCGGCCTGGCCAAGTTGCTCACGAGCCCAACGTTTCAGGGTGGCACGCGTGCCGGGTCCGGCACTCCCGAATACATGGCGCCAGAGCAGGCACAGGGCAAAGCGGAGTTTGCCAGCGACCGCTACAGCCTGGGGATAGTAGCCTACCAGCT
>WNFE01004250.1_pt1 | contig 10657 bp, 8 predicted proteins | sample 5400451 | NCBI WGS metagenome assembly WNFE01 (sample SAMN13153344, study PRJNA577476) | soil metagenome | isolation source: 200 cm saprolite under Douglas fir tree site 2 hole 2 | place: USA:California | collected 2015-04-18
TCATCGTCCGTAGCAAAGCAATTCGCGCTTCGAGTGCCGTGCGATTGGGATGGATCAGGCGGCAATCCACTCCCAAACATACATCTTGCAATTGCCCACGAAGAGTTGCGCCATATTTCGAACGAGAACGGCCGATCCATCCCTCGAGCGGGGGAGTCCATCCTGTCTCAGTCTGCCACTCCCGCATGGTCTCACGAGCAACTGCCCAGCGTAGCCACACCGGCGGTGGCTTAAGCAGCGGATCAAGAAACATCACCTCACTCGCAGCAGCAATTATTGCCTCGATGAAAGCTTCTTGTTTCTCACGTCGATTGCTGCCAATAATCCAGATATCTTGAATGTTCGCTTTGCGATAGGCAGTATGGCGTATTTGCCATTCATCAATATCAAGAGGCGCACATTGAAACTCAAAAGCCCATTGTCGCCCATCAGCATGAGTGACAAAAATATCCGCAATACGATTTGGTTCGGGTAAACGTTTTTCCAGGGAGACACTTGCCTGTGGAAACTGCTTGCGTAACCACCCTGCCAGCACCATCTTCCCTTTCAAATGACGTACCGTCTCTGATTCAGTACTCCAGGAGCACTCGCCTTTCTGGTGCGCAAAGTGCAGTTGAGTACGTTTCACTGGCCCGCCACGCATATGCACTACCCCACGGCAATTGGGGCAATATAGCAGGTTCCTTTGTGACCAGTGTTTTAATTGTGCTAGATCTATTCCTTCAGCGATCACAGGTCGCCCTTCAGGCCCATAGGCTACAAGCATCAAATTATCCTTGACCTCTTTAACGCCCCAACAATAACCAGGCTGTAAGGGCTGAGATTGCCATCCATATTCCAATAACAACTCCAAGCACTACGGTTTCTATCCACGAACGTCGTTCGAGACGATCGAAAAGCAAAGGGAGCGCTGCTACTACCAATCCCTCGAAGAGTACGACGTAGGCAGGTGTATGACCCAACATAAGATGTGTGGGTACATATCGCCACCAGCCTCCATAGTAGGAAATCTCCTCAAAAAAAGGGATGTCAATTGCACCCAGCAACCCACACAGTAAGATTGCAATTCGCCATCCAAGTAATGCTCGTAAACGCCAACTAATATAGCCCAGGTAAGTCAGGGTAACTAACCACGAAAGGGGCATATATATTGGTGATGTCCAAATAGTCAATTCTCTCGCTGGGTAAATGAGAGAATGAACTATATGCTGACCAGATGCGTCTGTAAATAGTTCGCATATTCCAGCAACAAATCCCGCCATCATCAGTCGCCCAAGTAGTGGGCGCACCATGCGCCTGCTGATCACCAGTATGAGTAACAAGGCTGATAGGAAAAGATCAATAAATCCGACATACCACCATTTCGTGACGGAATCAATATAAGTTAAAACGAAATCCAGCAAGATCACGATAGCCATAGCAAAATCTAATTGTGTGATCTTATGGGCCTTAGCAATTTGTGCAAGATATCGCTCCCGCTCGGTTTTGGCTATAGCTGGCGGGGACAGTTTTTTGATGAGTGATTTGCCTACTTCTATCATTATGATTCCATTGATAAATTTGTAATGATGTTCTACTTTACACAGTAGATTATAAGATTCAGTGGAATGTCGCGTCCACATGATAAAATTAGTCACTACATATGAATTAGTTAGTATTCATGATATGAGGAGGAGTGATAATGACCAGGCATTTAGATGCAGAGAGCAGTTCACCTATTTTTCGTATCGGTGTCTTCGCACTGATCTTCAACGACGAGAAACAGATACTCCTGGGGCATCGACGTGACATTGATTGGTGGAATTTACCTGGTGGAGGGATGGAATCCGGAGAAACGGTCGATGAGGCGCTCTGTCGTGAGGTGAGAGAAGAGACAGGGTTAGAAGTCAAAGTAGAACGATTGGTAGGTGTTTATTCCAAGCCACAAAAGCAAGAAGTGGTCTTGACTTTCCTCTGTCTAGTCATTGGCGGCACTCTCCAATCCACCGAGGAAACACGCGAAAGTCGCTATTTTGCGCCTGATACTCTTCCTGGCAATACTCTCCCTAAACATCGCCAGCGTATTGAGGACGCATTGTTGAACCAGCAGAATGCAGTCATTCGTGCGCAACTCAGCAGTACTGAAGAAGATCAACAATCCTTTACCACGCAGCCTGCAACAGTGCCTCAATCTGCACAGCATCAGTAATCGGTTTGGGGTTACTTTTCACCGCGCGACTTTGCAGAGCCAACTGCGCCAGGTATGGGAGATCAGCCTCCTTCACACCAACATCACGCAAGTGTTGTGGCAGTTTCATTCGGCCAATTAATTTGTAAATTCTTTCCACTACTTCCTCTGCTGCCGCCTCATCACTAATGTAGGGGCCAGATTTATCGCGCCCAACTCCTATAGCTTCAGCAGCTTGAGCCAGTTGAATGGCAGTTGCATCCAGGTTGAAACGCATAGCATGGGGTAATATGATGCTATTGGCAACACCATGCGGCACACCGGCTGTTCCACCCAATATATGGCAGAGACCATGATGCAATGCCATCGTGACATGAGAAAGTGCCGAGCCAGCAAGAAACGCACCTACAAGCATTTCCGTACGAGCTTCCAGGTCATTTCCATCAGCATAACAAAGCGGCAGCGCAGTATAAATAGAACGCATACCGCTGAGCGCCGCAGAAGTAGAGAGCGGATTTCGTGTAATCGAGTAAAGGGCTTCAATGCAATGGGCCAACGCATTGATGCCGGTCGAAGCAGTCATTGCTGAAGATAAATTAAGCGTTAGCAGCGGGTCATAAATGACAAGTTTCGGAGTGATTTTAGCATCCGTTACTGTAACCTTACGAGCCGTACCATCATTATGGTACGTAATGCCATACGTCGGGGTCATCTCAGAACCTGCGTAGGTTGTAGGTATAGCAATAACGGGCACCAGAGGCTGGTCTATAGGAAATGCAGCCCGCGCTGGTCCAGTACGTTTTTCCTCCAATGCCATACTGACAGCTTTTGCCATCCCAATTGGACTGCCGCCACCCATACCGATTAGAGCGTCTATTTCCTTCTCACTCGCCAGTTCAAGAGCTTCAGCTACCTGGAAATCTGGAACATGTGGCTGAACGTGTTCGTAGACCGCTACCAATCGACTCCCAAGCGCCTTCTCAAGCAACGCAATGTGACCTCCTCTGCGCAGCGAACCAGTCGAGCAGAGCATTAAACGTCGCCAGTGAAACCGCTCAACTGCATCGACCAGTCGAGCTACCGAGTCAGCAGCAAAGATGATTTCCTGAGCATAAGAGGTATAGCGGAACTCGTTCATCAGCACAACCCCCTTTCAGTAGACTTAATCCGATCACAATCTATAGTATACCAGGAGAGCGTCATTGGAACGTCAAAGTTAGCTTGTTCTATTTTGAGCTATGATATGAAACACATGCCAGTGCTTAGGTGTCCCATCTGCGACATGACTGTCTACATCCTCTTCGCTAAACTCAACTACTTTCAATCCTTTCAACTCATCTTCTGCCTGCTCTCTCGTAAAAAAGGTCATGTGATTTTCTGGAGTATTCCACTCGTCATTCACCCCGAAGAATTGACCCACGAAAAGTCCATCCGCATTTAGAGCATGCTTGACTCGCGCAAAAACCTCATGGAAACGCTCTTTCGGAGTGAAAGGGAGAGCAAAGTGAGCATTCACCAGGTCGTATGTCTCAAACTCAAATTCATCAAACGAAGACTGCACCGCCCGCAGGTGACCCTGTGGAAAGTCCGCTAGCAGCGCGATCGCTTGAGGATGGCTATCGACAGCCGTAACGTAAAATCCCTGTTCAAGTAGATATCTCGTATCTCGTCCCGCCCCACAGCCCAGGTCAAGGGCGTTTTCCTTGCGCGTTAGTAAAGATACAGCTTGCGCCAGCAGAGGCCAGTGAGGTCTGTCTTTGGTAATTTTATAGAAGTCTTCCCACTTAAATACCTTCATGTTTCTCTTGACCTCCTTCAAGAAATACGACTACATCATGCGCAACTACCTCTACTTGCCCTTCAATTTCTTCTCCATCCAACAATGATAATTCTACCGTATTATATGCTCGATGCGATTACAGGCACAATTAGCCCAAGGGAAAAAGCCTTATTTCCTTAACCACACTCGTTCTCACACATTGCATTTTCGTAAACACAGATTCTATAATATACGAGCAACAACACAGTCCTCGATTCATTCAGCCTAAACAGTCAGAGTAGACGACACGGAGGCAGCATGACAGTAAACATTCGGGCTACGGAAGCCAGTAATACAGCAAAGAAGCTGGACATTCTCGCACTTTATCGCACAATGGTTACAGCGCGAGTGACCAACGATATCCTGAAAACTCGTAAAACTCAAGGCCGATTTCCTTTTTATATAGGATGTGCTGGACATGAAAGTATGGCCGCAGTTGCTATGGCTCTCAACAAGGATGACTGGATGGCCCTCTATTATCGTGACCTTGCAGCATGGCTACAACGTACAGGAGATATTTATGGCCCTTTGCGTGAAGCTTACTCACGCACAACCGGGCCAATGGGTGCAGGCCGCAATATGCCTTCGCACTATAGTAGCAAACGTCATCGCATTCTACCTACCTTCAGTGAAGTAGCAGCGCTTGCTCCTTTTGCAGGTGGTGTTGGTTTCTCTTTACAGTGGCACAAGTCGAAAGACATTATTATGTTCGCCGCAGGTGACGGCGGAGTTGCGACTAATGATTTCAACGCGCTCTTTCGCCAGACTAGCGTGCATCAGTTGCCTGTCCTGATGGTGGTTGAAGATAATGGATGGGCAATTACCGCTCCTTCTACCATCCAATGGGGAGGATCGCTAGTTGAATGGGCAAAAGGTGGAGGTGTCTATGCTGAGGAGGTCGATGGTACAAACGCCATTGAAACCTATCAAGCTACCGCACGTCTCGTTGAGCATATACGCACGGGACAAGGACCTGTACTGATGCACCTGCGCCTTGGTCTCCTCGATCCCCATTCTAGCAGCACTGATATCAAGGCCTATCGCACAAAAGAGGAGATTGAATTAACAACGACAACCAAAGACCCTGTGAAAAACTTTGGCCGCTGGCTCGTCGAAAACGGACAACTCCAGGAAGGAGATATCGAACGTATTCGTAAAGAAGTCCGAGCCGAACTGGAAAGCGCAGAAGCACAGGTTTTACAGGAGTCTGAACCAACAGCCGAACGCGTCTTGCAACATATCACATATGTCCCTGAATGGCAGGAAAACACACCGCGAGGAACAAAAAAGCAGTTGCCAATGTTAGGCGCAATCAACGAGGCTTTGATAGAACTTGCGCAGCGTGATCCTGACTTCTTTGTCTATGGGCAAGATGTCGGCAGCCCTAGAGGTGGCGTGTTCGGCGCAACTGCTATGCTGGTAAAACAATTTCCTGGCCGAGCAATCAGCAGCCCCCTCAATGAACAGGTAATCGTCGGAATTGCCGCTGGCGCAGGTATGGTAGACGGTAAGGCTCGCTGCGCAGAAATTCAGTTTGTAGACTACCATCAATCAGCAGCTCAGACTATACGTATGGCTGCCCGTACCTCATACCAGAGCTTTGGTGATTGGACAGTTCCTCTGCTTATTCGCACGAAGTCCGGCAGTGGAGGTGGAGGTCCAATTTCGAGTGGTGGAACTGGCGGTGGTGCATTTGGTCACTCCAATGCTGGTGAGCAATGGTTCACCAGCGTACCAGGCATGATTACGATTTGCCCTGCTACTCCATTTGACGCCAAGGGCTTACTGCTCGAAGCCGCACGATCACAATCACCCGTTGTCTTTCTTGAACGCGGGCGTCTATATCGTTCTGAGCCGCCCAAAGACAGTCTTGGCAACATCATAGACGTCATGTCAGAATATTGGTATGTCCCGGAAGGCTATTACACATTACCAATCGGCAAAGCTCGTCGCCTACGGATTGGTAATGGACCTACCAATGTGGCAATCATTTGTTGGGGCACGATGGTATTAGAATCTTGTACAGCCGCTGCGAACAGTGTCAACCGCGACGGTGGCTCAATCGAGATAGTCGATCTACGGACTCTCGCTCCATTCGATGAAGTGGCTGTAGCCGCTGCCGTTCGCGAAGCTAGCCGCGTGATTGTGGTAACAGAAGAAAACGATCTGACGAGTTTTGGACGGCATGTCCATTCATGGATAGTCCAGAACTGCTTCTATGATCTCGATGCCACACCCACTTTCATCTCGGCGCTACCAGCTCCGGCCGCACCCTACAATGCTCCCGAGGAAACTGCCTTTTACCCAACTGCGCAGACAATCGAGAAAAAAATTGAGGAATTGTTGGCAGAGTAGGATAGATGATTGAGTAGAAGTCATCAGTACCCCTGATTGATTGTACCTGAATTGGGCTTACATACGTTAGTATACAATAGTGTGCATGTATTGCGCCTAAATTTAATGTAATATATCGGGTGGAAAATTGATGAAACGGGCACCTACTTCAGATATTATCTGGTTGTTTGTAGTAACTCGTTTACTACTCGTGCTGGTTACATATATCGGCTTTATTTTGTTTCCAGTACTTCCACATGTTTATCCTGTCTCACCGGTCGATATAACTGCTCTACTCACTTCATGGAATCATTGGGATGCTGCCAATTATACACGCATCGCCCAATTTGGCTACCAAACAATCTATGATACAGCCTTTTTCCCGCTTTTTCCCTTGTTAATCAAAGGTATAGCTTCTCTCTTTGGAAACAATGGTTACATAGCCATAGGCATGCTTCTCAGCAATCTGGCGCTGCTAGGAGCCTTATTTGTACTGTACCAGATTGCAGCCGATGTCCTTGGCGAACAGGTCGGACGACGCACACTGTTGTACCTGTGTATCTTTCCAACGGCGTTTTTCTTCTTTGCCGCTTATAACGAATCCCTGTTTCTTTTCCTGACTGCCAGTTCATTTCTTGCAATGCGTCGTCAGAAGTGGTGGTTAGCTGGCATTCTGGGCTTGTTTGCTGCTTTGACACGTTCAGTAGGTTTATTACTTGTCATCCCATTTCTTTACGAACTGTGGATTACAAGGGATAGCCTTACAACTAGTGATCAAAACGTTTCCCATAAAATTCTGAGTCTGATGCTCAGAGTCTTCCCTTTATTTCTCATACCATTAGGCTCCCTGTTCTATTGTTTTTACTGTTGGAAACTCTTCCAGAACCCTCTCGCGTTTGCCGCTGTGCAAAGCCACTGGGATCGACATACGACCTGGCCCTGGGTTGGCATTTGGACGACCCTGCGCGAACTATTCCTGATTCAACCTTTCGGCTCTTTCTTTGAAGTTCACCTGCTCCTCGATCTGGCTGCTACCATTAGTTTTATCGCGCTGGCAATCCTGGGATGGCGCAAGTTACGTATGAGTTATAACATCTGGATTATGCTGTTGCTTTTCTATATGCTCATCAGTCCCGCGGTCGCGCAACACGATGTGTTAGTATCTAATCAACGCTTTGTACTCGAAATGTTCCCCGCATTTATTACCTTAGCGATGCTCGGCGTTAAATATCCTCGTCTCCATTTGGGAATTCTGATCGCGTTTCCCTTTCTTCAAGCAACGCTGGCTATGCTTTTTGTGTTAAATCGTTGGATGGTCTAAATTCAGGTTGTGTCATCGTACATTATAAGGATATAATTACTCGATAATCATAGGATATTGATCAAAGTAAAGTAATCTCAACCATTTTGAAGGAAATACATAATGCATTGGCTACCGATCTTACATATCAAAGTATTCTTGTGGTCAGGTGAGCCATTAGCCGCTCTCATTTCGCTTGCAACCTTACAGAACGCCCTGAATTCATACGGATATGTGGCAGTAGCTCTTTTTGTAATGATCGAAAGTTCAGGCATCCCTTTCCCTGGTGAGACAATGCTCCTGCTAGCTTCATTTTATGCCGCCGTAAGTCACCAATTACAAATACCTCTGGTGATTGCTTGTGCTGCTTTAGGCGCAATCGTAGGAGACAACATCGGCTACTACATTGGGCGTACAGGTGGTCGGGCTTTTGTTGTGCGTTTCGGAAAATATGTTTTTATAAAGCCTGAGCATCTCGCTCGCGCAGAGCTATACTTTGCAAATCATGGAGATAAAACAGTCTTCTTTGGCCGCTTCATTGCTGTTCTACGCGCCTGGGCCGCCTTCCTGGCTGGCGTTAATCACATGCATTGGCGCACTTTCCTCATCTACAATGCCGCTGGAGGTATTTTGTGGGCTACAATCATTGGCACGCTTGGATATGTTGCCGGCCGTTTTTTCCATGATAACTTCGCAGAGGTGGAACGGCTAGCCGCTACATTAGGTTGGCTTGGAACAGGATTGATTGTAATTGCTGTTCTAGCAGTGTTGATTGTGTTTCGTGTGCGCAAGCATAAGCGTGCTCAAGCTCTTACCGGGACAGAAGCGATTGAAGAGAAGCAAAAAGAGGAGCTTAAAACTGGCCAGTAGTTCACACACTTCAAAATGAACTACATGGTCACCACGAAACGTTTGCGAGTAGCTTGATAAAGCAAAACAATGATAAATCCCAAAATAAGCAGGTTACGCACAAGAACGACAGGATAAAATGCTGGGAGGAGTGGAACATATTTGACATATTTGACAGAATTATACATATTGGGATAGACCCATGTAGTCAACAACCCCACAATTCCCCAGGTCACCAGCCATTTCCAGTTAGCTTTTCCTACGAAAGCAAGTAAAGGAGCAATCCATATTAAATACTGCGGACTAAATACTTTTCCTGTGATGATTATTATCAAGACGGTTAACAGACTGGCAGTATAAATATCTAACTTACCTCTCCACTGCAACCAAAATGTATACAACAAACCCACTACTAAACACAATGAACTCGACAGTGAAACTCCTTGAGATAATGCGCCGAGTATATTGACAGACCCAAATGATTGTTCAATGCTAGTTGGATAGCCCAAAAAATTGCCAAGCCAGAGAAGCGTTGCCGGGACGGACTCAACCTGAATAGGTCGGTTAAAAAAATAGAGAAAAGGATTAATTGTATCCCCAATATTCAGTGAAAGTGATAGAAGCGTCGCCACTACACAAATTCCACAGTACACTCCAAGAGCACTCCACCTGTGCCCTGAGTACCACTTCTCGCTGTATTGCTTTTGTTGGGCGATGAGAAACGGAATAACCAGCACTACAGGGAAAAATTTGATCATGGTTGCCAGAGCCAGCAGAACAAATGCCCATTTCCATTTGGTTCGAGCAGCCAGGATCACCGATCCCAATATCAAAGCAGCGGGAACTAAATCAAATCTCGCTGCAGCACTTCCCCAATTCCCAACCACCAGGTAGAAAGCAAAGGCAATCGCTGCGCCGGTAGACCTGGTTTTACTGAGTATAGCATAAATGATCGCTGCTAAAAGCAACATCCATATTGCAAAAACGACCTGGTACCAGGCAGTTGGAGCAATTAAACCCAGACTAAAAGGAATAATAGACAAAAGTGGATACTCGTAGGGTAAATTACGAAATGATCCTGAAGTAGTCTGGGATTCTGCCAGGTTACTAATGCCAGCAGGAACCCCTATAGTCTTCATACCCTGAATAATTGAGGCCGGTGAGTAATATCTCTGATTAAGAAACATACATTGTTCAGGCGGAAGCACATGAACTGCATGTGTGCCTTGCCAGAAAACCAGAGCATAACATTGATATTTACCCGCATCTGTTCTAGGTTTAAACAATTGATCTGAGACTGCATAAAACAGAAGTCCGCACATCACCACAACAATACATATATTCAGCAAATTGTTCCGAAAGCGCTTCTCAGTTGCCTTAACTTCACTTTTTGGCTCTTGAGTGGTGTCAGATCTCTTTACATGCCTGTTACTTAGCTTAAACATAATAAGTATGACTCCAAATGTGCATCTTTACCGTATTGTGCCTATTTTTAGCTTTTACAAACACAAGGGGAAGGAAATTGAAAATAAAAATAGCACTGTATCAATTAAAAGTTTCAATAGGACAAAAGGTGTATAGATGCATATTATCTTTGCGTGTGGTATGATAGCATACCGAAGGATGGGACGCAAGCTAATAAACCAATCGGCACACTATACCATCTCTTCTTATTTTAGTAGGATATAGTGAGACTGCATTATGCCAACATTGGAAAAAGGTCAAAGTTTTGAACGCTATCGAATTATCCAGTGGTTAGGTAGTGGTGTATCAGGTGAGAGTTATGAAGCCGAAGATACTTTGCTGCTTCGCAAGGTAACGCTTAAAATCATCCATCCTACTGCGACATTGCCAGATCCTGCTCGAAGGCAGTTTTTTCGTGAGATGCAAGGCGTTAGTATTCTCAATCACACCTACCTCGCACCTGTGCTTGATTATGGCGAATTTGATGGCAAACTTTATGTTGCTCGTCGTTATGTTAGCAACGGTTCACTTCTGAGCTACAACGGTAGATTGTGGTTTCAGGCTCCTTTAGATGTATTCGATGCTGTACACTATGGGCATCAACTGGCTCTGGCACTGCAACATATTCACAATCGAGGATATTTACATGGTGCGCTTACTTTGGCTAACATTCTGGTATTACGCGGTCCTAATTTGGTTAATGAAAGCGACTATGCGCCTTTCC
>WNFE01004930.1_pt1 | contig 10656 bp, 8 predicted proteins | sample 5400451 | NCBI WGS metagenome assembly WNFE01 (sample SAMN13153344, study PRJNA577476) | soil metagenome | isolation source: 200 cm saprolite under Douglas fir tree site 2 hole 2 | place: USA:California | collected 2015-04-18
CGTTCCGGTCATCGTGCAGACCGCGCACGGCGGCATCGACAACGTGATCTCGGCGATGCGCGCCGGCGCCGCCGATTTCGTGGTCAAGCCGGCGGGGCCCGAGCGCCTGCAGGTTTCACTGCGCAACGCGCTTGCCGCCAATGCGCTCGAGACCGAGTTCAAGCGGCTCAAGCGCAGCCGCGCCGGCACGCTGACGTTCAAGGACGTGATCACGCGCAGCCCGCGGATGCAGGCGGCGCTGCGCACCGCCCAGAAGGCGGCGGCGTCCGACATCGCGGTCCTGCTCGAGGGCGAGTCCGGGGTCGGCAAGGAGCTGATCGCGCGGGCGATTCACGGTTCCGGTGCGCGGCGGTCGAAGCCGTTCGTCGCGGTCAATTGCGGCGCCATTCCCGACAATCTCGTCGAATCTACCCTGTTCGGCCACGAGCGCGGCGCCTTCACCGGCGCGACCGAGCGGCATTTCGGCAAGTTCGTCGAGGCCTCCGGCGGCACCCTGTTCCTCGACGAGATCGGCGAGCTGCCGCTCGCCGCGCAAGTGAAGCTGCTGCGCGCGATTCAGGAAGGCGAAGTCGACAGCGTCGGCGGCAAAAAACCGATCCGGGTCGACGCGAGACTGATTTCCGCGGCGAACCGCAGCCTCTTGACTGCCGTCAAGGAAGGGAGGTTTCGCGAGGATCTGTTCTACCGGCTGCACGTGTTTCCGATTCTCGTGCCGCCGCTGCGCGAGCATCCCGAGGACATTCCGGATCTGGTCCGGCATTTCCTGGCGCGCTTCAGCGTCGAGGAGGGCAAGCGCGTCCGCGCGGTCTCCGCCGCCGCCATGTCGCTGCTTTGCACCCAAGCCTGGCCGGGGAACGTCCGCCAGCTCGAAAACGCGGTGTTTCGCGCGGTCGTCCTGGCGGAGGGCGACGAGATCGGAGTTTCCGAATTTCCGCAGCTCGCGGCGCAATCGGGCCGGCTCGATAGCGCGCAAGCTCAGTCGGCGCCCCTGCGGCTCGAAGCCGATATGGCCGAACCGATCCCGGCCCTCAGGATGGAGGAAGCCCAGCCGGTCAGCCTCTCGCCTGCACTTTCGCCCGAAGTGGCCCATGGAGGGCTGCCGGTTCTCGATGCCAAGGGCGACATCCGCCCGCTGGCCGAGATCGAATCCGAGCTCATCCGCCTGGCGATCGCGCATTATGACGGACGAATGTCCGAAGTCGCCCGCAAGCTGCGGATCGGGCGCTCGACGCTGTACCGCAGGCTCAAGGATCTCGGCCTCGAAGCCGGCGATCTTCGCGAAATTTCCTCGAACGACGTGGCGGCGGAGTGACACTCGCAGGGAATTGTTCCAAGCTGGCCCGGCGTTCGGTTGATTCCGTTGCGGAATTGGAGTCAGGTCGGGGAGTTTCCATCAGGCGCGCGGGGCCGCGGCCGCGCCCGGGCGTTCGGGTTGGCGTAGCGCGGGAACAGGGGATCGCTCGATGCGCGGGCTGCGGTTGGATCGCGTGCTGACCGGCACGGCGCTTGGCCTCATTCAGATCATTGTGCTGGCCGCTGGGGATTTCAGCGCCGCCAAGGCGGAAAGTCCCGCCCCGGACCTCAAGGCGATCGAGGCGCTCGTCCCGCTCCCCGAAGCGGCCGATGTGCCGCCGCCGACCCTTGCGGACATCGGCGGACCATCCATGCCCGAGCCGGCCACCGTCGGCACGATAGCGCCGGCCCCCATCGGCGCGTCCGAACCCGCCGCGGCAGCCACCCAGCCCGGTCCGACGGTCGGCGCAGAGCCGCCCGGCGCGGCACCCGCCACCGCGAATGCGCCCACTGCCCCCGCCGCGCCCGCACCGGCCGCGACGGTTCCGACCCCGGCGGCGAGCGACACGCCGGCGGCGGCGCCGGCCAAGGAACCGGCCAAGCCCACCATCGCCGTCGATCTTTCGCCCGCCGATCACGCGATTGCGGAGAAGCTGCGCGAAGTGCTGGCCGGCAAAGGCGAACGCATTCTGGATCGCAAGAAAGAACGCGCGGCGGTCGACGCCTTTTATGCCGGGCGCGGCTATGCGCCGATGTGGATCGGCGATGGGGTTGCCAACGAGCGCGCCAAGGCGACGATTGCCCGGCTCAAGGCCGCGGACAGCGACGGACTGGATCCGAGCGACTATGCGACGCCCGATTTCAAGGCGGCGGCCGACCGGCCCGAGGCGCTTGCCGATGCCGAGCTGAGACTCACCAATTCGGCGCTGACCTACGCGCGCCATGCCCAGACCGGCCGCGTGCATTATTCGCGCATCAGTGCCGACATCTTTTACGAGCAGGTGTTCCCGGAACCCGCCGAAATCCTGGCCAGAATGGCCGCGGCGTCCGATGCCGGCGAGGCGCTCGGCTCGTACAATCCGCCGCATCCGGGCTACCGGGCGCTGCGCGCCAAGCTCGCCGAAGCGCGAACCCGCCGCGGCGACACGGGGCCCGCGCGCATCGGCGCCGGGCCGGTGCTCAAGCCCGGCATGCGGGATTCCCGCGTGTCGTCGCTGCGCCATCGCCTCGGAATCTCGGGCGACGGCAACGAGACCTACGACAAGCCGCTCGCCGAAGCGGTGAAGAAGTTCCAGCGCCAGCACGAGCTCTCCGCGACCGGCAATCTCAATTCCGCGACCATCGAGGCGCTCAACGGGCCGCGGCGCGACCGCGACGCCGATATCATCCTTGCCAATATGGAGCGCTGGCGCTGGCTTCCGCGCGATCTCGGCAAAGCCTACGTGATGGTCAACATTCCGGACTTCACGCTCAAGGTGGTGCGCGACGGCACCACGATCTGGCACACCAAGATCGTCACCGGCAAGCCGGCGATGCCGACGCCGCTGTTGAGCGAGTCGATGAAATTCATCACCATGAATCCGACCTGGAACGTTCCGCCCTCGATCGCGCAGAACGAATATCTGCCGGCGCTGCAGCAGGATCCGATGGCGCTGGCGCGGATCGGGCTCAAGGTCGAATACAATCGCGACGGCACGGTCCACATCTTCCAGCCGCCCGGGGATAAGAACGCGCTCGGACGCATCCGCTTCAATTTCCCCAACAAGTTCCTGGTCTATCAGCACGATACCCCGGACAAATATCTGTTCGCGCAGGAAAAGCGCGCCTACAGCCACGGCTGCATGCGGGTGGAGAATCCGCTCAAATATGCCGAGGTTCTGCTGTCGATCGCCCGGCCGCATGACAATTATACGCAAGAGCGGCTCTCCCGGATGATCGGCAGCGCCGAGCAGGACATCAGCTTCCAGACCCAGATTCCGGTGCATCTCACCTATCAGACGGCGTTTGTCGACGAATCCGGCAAGCTCGATATCCGGGAGGACCTCTACGGCCGCGACGCGCGCGTGATCGCCGCGCTCAAGGGCGACGAGCGCCGCTTTGCCGATGTCGCGATCGAACGCCCGCCGACCGGCGCCCGGCAGCAGGCGGTTCGCCTACCGTCGCGGCAGTTCCCGTTCGGCGGGGGCGGGCAGTTTCCGTTCTTCGGCTGGTTCCGCTGAACCCCTTGGCGTCTCTGCAAGAACGCTGTTGATGCCGGCGCCGTCCCCGGCGCAAGGGCACGTTTTTGCCATACTCTGCGGCTACCCAGGAGCGATCGGGGGGACGGGGGACACGCGCTAATTCCGCGTTAACCGGTCCCAATGAAGACTGCGTTAGCCTTTGCCCGCGGTGGGGACGCCGCGGCGATGATTTGTAACGTCTTCGCGGAACAGCGCACGTGCCTCTGGGGATCGCGCGGAAGGCTGGTCTTGTGTCGTGCCCGTGGCGCGTGGGCCAGCGCGCTGGGCTTGCGGCGTTGTTCGTATTGTTCGGCTCGCAGGGCCTGCAGAGCGTGGTCGCGGAGGGCGACACGCGCTCGCTCTCGCTGCACCACATGCACACCGGCGAGGACATCAGCATCACCTTCAAGCGCAACGGCCGCTATGACGACGAGGCGCTCAAGAAGCTCGACTGGTTCCTGCGGGATTGGCGCCGCGAGCAGTCGACCCACATGGATCCGCAGCTGCTGGATCTGGTCTGGGAGGTCAGCCACGAGGTCGGCGCCAAGGAACCGGTCCAGGTGGTGTGCGGCTATCGCTCGCCCGAGACCAACGCCATGCTGCGCCACCGCAGTCGCGGCGTCGCCCAATACAGCCAGCATACCGTCGGCCGGGCCATGGATTTCTACATCCCGGGGGTGTCGCTAGAGCAAGTGCGCATCGCCGGGCTGCGGCTGCAGCGCGGCGGGGTGGGATTTTACCCGACCTCCGGCTCGCCGTTCGTTCATGTCGACACCGGCAGCGTGCGGCACTGGCCGCGCATGACCCACGACCAGCTCGTTCGCGTGTTCCCGGACGGCAAGACGGTGCACATCCCGACCGACGGGCGGCCGCTCACCCATTACGCCCAGGCGCTCGCCGAAGTCCGGCGGCACGGCGCGACGCCGTCGGCGACCTTGCTGGCGCAGGCGCATGAGGCGGGCGCAATCAGCGATACCGACGCCCAGGCGGCGGGTGCGGAGAAGCCCAAGCGCGGATTCCTCGCCAAGTTGTTCGGCTTCAGCGCCGACGAAGAGGACGCCGATGCCGCGCGCGAGCAATCCGTCCACGCGCCGGCCGCGGTGGCGCACCCGCGCGCGGTAGAATCCAAGCCGGTTCGCGTCGCCGCCGTCCCGATCCCGCCGAAAGCGCCGCCGCGGCCGGGCCAATTCACGCTTGCCGCGACGACCCAGAATCCGGCCGACGTGATCCGTGCGCGCGGGACCTTCACCGCCGCGCCGGCAGCCGCCGCGGTGACCGCGGTCGCGGAACGCGCCGACGCGAGGGCCGCCGCCCCGCCGGGCGCGTTCAATGAAGGCGGACAAAAGCTGGTCTGGATCGCAGGGCCCGAGGGCCGGCCGGCCCCGCGCCCGCCGCAGGAAATCGTCGTCGCCAGCGCCGATCCCGAGCCGACCGCGGGCCTCGGCGCCTCATCCGAGTTCGCCAAGGATCGCGTCCCGGCCGAGATCGCCCTCGCCTATGCGGCAACGCCAACGGCGGCGCTCGAGCCCCCGCCGCGCGCCGCCCCGATGGGTGTGTTGGGCGCGCCGGCCCCGGCCGTCGCTCCCGCCTTTGCCGGCCCGGCTCCGGTCGCCGCGTTCCGCGGCGAGAAGATCCACGATCCCTGGCTGCGCGGCGTGGTCATGGCTCCGAGCGTGCAATATTCGATGCACGTCTCGGTGCTCGGTCCGACCGACTACCGCACGCTGCGGCCGCTGTTCGCCAAACCCTCGTTCGCCCTGGCGATGATCTTTTCCGACGATCCGCATTTCGGCATGAATGCCGACGCCTTCGGCGGCGCCGCGGTCGCGTTCCTGCCGACCATCACCTTCGCGTTGCGCACCGCGGGGTTGCGGTAGTTCCAAAAATTTACGGACCGTCGTCCCGGCCAAGCGAGCGTTGCGAGCGCGAGCCGGGACCTATGAACACCGGCCGAGAGCTACCGATCCGATCGTGAGCACGGGTTCCGGCTCTCGCGCGTAGCGCTCGGCCGGAACGACGGTGCAGCGATGTCGCGCTACCCCTGGATCATGCCGAGCGCGAGCATGTAGGTCGCCAGAATCGCCTCGTGCTCCTTGCGCTCGTCTGCGTCCTGCTTGCGCAGCTTGACGATCGAGCGCAGCGCCGTGACGTCGAAGCCGTTGGCCTTGGCTTCGGCATAGACGTCGCGCACGTCGTCCGCGATCGTCTTCTTCTCCTCCTCGAGCCGCTCGATGCGCTCGACGAAGGCGCGCAGATGCTCCTTGGCGATCCGGGCCGGGGCGACGGCGCGGGTTTCGGCGGCGGGCGCGGCATCGGTCATCGATGTTCCTTTTCCGTCGAGCGGACGCGGCCTACTCGCCGCACCGCAACGTTTCGGGAGGAACCGGTCGCCCGTCAAGCCGCGGCAGAAGCCATCCACAGGCTCAATGCTTGTGGCTTCCCGCCTCGAATGCGGCGCGCTGCTGCGGGCTCGCCTCGCGCTGGTATTTCGCCTTCCATTCCTCGTAGGGCATGCCGTAGACGAGTTCGCGGCTCTCGTCCTTGGTCATCGGGACGCCCTCGGCGTCGGCCGCCTCCTTCATCCAATTGGAGAGGCAGTTGCGGCAGAACCCGGCAAGGTTCATCAGATCGAGGTTCTGCACCTCTGTACGCGCTCGCAAGTGCTCGACCAGCCGCCGGAATACGGCGGCTTCGAGGCTGGTGCGGGTGGCATCGTCTGGCCTCATGATCAAAATCCTTCTCGCTTCGGCAAGTCGGGGCTGTGCCCTGGGATGGAACAGAGGATAGTGGGGCCGGGGCGCGCCCGCCATAGCGCCGCGGCGTCAACAATGGGAACCAATGACCGGCAAGCACCCATGCAGGCGGCGCAGATGAGCAAGACTGTGCGTTCGCGGCGGGAATTTCTCGAAGGCTTGTTCAAGACCGCGATCGCCGCCGCGCATCCGGCAAGCTGCCTGCCGCCGCATCTTCCCGCGCCGGCGACCCAAGGCCGGCTGATCGTCCTGGCCGCCGGCAAGGCGGCGGGTTCCATGACCGAAGTGGCGGAACGGCATTATCTCGATGCTCATGGCGTCCCCGAGCGCCGCATCGATGGCGTCGCCATCACCCGTCATGGTTACGGCCGCCCGACCCGGCTCGTTGCGGTGATCGAGGCAGGCCATCCGGTTCCCGACGCGGCGGGCTTCGCCGGGACCCAGCGGGCGCTCGATCTCGCCGACCGGGCCGGGCGGGACGACCTGGTCCTGGTGCTGCTCTCGGGCGGGGCTTCGGCCAATTGGATCGCGCCCGCGCCGGGCGTCACGCTCGAGGAGAAGCAGGCGGTCACCCGGGCGCTGCTGCGCTCGGGCGCCTCCATCGGCGAGATCAACACGGTGCGCAAGCATCTCTCCCGCATCAAGGGCGGCCGGCTCGCCGCCCGCGCGTATCCGGCGCGCGTCGTCACGCTCGCCGTTTCCGACGTGCCGGGCGACGATCCGGCGGTGATCGGCTCCGGGCCGACCGTGCCGGATCCTTCGACGCTTGCCGACGCGCGTGACATCGTTGCCCGCCATGGTCTCGAGCTGCCGGCTTCGGTCGAGCGCGCCCTCGCCGATCGAGCGAACGAGACGCCGAAGCCGGGCGACCCGGTCTTTGCCGGCACCGAGTTCCGGCTGATCGCGCGGCCGGCCGATGCGTTCCGGGCCGCGGAGGCCGCGGTCCGCGCCGGCGGATACGAGTGCGTGTTTCTCGGCGATCGCCTGGAGGGGGAAGCCCGAAAGATCGCCGCCGATCACGGCCGGCTCGCCCGCGGCATCGCGGCGGAACGCCGGCGGGCGGTGATCCTGTCGGGCGGCGAGCTCACCGTCACCATTCGGGGCACCGGCCGGGGCGGTCCCAATCAGGAATATGCGCTCGCGCTGGCGCTGGAGATCGCCGGCGCCAATGGCATTGCCGCGCTCGCGGGCGACACCGACGGCACCGACGGCGGTTCCGGCCGTGCCGACGATCCGGCCGGCGCGTACGTCGATGGGACCACCTTGGCGAGGGCGCGGGCGCTCGGCCTCGATCCCGCCGCGTTTCTCGCCAACAACGATTCCACCGCCTTCTTCGCCCGGCTCGGCGATCTCGTCGTCCCCGGGCCGACCTGGACCAACGTCAACGACTTTCGCGCCGTGCTCGTTGACACGCCTTGAGGGCTGGCGCGAAATCCCCGATCAAAGGCGCGTTCATGAATTCGCGGACGGAGCCGTCCCCCTCTCCCCGCTTGCGGGGAGAAATTAGAGCGAGATGACCGCATTGCTGCTGCGCGGAATTGTGTTGGCATTGCCGCTCTGGGCCTATGCGGCCCCCGCCGCCGCCGATTTCCGGCTGTGCAACAACACCGGCAGCCGCGTCGGCATCGCCATCGGCTACAAGGACGGCGACGGCTGGACCACCGAGGGCTGGTGGAATCTTGCGGCGCGAAGCTGCGACACCTTGCTCAAGGGCGCACTGGTGGCCCGGTTCTACTATATCTACGCCATCGACTACGACCGCGGCGGGGAATGGTCCGGCAAGGCATTCATGTGCACGCGCGACAAGGAATTCACCATTCGCGGCATCGAGGACTGCCTGGCCCGCGGGTTCGACCGCGCCGGCTTTTTCGAGGTCGACACCGGCGAGCAGCGCGCCTGGACCGTGCAGCTCACCGAGTCGACCGAGCAGACGCCGCGGCAAGGCGCGATGCCGCAATATGCCCCGATCAATCCGGGTGCCCCGGCCGCCGGGCAGCCGGCGACGCCGTTCACGGCTCCCGGCTCATCGAGGCCTCCCGCGCGATGAGACGCTTGCGCCGGGCCAAGATCGTGGCGACGCTCGGACCCTCCTCGTCCGAAGCGGACGTGATCCTGCGCCTGTTCGAGGCGGGCGCCGACGTGTTCCGCATCAACATGAGCCACACGACGCACGACCGCATGCGCGAGCTGGTGCGGCTGATCCGCTCCGTGGAGAAGAAGAGCGAGCGTCCGGTCGGCGTGCTGGTCGACCTGCAGGGGCCTAAGCTGCGCGTCGGCAGCTTCGAGGGCGACGCGGTCATGCTCGAGCGCGGGGCGACCTTCGTGCTCGACGCCGATCCGGCGCCCGGCGACGCCTCGCGCGTGCAGCTGCCGCATCCGGAGATCCTTGCGGCGCTCGAGCCCGGCCACACGCTGCTGCTCGACGACGGCAAGGTACGGCTGACCGTGATCGCGACCGCGCCCGGGCGCGCGGCGACCCGGGTCGAGGTCGGCGGCAAGCTTTCGAACCGCAAGGGCATCAGCCTCCCCGACACGACGGTGCCGTTCTCGGCCCTGACCGCCAAGGACCGCTCCGATCTCGAAGCGGCGCTCGATGCCGGCATCGACTGGGTCGGGCTCTCGTTCGTGCAGCGGCCGGAGGACGTGGCCGAGGCCAAGAAGATCACCCGCGGTCGCGCCGCCGTGATGGCGAAGATCGAAAAGCCGCAGGCGGTCACCCGGCTCGGCGAGATTCTCGATCTCGTCGACGCGCTGATGGTCGCCCGCGGCGATCTCGGGGTGGAAATGCCGCTCGAGAAGGTGCCCGGCGTGCAGAAGCAGATCACCCGCACGGCGCGGCGCGCCGGCAAGCCGGTGGTGGTGGCCACCCAGATGCTGGAATCGATGATCAGCAATCCGGTGCCGACCCGCGCCGAAGTCTCCGACGTGGCGACCGCGGTGTTCGAGGGCGCCGACGCCATCATGCTCTCGGCGGAATCCGCGGCCGGCAAATATCCGGTCGAATCGGTGGCGATGATGAACCGCATCGCCGAGGAGGTGGAGAGCGATCCGACCTATCGCTCGATCGTGGAGGCGCAGCGCGCCGAGCCGGAGGCGACCGGCTCCGACGCGATCGCGGCCGCCGCGCGGGGCATCGCCGAAACCCTGGTGCTCTCCGCGATCGTGTGCTGGACCAGCTCCGGTTCGACCGCGCTGCGGGTCGCGCGCGAGCGGCCGAAGTCGCCGATCATCGCCATTTCGCCCAACCTATCGACCGGCCGCAAGCTCTCGGTGGTCTGGGGCGTGCATTGCGTCATCGCGCAGGACGCCCGCGATCTCGACGACGTGGTCGATCGCGCCTGCCGCATGGCGGTGCGGGACGGTTTTGCGAAAATCGGCCAACGCATCATCATCGTGGCGGGCATCCCGCTGCGCACGCCCGGCGCGACCAACATGATGCGGATCGCATTCGTGGGCGATGAGGCGGCCGAGAGCGCGCCCCTGTTCCAGGCCGCGGACGACCGCCGACAGAAGACGGGCGTGTGACGCGAGGCTCTCATGGCCGGGCTTGCCTTTGGCTTGTCTTGGCTTGTCTTGGCTTGTCCCGGCCATCCGCGCCCTTCCATGCCTCGCGGTTCAGATCAGTCCCGGACTTGATCCAGGGCCGCGCAAGACGAATTTTGGGCCAAAAAGGGCTCAAAACTGCACGCTGTTCATGAAAACTATTGAGGAAAACCAATCGCTTAAGCCCGTTCAATTCGTCAAATTGCATCTTTAGATTTACATGATTCGTGATTCCCATGATTTGGCAAGCGCGCTTTTTTGCGGGCCATGCGCGGGCGGCGCGAGCTCAGATATCCCGGCCCTCGACCTTGTCGGTCAAAGCCTTGACGAACTCGGGGATCTTCTGCAGGTGCGGATCGATCTCGAGCGCGCGGCGGAATGCCTGCAGCGCGCGTTTGTCCTCGCCCATCTCCTGCAGCATCATGCCGAGCCCGGTCAGCGCCCCGAAATGGCGCGGCTCGCGCGCGAGCGCCTGCGCGCGGTGTGAGGAGAGGCCTATCCTTTTGCGTTGCAAACAATAGGAGGGCCAACTCAGTTTGTTGCGCTTTAGAGTATAGTGGTAGAATAACAATTGCGGCTTAGGCCGTGAATGGGGGCATTGAGAAACCCTAACGACCAGAGATTCCAGAGGAAATTTCGACACTAAGCTCTTGAAAGTGGGTAACGCTTGTGTTACCCTAAAAGATGCCTGAAATACGCTACTACGTGGCCTCCGAAGGCCAGCAGCCGTTTGCCGCCTGGTTTGCGGATTTAGAGGCGGTTGCACGAGCCAAGGTCACGCGCGCCATTGTCCGGCTGGAGCAGGGCAACTTCTCCAACGTGAAATCGGTCGGCGAAGGCGTGTTCGA
>WNFE01004251.1_pt1 | contig 10655 bp, 10 predicted proteins | sample 5400451 | NCBI WGS metagenome assembly WNFE01 (sample SAMN13153344, study PRJNA577476) | soil metagenome | isolation source: 200 cm saprolite under Douglas fir tree site 2 hole 2 | place: USA:California | collected 2015-04-18
CGATTGGCGGAGGGGTCTGTGCGTCGGCGAGGCTCAATACCAACAGCACTGTTACGACAAGCATGCGCATTTTACAACCGGTCCAACACAAGCGGGAAGCTGACAGCAGCGTGCATATCCTTCGGATCGCCAGTGAGAGAGACCGACCGGACCAGCTCGCGACTGGTGATGACGTAGTCCCGAGTGTAATTTTTGTCCGGGTCTCCTTCAAAGACGGGATCCGTGGCGAAGTACAGTTGCGTGATGAGGGTCTTATAACCGGGCGCCGAGACAAGGTAGTGGACGTGCTGGCAAATGCGACCGGGATAGTGCCCAGGCATGACCGAATCGAAGGAATAGTCTCCGGAAGAATTGGCAGCGAGAGTGGCGCGGTAGCGATAGCCGTCGACATCATAGTGGCCGAGGTGGTCGGTCTGCCAGACTTCGATGGTGGCATCGGCTATAGCCGTGGCATCGGTGCCGACAACTTGCCCGGAGACCACCAGTGGCAATCCGGGGTCGCCGGGTACGCGGAGCCTTGCCGTGTGCGGTGCGCGACGCTTGTAAAACGGGCCGATTCCGCACCACGGCGTCGGCGGAAGAGCTTTGTTTTGCGCATTTCGTTCCCAGGCGTCGAGAGCTTCGGCCAACGAAAATGGTGAGGCTACAGAAAGAAAGCCCAAGGCGGCACACTTCATCAGGATGTCGCGTCGGGTGAGCGGAAGTTTTTGCATGGGATTCCTCCCCGGGGGCATTGCACAATAATCTACCGCAGCTCGGGGGGCAGTGCAATGATTGGCCCGCGGCTATACCTCGCAGAAGTTTATGGGCGAATGACGGGCAAGTCGGAAACTGATCCGCCGCTATTTTTTGCCTGTTGAAAAACTTTCGTTTGCGGTAGTATTTTTTCGGGTTAATTCATCTTCTGATTCCGCCCTTAAGCCAAATACTCGTCTGTACTCCCAACTCCTTGCTCGTAGGTCCGCTGGCCGGTCCTTCTTTGAGGATTTAAGTGTTTCCGTAAGCTCTTTAGAATCAACACTAGCAAAAGAGTATCCAAACAAACGGCTTTAACCGCCGCATAATCACATTCTTACAAAAAACATAGGGGGGAGGGATGGTTACAGTTAACTAAATTATTTCCCGGCCTTGCGCAGGACTTTTGGCGTCGCCAGCCAGATCAATTCCGCACTGGGCGGCGAAATCCGTTTCAACTCCAGAAGTGCCACGCCTGCCTTTTTCATCGAGGTGATGCGGTGTTTCACGGCCAGCGCCGCGGCGATGACCTCGTCCACGTTCGGAGCATGCCCAAATAACAAGATCGCCGCGGATCGTTTGTCCTTCGCCAGTTCGCGAAACAGCGCCGACGGCTCCCCTCCTGGAAGCAGCAGGTCCGTCTGCCGGATTTTCTGCTTTGGATAATCGAAGGCGGCAGCGAAGATCTCCGCCGTTTGCATGGCCCGCACGTAGGGGCTGGAAAGAAACAATTCGCCGGTGAAGCCCAGCGCCGCCATCCCCTTGGCGACCAGCGTCGTCTTCTCGATTCCTTCCTCCGTCAGATAGCGCTCCGGATCCGGCGGGCACTTCGGATCTTCGCGGTCGATGGCGATGCCGTGACGAACGACATAAATCTGCATGTGCGCCTCTCTCCTTGAAAACGTTTCACTGAAATCACCAGGTTATTCGCTGAAACCTGGCATCGCGTGTCTTACAGGCCCGGCTGCCGGAAATATAGCCGCACGTGAAATTCTTTTTCAAACAACTCCGCGCTGCGGCTCGCGTCGCGCAGGTCTTCCGCGGCATCGCCCCGCGCCAGTACTTGCAGCCCGACCGCCCCGCGCTGAAACGACGCCCGAATCTGCGTGACCCGCTGCCGGTGCGAGTGATCCAGGGCCTCTGCAATTCTCAGGATAGCCGCCAGCCTGCGCGTGATCCGCTTGTCGCTGTTGCTGAGCGCGGAATACGCGGTGTGGTGGCCGGCAGGCACAGACTTCCGGTTGTGATACCGCACCAGCGCCGCGACCACGGCGCGGTCGCGCCCTTCCAGCCCCGGGATGTCCCCGTTTAGCGCCAGGTATTCGCCGTGTTTGTGGTGCCCCCGATGGCTTACCATGTGCCCCACGTCATGAAGCAGCGCGCCGGATTCGAGCAACACGCGCGACTGCGCCGGAAGATGATGCACCGGCTGGAGCTGGTCGAAGAGCAGCGTGCTCAACTCCCGCACCTGCTCCGCATGCGTCTGGTCCTTCTCCAATCGCCGCGCGTAGCTCCTTGTCCCCGCGAGCAATTGGTGCGCCGCGGCGTCGTACCGGTGCGGCTCGGTCCGCGAAAAAGCCTCGCGCGCAATCTCCTGTAACACCCCTTCCCGCAAGCCGACGCCGGGAATCGAGAAATTGTGTATGTTCAAATAGCGCCCGAGCGTCAAAAACGTGATCGCCGCAATCCCCATCACGTCTGCACGGTCCCGGCGCACCGCGTAACTTTTCATCCGCTCTCGTACGTCCCGCCGCAAAATGTCGGGTAACCGCTCCCGCAACAAAGAAAGCTCCAGCGTCGGCAAACCGTGATGCCGCGGGCCCGGCGCGACGTTCGCCAGAGTTTCTGCATTGCCCCCCAGGGCCACAGCGATCTGCTCGCCCAGATTTGGCCGGGTCGGCAGGCGTGATTCCAGCAGCGCGCGCACGTACCGCCGCACCTGCTCTGCTTGCACGGGACGAATTACTCCCGGGATTTTAAGCGTGGTCATCAGCCGGACCGTTCCTACCGGTAACTGCGCGCTCTGCTCCACGGCATGTTCACGCAGAATGCTGATTTCCAGGCTGCCCCCGCCCAGATCCGCGATGCAACGCGGCTGCGTTTCCGGCCCCGTGGCCGCAAGAACGGCCACGCGTCCGAGGCGCGACTCCTCCGCCGCGCTGATCACCTCAAGCTCGATGCCCGATTTCCGTTTGATCTGCCGCGCGAAGGCTTTGCGGTTGCGCGCTTCGCGTGACGCGCTCGTCGCCACTGCCCGGTAGCGCGTCACTCCGAACTCGTTCATCACTTCCCGGAAATGACGGAACGCCTTTACGCTCTTCTTGAAGATTCCTTCGCTGAACCGGTGCCGCAGGAAAACCCCTTCACCGAGACGCAGCGAATACCGCTCGTTGTGCAGCGGTTCGATGTCCAGCGCGGAATAGGCGCGCGCCACCGACAGCCGCAGCGCATTTGAGCCCGCGTCGATGGCGGCGATGTGAACGGGCTCGGACATTTTGTGATTTACCGCCAGAGGTGAGTGAGAGCAGCGGAGGGCGCGTATTTTGTGGTTCGAATACCGAGTTGCTCGCCGATCCGCTGGCGCAGTTGTTTGTTGACCGTGGGAACGTTGGCCTCGCCATCCAGTTCGATGAAGCTGTGCCGCTTGGCCATCACTTCGAATTCGCGCTTGATCATCGTCTGGTAGCGGATAAACGACCAGTACAAATCATGCGAGAGCGACATGTCGCGACCTGCTTCCCAGTAGCTGATGGCCTGCGCCTTTTTGAATTCGCGGGCGAACGCCGTCTCTGGGTGCACGTTGAGCCAAAACGTCAGGTGCGGCCGCAGCGCCATCGCGTAGAGTCCGCTCAGGTAATCCCGGTTGATGCCTCGCACCACGCCGCGGGCGATCAACGTGAAAATAAATCGGTCCGCGAGCACCACCGTTCCGGACCGCAGCGCGGGAAGAATGCGGTGCTCGACCTGATCGAAAAAATCCGTCGCGTACATCAGCGCAAGCGTCAGCCGCGTGACGGCGTTTTTCGCCAGAAGTTCATCGATGTCCCGCCCCACAAGATTCGAACGCCGCAGTCCGCTCGTTTGCACCGCGAATCCTTCAGATTCCAGCCATTCTTGGAGCAGCGCTATTTGCGTCGAACGCCCCGACCCATCCATCCCTTCAATGACGATCAGCGTTCCCGTGATTTCGCTGGGATCAAAGCCCACGAGGGCTTCGCCATAGAAAAACTGCGCCGCACCATCCTCGCCCGGTGCCGCCGCCTTACCGGAAGCCACGCTGCCGGGAACGGCGGGGGCCTGGGCCGCGTCCGCCGCTGCGGGAGTGGATGCCGCGCTCGGTTTTTCCTTCTCCTTCTCTTTTTCTTTTTCTTTTTCCGGGTCCGCCATGCTCACCCCGCATCCTCGACGTGGGGCGCGAACCGCTTCAAGTCGATCTTGGAAGCTGCGATGTCGCGCATCTGCTTTTGAAGTTTGTTCACCGGCAGCGTCCCGTCGAGCACCACGAAGTTGTCCGAGTCCACCATCTTGTCGTATTCCTCGAGAATCCGCGCCTGGAACAGGCGAAAACTCTCTGACCGATCGTAGGAAAGGCTCAAATCCATTCCCGCTTCATAAAATTTCAGCTTGGGCCGCCCGCTCAAGATGCGATGCACGGCGACGTCGAGCGGCGCGCGAAAATAAAACGTGATGTCCGGCACAGGCGCGAACCGGTAGAGATTCCTCAGCCAGCGTGCAGGGCATCCCCGCGCCGCGTCGCGAGCAAACGCGGTGTAAATGTAGCGGTCTGCGAGAACCAGATAGTCGCCTTGCAACAATGGCATGATTTGCCGCTCGCACCGGTCGGCAAAGTCCGCCGCGTGCAAAAGCGAAAACGTCGTGGGCGTCAGTAGACGGCGCTGTTTCCCGCGCCGCGTCGCCGATTTCACCAGCGGCGAAGAGTTCCACTCCGTAAAATGCAGCCGGTACCCGCCAATTTCCAGCCAGCGTTTCAGCAGGTATAGCTGCGTGCTTTTTCCCGAACCGTCCGTGCCTTCCACGACTATCAGCGCCCCGGGGTAGGCGCGGCTCGGCACCGGCCGCCCTGGCTGCGGCAGTGTGGATTTGGCCGCGTCGGAGCGCGGCTGTTTTTGCGCGATGTCCTGATTTTCCATGAAGCTCTTAGAGGTATCGATGGGTCATCCAAGCATAAGCCTGCATTGTTACAGTGGCATTACAGCACACCCCGGCCTGCCTCGCAAAGCAACGTCCGGCATCAGAATATCGTGACTTTGATGTGCAGGAATCTCTTCGGGTTCTGCCGGAAATCCCCGATCAGCAGCCGCATGTCACCCGTCAGGCCGCTCAGATTGTCATACAGCTTCGGATCGGAGAACAGTTTTCCGACAGTTGTCGTATTTTCGTTCAGCTTTGCCGATGCCGTCGCCAGATTGGCGCTGGTCTCCCGCAATTTCGTGTAGAGCGCGTCGTCCGTCGCCAGTTTGCCAAGCGTTCCCTTCCCCGCGCGCACATCCTCGAACATGGCGTTCCCATTCGTGATCGCTTTCTTCGCCTCATCATAAAGAGTAGGGTCGTACATCAGCTTTCCAAACGTTCCCTTTTGTGCCCGCACGTCCGCCAGGATCAAGTTCACGTTGTCCAGCCCCTTGTCCACTTTGTTGTACATCTCGTCGGAAACAACCAGCTTTCCAATCGAGCCCTGCCCAGCCTGCACATTGCTCACCAGCGCGTCGCCCTTTGCCAGAATGCTGTTCAGGTGGTAGTAAGCTTGCTCGTCCGTCAGCAATTTGCCCAGCGAGCCCTGTCCTTGCTTCACGCCTACGATAAGATCGCGTACGTCCTGCGATAGCGCCTGGAGATTGCCGAGCAGTTCCGCGCTGCGTTCCACGACTTCTTTCATCGCCTTTTCTTCTGCCCCGGGGATTTCGCCGTTGTCTGCGATCGGCACGCCCGTGAACCCGCGCGTCACGTTCACGTAGCGATTGCCCAGCAATCCTTCCGTCACCAGGCTCGCCGCAGAATCAGTCAGAACATCCCCCTGGTAGCGCTTGTCGACGCGCATGTCGACTTCGATATTCTTGTTCTTCTCCGGTACTTTTCCCTTTGTCCGCGGCACGAGCCTGATAGCCTCCACGTTTCCAATTTCCACCCCATCCAGGCGCACCGGCGCGCCGTTCGCAAGCCCGGAAACTTCCGGCAGATACGTCTTTATCCGGTATTTCGCGCCCAGCGGGTTCCCGCTTGTCACATAGAAGATCCCCGCCGCGAGCACGAACAATCCCACCAGTACGAACAACCCAACGCGCAATTCTGACCACGTCACCTGTTTGCGAAGCGCCATTGCTGCTTCCCTCCTTGCCGTCCGGCCTTCAGACTATCGCAGTTTCACACCAGAAACCGTTTGAGATAAGGGTCCGCCGAATTCGCGATTTCTTCCGGTGCTCCTTCAAAATAAACCCGCCCCTCCCGCAAGACAATGAACCGCGTTGCCGCAACGCCGGCCGCGCCCCCCGAATTGCTCTCAGCCTCTCCGCGCACTACCCGCTTGCTTTCCGGATCGAAATGAAAATTTGCCAGCGCAAAACCGTCCTGCGGGCGCTGCGTGGCCAGCAGCGCGGTCACCCCGTATGCGTCTCGCAGCCGCAGAATCAGCGTGATAATGGTCTGCGACGTCACCGGATCGAGTCCCGCCGTCGGTGAGTCGTACAACACGATGGGGGGCCGGTTTACAACCGCCCGGGCAATCGACACGCGCCGCCGCATGCCACCGGAAAGTTCCGAGGGAAGCTGCTCGAGCGCATGTTCGAGTTCGACGAACCGCAACACTTCGCGCACCCGCGGCTCGATCTCCTCCTCGTCCACCCCGTCCTCACGCAGCCGATACGCCACATTGTCCGCAACCGTCATCGAATCAAACAGCGCGCCTTCCTGGAACACGAATCCCACCTGGCGGCGGAATTTCAGGAGCTCTGGCTCGCCCATCCCGGAAATTTCTTTCTCCAGGATCACAATCGATCCCCCCGTAGGTTGCAACAGACCGGCCGCGAGTTTGAGCGTGAGCGTCTTTCCGGTACCCGTTTCGCCCAGCAGCACCACCGTTTCGCGCGGCGATGCCAGAAAGGATAGGCCTCGCAGAATCTCTCCCTCTTCAAAGCCAATGTGCACATTGTGGAAACTGATGACCGGGGCGGAGCCGTTCTCGGGCGCAGCTGCACTCTTCATCGGAACTGCCCACGATTATAGCGGCAAATGTGCCGCTCTGGTGGCGAGATTGGCGAATACCTGGAGCGGGGCCGATGAAACGTCAGAAAATTTTGTTGGACAGATAGAGCGCAAGCTTGGTGAGAAACAGATCGGCGACGATGATCATCACCGACGAAACGACCACCGACTGCGTTGTGGCTCGCCCGACTCCCTGCGTGCCTCCTCGTACCGTGAGCCCTTTGTAGCACCCCACGGTCGCCAGGATGAACCCGTACACCAGCGACTTCGAAAACCCCTGCATCAAATCCGCAAAATCCAGCGCATCGATCGCCCGCCTCCAGAACGTCACCGCATCCAGCCGCAAGGAAAACACTGACGCCACGCAACCCCCCAGCAGCCCGATGAAATCGGCCATCGCCGTCAGCAACGGCACGGTGATGAGCGTTGCCAGCACGCGCGGCGTGACCAGCTTGCGGCTCGGGTCCGTCCCCATCGCGCGCATCGCGTCCACCTGCTCCGTCACCAGCATCGACCCCAGCTCCGATGCGATCCCGGAAGCGCATCTCCCGGCAACCAGCAAACCTGTAAAGGTAGGGCCCAGTTCCCGCACCAGCGCAATCGCCACCACGTCTCCGGTCAGCGAGGTCTGACCGAAGCGCGTAAACTGCGATCCAGTCTGCAGCACCATCACCGCGCCAATGAAAAATCCCGACAGCAGGATGATTGGCAGCGACCCGACCCCGATGTCGTCCACCTGATCCAGGGTGTCTTGGAAATAGTGCGGGCTCGTGGCTATGTTTGTCAGCGCGCGATAGGAAAGCTCCGCGTAGCCCTGCACTGCTGCGACTGCGCGTTTGAATGCCTCGACCAGCACGTCGGCGACGGAGATTCTTTCTCTGGATTTGCTTTCGCGACTTGCGACCTGGAGAGGAGTGTCTGCCACGAGTCCTTGTTCCGTCAGCCGGCTCGGTGAAGCCTTGCGGCACAAAAAACCCCGCGTCGGAAGCCTAACCGTGCGTGCCAGTAACGTCAAGTAAGCGTTCTCTTTGCTTGCGTCACGCCGCTTCTACGACGAACACCCCTGGGCCAACCACCTCGAATCCCTCGAATCTCAGCCTTGGCGGCGTCGATGCCCGCTGGACGAAGCGCTGTGCGGCGGCTAGACTGTTTGCTCTGACCGATGTATTTCATTGCTCGCGTGGGCGTTTAATCCGGAATGCTGCGTTTCTACACCGCCGGTGAATCACACGGACAGGCGCTCCTCGCGTTTGTCTCCGGCCTGCCCGCTTCCCTTCCCGTTGATCTGAACTTCATCAACAACGAACTGCGCCGCCGCCAGCTTGGCTATGGCCGCGGCGGCAGGCAAAAGATCGAAAAAGACCGCGCAGAGATTTTCGCCGGCGTGCGCCATGGCAAAACAATCGGCGCTCCTGTCGCTCTGCGCATCGAGAATCGCGACTGGAGCAACTGGGAAAAAACTCTTCCCGTGGAATCCGCGCCGGATTCCGCCGCCCACGAAAGAAAACTTCTCGCTCCGCGTCCTGGCCATGCCGACCTCGCCGGCGCGCTGAAATTCAATTTCCACGACGCCCGCTACGTTCTCGAGCGCGCTTCCGCCCGCGAAACGGCCGCTCGCGTCGCCGCCGGCGCCTTCGCAAAACTTCTCCTTCGCGAACTGGGCACGGAAATCGTCAGCCATACGATTCAGGTCGGCCACGTGCGTCTTGAGCGGACCGCCACTTGGGAGAAAATTCGTGCCGTCAGCAACGACCTCGATTCTCCTTTGCGCTGCATCGATGCCGCTGCCCAGGAAAAAATGAAGGACGAAGTCGACGCCGCGCTTAAAGCCGGTGATAGCGTTGGCGGCATTTTCGAAGTCGTCGCCCACAATGTTCCCGTCGGGCTTGGCAGTTGCGCCCAGTGGGACGAAAAACTCGATGGCCGCCTGGCTCAAGCGCTCATGAGCGTTCAGGCCGTGAAGGCCGTGGAAATTGGCGCGGGCGTGACCGCTGCGGGCTCCTACGGCAGCGAAGTGCAGGACGAAATTTTCTACGAGAAGTCGGCGCGCCGCTTCCGTCGCCACAGCAACCGCGCCGGCGGCCTCGAAGGCGGCATCAGCAATGGCGAAGATATAGTCATCCGCGGCTACCTGAAACCCATTTCAACACTTCGTCGGGCGCTCCATACCGCGGACATGGTCACCAAACAACCGGTCCAGGCCGCTTACGAGCGTTCCGACTGGTGCGTCGTTCCGGCCGGCGCCGTGGCCGGCGAGGCCATGGTCGCTCTTGTGCTCGCGGATGCTTTTCTGCAAAAATTTGGGGGAGACTCCCTCGCCGAGATGCGGCGAAATTTCGACAACTATGTCCGACAAATCGACGAGTTCTAAACCCTTGACCGCCCAACGGCCGCCAGCCTCATCCACAAGCGGCGCTGCGCCCGAAACAACCGCTCCACCTCGCAAAATCTATTCCATCGTCAAGTATGGCGATCCCGTCCTAGAGAAGCCCACGGCGTCTGTATCCAAATTCGACGCCCAGCTCGAAGAACTCACCGAAGATATGTTCGCCTCCATGTACGCCGCGCAGGGTGTCGGCTTGGCCGCGCCGCAGATCGGCTTGAGCCTGCGTCTCACCGTCATCGACGTCACCGGCGGCAAGAATCCCGAAGCCAAAATCGTTCTCGCGAATCCGGAGATCATCCACGCTGAAGGCGAAGTCCGCGAAGAAGAAGGCTGCCTCTCGATCCCCGGCTTCCGCGGCTACGTCATTCGCCCGCAATTCGTCACGGTGCGCGCGCAAAATGCGAAGGGCGAGCAGTTTGAAATTCGCGGTGAAAATCTCCTGGCGCGCGCTTTCTGTCACGAGATCGATCACCTAAATGGAATTCTCTTCATTCAGCATCTCAGCATGCTCAAGCGCGACCTCATCAAGCGCAAAATCAAGAAGCTCAGAAAACAGGGCGAGTGGTAGCCGCCGGAGAGGATGCGCCATGCGCATCGTGTTCTGTGGCACACCGCAATTCGCTATTCCCACCCTGAAGAACCTTCTCGCGCAACCTGATTTTAAGATTGTTGGCGTCATCACCCAGCCTGACCGCCCGCGCGGCCGCGGCCGCGAACTTTCTTCCTCGCCCGTAAAAGAAGCGGCCCTCGCCGCGAATATCCCCGTCCACCAGCCGGAAAGAATCCGCGCTCCAGAATCGCAGGATCTTCTGCAGCGCCTTGCTCCCGATTGCATCGTCATCATTGCTTACGGCCAGATCATTCCCGCGCGGCTTCTGCCCATACCCAAGCTCGGCTGGATCAATCTGCACGCTTCCCTGCTTCCAAAGTATCGTGGCGCCGCGCCCATCAACTGGGCCATCGCGAACGGAGAAACAAAAACCGGCCTCACCTCGATGCGCATTGACGCGGGCATGGATACCGGCGAAATTCTCCTCCAGCGCGAGCTGGAAATCGGCGCAACGGAAACCGCTCCGGAACTTGCCGCTCGTATGGCCGAATTCGGCGCCCCGCTCATGCTCGAAACGCTCCGCGGCCTGCCCTCCGGCGCGATCAAACCCCGCCCGCAAAACAATGCAGAGGCTACCTACGCGCCGATCCTGAAAAGAGAAGACGGCCGCATCGATTGGACGCTTCCCGCCCGCGCCATATTCAACCGCATGCGCGGGTTCTCTCCCTGGCCCGGCGCGTTCACCACCTTCCGCGGGAAGACCTG
>WNFE01014017.1_pt1 | contig 10653 bp, 7 predicted proteins | sample 5400451 | NCBI WGS metagenome assembly WNFE01 (sample SAMN13153344, study PRJNA577476) | soil metagenome | isolation source: 200 cm saprolite under Douglas fir tree site 2 hole 2 | place: USA:California | collected 2015-04-18
GGTAGGCACGCTCGGGTTGCGGGGTCACCACATCCGCCCCCTCTACGAAGGGGTGGGACCTCCGGCGCCCTACGAGTGGATCAATCCGCCCCGTCAGTTCGCATCCGGCAACGTCGTTCCGAAAGCCACGTCGCGGGCGATCTCGGTGGCAGCGGGTCGGTCCGAGGCAGCCGGCCTGTCCAGCGACGACGCCCAGGTCATCGTCAACGTCGCGGCCGGCGCCATCCCGACGCCTCCTGGCACGATCACCGTCGGCGTCACCATCACGCCGCTTGACCCGGCCACCCTCGGCCCGTTGGCGTCGAACCTGCATCCCGACGGCAACGCGTACCGCATCGTGATGACACCCGAACCCTCACATGCTCCGATCGGGTCTCTGACCCAGCCGGGCAACATCTTCCTCACGCTGCCCCTGTCCGGGACAGCACTTCTCTACTCGCCCGATGGCCGGAGCTGGCAGTCTTTGCCGGTCCAGCATGTCCCGGGTCAAATCGCGCTGGGCGCCGCGTTCGACCGACCCGGCTACTACCTCGCCGGCACCAACAGCGCTGTCGGTGTTCCCGGCGGGGGAGGATCCGGGTCAGGCAGCGTGATCCTCCCGGTGATCATCGTGATCCTGGCGGCCCTTGTCATCATCGGCGTCCCATTGGTCGTGCGCCGGCTTCGAACCGGGACCGGCTCTGCTTCCGGTCCTCGTGCGAAATGTCCTCCTCGCCGGCGGTGATCACCCGACGTCTGGCCCAGCACGCCGGCGGTACGGGCGCCGAACGACACGGACCGCAGGCAGCGTGTAGGACAGCCGTCCGCTCGCCCGGACGGTCTGATGCGTACGCTACGTGGCGCAGCCATTTAGGTCCCAGTGGTGACACCAAAGGGAGGAGAAGGCAGTGGCCGAGCGTAAGAAGAGCATCTTCACGGAATTCAAGGAATTCTTGCTTCGCGGCAACGTCGTCGATCTGGCGGTCGCGGTGGTCATCGGCGTCGCCTTCGGGACCGTGGTGGCAGCCCTCGTCAAGGACCTGCTCACGCCCATCATCGCCGCCATCTTCGGTGAGCCGAACTTCGCCAACCTGACATTCAGCATCCACAAGAGCAACTTCCTCTATGGCGACTTCATCAACGCGGTCATTGCGTTCGTTTCGATAGCCGCCGCGATCTTCTTCTTCGTGGTGAAACCCGTGAACTACCTGCTCGAGCGCCGGCAGAAAGGGCAAGCCGATCCGGAAAGCTCGGATCGGCCCTGCCCCGAGTGCCTCAGCACGATCCCCAAGGCGGCGACCCGTTGCGCGTACTGCACCGCCCAGGTGAGCCCGGTCGCCTAGGTCAGGCCAAGCCCTCAGGCCAACACCCGCTTGCGAAAGCCGGCGATGCCCTGCCACAGCAGGAATGCCGTGACCGCCATGAGTACCGGGTAGATGACGTAGAGGTGCATGTGCGATGACGTCGTGAGCGCGGCGCGGAATCCCTCCGTCACGTAGATCAGCGGATTCGCCAGCACCAGCGTCTGCAACCACGAGAAACCACCGACCTGCACGTGCGAAAGCCGGGTCCAGGGGTAATACGTGCCGCCGAGGAAGGTCATGGGTAGCACGATGAATCCGAACATTGCGGGGATGTTCCGCGGCTCGATCCGGGTCCCCAATACGAGACCGAGACTCGAACACATGATGCAGGCCAGCGGGATCAGGGTGATGAGAATGGCCCAGTGGACGGACAGGTGAGCGGAGATGCCCTTGGCATGGACCACCGCCGCGATGGGAAACACGATGGCGGCGGCGATGAGCCCCTGGAGGGCGCCGGCAGCGACCTTCCCGACCGCAACCAGCCAGACGGGCATGGGCGCCAAGACCCGGTCCTCGATCTCTTTGGTGTAGCCGAATTCCGTCGACATGGGGAGTGCGACGGCCTGAATGCCCTGGAACATGATCGACAAACCGACGACCCCAGCGACCAGCACGGTCGCGAAGGTCGACTCTCCGGCTCTGCCTCCACCCGACCCGATGCCCTGGCCGATGACAGGAAACACGTACAGGAACACGAACACGAGCAGGAACGGCTGGATCACGGTGCGGCCCACGAACTCGCCGACGTTCTTCTTGAGCACCGCAAGGTCACGAAGGAGGAGGGCGCCGAAGGCGGTACGGCTGGCCTCAGCCGCCGACCGATGGCGTTGGGCACCCTCGTAGCTCGGCGCGGTGGTGACGGCGCCGGTTGGGGCGGTGGTGGTCGTCATCAGTCCCGCAACTCCTTCCCGGTCAGGTTGATAAACACGGTCTCTAAGGTCGGCTCGGCCACCGAAAGGTCCTGGACGTTAAAGCCGGCCCGTTCGGCGGCTGAGACGATCGGAGGCAACACGCTGGCGGCGCCCTTCACGTGGACGCGTATGGAGCCGTCGGACCGGACGCTGCTCGTCACGCCGGTGACTTCCCGTTCGAGCAGGCCGGCGAGCACGTCAAGGTCACCGTCGGCGTGGACCGTGACGATGGTGTCGGCACCCACCGCGGCCTTCAGTCCTGCCGGCGTGTCGAGGGCAAGGATCTTGCCGTGGTCCATGATGGCGACCCGGTCGCATAGCTGGTCGGCCTCCTCCATGTAATGGGTGGTAAGGAGGATCGTCTGCCCTTCCTTCCGCAGCTCGCTCAGGATGTCCCACAGCGCGATGCGGCTTTGCGGGTCGAGACCGGCCGTCGGCTCGTCGAGGAACAGCACCGCTGGTTTGTGCAGGATGGCCCGGGCCACGAGGAGACGCTGGGCCATGCCGCCCGAGAGGGCGAACACCGACGCGTTTCCCCAGTTGCTGAGGTGGAACTTCTGGAGGAGCTCGTCGGCGGCCAGGCGTGAATCCCGTCGGGACATACCGAAGAAGCGTCCGTGGTAGTACAGGTTTTCCCAGACATTGAGGGCGCGGTCCAGCGTGTTCTGTTGCGGCACGACCCCGATCAGCTGCTTGGCCAGGACCGGGTGAGCAACGACGTCGATGCCCGCGACGAAGGCATGGCCGGAGGTGGGAATCACCCGCGTCGTCAGCATCCCCGCGGTCGTGGTCTTGCCGGCACCGTTAGGACCGAGCAACCCGAACAGTTCCCCCGCGCACACTGAGAGATTGAGCGAATCGACAGCCCGAAAACTGGCGCCGGGGTAAACCTTGGTGAGGTCCACGGTCTTGATGGCCTCGTCATTGCCTGGGCGCGCCTGATGCCCATTCTTTTGGGGAGGCGTGTCAATCTGCGGCGTACTCGACATGACCCTCCTTCGGGTAGCGCTCGTATCGGCTGCGAATGCGGTTGAGCAGGTCGTACAGCGTGCGGATTTCTACGTCGGTGAACATCGACCGGAACTCGGCGTCGACACGAGAGACGAACTCCTCGACGCCGCCGAGGTGGTCCTTCCCATCGGGTGTCAGCTCGACCCGGGATACCCTCCGGTCCTGATCACCGCGCACCCGCCGAACCAGGCCGTCCGCCACCAGGCGGTCGAGGTGTCTCGTGAGGGTGGGTCCCTCGATGCCGAGCCGGTCGGCCAGCTCTCGCTGGCTGACATCGGGATAGAAGGCAGCGTGTTTCAAGATCAGGTAGGTCGTGAACGACGAACCCACCGACCGGAGTTGCTCGTCGAAGGACTCCCGGGCTGCTTTGGCGCTTAACGCCAGTACCCGCCCGAGCCGCTCCTCCATAGGTTCCATAGTGTACTAATGATTAGCACCCAAATCGTTCTGGGTCAAACGAGCGGTTTGGCAGCACTAGCGGCGCCCGACGGACTCGAGCCAGCGCCGTAAAAGAGCCGCTCAACGACCTGGCGGGACCGCCGGGTCCGCCGCCGGTACTCCTCCCGCAGCCCACTGGGCGTCGTACCCAGGCTGGTAGCGAGACGGGTGAGGACCGGGCCCGTGGTCGGGAGGGCATCACCAGGCGCGGAGCGGACCAGGTAGAGCCGGTTTCGGGTCTCTTCACAGAACCGGTATGCCTCGGTCAGGGACCCCGCGTCGTCGGGGCCCAGAACGCCGGATTGTTCGAGTGCGGCGAGGGCCGCCATCGTGCCCTCGGCCCGTATTCCGTGGCGCCACTGTAGGAACTGGGCGGTCCACTCGATATCCGACAACGACCCTCGCCCCAGCTTCAGGTGGAACTGCGGATCCTCACCGGCCGGGATGCGTTCTCGCTCGATGCGTGCCTTCATGCGCCGGATCTCGCGAACCTCCTCGTGGCCCAGTGGCGTCTTCCATAAGAAGGGCTCGATGATCGCCTCGAACTTCCGCCCCACTTCCGGATCACCGGCGACGAAACGGCCGCGCAGCAATGCCTGTCGTTCCCAAAGCTGCGCCCATCGCTCGTGGTAGGCCTCGAAGGCGCGAAGGCTCCGAGCGAGCGGGCCCTGCCGGCCTTCCGGCCTCAGGTTGACATCGAGGGTCCAAAGCCGGCACCGCCGAAGCGACCCATCGCCACGACGGCGAACGGCACCGTCCCGGTCACCTCCTCGAGTGCGGTGCGAAGTACCGCCTGAGCCAGGTCGGTGAGGGCACGTTGGGTCGAGGCGACGTCCGCCAGCCCGAGAACATCGCTCGATGCGATGCGCAGCCACTCGGTCCACTTCAGCTGGGCGAGACCGTGACGACGTTCATCCGGACCGTCACGCCAGGCCAGAAACCGGTGCGCCTGACGATCCAACTCGTCGGCAGACCTCGCTCGAAGGGCCCGGTCGTCCGCCAGGTCGGCCAGGAGATCGGGATGTCGTTCGAACCGTCGGCCGAACATGACGCTGGTTCCCAGCAGCAGGCACAGCCGTCGGGCCGCTTCAGGCGACTCCCGGCACAGGGCGACGAGGTGATCGCGGCGATGCTGGCCGGTCGCGAGGCCACGAAGTCCAACCAGGCCGAGGTCAGGATCAGGCGACTGCGAGAGCCATTCGAACAGCAGCGGCAGCACCTGTTCCATCAGGCGGGAGACCCGGGAGAGACCTTTCGTCAACTCCTTGACCGCCTGGCGGGTTCGCTCGGCGTCGCTGAACCCGAACGCTGCCAGTCGCTCGACGGCGGCCTCTTCCGACAGACGTCCAGCTGCCTCACCCGGCCGGGCGAACAGCTCGAGCAACGGCCGGAAGAACAACCGCTCGTGAATTGACCGCACGGTCGCCTGGTGGCGACGCAATGAGGCGTCGAAGACGGCGAGGGCCGTGCTCTCGGGGTCGTCCCGAAACCCCATCACCCTGGCCAATCGACTTCTCGCCGCGGCGTCAGCTGGCAGGGAGTGGACTTGCTGATCCTCGACCAGCTGAAGGCGGTGCTCGGCTGCCCGAAGGAAGCGGTAGGCGGCGTCGAGAGCGTCCGAGTCGGCGACCGCGATGTATCCGGCGGCTGCGAGTTCTGCCAGGGCGGGAAGCGTGGCGGGGCACCGGAGGGCTGGATCGGCCCGACCGTGCACCAGCTGCAACAGCTGCACGGCGAACTCGATGTCCCGGATGCCGCCGGGACCGAGCTTCAACTCCCGATCCGATAACCCGCGCCGGGCGACCTCTCCTTCCGCCCGGGCCTTCATGCTCCGAACCGCCCGTAGCTCGTCGGCACCAAACGGCCGACTCCACACCCGTTCGGAAGCCGCCGCCAAGAAGGACTGGCCGAGCTCCGCGTCGCCGGCGACGAAGCGGGCTTTGATGAGGGCCTGGAATTCCCACGTCTCGGCCCAACGGTCCCAATACGCCAGGTACGAGTCGAGGGTGCGGGTGAGAGGACCGTTGCGGCCCTCAGGCCGGAGATCGAGGTCCACCCGCCAGGACTGACGAGCGACGTCCAGAACGGGACGTGGATCCCCGGTGCCGACAAAGATCAGGTCGATGTCGCTGGCGTAGTTCAGCTCTCGGCCCCCGAGCTTGCCCATGCCGATGACGGCCAGCCCGGTCGCGGCCGGTCGGGCGAGGCGAATCGCGGCCGCGACGACGTCGTTGGCCAGTTCGGCCAGTGCCGCTCCCGTCGCTTCCAGGCGGTCCTTACCCGTCAGGTCCCTGGCGGCGAGTCGCAAGTACTCGAGCCGCTTCCATCGGGCCAGTCCCGCGCCGTCGAGCTCCGGGTCGGGCGGCAGGGGCGGCCGGGCATCGAGCGACGCCAGCACGGGTAACGCTTCCGGGTCGGCTCCGCACAGCCTGGTCAGGTACGGGCTGGCCGCGACGACGGTGACCAGGGCGTAACTCAGTTCGTGATCGACCGCGAGCCGGTCGGCCAGGCCTGGTCGGTCTTCGAGCAGCCGGCGGATGCTGTTTGCGGCGGCGGCCGGGTCGGCCGAGCGTTCGACCTCGTCCTTGAGAACAGGGACAAGGACGTCAGCCACGGGCCGATGCTACGGCGCGCCGGAAACCAGCCGATCGACCGAGCCGGCTGTCCGGAAGACCGCTGCCTTCTTCCACCCGCGTACCCTCGTAATCAATGAGCCGTCTCCGTGTCGCCCTGTGCCAGCTCAATATGGTCGTCGGCGATCTGGGTGGCAACGCTGAACGCATCGTCACGGCGCTCGGCCGAGCGGAACAAGCCGGCGCTGACCTGGCAGTCTTCCCCGAACTCGCCGTCACCGGATATCCGCCGGAGGACTTGCTGTTGAAACCGGGCTTCGTGGCCGACAACCTCGAAGTCCTGAACAAAGTGGCTGCCGCGACGGGCCGGTGCGCGGCTGTGCTCGGCTTCGTGGATGAGGGGCGCCTCGATCTGCACAACGCCGCCGCTGTGTGTGCATTTGGCGAGGTCCAGTCGGTCTATCACAAGCAGGTCCTTCCGAACTACGGCGTCTTCGACGAGCAGCGCTACTTCGCACCAGGTACCGGGGCCACCCAGCTCGTGAAGGTTGGTGGCGTAAGGGTCGGCGTGTCGATCTGCGAGGACGCATGGACACCGACCGGACCCATCTCGACCCAGGCTGCTGGGGGCGCCGAGTTGATCGTCAACATCAACGCCTCGCCCTATTACCGGGACCGGCTGGCCGAGCGGAAGCGGATGCTGGCTACCCGAGCTGCCGACTCTTCCTGCGTCCTTGTGTACGTCAACCTGGTGGGAGGCCAGGACGAACTTGTCTTCGACGGAGCCTCGGTGGTCTTTGACGCCAACGGGGATCTGCTCGCGTCGGCGCCCCAGTTCGAGGAATGCGTTGTCTTCACCGACCTCGATATTCGCCCTGCCTTTCGCAAGCGGCTGCTGGATCCGCGGGGTCGCGCCACCGCGGCGCCCCTTCCCGTCTCCGCCCTCACCGAACAGCCCCGCCACGAGCGTGAGGCCGACCGCCTGCCGCTCACCATCCATCCTCCGCTCGACCCGATCGAGGAGGTCTATCGAGCCCTCGTCGTCGGCACCCACGACTATGTGATCAAGAACGGCTTCCGCGATGTCGTGATCGGTCTGTCTGGTGGCATTGACAGCTCGCTGGTGGCCACCGTCGCGACGGACGCGCTCGGCCCCGATCATGTCCACGCCGTCTCGATGCCGTCGCGCTATTCGAGCGCGGGCTCGCAGAGCGATGCCGCCCTTTTGGCGGAACAGCTCGGTAGCGACTACCGCACGATCCCGATCGAGGCGGCCCACTCCGCCATGCTCGACATGCTGGAGGACTCGTTCGCGGGGCGGCCCGAGGACCTGACCGAAGAGAACCTGCAGAGCCGGATTCGCGGCGTGGTCCTCATGGCGCTGTCGAACAAGTTCGGCTGGATGGTGGTCACGACCGGTAACAAGAGCGAGCTGGCCGTCGGGTACTCAACCCTTTATGGCGACACCGCCGGCGGATTTGCGGTGATCAAGGACGTACCCAAGACGATGGTGTACGAGCTGTGCCGTTGGCGTAACCAGCAAGGCCAGGTCATTCCACCGGACGTGCTGACCAAGCCGCCGTCAGCAGAGCTGCGCCCCGATCAGCGCGACGACCAGACGCTGCCACCGTACGACGTGCTCGATCCGATCCTCGAGGCCTACGTCGAACGAGACCTCACTGCCGGCGAGCTGGTCGAGGCGGGCTTCCCCGAAGACCTGGCCCACCTCGTGGTTCGGCTCGTCGACCAGGCGGAATACAAGCGCAGGCAGTCCCCACCGGGAGTGCGGGTCACGCCGAAGGCCTTCGGAAAGGACCGGCGCGTCCCTATCACGAACCGGTACCGGTGAGGTAAGATCCCTACTGATTCGTGAGGTCAGGGGGAGGTCTGCAACATGACTCACCGTCACGAGGAGGACGATCCGCCGGTCAAGTAAGCACGGCCGGGTCGAGGCCCGGCCAGGGGCCACCTCGGTGCCCGCGCTTCCGCACCGAAACCGACCGTAGGCGGGGGAGCTCATGAGCGGTCGAGCGACTCCGGCCTGAACGGTGGGCCCAACCTTTCCCGGCTAGCCCGGCCCGGGTGGCCATACAACCGAATGCATGCATGGCAGGAGGACCCGAACGGGTCCTCCTGTCGCGTGCGTCGAGGGTTGTGACCGATGACCCATCGACAACATGTTGGCTAACGGTGTAAACGTAACGAAGCTAACTTAACGTCGTTAGTCAAACCGGAGGCAGCCGTGCTCACCACCCTCGCCAACACCTTCGTCCGTCGTCGCCGGCTGATCCTGATCGGGGCCCTGGTGTGGTTCGTCGTTGCCGGCGCCGTCGGTGGCGGGGTCGCAAAACACCTCTCCAACGGCGGCTTTGATGATCCCGGCGCCCCCTCGACCAAGGCTGGCAACCTGCTGCGGGATCGCTTTCATGCCGGGGCGCCGAATGTCGTGCTGCTCGTGACCGCTAAGGGGACCGGTGGTGTCGACGACCGGCAGGTTGCCGCTCAGGCTCGGTCCCTGGAAACCAGCTTGGGTCGGGAGTCCACCGTCGCCCAGGTGACCTCGTACTGGTCGCTTGGACAGGCCCCACCGTTCAAGAGTAAGGACGGCCATCAGGCGCTCATCCTGGTCCGCCTGACGGGTACCGACGACCAGGTCTCGAGGCAGGTCAAGCCGCTCGTCCCTCGGTACCAGGTCGACAACAGTGTGATCAACGTGAAGATGGGCGGCCAGGCCCAGGTCTTCAACCAGATCGGCTCGACCATCCAAAAGGACCTGGCGCGGGCTGAGCTGTTCACGTTCATCCCGACCCTGTTGCTGCTCGTCCTGGTCTTCGGTAGCGCGATGGCTTCGCTGGTGCCCCTCGCCGTGGCCGGTCTGGCCGTCGTAAGCACGTTCATGGCGTTGCGCGTCGTTGCTTCCTTGACCCATGTCAGTGTCTTCGCGCTGAACCTGACCACCGCCATGGGGCTTGCCCTCGCCATCGACTTCGGCTTGTTCATGGTCTCCCGCTATCGGGAGGAGATGCGCCTGGGCCTCGCGCCACAAGATGCCGTCGTCCGCACGGTGCAGACAGCCGGCCGGACCGTCATCTTCGCCGCAGCGACCGTGTCGATTTCCCTGGCGGTCCTGCTCGTGTTCCCGATGTATTTCTTGAAGTCGTTCGCATACGCCGGAATAGCCGTGGTGTTACTGGCCGCGGCCGGCGCCGTCATCGTCTTGCCAGCGATCCTGGCTGCCCTTGGCACCAGGATCAATCTCGGAACCCTGTGGCACCACACCCCAAAGGAGGTCGGTGAGGGTTTCTGGCACCGGCTGGCCATGACCGTGATGCGCCGGCCGGTCATCATTGGCGGATCCGTCATCGCGATCCTGCTCGTGCTGGGTTCGCCCTTCCTGCGGGTCACGTTCGGCCTTCCGGACGACCGCGTCCTGCCGGCGAGCGCCAGCGCTCGCCAGGCCCAGGCGGGCATCCGGGTGAACTTCAGCGGCAGGGAAGCGAGCGCGCTCGAAGTCGTGGCCCCGGACGCCCATGCCAGCCCGACCACCATCACCAGGTATGCCGAGACCATCTCAACGCTGTCTGGTGTTGGACGCGTCGACGCCATCACCGGCTCGTTCATCGCAGGTCGGCAGGTGGCACCACCCAACCCGGCCTCGGTCCGCTTCGCAGGACCAGGCGGGACCGGTACCTGGCTGTCCGTCGTACCGACGATCGAACCCGAGTCACCCAAAGCCGAGTCGTTGGTCAAGGCGATCCGGCACCTGCCGGCACCATTTCCGACCTTTGTTGGCGGTCAGTCGGCCCAATTGGTGGACTCCAAGGCATCGTTGTTCAGTCGTCTGCCTCTGGCCGGCGGCCTGATCGCCCTGGTGATCTTCACCGTGCTGTTTCTGATGACGGGCAGTGTGCTGGTGCCAATCAAGGCCCTCGTACTCAACCTGCTCAGCCTGACCGCCACCTTTGGAGCCATGGTGTGGATCTTCCAGGAAGGCCACCTGTCACACCTGTTGAACTTCACCGCTGCCGGGACGATCGACACGACCACGCCGATCCTGATGTTCTGCGTCGCCTTCGGGATCTCGATGGACTATGAGGTGCTCATGCTCTCCCGGATAAAGGAGGAACACGACCGAACCGGCAACAACGTCGCCTCGGTCGCCGCCGGGCTCGAACGGACCGGGCGCATCGTCACGGCGGCGGCCCTGATCCAGGCCGTGGTCTTCGCCGCCTTCGGAACGTCCCACGTCTCGTTCATCAAGCTGTTCGGCGTGGGCCTGGCCATGGCGGTCCTGGTCGACGCCTCGCTGGTGCGGGCGGCGCTCGTGCCGGCCTTCATGCGGTTGGCCGGTAACGCCAACTGGTGGGCGCCTGGTCC
>WNFE01004254.1_pt1 | contig 10652 bp, 9 predicted proteins | sample 5400451 | NCBI WGS metagenome assembly WNFE01 (sample SAMN13153344, study PRJNA577476) | soil metagenome | isolation source: 200 cm saprolite under Douglas fir tree site 2 hole 2 | place: USA:California | collected 2015-04-18
CGCCCCCGTCCAACTGGCAGCGATCGACGCTGGATCGAACGCCATCCGCCTCGCGATTGCGCGGGCCACTTCTCCCTACCAAGTTCAGATCCTTGACAGCTAGCGGGCCGCCGTTCGCCTGGGGCACAACGCTTTCACGCACCGCATGCTCGATGAAAAGACAATCGCACGCGCCGCCCGGGCTTTTCGAGATTTTCGTGGCCGAATGGACCGGCACCACGTGACGGCCTACCGTGCCGTAGCCACAGCAGCGGCGCGGGAAGCCCGCAATTACCGGCGATTGATGGAGCGTATCCGGCGCAAAGTAGGGATCGAACTCGAGGTGATCAGCAGCGAGGAGGAAGCGAGGCTGGTCTGTTCCGCGGTGCAATGCGCTTTGGGAGACCGCTTGCAACCGCGGCTGATTTTCGATCTTGGAGGCGGCAGCCTGGAGCTGAATTTTTTCCAGCGTGGCGCGCTGGAACACCGCATCGCGTTGCCTCTCGGGACGATTCGCCTGATGGAAACCTATTCCATCGAGGGCGCAATCGATGAGGACAACGCCAGCCGTCTGCATCTCCACGTTCTTTCGCTCTTGCGCAGCGCGCTGCCTTCGCCTCCGAAACTTTCGCGCGCGATTGCTGTAGCTTGCGGAGGCAACGCCGAAGCGCTGGTCCGCCTGGCGTCCGGACCCCTGGTTGAACGAACGCCCACCATCAACGTGCGTTTGCTGCGCGACCAGACCTGGCGCTTGTTGGGCCTGGATGTCCCGGGACGCATGCGGGTCTTCCGTGTGAGAAGAGACCGCGCGGAAGTAATGGGCATTGCGGCGATCATCATCACCACGCTGGCAAAGTGGCTGGACGTGAGGACAATGCTTGTTCCCGGCGTGGGCGTGCGAGAAGGAATCCTGCTGGACCTAGTTGCACAGCAATATTCAGCGGCCCACTCATCAGAAGAAGAAAAGGGGCGCGCGGCGGAGCTGCTAGCCGGAGTGCGGTGGTTCGCACGGCGGCTGGATTACGATCCCCAACATGCAGAGCAGGTGGCGCGCCTGGCCCTCTCGCTTTTCGATCAATTACGCCCGTTGCATGAGATGGGGCCAGAATTGCGCCTGATGCTGGAAATCGGCGCCTTGCTGCACGATACCGGGCATTTCGTCCATCGCAAATCCCACCACCGGCACGGTGAATACCTGATTCGCAACGGCGAGATCCCCGGACTGCGCGGCTGGCGGCGCGATATGGCCGCCGCGCTGGTCCGCTACCACAACTGCAAATCCGACCCGCAGCTGGAGCACGCCTCTTACGCTGCACTCGATGGCCCACACCGGCGCCAGTGCCGCCTGCTTTCCTCATTGCTTCGAATCGCCGAGAAACTCGAGTCGGAGCATGCACAGCGCGTTGCTGGCGTGGATGTCCAAATCGCCGGGCACAAAGCTATGTTTATAACTCGTGCCGCCGACGGCATCCGACTGGATCTCGCCGGACTCGAGCGAAAGGCCGAGCTATTCGAGAAAGAATTCCATCTCAAAGCTGACTTCCGCCGCGCCCAACGGAAGGAAAAGGTTGCATAAACCATGCTTCTCTATCTTGTGCGTCACGGCATCGCCATGGATCCCACCGATCCGAAATCGCCCCCTGAACCCGAACGGCCGTTGACGGCCAAGGGAGTGCAGAAAACGCGGGCGGCCGCCTTGGGATTGCGCGCGCTTGGAGTGAAACCCGACGTGCTGATCACTAGTCCCTACGTGCGCGCAGCCCAGACGGCTGAAATTTTTGCCGAAGCGTTGGAATTCGCCCCAGAGAAAATCCGCGCCAGCGAGGCGCTCAAACCCGGTGGCAATCCCACTGAGGCGATCAAGGAGATTTCGCGGCTACGGGCCAAGGAAGTGATGTGCTTCGGCCACGCTCCGCATCTGGACCAGATGATCTGTGAACTGGCCGGCGCGCGCGGAGTGTTCACGTCGCTCAAGAAGGCTGGAGTGGCCTGCTTCGAGCATGCAACTTCTCACGGGAGATGGGAGCTTCAGTGGCTGGTGACGCCGAAGATCCTGCGTCAACTGGCAGAGTAGGTGTTCTGGACATCGATAAGAGAGACGGCTTGGATTGTATTTCCCCCCTGAAGGCCTCCGCGCCAGGCAAGCCAAAGAAACTCCTTATCGTTGATTTTTGATCGGAGCTCATCCAGTCGAGCCTTTCGCTCGGTCTCGATTTTCTCAAGCCAGGCGGCCACTGCAGCGGGGTCCCGCCCGGCGCACCGGCGGCGGATCTCGCTGCGGAGCACATCCAGGTCGTGCACGTCGCCCAGCAAGTCTTGCAAATGCCTCAAATCTTCGCCCCAGACCTCATACCGCTGTGGCAGGAAATTCTCGACGATGTAGCGGAAACGCTTGAGGCCGATTCTCAGCCGATGCCAAGCGACGCGGCTGCGGCCTTTCCGCGCACGCTGATATAGCTCGACCAACTCGTTCAAGCCGGCCAGTGCCAGACGCTGGAAAACCACGCTTTCGAGCGGAAAAAACTGCGCCTTGTGACTCAACTTCTTTGACAATCTACGCCATTCCTTCCGGTCAAACTTGTTCAGTGCCTGCTCGGCGGCTTCGCGGTGTTTTCGCTCCTCCAGGCTTAGGACCCTCAACATATATCTGCGGATCGGATCGTCTGGCGCTCCGAGCTTTCTCACCCACTCTTTTTCGACCTGGGTATCCCGGAGGACACCGAGCGCATGAAACAGGCCGCGGCTCGATTTTTTCAGTTTGCGCCAGCCTGTCCCGGGGTTCACTTCGCTCAGCGCTTCAGCCATCGTCCGGCAGCGGCGGAGCGCCACTCGCAGGTCGTGCACGGCATCGGCATTCCAACCGCGTCGGGCTTCCTCCGACTTCTGGAGGACGCATTCCATCCAGAACACGAGGCCAATACGCTTAGCCCCAGTATCGTGAGGAATCAGAATTGAATGTGCCATGGAGAATCCAACCTGTCAGGGAACAGGGAGGGAAGGCATATGCTACACCTGAGGGGGCAATTTTTCCACCCGAGGCCAGTTTTAACGGCTCGTTTATCTGGCGCTAACATGGCCCACGTATCACCTCCCCAGCGCGTTTGATTCCGTAGGCCCCTGCCCGCCGCAATGAGCGGCAGCCGGTCCCCCGGCCGGGGCAACGCGGTTTCGAACCCAAGAAAATCCCTTGAGGAGAAAACATGATACGGAAGAATCTTCGCTGGCTCGCGGCTGGAATCATGGCATGCAATCTGGCCATCATGACCCCGGGCCGCGCGCTCGCAGGGAATAAAGATGATGGTGACGATCCCAAGACCGACAAACCTATCAAGCATTTGGTCGTGATCTTTCAGGAAAACGTGTCGTTTGACCATTATTTCGCTACCTATCCCCACGCGACAAATCCATCCGGCGAGCCAGCGTTCCATGCCCGGCACGACACGCCCACGGTAAGCGGCCTCACCGACGCGCTGCTGACCAACAATCCTAACGCCAACAACCCTGAAAACGGGGCCAACGCGATCAACCCGTTTCGTCTGGACCGCACGCAGGCCTCGACGTGCGACCAGGGACACAATTACGGTCCAGAGCAACAGGCTTTCGATGGAGGCCTGATGGACATGTTTCCCGCGAGCGTCGGGGTCGGCGAGAGCGCATTCTGCGCTGCCGCCTTTTCCTACGGCAAGGACAAAGGCCTCGTGATGGGCTATTTCGACGGCAACACCGTCACGGCGTTGTGGAACTACGCGCAGCATTTCGCAATGAACGACAATTCCTACGGCACGAACTTCGGACCGTCGACGCCGGGCCTGCTCAACCTGGTGTCGGGAACCACCTTTCCGGCGACGCCGAGCGCCCCTCATGCCAAGATCGTGCCCAACAATGCTGGGCCGGGTACGCTTGTTGGCGACCTTGACCCGACCGGCGATGTCTGCTCCGCAGGAACTAGCGTGCGGTTAGGCGGGCCGAACGTCGGCGACCTGTTGACCAGTGCGGGCGTGACCTGGGGCTCATTCATGGGAGGGTTCGACCTGACCATCACAAATCCGAACGGCACGACCGGCTGCAAGCGCTCGAGCCCGGCGACACCAGCCAATGCTGGGCCGACCGCGGACTACATTGCCCATCATTCCTTCTTCAATTACTTCGCCTCGACGGCAAACCCGATGCACACGCGTCCCGCTTCGGTGTCGGAAATTGGGAATGCCGGCTCGGCAAACCACCAGTACGACATAAACGACTTTTTTGCCGCGCTGAAGAATGGAAACCTTCCGGCTGTCAGCTTCCTGAAGGCCATCGCGGCACAGGACGGCCATGCCGGCTATTCCGATCCGCTGATGGAACAGTCCTTCATCGTCACCGTCGTCAACACACTCATGCGGTCGCGTGAATGGCGCGAGACCGCAGTACTGGTTCTTTACGACGACTCGGACGGCTGGTACGACCATCAGATGTCGCCGATCGTGAACCCATCGGCGGTCAACACGGGTGTTGTGAACGATAGCGACGAGCTCAATGGGCCCGGCGTATGTGGCCACGGCACGCCGCTGGCCGGCATCGAAGGACGCTGCGGCTACGGCCCGCGGCAGCCGCTTCTGGTGATCTCGCCCTTCGCCAAGGAGAATTTCGTCGATCACACGCTGACCGACCAGAGCTCGGTGTTGCGCTTCATCGAGGACAATTGGGAGCTAGGCCGGATCGGTGGTGGCTCGTTTGACGCAATCGCCGGGCCGCTCGACAACATGTTTGATTTCCGCCATAGGCGGGACGAGAAAGTTTTCCTCGATACCTTGACCGGTCAGGTGGTAGCGATCGAGTCAGAGTAAACGGGGAGCAAATCTCCGTAGTATCTCTCACCGCGTAACGCCCCCTGGCTCGCCCTGACCCCCGTCGCGGCGAGCCAGCCCCGCTTTTGGGCCCCCGGAATTCCGTATTCGGCTGTACCCTTGACAGTCTGTTTGCCAGGCATTATCTGCTGTCTCGGGAGCCGCGCACGTGCCGCGAAAAGGTCGCAGCGTTGATCTCACCCAAGTTTCCGAATGGGACGACGGAACGCTGCGTCGCAAGGATGATTATTTGGCCGGAGAGGAGCCGCTCGAAATCCGTATCGGCAAACATCCACTGAGCGTCACAATGCGCACGCCAGGACACGACCTGGAACTTGCAGCTGGGTTTCTTTTCACCGAAGGGCTGGTGCAGCGGCCCGAGCAAATCCTCAAGCTCCAGACCGCAAGTCCAGAAAGTGCGCCAAACAGTGGGAACGTCGTTCAGGTGGAACTCACGCCTGATGCCGTGCCTGATTTCGACAAAATGCGCCGGCACTTTTTCGCGGCGTCAAGCTGCGGGATCTGTGGGAAGGCTTCCATCGATTCGGTGCGCTCGCGCTTGCTGCAACCACCGAATCCTGACTTTCGTCTCGCGCCGGAGATGCTGCTCCGATTGCCCGACGCGCTTCGCTCGTCGCAGGACGTGTTCGAGCGCACAGGCGGACTGCATGCCGCGGCTCTTTTCGACGCCCGTGGCACCCTGCTGGCCCTGCGCGAGGATATCGGCCGGCACAATGCTGTGGACAAACTGGTCGGTTGGGCGTTGCGCGAAGGCCGCCTGCCGCTCGCGGAGTCGGTCCTGCTGGTCAGCGGTCGCGGCGGGTTTGAAATCATTCAGAAGGCGATCGTGGCGGGAGTGCCCGTGGTCGCGTCCGTCTCGGCGCCTTCGAGCCTGGCCGTGCAACTTGCGCGTGAGCTGCGGCTTACACTAATCGGGTTTCTGCGCGGGCGCCGCTTCGTAATCTACGCGGGTGAAGATCGTCTAGTGAAGTGATGAGGGTTACGGCACCGCGACTACTTCACGACTCCGCGAACGTCTCCGGGGTTGGAGACAGCGCAGCCATCGCGGATCATTTCTCGAAACTTGCTGAACAACTCTTGATCCCACCATCCCAGCTTTGCTTCGTCGTCCATGATTTGCAGAGCTTCTTCGGAAGGCACTGCGGTGCGGTAGGGACGATCTGTGGTGAGAGCATCGTAAACATCGGCTAGTTGCAGGATGCGAGCAGTGAGTGGAATTTCCTCGCCACGCTTGCCGTCCGGATATCCCGAGCCATCGCGCTTCTCGTGATGATGCCGAATAATCGGAAGCACCGGCCGGAATGACTTGAGCGGCGCGCAAATGCGCTCACCGACGACGGAATGTTTGCGCATCACGGCCATTTCTTCCGGCGTCAGTGGTCCGGGTTTGAGCAAGATCGAATCAGGGACCACAACCTTTCCGATATCGTGCACGATCCCGGCCCAGCGGAGCGCTTTGATGTCATCCTCGGAAATTTCGAGCCGCGTTCCCAGGCGCGCCGACATATCGGCGAGCCGCTCGCAATGCCCGCGTGTGTATGGGTCGCGCGCCTCGATACTCTGCGCCAGCGTGAACACCACTGCCTCCGCGTTTTCAAGCTCGTCTGTGTACTGCTTCAGGCGGAGCAGCGAACGGGTGCGAGCGAGAAGCTCGTTGATGTCAATCGGCTTGCTCAGAAAATCATCGGCGCCCGCATTGATTCCCTCGATGCGATCCTCCGTCGCCGAAAGGCCGGTGATCAACACCACCGGTGTGAGCCTGGTCTCCGGCGTGGCCTTGATGCGCCGGCACACCTCGAATCCGTTGATTCCCGGCATGAGAATGTCGAGCAGGATTAGGTCGGGACGAAACGTGGCGCATTCGGCAAGCGCCGATGGTCCATCGCTTGCGTCGCGCACATCGAAACCCTCGCGCCGCAGCAATGCTTCCAGCGCTGCTCTCGCGGCGGATTCATCGTCCACAATGAGAATTTTTCCGATCATGCAATCGGCTCAATCACCCATAAATGTTCAGTAGGGTAAAAAACCACGAACATGCGGGCCGTCTCTCACCGGTCGCGTAACGCAGCCAGCGGTGGCCAATGGACTTCGTTCTGCAACAAAACAAATGTATCCTGTCCCGTATTTTCGGACAACCCCGATTCAGTGAATAGTGCGAGGCAACAGATGAAAAGGTCGCTCCCTCCAGAGTCGCTGCGGGAGATTTCAATGCGGCTCGAACCCGCGCACGCAGCATTTCAGAAGCGCTATCCCGGCTCCTCCGGCGCACGCCAGCCGGTCCATGTGGTTTACGGTGGCGCGCATTTGTTCCGCGCGGACACGGTGCGGCGCCTCGGCGATCTCGCACTGCGTTCGCTCGACGACTACGCGCCCGAATTCGCCACCTTCGCGCGGGCCATCTCATTGCCGGGAGCAGAGCGCCTGCCGGACTCGCCTGATGCAACCGCCGCCATTTCCAAGTCCATTGAAGCGGACCCGGAAGCAGCCAAGAAGGAAAACCATCCCGCGTGGTTTGCGCACACCCTCTACCGCCGCATCCGGGAAAAGCTCCGGCGCGAGCCTGTGGAGGATTTTCGTATCGACTTTGAAGATGGCTATGGCAATCGCCCGGATGATGAAGAAGATGGGCACGCCACCGCCGCTGCAGGAGAAGTGGCCGCTGCTGCGAATGCAGCCCAGTTACCGCCGTTTATCGGCATTCGCATCAAACCGTTCACGGAAGAATTGCGGGCACGCAGCGTTCGCACGCTCGACGTCTTTCTAACCGAATTGGCTGAGAAGACTCGCGGTGAGCTGCCCAAAGGTTTTTTCATCACGCTGCCCAAAGTCACTCTGCCCGATGAGGTCGCCGCATTTGCGGATATCTGCTCGCGCTTGGAACCGATGCTTGATCTCGAACCGGGTGCGCTGCGCTGCGAGCTGATGATTGAGACCTCGCAATCCATCTTCAACGAGCGCGGCGAAGTGAATTTGCTACCGTTGGTCTCCGCTGCGCGCGGCCGCTGCGTCGCTGCGCACTTTGGCACCTATGATTACACCGCCGGGCGCAACATTACCGCCGCATATCAGACGCACACGCACCTGGCCTGCGATTTCGCCCGCGAAGTGATGCAAGTAGCACTGGCCGGCACGGGCATTTGGCTCTCCGATGGCGCGACCAACATCCTGCCTGTGCCGCCGCATCGTGCCGCTCAGGGCGGCTCCGCGCTCACGACCAGGCAGATTGCAGAAAATCGCGCCGCCGTTCATTCCGCCTGGAAGCTTCACTTCGGCCACATCCTCCACTCTCTCGCAAATGGATTTTACGAAGGATGGGACCTGCATCCCGCGCAGCTTCCCACCCGCTACGCCGCCGTGTACTACTTCTTCCTCGAAGGCCTGGACGCCGCCTCCGAACGCTTGCGCAATTTCATCGACAAGGCAGCTCAGGCGACACTGGTCGGCGAAGTCTTCGACGATGCCGCGACGGGACAGGGGCTGCTAAATTATTTTCTGCGGGCCATCAATTGCGGTGCGATTACGGTGGACGAAGCGCAGTCGCTCAGTAGTTTGACGTTCGCCGAACTCCGTTCGGCGTCGTTCGTGAAGATCCTCGACGGCCGCCGAACCAAATCGCCCTCTTGATCATTCCTTCCTGAGAGTTGCTTCGATCAGGCCATGCGGTTCGTCCGTAGGCAGAAAAACCTCCGCGGGATTGTCCATGCCGAATGGCGAGAGGTCCACAAGGTTGAAATGCCTATTCGGCAGCCGGAGATGAATCTCGCGGATGCGGTCAAAGCTGCTCAACACGGCTTCGCCCATCGCGTAGAGAGTGTGCTGGAGAGAATGGCTGTCGTGCTCGGCGAATGTCTCAAGCAGCGTTTGCCTGACGCCATGCCAAACGGGGCTGAACTCCGTCTCGTTTCCTTCATAGAGCCATTGAGCGTGGATGGTGGTCGAAAGGATGCGGTTGCGATCCTCTTTTAACGTCGTGTAGGGATCACGCAGAAATCCATCGAAAGCGGATTTTGTTGTCTTCAGCACGGTCAAACCATCGATACCTGCGCGGATCGCAGTTCCTTCGCGGGTACCGCTTAGCTCCGCAGTGCGTTTCTCCAGCCCCGCGCGCGTGAATGTGAATGCACTCGGCTTGCCACCATGCGGCAGCCGCGACCAAAAATTTTCCGCGGCCTTAATCTCGACGAGCGAGACTTGCGGGTTGTAAGTGAGGAAATGCTCGATTAGGTGTTGGCAGAAATCCTCGACTGCCTCGACGGGATATTGCCGCGCCAATACATACACCGTGTTCCTCATCGTGTCGGTCGGCAGGATATTGCGGTTGTCACCTTTCGTGTGTGCCGTCTCAAAATCACCTTCGAACTGGATCCCCAGCGTCAACTCCTTGATGTCGTGACGGCCTTCCTGACGCACCACGCGGAGAAGGCGGACGCGCGATTTTCCATAATTGTTTTCGCCAAGCCTGATGACCATGCATCAGCTCCCGCGATACGTGGAATACCCATAGGGGCTCAGCAGCAGTGGGATGTGATAACTCTGCTTCGTGTCCCGCACCTGAAAAACGATGCTCACCAGCGGATACAGCCCTTCGGTTTTGCGTGAACGAAAATATTGCGCCGTTTCGAATGTCAGGCGATAGGTTCCGTCCACCAACGAGCCCGGCGCCAGCAGATGCCGCAACCGCCCGTCGCCGTCCGTTGCGCCTCGGCTGAGTTCTTTCCAGCCGCCACCCGTTTTTTCAATCTCCAGAATCACCGGCACGCCCGCTGCCGGGCGCCCGATCGAAATATCCAGCACATGCGTGGTTATCTCGCTCATGATTCGAGAAGTTTCTCCAGGCGCAGCCGCGTGATCTTGCGCTGCTCTTCAGCGGCATTGCGCAATTCTTCTTCCGGGTCGTTCGACAATCTTCCTCGCAGGTTCTTCAGGATCTCTTCGCTGGATTTTCCGCTGGCACAAATCAGGAAGACATGTCTGAATTTCGCGTGGTACGCCAGATTGGCCGCCGCCAGCGCCGCGATTGTGTCTGCCGAAGCCTTCTGCGCTGCAGACTGCTCGCCGGCGGACCATCGCCGCGCGGTTTCGGATTGCTTCCCCTTCGCGCGCCCCCCGCCAATAGCAGGGTGATGCCGAAAGGCCGCGAGCCACTCCCGCCGTCCGAACGCACTCCACGTATTGTCAGACGCTCCGATCAAATTCGCGGCGCTCAGGAAAGGGCGCAGGGAAATAATTTGTTCCACCCACTTTTTCGAGCCGCAGCAATCGAACAGTGCCTTGCGCGCCTGCGCAACAGTGAGCTGATTGAATCGTTCGATTCCCTTCAGGTGGTCGCCCAGGCCTTCCACGCGTCCGAAAACACGCAAGCGGCTCACGCCACCGTCAGGATAAATGTTGAAGCGCACATGCGTGGCTGGGGCCGTGCTCTCCAGCTGCTGGCGGAAAATGCGCCGACAGTTGGCTTTGAGCTTTATCTCCGGCAGCACCACCTTCCACGCAGCTGAGGCCGCCGCCAATTCTCCCTTCGCTGATTCGACCATGTAACACGATTCGATCGAGCAACGATCAGGATAATTTCCTTTGAAGTTTGCCGTGTCCACTTCGATGCACCGGATCACCCCAGGAACTCCGAGCTTCAGTATTACCCAGTCGTGCCCCAGGCCGCGCCGACGCCGGGTCTCCCAGCCGTCGCCCATGTCCTTCCCGCGTCCTGGCATCAGAAGATTCAGCGGCGCGCTGAAAAATTCATCGCTCGATGCCACCACGCTGCCGCCATTCTCGATCGCGACCAGATCAAATTCTCTCCGCGACAGGCGCGCCTTTTTGGGAACT
>WNFE01004256.1_pt1 | contig 10649 bp, 7 predicted proteins | sample 5400451 | NCBI WGS metagenome assembly WNFE01 (sample SAMN13153344, study PRJNA577476) | soil metagenome | isolation source: 200 cm saprolite under Douglas fir tree site 2 hole 2 | place: USA:California | collected 2015-04-18
GTACTCCGCGGAATAGTTGCTCGTAAGAACGGAAAATTCCTGGATGGCGTCTACGCCCAGGTTTCCTCCCAATACGCTGCCCGGCGCGCCATTCGCATAATCGTTCAGACTAATTCCGTCCAAACGATAGTTATTCTGCTGCGGGCGTGCGCCTGAAATCGTCAACTGCTGCCCGAAGCCCCGGTTTCCACGATCCGCGCCAGTCGTAAACGTTGGCTGCGTTTGAATCGTCTCTACACCCGGCTGCAAAGCCGCCAAATCAGTCCAACTGCGTCCATTGAGAGGCAGTTCGCGAACTGTCGTGGCGTTAACGGTGGCACTGATTTCGGAGGAGGATACCTGCACAGCGGGCGCTTCCGTAGTCACTTGAACTGTGTGCGTGACCGTACCAACGTGCAAAGTCAGATCGAGTGTTTGCTGAGCACCGACATTCATCGTGATTCCGGTTTTTGCTTCCGTATTAAAACCCTTGGCACTCATCGTTACCTGGTAGTCTCCGGCAAGCAGGTTCACGGCGGTGTAGAAGCCATCGGCGTTCGTCGTGACGGTCCTTGATACACCAGTGGCTATGTTCACAATCACGACTTGTGCTTGAGGAATGGCCCTGCCGGATGGATCGGAGACGGTCCCGGATAGCGTGCCTCCGGAGACTTGCGCGCGCAGTGCAGCAGGAAAGGCGATTGCCCCCAGCAAAATTATTGCTGTTATGCGCGCAAAGGACTGCATTTTGAGAAATTTTCGAGAGGACACCGGATCACCTCCACACCTTGAGGCGAAGACTAGTGCAGACGCGCGGAGGATACCTTAACCTAAAATTAATTTCCGTTTAGGTGTTATTTCAGAAGGTGTTTCGCGAGGTTGAATCGCCGGCAAAACCACTGTAAACGTCGAACCGATGCCGGGTGCGCTGTCGCACTCGATGGAGCCACCTTGGGCGCCCACGATTGCTTGTGCGATGGCCAAACCGAGGCCGCCGCTCTGGGCCTCGCCGCTATTGGCTGGGGCGGCACGATAGAACCTCTCAAAAATAAATGGTAAATGCTCGTTCGAGATTCCCACGCCCTGATCGGCGAAAGAGGCGCGAACGTCATGATCGCGATTTTCCAACGTGACGCGAACGCTCGTGCCGCTAAGAGAATATTTGATCGCGTTGTCGAGGAATATCAGGAAGAGCTGATGCAGGAAAGCTTCGTCGCCGACGTAGGGAACCTCCTGCTCCAGCTCACGTACGATTTTGATATTTTTAGCGCGCGCTCGGGAATTCACCAGCGCGCAAGCCTCTTCGAGCACTTCGTTGATGTACAGAGGCTCGCGCACGAGATGTAGTTGGCCGGCATCCGCCATCGAGAGCGTGAACAGACCTTCCACGATGCGCGTTAGTTTCTTGAATTCGTCGTCAAACAGGCAGAGTGTTTCGCGATATTCCTCCGCCGTTCGAGGCTTAGAAAGCATCAACTCTGTTTCGCCATGGAGAACAGCGAGAGGTGTACGGAGCTCGTGCGAAGCATCGGTCACAAACTGCCGTAATTGCCGAACTGCAGAGTCGACGCTCTGAAGGAGGTGATTAAAAGTTTCCGCAAGCCGGCCCAATTCGTCGTGGGGCGAGGAAACAGGCAACGGAGTCCAGAACCCCTCGCGGTTGGTTACGCGATTCGCCATGAGGGCAGCATGTTCGGTGAGCGCGGTGATGGGTGCGAGACTCCTTCCCACGTAAACCGTGGAAATCAGAGCGGTGGCCAGGAGGCTAACCAGGAAAAGGGATACAGCGATGCCTCCAAAACTGTCTACAACGCGATTGGTGCCAAACGTGGGAATGGCGACAGCCAACACGAGGGGTTTTGTTCCTTGCTGAAACGGTATCAGCGCTATGCGCACGGGTTCGCCGGTGCTCAGTGCGGCAAAGCCAAAGCTTGGCTGGGAAATTGAAGTGCTGATCCCCTTCAAATCTATGGGGGCAGCCAGATTAAGCGATCGCTGCAGGACGTGACCGGCCGGATCCAGCAGCTCGAAAAATTGCCCCGCAATATCCATCCGGTTTATATCTTGCGACCCGGGTTCTGCTATGAGGTCAGCGACGATCGGGCGCGTAGTTTCTTGCAGTTGACGGTTGAGCTGGGTTGAAACTTCGTGAGCCAAAAGGCCCCAGAATCCCAGGTAAGAAGCCGCCAGGATCACGCCAACGACGGTGCAGAAGAGCACCATCATGCGGAAGCGCAGCGAGCGGTCCTTCATCATTCGGGTAATCCTAGCCGGTAACCGACGCCACGCACGGTGTGAATCAACTTCGCAGTGCGATCCTCGTCGATCTTCTGACGCAAGCGGTTTATGTAGACTTCCACCAAGTTGGTTTCGCTATCGAAGTGGCAGTCCCATACGTGCTCAATGATTTCACTTCGGGTGACCAATTCCGGAGCGTGAAGCAGGAATAACTCGAGCAGCGCAAATTCCTTCGCGGTTAGCGGAATTACTTCCGAGCCGCGCGTGGCACGACGACGATGGCGATCTAGCGACAGATCGGCATAACGGAGTTTCGCGTTACCGCTGTGGAAACCGCGGCGCACGAGGGCGCGCACCCGCGCGAGTAGCTCAGCTAGAGCAAAGGGCTTCGCGAGATAGTCGTCAGCCCCAGCATCCAAGCCAGCTACCCTTTGCTCGACTAAACCTCGCGCGGTGAGCATCAGGATAGGAGCTTCGACTCCTTGCTGCCGCAGCTCACGGCAGACCTCGAGACCACTCATGCCGGGTAAGCGAACATCCAGGAGGATGACGTCGTAGGTTACGTCGGTGGCCTGTTCGAGGCCTTTTTCGCCGGTTTCGGCGACGTCAACGGCGTAAGAGTTTTCCCGCAAAGCTCGCGCGATGAAGCTGGCGACCTTCCGTTCGTCTTCGACCAAGAGAATCCGCATAGCGAATACTTACAGTACCGCAACTACGGCGGCCTGGGCACCTGACCGCCTTCCGTCGCGGAGAGCATCGAGGTACTACTACTTCAAGTCATTGTGAATGACTTGACCGCCCTTCATGACGAATTTTACCCGCTCCAGCTCGGTGATGTCATTCAAGGGGTCTCCGGCGACGGCAATGATGTCGGCAAACTTCCCCTTCTCAATCGAGCCGATACGATCTTGCCAGCCCATCATTTCTGATGCGGTAGTGGTGGCCGTCTGAATAGCCTGGGCGGGTGTCATGCCGTACTTGACCAGGTACGCGAATTCTCGCGCCTGCACACCGTGAGGAAACGGTCCAGCCCCGCTGCCAAAGGAAATTTTTACCCCTCGGGATATCGCCAAGCGCCCACTCTTCTCGCGCAACGCCTGGAGACTATACTTGCCTCCGGTCGCCTTGGCATCGCGAAGGGTATAGTCGGAAAGTGAATAGTGGTAGGCGGTCAGTTCGAGGTAGATGCCCTTCTTTTTCATCAGGTCGGCCGTGGCCTCGTCCAGTTCGATGGCATGTTCGACAGTATCAACGCCCGCATTGACGCAGTTGTGCAGGCCCTCCCCGCCGAACGCGTGACACGCGGCCTTTTTCTTGTGGCGATGCGTCTCGTCCACAATGGCATCCACTTCTTCCTTCGTAAACGTCGGATCGCTCCGAAGTTCTCCATCGGGTTCGAATTCATAGTCCGCGGTGGAGTGAAACTTGATCCAGTCCGCGCCGTAATGAATCTGCTCGCGGACGGCTTGACGCGCCGCCCAAGGGCCGTCAACGGTCTGATAATTCCGCGGAAGGTTTACTTCCGGCGAACCGAGAATTCCCTCGCCGGTAGCCACGAGACCCGGTGTGGAGACCTGCATGCGTGGTCCCTGAAAGAATCCGCGATTAATGGCTCTCTTGATGTCGACATCGGCATAACCGCCTCCGTGACTCATCAAATCGCGCAAAGTAGTAAAACCGGCGCGCAAATCCTTTTGGGCATTTGCCAGGGCAAGGAGCGTGCGGTATTCACGCGTGTCATTAATGGGGCTGGCGAACGGCGGGCCGCCCGGCTTGATATCGTCAAGCCCAAATCCGAAGACGTGGGTGTGGCCATCGATTAGACCGGGGAGCACCGTAGCTTTGCTGAGGTCAATCACTCGGGCCCCGTCCGGGATTTGCACCCGATCCGTAGGCCCGACCCCAGTGATTTTTTCGTCTTCGACAAGGATCACTTGATTATCTGCGATTTTCCCCGACTTACTGTCAAACAAGTGGCCGGCGCGAATCGCGGTGACCTGCGTTTGTGCGCGTACCGCTGTCGCGGCAAAGCACACCAAAGCACAAGCCACAAACCTGAACGCGAAGATTTTCAAGCAATCCCCCGATAAGCAATTTGACCGTTCACTTCCGGTAGACTTCTTTTACCCCCATTATAAAACGTCAAACACCAGTATTTTCGCGGGGTCTGTTCCGTGCTGTGGCACCGCAACGAAATAGCGTTTTAGCTCGGGCACCAAGCGAGCCGTCCGTGCCATAGGTCCGGTCGGCACTTTCGCCAACAGCTTGTATTCATCTGGGCTAGACTGCTGGTAAACGTCCACGTTGCCATCGGAGGCGGCATAAATTCGCTTACTCGCGGCATCGTAAACGACGTCGTCAACGCCCTTGGTGATAGGCAGCTCGGTGATTTCTTTACCAGATTGCGTATCCATCACGACCATATTGCCGGTGCGGCAAGCAATGAACAGCCGGTGGTTGGCTTCATCGAAGCCCATGGCCACATTGGTCTTGCACTTTGTCACCGGCCAACTCGCAACAATAGCTTGTTTCTCCCGGTCGACCACGTCCACTTGATTCTTGGCCTTATTGTTGACGTACAGTTTTGGACTGGAGCTCTCAAGCGCCATGGCCTCGAGCGTTTCTCCCTCGATCTTGATGTCGGCGACTTTTTTCCCTGCCGTTGTGTCCACAACGCTTAGCATCGAGTAGGTTTGGTGTACGTCGCCGCCGCCGTTATCGATGTAAAGGTATTTTGTCTTTGGGTCGTACCCAATAGAGTCTGCATCCTCCAGGAGCTTCACTGTGGAGAGCAACTTATAGGTCTTACCATCGAAAATCTTCAAGTCGCCAGATTCGCCATCCGTGACGTAAATTCGATCGAGGTCCTCGCGATACAGCACGGCGTGAGGCTTTTCGATTCCGGCGATGGTGTGAATCGGTTTGCCACTCTTTAATTCAAAGACGCGCACCGATTTCGAGGCTTCGGGCGTGGCAAACAGCCGATTGCCCTTGAGGTCCACGCCAAAATGATCAAATTGCCCCTTGGCATCGGGCGGAAGCGTTATAGTTTGGGCAAGTTTAAGCGGCGTTGCGTCTTGGGCTCTCGCTGGAATCACAATTAAAACGAGAGAAGCCGCCAAAATAGAAATGCGTGTCTTCATTTTCTCTCCTGAGAGTTGATCGGACTGAGCTGCAATTTTGCACGCCAGAGCATAATTCATCACACGCCTCGCTAGCTTAAACGAAGATTAATTTCTGTTTAGTTCAGAAGTTTGTGGCGAGTATTGAAGTAAATTGACCAACCAGCGCCTACGCTGAAGCCTCTCTTGACCCTGCAGAAGAAGAAGTGGAAGGGCCTCAAACGAGATGCTGGTCTGCGTAGCGTAGCAGAGGAGCCACCACAATGAACCCAATGCGAGCCTGCACTCTGGCATTATTACTTTCGCTGGGGACCAGCGCCAACGCCGGCGACGGAGCGCCTTTGAAGCTTGTCGCGACCATTCCATTGCCTGGTCTCAAGGATGGGGACTTCGATCATTTTGCTCCTGACGTCGATGGACACCGACTCTTCTTGACCGCCGAGGAAAATGACAAAGTGCAAGTGCTGGATACAAACACAAACCAGCTCGTTCACACGATCGATGATGTAAAGGCGCCCCACTCTATGTTATTTCGCAAGGAGCTGAAGAAGATCTTTGTTGTCGAAGGGGACGCTTCTGCGGTGAAGATCTATGACAGCGACAGTTTCAAGCCCCTCGGTGAAGTCAAGGTCTCCGTTGACGCGGACTCTCTGGCCTACGATCCTGCGACGTCTTACCTGTACGTGGTAAATGGTGGCCGGGAAGCGCACACGCCGTACTCGCTGATCAGCGTGATCGATACGAATAATGCGAAGAAGCTGCGCGACATCAAGATAGACTCGAATCACGTGGAAGCGTTGGTGCTGGAAAAATCCGGTCCACGCCTCTTTATGAACATCACCGGGAAAAACGCCATAGGCGTTATGGATCGCAACAAGTCAACGCTCACAACCACCTGGCCGCTGCCTCCTGGCGATAAGCTCAACGTGGCGATGGCTTTCGATGAACCCAATCACCGGTTGTTCGTCGTCACGCGAAATCCTGGCAAGTTGGTAGTCCTCAATTCAGACAACGGTAAGGTTATCGCTGATATTCCAGCCGTGGGCATGGTTGATGATGCCGCCTACGACGCACAGCACAAGCGGGTCTACGCAGCAGGGGATCAATTTGTTGATGTTTTCCAGCAAATGGATCCCGATCACTATTCGCTGCTCGGCAGAGTACCCGGAAGCTTTCGAGCCAAGACGGCTATCCTGGTTCCGGAGCTGAACCGCTATTACCTTGCTGTCCCGCATCACGGCGACAAGGAGGCCGAAGTTCGCGTCTATGAAATTCAGCCATAGATTGCGCCAATGATGGTGATGAATGCGACGGCGTGACTTCGGCAAAAAGTCTCTCGGTACGATTGTCGCAACCGTGTTGGGAGACTCTGGAGCTGCATATCCATCAGCGCCACGCGACTTCCCTAAGCGTGCCGGGGTCACAAAGTACGTCGGGACATTCGTAACACAAACGAAATACCAAGAAATTCCAGCCGATGTAATAGAGCTCGGTAAGAAATCCATCCTGGATGGATTGGGATTGGCTCTGGCTGGCTCACGCGCGGAAAGCGGATCGATCTCCCGTCGTTACGTTGAGCAGGCGGGCGCGACCACGGGAAACGCTACAATAATTGGTTCAGCGCAAAAGACTTCCCCCCGTTTCGCAGCATTGCTAAACGGTATTTCCATTCACGCCGACGATTTCGACGATACTCAGCTCGCTGCAGCAAAGGACCGTGTCTACGGTCTGCTCATGCATCCGACTGTCCCCGTGCTCCCGGCTATCTTCGCGCTTGCGGAGCAGAGGCGAGTGACTGGAAAAGATTGGATGCTCGCCTATCACTTGGGCGCCGAAGTGGAATGCAAAATCGCGGAAGCAATCGCGCCACGCCACTATCAAGATGGATTTCACACCACGGGCACGTGCGGCCCATTTGGTTCCGCAGCGGCTTGCGCCAAGTTGCTCAACTTCGATTTGTCAAAAACGTTGAATACCTTTGGGTTGGTTGCAAGTCAATCAGGGGGGCTACGCGAGAATTTCGGCACAATGACCAAGCCGTTCCAGGCTGGGCACGCGGCCGAAGCCGGGCTAGTTTCTGCCGAACTGGTGGCACTAGGCTGGACCGCAGCCGAGCAGATACTGGAGGCGGATCGAGGTTTCTTCCACGCCTTCGGCGGTTCTTACGACCCTTCCGCCATTGTGGATCGCCTGGGGAAGCCCTGGACGTTTGCTTCGCCAGGCGTTTCGTTGAAGCCATATCCTTCCGGCTCTCTGACTCATCCTGCTATGACTGAGTTGGCCCGCCTCATCGAAGCCAACAAAATACAGGCGGCACATGTAGAGAAAGTCGATATCGGCGCAAACCATAACATGACCACCACGCTTCTCCATCACCAGCCCAAGACGGGGTTGGAAGCAAAATTCAGCATGGAATTCTGTCTGGCTATCCTGCTGCTTGAGGGCAAGGCGGGTTTGGGACAATTTTCAGATAAAGTGGTTCTGCGGCCGGATCTGCAGGAAATGATCCGCAGAATCAATTTCTATGTTGACCCCGAAGGTGAAAGCGCAGGCTACGACAAAATGACATCGATCCTAAAGATCCATTTAAAGAACGGTGCAGTGATCGCCGGCCGCGCCGATTTCGGTAAAGGGAGTCCGGCAAACCCGATGAGCTTTGACGAGGCCGCAACGAAGTTCAGAGGATGCGCGGAATTCGCCGAATGGCCGGCGGCCAAAACGGAAAAAATAATTGCCTTTACGAAGGATTTGGAATCTGTGACCAATATGTCCGCGCTGTCCTCTTTACTGTCACCCGAGAGCTGAACTACGACCGATGAAAACCTTCAATATTGCAGTTATCGCAGGAGACGGCATCGGGAAAGAAGTAGTTCCCGAAGGTATGCGTGTGCTCGAAGCGGCCGGCCGGCGTTTCAATTTTCAGATGCATTGGCAGGCCTTTAACTGGAGTTGCGAAACGTATGTGCATACCGGCAAAATGATGCCGGACGACGGTTTGCGTCAATTGGCCCCCTTCAGTGCCATCTTTCTGGGCGCCGTCGGCCACCCCAGCGTTCCCGATCATGTATCTCTTTGGGGGCTTCTCATCCCCATTCGGCGCACGTTTCGGCAATACGTGAATCTTCGTCCCGTGCGCCTTTTCGACGGAATCGAATCGCCCCTGAAAAACTGGAAGCCCGGTCAAATCGATTTCACCATTGTTCGCGAGAACAACGAAGGAGAGTACTCGAGCATTGGCGGGCGCCTCTATGAGGGCACGGCCGACGAGATGGCCGTCCAACAAACAGTCTTTACGCGCCGCGGCGTCAATCGCGTTCTGCGTTTCGCTTTTGAATTAGCTCGCAAGCGAAAAAAGCATCTGACCTCCGCCACCAAGTCCAATGGCATCATCCACACCATGCCTTTTTGGGATGAATGCTTTCATAGTCTCGCAGCCGACTATCCGGACGTCCGCACAGACCAATATCACATCGACATTCTCACGGCTCACTTCGTCCGCCATCCTGACTGGTTCGATGTGGTCGTCGGGTCCAATCTATTTGGAGACATTCTTTCCGATCTCGGGCCTGCGGTTGTCGGCTCAATCGGCATCGCTCCTTCAGCAAACCTCAATCCCGAAAACGAATACCCTTCCATGTTTGAGCCAGTGCACGGCTCGGCGCCGGATATTGCGGGGAAAGGACTCGCCAACCCCATCGGTCAGATCTGGTCTGGCGCTATGATGCTTCGGCACCTCGGCGTTCCCGATGCAGCCGACGCCGTCGAAACTGCCATTACGAATGTTTTGGCGCAGGGAAACGTGCGGACTCCGGATATTGGGGGCACGGCTTCAACCAAAGAATTGGGCGCAGCAATTGCCGAGCAGGTGGGCCGAGAAAAATAAGCTCATCGGCTAAGTACGAAGTCTCGGCGAAGCACAACGCAGCGCGCCCTCTATGTTCCTCTTTCTTTTAGTTACGTTGGTACAAAAGCGTAACAAAGCGATTCCGGCAAACGAATGAAGTCCGATGATCAGCTCACCGACCGCAGTGCAAAGATTTGGTCGGTGGTGCGCGTTTCCAGTGGAAATTTTCTCGAGATGTATGACTTTATGGTGTTTGGCTACTATGCCTCGGCAATCGGCAGAGCCTTCTTTCCAAGCGGCAATCCATTCGTATCCTTAATGTTGTCGCTGATGACCTTTGGGGCGGGATTTCTCATGCGCCCTCTCGGTGCGATTGTGCTCGGCGCATACACCGATCGTCATGGACGCCGCGCCGGACTCATTCTGACGCTCGCGCTGATGTCTGTTGGAATCTTCTCAATAGCCTGTATGCCCGGATACGCCGCGATTGGCTTGCTGGCCCCAATCTTTGTCCTGATTGGGAGGCTGATCCAAGGGTTTTCCGCTGGCATGGAATTGGGCGGCGTTTCTGTCTATCTATCGGAAATCGCTACGCCTGGTCACAAGGGCTTTTATGTCAGTTGGCAGTCAGGCAGCCAGCAAATAGCTGTTATGTTTGCGGCCCTGGTTGGAGTTGTGCTGAGTTCCGCTCTTCCGCCAGAAAAAATGAGCCTGTGGGGATGGCGTGTGCCATTGCTTCTCGGGTGCGTGATTATTCCGTTTCTGTTCCGGCTCAGACGGTCCTTGCAGGAGACGGATCAGTTCGCAGCCCGGAAGCATCGCCCAACCACATCGGAAATTCTTCGCTCCCTCTCGTTCAACTGGCGACTCGTTGTCATCGGCACGATGATGGTTACGATGACCACTGTGTCCTTCTACATGATCACGGCCTATACGCCCACCTTTGGCAACTCTGTCCTGCATCTGGCCTCTATGGACAGCTTAATTGTGACTCTCTGCGTCGGAGCGTCCAATCTGTTCTGGTTGCCGGTAATGGGTGCGCTGTCGGACAAAATCGGACGCAGGCCTCTGCTTCTAACCTCTACAACTCTGATGTTGGTCACCGCTTATCCCGTGATGTTGTGGCTAGTTCGTGAGCCCTCTTTTACAAGATTGCTCGCAGTCGAACTCTGGCTATCGTTCATTTTCGGGAGTTACAACGGAGCGATGGTCGTCTTTCTCACGGAAATCATGCCGATCGACGTGAGGACCTCAGGCTTCTCGCTCGCCTACAGCCTGGCAACCGCGATCTTCGGCGGTTTTACGCCGGCGATCAGCACCTATTTGATTCATCTCACCGGGAACCGCGCCATTCCAGGCTTGTGGTTGTCGATGGCAGCGGCGTGCGGATTTGTGGCAACGCTTTTGGCCAAACCTCAACCTTCTTCTGTTGAACCGTTCGAAGAGCAGGCGCTCAATTCAGTTTC
>WNFE01009422.1_pt1 | contig 10648 bp, 9 predicted proteins | sample 5400451 | NCBI WGS metagenome assembly WNFE01 (sample SAMN13153344, study PRJNA577476) | soil metagenome | isolation source: 200 cm saprolite under Douglas fir tree site 2 hole 2 | place: USA:California | collected 2015-04-18
AATGTCGTAAGCAATGACGTAGCAGGTGGTCTGGCTGTTCTCCTGCCTGCGATGTTTCCAGGCTGCTTTTGTTCTGTTGCTCATATGCCCTTTGTCCTTTATCTCACCAGGAACGGAGGATACACGTCGATCTCTCCTGTCAGGTACTTCGCCAGGAGCCGCACCTGCAATTCAATGCAGCGCCGGTAGCTCACCTTATAACCAAAAATGGGATGGGTGATCTCTTCATTCAGTCGCTCTTCGAACTTCGTAAAGAAGACCTTGCGACTGTCTTTCTGCAAGCGAAAGGCTCCAAGCTCTACGACAAAATCATCTGGCGTCAACATGCGGTTATTGAGTAAGGTCAGGACAACGGAGTCCACGATAATTGGCCGGAATTCCTCCATGATGTCGAGCGCCAGGGCAGGCGTACCATAGAAGGAGCTGTGCAGGTAGCCGACGAAGTGATCGAAGCCGACCAGTTGTACCGCACTGGCGACCTTGTTGGTGAGCAGTGAGTAGCCGAAGCTGAGCAGCGAGTTCACCGCGTCGGTCGGAGGACGCTTCACGCGACCAGGGAAGGGCCACTGCTCCTGGTCCGAGAGAAATTTGCCGAAGCTACTGAAGTACGCAGCGCTGCCCGCACCCTCAATGCCCAGGATCGTCTCCAACGGCGTCCCCTCGACGCGGTTATCTCCACTGGCGACCTGCTGAACAACTCCAGGCTGATCCACCGGCAAATTTGCCAGTTTCGCCAGCAGATCGGCTATCTGCTCAATCGCCACGCCCATCTCCGGGTCGTCGCGCTGCCGTTGGTAGCGTTGGAGCAGGGTGCGCTGGTTCGACAATTTGCCGATCACGAAGCGCCGGGCCAGCTCGCAGCGTTTCGTCATATCATGATGCGCCCGGTATTGCGCCATGCGCAGCAGCGAATTTTTCGAAAACGGGGGCGAAAGACGCCCCTTAAACTGCCCGTAGTATCCCAGAAAGGTGATCTCGATGTTGCGTTCCAGCAGCAGGTGCAGCGCCGAAGCGGTCAAGGTTATCTCTCCCAGCGCCGCTACCTCATCGATCTTAATCAGGGGTATACGTTCCTTGCGAGCGGCCGCGAGTACGACGCCTCCCGTGCCTCGTTTCTCTGGAATTTCCACCAGTAGGCCGTCTTCACCGTCACGACGTACCAGCGAGCGTTCTTCATTCAGATAGAGTGTTGACATACCATTCTCCTTTCTGCAATTGAAGCAGTGTCACCTCGTCCGGCAGGCATACCGGCAGCAGGCTACAGCCGGGACAGCGCACGACATCCTCGCCGCTCAATGGTGGCGGAGGCGTTTCCAACGTTGCTACCTGGAAAGCACGGGCAATCGCGGCCAGCGTGCGCTCTCGCAATTCAGTGGTGAATGTCACCTGCACGCGTCTCCGCGAACCAATATAGAAGATGTATCCATATGGGATACGCGGCTCGCCTGGTTGATCGCTCTCTCTTTCCAGACTCTGAGCGGCCCCGGTGTATTGCAGGGACGACCCTTGCGATCGCCCTTGCTCCGGAGCACTCTCTAGTCTCTCCTCCAGGCAGAGCGCCTGGGCGCAGAGCTGCACAGCATCATTGAGCCATCCTCCATGTTTGCCTTGCGCGCCGTGCTTATATTCCACGGGAATGAGCAGCCCACCTTGACCTTCGGTCACATCAGCAAAGCCCGATATGCGCAATCGTTCGCTGAACAGGTACAGGTGTGTCGTCTGGATCTCCCCCTCGCTTGTCGTGCGCGTTGTTGCCTGGTGAACCCGCTGGTGCGCTAGCGTCCCCTCCAGCACATACTCGTTGACGAGCGTGTTGCCCTGCACAAACTGGTAATAGAAGCGGCGCGGACAATACTCCAGCGCATTGAGCGCGGAAATGGGGATGGATTCAGGTACAGGATGATTGGGCATAGAGAATCCTCCTTCTTTTCAGGTGTGATTTTGCTGGATGCCCACAAGGGGCATCAGGTTTGCCGGGCATCGGGTTTGAGGCTACTCGACCATGCGCAACTTGCACGGCGTCGGATCGATATTGATGAGCAAGGGGCGCGCGAAACTGCTCATGGCAACCACGGCCTGACCCGGAGCCAGGTTGGGCAGTCTGTTCCAGAGCGAGTCATCGACCCCACCCAGCGAACGTTTGAGCCGGTTGATGACGTTGGCATCGCCGATCTTGTGCAGAATATAGTTATTGACCAGTCCCAGCACTTCATCGGGCAGGTGCTGTGGCAACTGCGTCACGAAGGTCAGGCCCAGCCAGCGTTTGCGTCCGCGACGAGCAATGCGCGCCACCTGCTGGTAGAGTATGGGCATTTGCCGGATGCGCTCCGCGGAGAGAAATTCATGCGCTTCCTCAATGATAATCATGGTGCGGCGCTGAGGCATTTCCTGTTTCGCGGCTTCGTCGTAGTTCGCATTTTGTGCCTCCATCAGCCCGCGCAAAAACTCGGCAATCACCAGATTATTGACCTGGGGCGAGTCGGTATCGCTTAAATCGATAATGCTCACCTTGCCGGGTTGGGTCAGGTCCCGGTAGGTCAGCGGATTGGCATCCCTGTTGTCAAAAATCTTCAGGCGGATGATTTGCCCCAGTCTGCCCTGGACGACGCGCCAGCTCGTGGGATGCGATATGTGCTCAATGCTTTCCTTCTTGAACGCTGCTGCAACCGCCGCCTGCCTTTGCCGGAACTGGGGAGTATAGAAGCGGTAGTCGGGTTTGGCCAGATCCTCAAGCGTTTTCTCACCACCCGCGAGTTCGGCGCACGCTTTCACCACGTCGTACACATGCTGCGCGAGCATCTTCGGATACCCGGTCTCCATCTCATCCAGTTCAAACACTTGCTGCTTTTCGGCATCGTTTGAGGGAAAGACGCCCAGGTCATACAGGATACGTTTCGTGATGTCATAGGCTTTCTGGTAGCGCTGCTGCTGCGCGTCGTTCAAATCGAGCATCCCCATTACCAGGTAAGGCGAAAGCTGGGAGAACTGCAGCGAAAACGCCCTGGCGCGGTTCTTATCCGGGCAGGTGGTCTCGCGCCCCACCAGGTGATAGACGGAGACCTGGTCAACGCCGCGTGCCGCGCCACCTCTTTTCGCAAGCGCCGTCAGCATGGTATGGTCGCGTGTGGGCTGGTAGATCTCCGTGTACTCGCCCTCGGTATCGATGACAACTGTCGCGACACCAGCCTGCTGAAAGCCGTTGATAAGCGCTGATACTGTGGTTGATTTTCCTCCGCCGGTTGTCCCCAGGATGCCAATGTGGCGCGGCAAAACGGATTTCTTATCCGATGGGATAGCCGCTGTGATCCGCTCGTAGCCGACCGGCACACCCAGGGGAATATCACCGCCCAGGTGCAGGGTCTGCGCCGTTTCCTCGATATCTAATACAAACACGGGACTATTGGGCAACGGGCGCAGCCGGGGTGGGATGAGCACGCCGTCCACTTCTTCGCCGAGCAGTTCGACCTGCACGCGGCCATGATAGCGCGGCATAAAGATGCCGCCGCGTACCGCCGTCGTAATCATAATGGGCGCGTCGCCGCGCAGCCCATCCGGTTCAGCAAAAGGACCCTTGACGACGATACCGAGATAGCGCCGGTTGTCGGTGACGCTGCGAATGCGCACCAGCGCTTGCGAGGGCGCGGAGTGAATATCGTCCTTCGGCAGCAGCACTGTCACGGTGTTGTCCTCACTGTTGGGCAGATCGAACATGGTGCGGCCCATGGCCCCGCTATACTCTGGCGGTTCGCTCCATGCGCCGCCTGCCTCGGCGGTATCTCTGGCAAGTTGCTCCATCACATCGTCAGGCAGCGATACACTGACCTGCAATTGCTCCGGCGATACATGGACATCTTTATTAGTTTTCTCCATCATCCTGTTCGCTTTCCTTTATATATGGATTCACGACCTGGTTTCGCGTTCGCCGAGATAGCGGAATGGGGTACCCGCCTCTGTGTATGCCTGCTCGATAAAGCCGCGAAATGTGCTTGAACCGAAGGTGGTACGGCAGACGGTATCGGCCAGGTCGATCAGCATGGGAAAGCCGCGATGTTCCTGCAAGACGCTGTCCGCCATCGCAATCGACGCTGCAAGGCAGGCGTGATCGCGGTGCGCGTAAAACAGGCGGGCTGGTGCCTGGGACGATGCGCGATAGAGTCCGATTACAATCTGCGGTCCCAATTCTTCGACAAATGCCTGCACCTCAGCCTTCAATCCCTTGCCAGAGGGGAGATGCCCGGCGGCGATATCGCGCATGGATTGCAGCGGCGTCCCGACCAGGGCGAACTCAAGTGGGCGCAGCGCGTCGCCGAGTGTCAGCAGCACGCGATCTGATGGCGCGCTGGTGACAAACACCCAGCGTGTCTGCTGCATCAGCAGTTCGCGCCACATCTTCATGCTGTAGCGTAGTAACGGCATGTCGCCCTCGATTACCAGTCCGCCGCCGGTCAGCAGCTCGTAAGGCACAGGGTGTCCATGCCCCATACGCCAGAGCGCCTCCGATTTGTGCAGGAGAATGGCGCGCTCCGCGTATTCCATGATGCCGCGCCGTGTGAAGTCGCTCAGCTTGTCACGCGCGCTCTGCGCTGCCGCGCTATCGCGCCTGCGGCGTCGTTCGAGCAGCGCCATCGCTTCTTCAATCGGGTCAAGCCCGGCGACGCGCAGATCGCGCCGGTACAACCGGTGTACCCAGGTGCCTTGATTTCCCTGGTAGGAGACCAGCGACACCCCGATTTGCGCAATGGTAATCGGCAGCGAGTCATGCACGAGGCTGGTGCCATCACACGCCTCGACTCCGCCATTGAAGAGCAAGCCGCGATGAATGCGTTCGAGCGTGGCCACGTCAACCTTGTAACACCCTGCCCGCGCGGGAGCCTGGGGATGCGTAAAAACGTAAGGGAAGAGTTCTGTGCGGATGCGCTCGCGAATACGCCCCTCCTGCTCAACCGCCTGTGTGACCTGCTGTTCAAGCGCCGAATACATAGCGGCCAGGTCATCTCCGAGTTGCCACGTATCGATATCCAGGGGATTCTCGACAGACTCCCCAAAGGCGGCCTGAAACTGGTTGGCCTCCATCGCCAGGATGTTGTCCGCGCTCGACCTATCATGCTGATCACTGTCAGAAGGTTGCTCGCTTGCCATGTTTTTCTACATCTGGCTCTACGCTCTCACTACGCGATGGCTTTACTCTGTCTCTACTCTACTATTCCTGTCTCACATACAAATTTTGACAACATTACGAAACACCGAAGAGCCAATCCCGAAACGTGGGTTCTCCCAGTTCAGCAAGTAGATAGCGCGCGTAAGATGAAGCGATTGCTTCTGGTAAACCATATTCCTGCGTAAGTATGCGGATAAGGTAGACCAGCCGCGTGTCGAACCCCTTTGGAACTTTCGCCTGCTGCATGAAGGCATAGAGTGATTGGGCAGGAGCGAGCAGTTCCAGAGCCAGCCGGTCCGCCCTGTTTTCAATGTCGATGACAAGGTTGGTGGGCAGGCCGCTTTCAGGACGCTCCATGACATGGCTCATCGCGCCTAGAGGCACGCTGCTCATGACGGCATGAACCCGCTCTTCTACTGTTGGCGCGCGTTCGCCATCCAGGATAGGCAAAATAGATGGGCCAAGCGCATTAAAGGCGCGCTGGCGTGGCTGCTGGTAGTCGAGCAGGAAATGGGCCAGTTCGTGCGCCAGCGTAAAGCGCTGCTCTTCGTTAGTATCGCTCGCGTCAACAAAGATCGTCCCCTTCCCCTTATCCGCCAGCAGGCATCCATGCAGGCGGCGATCTCGCCCAGGTAGACGATGCGTGATCTTGACACGCCGCGTCCAGCCCAGGACGTGAGCGACGCGCAAAGCGGGAACCGGGTAGACCTCCAGCGGCAGCGCCAGATTGATCGCCGTCTGCATATCGCGAGGGAACTCGCCGGTTCCACCTGCCAGCGCCCAGAACTCCTGAGCGGTATTCTCGATAAGATAGAAACTATCGGGATGATTCATCAGGCGGCTCGTGTTCGTCAGTGTTGCTACCCGGCGCTTGAGGTTCCTCGGGCTCTTCAAAATCACGCGCGGCAAGCAGGGTTGGCCGGGCTGTTGCGGGTCGGGAACTGAGCGCCGCGCGCGTTTCGGCTGCGCGTATCACCATCGCCAGTTGCAGCATATCGGCATGAATGTAGGCTGCGATGCGTTCAACATCCTCGCGGAAATGTGGCGCGGAGCGAGGCCGCTCGCAGAGCGCAAGGCGGGGAAGCGCCTCGGGTTCACACTTCAGCAATGCCGCTAGTTGTTCGTCATTCAATCCTTCCTGCTCTTTATACAGTTGCAATGGGCCGGCCAGCAAATTGGGGCGTTCCCGCGCCAGCTGAGCCAGGCGATCAAGAGAGGGTTTGTAGTGCTTCATTACGCTTCTCCTTCGGCGCGAGTGAGCCAGCGGGTAAGGCTGCGGCGCAATCGCCTCGCTATACGATAGTGTGCCAGTTTCGCCTGCTTGAGCTGTTCGTCACCGGGCAAATCACCGAGACACAAGAGTTGAATGTAAGGTTCTGGTGAGCGCACATGGTTGACGATGAGTTCGACAACGCCTCGCTCTACGGGATCAGGAAATGTCTTGTCGATGATGGTCCATAGCTCTTTTGCTCGCATCTCTTCGTCGAGGTTTTCCAGGCTTTCCACAAGCTCATGCTCTTGAAAGGCCGGGTCAAACAGTGAAACCTGGCGCGCTTGCACGCGGTATTCCCTGGCCCAGGCATTCTGGAAATCGCGATAAGCCGACATGACGAGGTAGCCATGCAGGCTCATACGACCCGGATCATAGTTCTCAGGTTTGTCATGATAATCCAGCAAGGCATCTCCAACGGCTTCTTCAACCAGAATCGGATCAGCCTGGTAGCCCGCGCGTTTGCGGACATCCTGCACCAGCGCATCATAGAGCCACTCGGCCAGTTCCGCGAAGGCGATAGGATCGCCTCTGGCGGAGAGGCGCTGGTGAAATTGATATTCTTGTGGCGTCGCTTGCATAGTTGTTGCGATTCCTCTCACTTTTTGATAATCGCTCTATACCATGTTCCCGCCTGAGAGATCGAAATGGACACGCTATTGCATCAATCGCCAGCTTCTTGTTCTTCCAGGCGAAAGAACGCGCTTGCAGTTTCAGATCACGCGCTTGAAGACCAGCACATGCTCCTCTGGATATACCTGCGTATCGCTCTGCGCGCTCGATGAGAAACGTCCCGTCTTTTTGTCGCGGGTGCTCACTAAGACACGCACTGGTATCTGGCGCACCATCTTCCGCTCCAACTCGAAGCCCGCGCTGCATGCCATTTCGCAAAGCGCGGCTGACGTAGGGATGGTTACGCCGCGTCGATAGGAGTCTCCGACGATCAGCACGAGACGTTTGCCCGGAGCCGTGACGCGCACGAGTTCGCCTAGAGCCGCGCACATATCCTGAAAGTAATAACGCAAGGCTCGTACTTCTCTATGCACTCCGTGAGCAGAGCTTGCAGGTGCTAGAGAAGCCAGTTCTAACAGGGCAGCATCGGCTGCGGCAGACCCAGTGTGCAGCGAAACATTTGGATCCGATCCAGGCATCCTGCAGGTGTTCCTGGCAAAGAATACCGCAGCGCTCAAACCAGAGCTGGGTAAGCTGATGGATTTCTTTATATTCATAGCAGATAGCATAGGGAGGACTGGTCACAAGCAAGTCAAATGTGCCGTCCGCCAGCGCGAGGCGGCGCGCATCCTGCTGATAAATGTTGCATCGATCTACCAGTTCGGCAGGATTGATGGCGCGTCCCACCAGATCATCCCAGTAAAGCCGGTTGCGCTGTATCATGCTATGTGCCTGTATGCGAAACTCCTCGACGGGGTCTCCCAGCACCTTGCCAGGGTCCTTTTGCGCTTTGGTGCTGCCGCTCAACCAGATCGAGCAGCGTTTCAAAATATTCGAGAAGCCGCAGAGGAAGAAAGTTCGCACACCCTCGTCAGGAAAGAGCAGGATGTATTGCAGGATGATGGTCAGGCTCTCGCGATAGGCAGCCGGAAACCAGTAGTGAAGACGTTCTTCACCTGTGGCGCGCGCGATGTCAATGCTGGAGATGACATCTTGCTCTTCCCGGCTAAGAGGTCGTCGGCCAGGATGAGGAATACTGTCGAGCATGGGGTCAAGCTGCTGCCATGCCTCGCGTACAATGCGCGGATCAAGTGGGATACACTTCGCGCGGCTGATGAGCAGCGCCACCTGGCTAATATCAGACCCCCAGAAGCGCCGACCCATGCGCAGCGCTTCGATGCCGGTAGTAGCCGAACCCAGAAACGGATCTCCCACCAGGTCGCCAGGAGCGGAATACAGTTCAATAAGGCGGCTGACCAGTTGAGGAATAAATTTCGCTGGATAGCGATGATAGCCATGCGGTCCCCACAGGGTCTCGACTCGCCTCAAATGCGCGAACGTCCAATCCTCGGTCACGACTGTCAAGGGCCCCTCCTTTTGCTTTGAATGTGTGATAGGACGACTGCGTCGGTTCTTGCCCGTTCTGCCAACGCCGCTGGCGCGTGTTCTTACCCGTTCTGCCAACGAAGCTGGCGCTTCTACTGACTGCGTCAGTCAGGCAGAACGAAAGGCACTACTGACTTCGTCAGTCAGGCAGAACGAAAGGCACCTATCAGCTATTGAAAGACACCAACCAACGCCGCTGCGCGTGTTCTTACCCGTTCTGCCAACGACGCTGGCGCGTCTACTGACTTCGTCAGTCAGGCAGAACGTGCTCTCACCTACCTGAAGTGTACCTGAGCACGAATGAATTAGCAAGTATTGACTATTCATTTACTCACTCCAAATCATCCATAATAAGCTCATCCTTGCGAGAGGCGCAGTGACATACTTCCTGAGCGTAGCCTCTCGCCCCGCTCCCCACGCCGCATCACTGCCATTACTCCCCAAAAATGCGCCCAAACCCCACTCGAACTATCCCCTAAGAATCCTGCCTCTCGAAAACCCTTGCCTTTTCTGGCTTCCCATGCTACACTACAAGCACAGCAGGCTAAATAGGCCGCTTCCCGCTTGAGAGGGGAGCAACTAATTCATTTGTAGAAGTCCTTTATTGATGGATTTTGCCTTAGCAAGGGCTCGCACATTAATAACGATATAGATCAAGGTATTGAGAGTGCGCACTGAATGGATATTGCGCACTTTGGGACGTTCGATTTCTAATGCTTGTGCTTGACTGTTGATACGCTCGCACGCGGTGCGTTGGGTGTAGACGGCGTGATAGAGGGGGCTAGTGCGATCCAGCAGCGCGCGCAGCAGCCCGCCTTTTTCCCAGTTGGGGTCTTTGACGCAGCCTTTGCCCTTGACGAATTGGGCATGCGGACAGGTCTCTGCGGTGCGCTGCGGAAACAGCAAGGGGCACCGGAAGCGTTGGGCACGAAAGCCGTTGGTATGCTGGAACAGGGAGGTGGGATGCATGCGCAAGCCTGCCGAGCAGCGTGGCGTGCCATCGGGGTCGCGAGGCACCTCTTCGTGCCCATGGCTGTTGAGCGGAATAGCGGCGATGCCCTGTCGGTGAGCGACGGTCTCATAGACATACCAATAGTCGTAAGCGGCATCAGCGGTCACATGGGTGGGGAGCTGGTTGCTAGCCACCACGACCCGCCGCCAGAGCGGACGGTAATAGGTGACATCGGCTTCATTGAAGGGCAGGGTGTACTCGCCCAGCACGACATCACCATAGACGGGATCAGTGGCAGCGGCCACGCCCGAGCCATAGCCCCAGATGTATTCCTTTTTTTCCTTCTTTTCAGTGCTGGTCGGCTCTGGTGGCTGGGTGTCCTGCTTGCCCTGCCTGGTGCGCTTTGTGTGTGTGCGCGAGGGCTCGTTGTCCTGCGTGGATGGCTCCTGAGGCTGACCGGACGCTTCCGGGGTGTCTTGATTGGAACTCCTTTTGACGCCCAGCTTGCAATCAGGATCCCCGGAGAGGATCCGCTCTTTGTCATAGCGATCTTTGACGTAGACGCGTGGATTGTTTTCTTTGACCCAGGCATAGATATGCTTTACATCAAAAGCGACGACTTCGCCTAGTCCGGGGATCTCCTGCATGAGCGCGGTGACCGTGGCCTGCAAGAGCGCTTGCAACAGGTCAGGATCCAACAGGTGCAGTTTCTGCGTAAGCCAGTAGCGGCAGGGAAGGGTTTTGTCGATATCAAAGCCATAGGGGGCGCTGGGATCAAGCACGAGGTGGAAGCCCAGTTCGATGACGAGCAGCGGATGCTTGAGCAGAAAGCGGCGCAGTTGCGTGGTGTAGGTGAACCCTTCGTTTTGGCGGATCAGGAACGCTTTGAGGTAGGCGCTTTCCGAATGGGCGGGACGTCGACACGAGAAGAGGGTATCATCAGAAGAAACTCCTTTTGTTGGGTGAAATGGGTTTTTTCTTACACTGCAAAAGGAGTTTTGCTGTGGTCAAGGGAACAGGACGAAGGTCCTAGCACAGAAAGAGTGGTGTGAGTGAGGAATTACTTGCTCCAGATAGGATGCGGAACCGATGTGAACAAGGAATGATGTGCTACGCTTTTGATGCAAAGAGGAGTCGCTCTTTCGAGCTATGAATTACTTGCTCTGGTTTTGATGCAATGAGAACGCCTTTTTCTAGTGATGAATTACTT
>WNFE01004257.1_pt1 | contig 10647 bp, 6 predicted proteins | sample 5400451 | NCBI WGS metagenome assembly WNFE01 (sample SAMN13153344, study PRJNA577476) | soil metagenome | isolation source: 200 cm saprolite under Douglas fir tree site 2 hole 2 | place: USA:California | collected 2015-04-18
CGGGTTGAGCGCGAGGAATTCCGGCCGGCGCTCCCACACCTTCTCGACCTTCATGGTGAAGTCGAGCCCTTTCTCCTGCAGCACGACGCGGATCTTGCGGCAGGCCGGCGACAGCCAGAGGTGGTAGAGCAGGCGCATGTCCCGGGAGTGTAACCGAGGAGCGCGCCGCGGTGAACGGCGATTGCGGATCGCCTAGCCGGAGCCGAGTGCTATACATTTCACCATCCGTGGCGTGCGGCAGCGGTGCGCGTCGGGCGGGAGCGCGCGGCAATGCGGCGGAAATCCGCGCCGCACCCTCGGCAACGCGCGCTCAGCGTCCCGAATGTGTCACGTGAAACCTACAACTGTGCTTCCGAGTGGACCATTTCGTGCACCATCAGTGCACCACCGGCGCGGCATGAGTGGACGCGTTCGCGACGACCAGAGCACCACACGATGACCACCAGCGCGACGCTGCCGAAATGGCAGGCGTCTACGGCTCAGGACCTATTAAATTGGATTTATGATTCAGGTCTCCGTTGAGGAGGCTTTGGCGGCGCCCTCGGTGCGAAGATCGTATGGCGAATAGCCGAACATCCGCTTGAAGGACTGGCTGCAGGACGTCCGGGAGCGATATCCGTTGCGGGCTGCGATCGTGGTGAACGGCAACTCGGTATCGATCAGCGATCGGCGTACTCGGTACATGCGCCAGCGGGTCAGATAGTCGAGCGGTGCCATGCCTACGCGAGCGCGGAACCGCTCGGCGAAGGATGATCGCGACATGCCTGCCGCAGCCGCGAGCCGCGCGACCGTCCAGTCGGCGGCGACATCATCGTGGAAGCTTCTGAGCGCTTTCCCGATGCGCGGATCGGCAAGGCCGGCAAGCCAATTCGCTGCCTCTGGCCCGGCAGCAGCGAGATGCGCTCGGAGCGCCTGGACGAGCAGGATGTCGGCGAGACGATCGACGATAACCGCCTCACCCGGCACGCCACGTCCTGCCTCGGCCCTGAGCAGCGCGAGGGTTGACCGAAGGGGTTCGGCGGCCGGAGACGCGGCGGCGATGTGGATGGTGGGCGGCAGCGCTCCACGCAGCCACGCCGCCCCCTCCTCGTCGAACAGGAAGCTGCCGCCGATCACGATCTTGTCCGGAGGACTGCCGCCCCAGCGGACCACGCCATTGTCGTCCCGCGCCGTGGCGAAAAAGACGTCTCCATCGATCTCGGGAAAATCGTCCGCATTGGCGGTGCGGTAAGGGCGACCATCGGTCAGCAGATAGCAATCGCCCGCCTCGAGGCTCAGTGGTTCGGCATCGCCATCCACCCAAAGGCGGACGCGTCCGGAGAGGAGCGCGCCGAACTTGATATGATCAACACCGCCGAACCGCATGGCATAGGGCCCCTGGCTTTCAAACCGGACCTGCGCCGCCCGCTCGACGGTCAGGATGTTGAGCATATCGGAAAGTGGGTCCATGAAGCCCTTCGGACGCTTGGATACACATTATGGCCAAGTGGAGACGTACCGTCCGGCGCACAAGCCCTATATGCGCGTTAAGAGTCAGTCGGCAGTAAGGAGGAGCGCATGAAGGCGTGGCGGTTGGAACGGCTTGGCGGTGCGCTTGGCCTCAAGGATGTCCCCACGCCGGAGCCGCGGCCCGGCAGCGTGCTGGTGCGGATCGAGGCGTCGGCACTGATGTCGTACCTGAAGCCTTACGTCGAGGGGAAGTTGCCCCTCTACAACCCGCCGCCCGGCCCGTTCACGCCCGGAACCAACGGGGTCGGTGTCGTGGCGGCGGTTGGCCGGGATGTCTGGCACCTCAAACCGGGTCAGCGCGTGGTGCTCTCGTCGCATTTCGTCGCACGGGACAATGTCGAGGATCCGGCGCAGATCCTCATTGGCCTGACCGCCGGCGAAGGCGCGGCACCCGTTCTGGCGGACTGGCCGGACGGAACCCTTGCCGAGTACGCGCTCATGCCCGTCGAGGCCGTCACGCCGGCCGAGGGGCTCGATCATCTCGACGCCGCTCAGCTTGCGGCCGTCAGTCGCTGCATCATCCCGTATGGGGGGCTGCTTCGAGGCCGGCTCGCGGCCGGTGAGATGCTGGTCGTGAACGGCGCAACCGGCGCCTACGGCACTGCCGCCGTGTTGCTGGGGATCGCCATGGGTGCGGGCCGCGTGATTGCCGCCAGACGCAATCGGACGGCGTTGGAAGCGGTATCGCGCGCGGGCGGAGCGCGCGTTGCAACGGTGGCGCTGACGGGCGACGTCAAGGCTGACGCCGGCGCACTCCGTGCCGCCTCCGGCGGCGGGGCGCACATGGCGTTCGACATGGTGGGACAGGCTGGCGATGCCAACGCGACGCTGGCGGCGCTCCACGCCCTGCGCCGTGGCGGCAGGCTCGTGCTGATGGGGAGCATGACGACCGACCTGCCGGTCCCTTACACCACGCTCATGCTGAACAGCTGGGAAATCATCGGCCAGTTCATGTATCCGGCGGGCGCCTATCTGCGGCTGCTCGACTTGCTGCGCAGTCGGTTGCTCGACATCAGTCCGATCCGGCCGCGCGTCTATCCGCTGGCCGAGCTGCCGGCAGCCATGGAAGCCGCGGCGACGGCGGGCAATCTCGACTATATCGTCATGCAACCGTAGCGCTGGCGGCAGCGCGCGTCCAGCGGGCGAGAGATGGAGCTTCGAATGCCAAAAACCTACCGAAAGTGGATCTACGCCAAGCCGATGGTCGACGACGCGCTCGGACCGGAGCAGTTCGCGCTGCGGGAATTGCCGATCCCGGAATTGCAGCAGGACCAGGCTCTCGTGCGTGTGAAGCTGGTGAATATCCATTCCGCCACGCGCTTGCGCATGGCGCGCGCGATGACCAAGCTCGGCGATACCGATCTCAGCAATTATGCTTGCGCAGAGGTGATCCAGTCGCGCGACAAAACCTTCAAGGAAGGTGACATCATTGCCTGCCAGGCGGGTTGGCAGGATCACCAGATCATCAGCAGCGACGACGCGTCGGTCGGTTACGGCCGGCCGAGCGAGCTGGTCAAAGCCTTGAACGGCACGAACTCGCAATGGAATTATGTGTTCAGGCCGGCGATGGTGAAAATGTGGCCGCCGGAAGTGCTGATGGAGATGTTCGGCACCTCGGGCATGACCGCGTATTTCGGGCTGCGAGAATGCGGCCCGCTGATGCCCGGGGATGCCGTCGCGGTCGCCGGTGCAACCGGCTCTGTCGGCTCCATCGCCGCGCAGCTTGCGAAGATCGCCGGTTGTTACGTGGTCGGGTTCGGCGGCGGCGCCGATCGATGCAAATGGGCGGAGGATACACTCGGGATCGACAGATGCATCGATTATCGCGCCAAAGACTTCGCGGCGCAGCTCGAGGCCGCATTCCCGAGCGGCATCGACGTTTACGCCGATGGCATCGGCGGTGCCCTGACGGAGACCGTCATCGCAATCATGAAGCAGAACAGCCGACTATTGTCCTATGGGAGCGCGGCGGCGTTCTACGCCGACAAGCTCGACGCGCCGCAGCACCGTCCTCCTTTACGACGGGCGTTCGGCATATCGGAGACTGTCGAGACCGTTTTGAAGAAGCGGAACATCAAATCCGAAGCATGGATCGTCGACGAGTTCTACCATGAGCGGCTGACAGCGGAAGACGACCTCTCGCGGCTGCTGCGCCGCGGCGCGCTGAAGCCGATCAACAACGTTGCCGAGGGTTTCGACAGCCTTCCCAACGCTGTCGTCGGCTTGTACACGACAGCTCGCTCCGGCAAATTGCAAGTGCGGTTCGAACCGCTGAAAACGCAAGTCTAGTCGTCGCCCGCTTCCGCGCGTTGGGCCTCGAGCGTGAGCGGCTGGGACAGGCGTGACAGCATCTCCTTCGGCACAACCTGCCAGAAGTGCCGCACCTCGCGGTCCCAATCGACCAGCAGCTGCTGCGCGAAGCGCGACTGCGTCTCGCGGGCGTGCTCTTCGACGAGATCCCTGAGCTGGCCCTCCCAGTAGGGCGCGGCGAGACGCTGCCACACCACCGTCTCGCCGTTGACGCGCGCGGGAAACTCGTCCTGCGGGTCGTAGACGAAGGCCATGCCGCCGGTCATGCCGGCGGCGAAATTGTCGCCGACCGGGCCGAGAACGACCGCTGTGCCGCCGGTCATGTATTCGCAGCCGTTGGAGCAGCAGCCCTCGACGACGACGCTGGCGCCGGAATTGCGCACGGCGAAGCGCTCGCCCGCCTGGCCGGCGGCGAAGAGCCGGCCGGATGTCGCGCCATAGAGGACGGTGTTGCCGATGATGGTGTTCTGATGCGCGATGAGCGGGCTCGAGGTCATCGGCCGCACGACGATGGTGCCGCCCGAGAGGCCCTTGCCGACATAATCGTTGGCATCGCCGAACACCTCGATCTTGAGGCCCTGCACGGCAAACGCGCCGAGCGACTGGCCGGCCGAGCCGCGCAGCCGCGCCGTGATGTGGCCCGGCTGCAGCCCGGTCATGCCGAAGCGCCGGGTGATCAGCGAAGACAGCCGCGTGCCGATGGCGCGATGCGTGTTGCGGATGCTGTAGGTGAGCTGCATCTTCTCGCCGACCTCGAACAGCGCCTTCGCGTCCTTGATCATCTGCGCGTCGAGCGTGTCCGGCACCTCGTTGCGGCCCTCGAGCGTGCAGTAGCGCGGATACTCGCCGGGATCGGCCTGCGCCAGGATCGGGTTCAAATCGAGGTCGTCGAGATGGCGGCTGCCGCGATTGACCTGCGCCAGGAGATCGGTGCGGCCGATCACCTCGTTGAGCGACTTGGCGCCCAGCGAGGCCAGGGTCTCGCGCACTTCCTCGGCGACGAAGCTGAAGAGGTTCACCACCTTCTCCGGCGTGCCCGTGAATTTCTCGCGCAGCTTCGCATCCTGCGTGCAGATGCCGACCGGGCAGGTGTTGCTGTGGCACTGCCGCACCAGGATGCAGCCCATGGCGACGAGCGAAGCGGTGCCGAGCCCGTATTCCTCGGCGCCGAGGATGGCGGCGATGACGACGTCGCGCCCGGTCTTGATGCCGCCATCGACGCGCAGGCGGATGCGGTGCCGGAGCCGGTTGAGCACCAGCACCTGATGCACCTCGGACAGCCCCATCTCCCAGGGCACGCCGGCATGCTTGATCGAGGATTGCGGGCTGGCGCCGGTGCCGCCGCTGTGGCCGGAGATCAGGATCACGTCGGCCTTGGCCTTGGCGACGCCGGCGGCGACGGTGCCGATGCCGGAGCGCGCCACCAGCTTGACGCAGACCTTGGCGTCGGGGTTGATCTGCTTCAGATCGTAGATGAGCTGCGCCAGATCCTCGATCGAGTAGATGTCGTGGTGCGGCGGCGGCGAGACGAGCGATACGCCCGGCGTCGAGTGGCGCAGCCGCGCGAGCATCTCTGTAATCTTGAAGCCCGGCAGCTGGCCGCCCTCGCCGGGCTTGGCGCCCTGCGCGATCTTGATCTCGATCTCGCGGCAGTTGTTGAGATATTCGGCGGTGACGCCGAAACGGCCCGAGGCGATCTGCTTGATGGCGGAAGACGCGTTGTCGCCGTTGGCCCGCGGCTTGGCGCGTGCGGAGTCCTCGCCGCCCTCGCCGCTATCCGATTTGGCGCCGATGCGGTTCATGGCGATCGACAAGGTCTCGTGCGCCTCGGGCCCGAGCGCACCCAGCGAGATGCCCGGCGCCACCAGACGCTTGCGGATCTCGGTGATCGACTCGACTTCGTCGACGGAGACCGCCGGCCGCTTCGGCTTGAAATCCAGCAGATCGCGCAAATGGATCGGCGGCAGCTTGCGCAAGCCCTCGCTGTAGCGGCGATAGGCGCCGTAGGAATCGGTCGCGACCGCATTCTGGAGCGTATGCACGAGGCTGCCTTCGAAGGCATGCAGCTCGCCGCCGCGGCGAAAGCGATAGAAGCCGCCCACCGGGAGCGCGATGACATCCTCGGCATAGCCGCGGCCATGCATCTCCAGCGACTTGAGCTGGATGCCGGCAAGCCCGATGCCGGAGATGCGCGAGGTCATGCCCGGGAAGAACTCGGCGACCAGCGTGCGCGACAGGCCGACCGCCTCGAAATTGTAGGCGCCGCGATATGAGGAGACCACGGAGATGCCCATCTTCGACATGATCTTGAGCAGGCCCTCGTTGACCGCGCTCTTGTAGCGCGCGATCGCCGCCTCGAAGCTGGCGCCGCCCGGGAAGAGGCCGCGGCGGTAGCGGTCGGCGATGGTCTCCTGCGCCAGATAGGCGTTGACGGTGGTCGCGCCGACGCCGATCAGCACGGCGAAGTAGTGCACGTCGAGACATTCGCCCGAGCGCACATTGAGCGAGGTGAAGGTGCGCAGCTGCTGCCGCACCAGATGCGCGTGAACCGCGCCGGTGGCAAGAATCATCGGGATCGCCGCGCGCGCCGCCGACACGGCGGCGTCGGAGAGGATCACATGCGTGCAGCCGCCGCGGACGGCGTCCTCGGCCTGCTGCTGGATGCGGTGGATCGCCGCGCGCAGGGCACCGTCGCCGCCCGCCGCATCGAGCGTGCAGTCGATCTCGACCGCCGTCTCGCCCATATAGTCGCGCATCGCCGCGAACTCGGCGTTCGACAGCACCGGCGTGTCGAGCTGCAGCAGGCGGCACTGGCTCGGATCCTCGTCGAGGATGTTGCCGAGATTGCCGAGCCGCGTCTTCAAGCTCATCACCCGCTTCTCGCGCAAGCTGTCGATCGGCGGGTTGGTGACCTGGCTGAAATTCTGCCGGAAGAAATGGTGGAGGCCGCGGTAATGCTCCGAGAGCACGGCCAAGGGCGTGTCGTCGCCCATCGAGCCGACCGCTTCCTTGCCGTCCTCGGCCATCGGCTGGAGGATCAGCTCGAGGTCTTCGAGGCTCCAGCCGAAGGCGACCTGGCGGCGGCGCAGCTCGTCGCGCGCCAGCCCCGCCGTCTCGCCGCGCGCCGGCTTGATCAGACTGTCGAGCGCGGTGATGTTCTCGACCCAGGCCGAGTAGGGCCGCTTCGCCGCCAGCTGATCCTTGATCTCGCGATCGCGATAGAGGCGTCCGGTGGCGAGGTCGACCCCGATCATCTGTCCCGGACCGAGACGTCCCTTCTCGACGATCTCGGTCTCGTCGAGCCGCACCATGCCCGCCTCGGAGCCGGCGACGATGAGGCCGCCGGCGGTGACGGCGTAGCGCATGGGGCGCAGCCCGTTGCGGTCCATGCCGCCGAGCACCCAGCGCCCGTCGGTCATGGCGAGCGCGGCGGGCCCGTCCCACGGCTCCATCACCGAATTGCAGTAGCTGTAGAGGTCGCGATGCGCCTGCGGCAGGATGCGGCCCTCCGATGCCGCTTCCGGCACCATCAGCGTCTTCACCATCGGCAGCGCGCGTCCGCCGCGCGCCAGCAACTCGAACACCGCGTCGAGCGCCGCCGAATCCGAGCCGCCGACCTGGATCACCGGCTTGATGTCGTCGATGTGGTCGCCGAAGGCGACGCTGGCGAGGCGCGTCTCGTGGCTCTTCATCCAGTTGACGTTGCCGCGCAGCGTATTGATCTCGCCATTATGCGCGAGGATGCGGAAGGGCTGCGCCAAGGGCCAGGTCGGGAAGGTGTTGGTCGAGTAGCGCTGGTGATAGATCGCGAAGCGCGACACGAAGCGCTGGTCGAGCAGATCCGGATAAAAGGAGGTGAGCTGCTCCGCCAGGAACATGCCCTTGTAGATGATCGAGCGACAGGACAGCGAGCAGATGTAGAAATCCTTCACCTGGTCGGCGATGACGCGCTTCTCGATGCGCCGGCGGATGATGTAGAGGTCGAGCTCGAAGCGCTCGACCTCCGCGCCGCGCGTGTTGGCCACCATGATCTGCTCGATCTCGGGCCGCGTCGCGTTGGCCTTCTCGCCGATGACGTCGATGTTGACGGGCACCTGGCGCCAGCCATAGATGGCGTAGCCGAAATTGAGGATCTCGGCCTCGACGATGGAGCGGCAGCGCTCCTGGCCGTCGAGGTCGGTGCGCGGCAGGAACACCGTGCCGACCGCCAGATGCCCGGCTCCCGGCTCATGGCCGGTGTGGCGCACATGCTCGCGGAAGAAATCCTGGGGGATCTCGACATGGATGCCGGCGCCGTCGCCGGTCTTGCCGTCGGCATCGACCGCGCCCCTGTGCCACACCGCTTTCAGCGCATCGATGCCGGCCTGCACCACTTCGCGGCGCGGCTTGCCGTCGAGCGTGGCGACGAAGCCGACGCCGCAGGAATCATGCTCCTCGGCGGGATCATAGAGTCCCGCGGCGGCGAGATGCGCGGCGTTCCGGCGGAAATCTTCGGCGAAGCTCATGGCAACCCTCAGACCTGCGTGATCGGGATATGGCGCGGCTCGCTCGCGACGCGATCGAGCCAGCGGCGCAGCGCGGGATAGCCGGCGAGATCGAAGCCGCCCTCCCCGGCGACATGCGTGTAGGCGTAGAGCGCGATGTCGGCGATCGAATAGCGCTCGCCGACGAAATACCGGCGCCCGGCGAGATGCCGCTCCATCACGTCGAGCGCGGCGTAACCCGCGCGGCGCTTGCCCTCGACCATGGCGCGGCGCTCGTCATTGAGAACGTTGTGCGTGATCCAGTAGCGCAGCGTCGCGACGTTCGGCTCGTGGCTGTACTGCTCGAAGAACATCCATTGCAGCACCCGCGCGCGCTCGAAGCGGTCTTGCGGCAGGTAAGGCGTGCCCTCGGCGAGGTAGACAAGGATCGCGTCGGATTCGGCGAGTATCCGACCATCCTCGAATTCGAGCACGGGGATGCGCCCGTTCGGATTGAGGCGCAGGAAGTCCTGCGTGCGCGTCGCGCCGCGATCGATGTCGTATTCGACGCGCTCGAACGGGATGGCGAGCAACGTCAACACCAGCCGCACCTTGTAGCCATTCCCCGACGTGACGTGGTCGTGGAGCCGCAGCATGGCAGCCTACATTTCTCCGGGCAGATATTCGTCGTCGAGTAACTGCTCCGGTGAATAAGGGCAGGACTGGGGAAAGCGTTCTGGCAGCAAGGCGGTTTCTGCGGACGCTTGCTGTCGCGCACGTGGGTACTGCCTGTTGATCTGAGCGGCAAACTCCTGGCGCAGGCTTGGACTCTCGGTAAGAATTTCCTCGATCTCTGCCCGCGCACTATTGATGGAGGCTTTCCAACTTGATCCACGTTTTTTGCTCTGGAACTCATATTTGAGCAAATGCAGCAGCAAGTTACGGGTGTAGCTGGCTAACGCGCGGCGTTCGGTTTTCCCCAAATCCTGTAGCTCCTCTGCAATGTTCTTTGCGTCAAGCTTTCCCGCAGAGAACTCGCGCAGATTTTCCACCTGGCTCGAAATCCAGCGTGGATAATCGATTTCGTATGCACGAGAGACGTCAACCGACTTTATGTCGCCCCAGACGTCGAGGACAACGCGCTCGCCAAACACCAAGTGAACTTGATTGAACCTGCCTGCTAAGTTGCTGTGTGCGCGTACGCCGTCGATCAGTTCCGGTTTATCAAGAAAACCACCCCATGATGTGTTGTCATAGACAATCAGCTGACATGCAGCGGGACCTCGATAGGACCCCCGGTCGTATTTCTGCACTTTCTTACTAACAGCACGGACTAACTCTTGAACTGTGCGCGAGGTCGATGCCTCGAAAGGCACGTGAACGACACCTTCTGGCTCAGTCCGGTCCTCTGTCTCTGTGAGCCAGCGCTGATATTGCTCTTCGCCAGCTTCTGTGACCTCAACGCCGAGCGTTCCTCCGTCCGGCCACACTAGGACGAAATCTGGACAGTTGTCCCGATCCCGCTCAGCATGTATTTCGACTGGGAACCGCAGTTGTTCAGAGAGCCGCCACGCAGCGAGCAATCGGCGCAACACGTAGTCCTCTTTATCGCCTTTACTTCTCTTATTCGGGCCAGTGCGCGGGCCGACCGAGGCTCCAATTGAACCGAGATCGTCGCCAAGGGTATCCGGACTGTGCAGCGTGCGCGTCCAACGCAGATCGGCCGTATTCAGTCCGCGGTTCTTCATCACCGGATCACTCCGCCGCGACGGCCATGACGGCCGCCTTCGCCTGCACATGGCGATGCATCTGCTCGGCGGCGTCGCGGCCGTCGCGGATGCCCCAGACGACGAGCGAGGCGCCGCGCACGATGTCGCCGGCGGCGAAGACGCCGTCGAGCGAGGTCATCATGCTGCGGAAATCGATCTTGAGCGTGCCCCAGCGCGTCACGGAGAGCTCCGGCGCGCCGAACAGCATCGGTACATCCTCGGGATCGAATCCCAGCGCCATGATGACGAGATCGGCGGGCAGATCGAAATGGCTGCCCGGCAGCGGCTGCGGCACTTGGCGACCGCTGGAATCGGCGACGCCCAGATGCACGCGGTGGGCGCGCACCTGGCGCACCACGCCCTCGCCCATCAGCGCCTCGGGCGCGGCGAGCCAGACGAATTCGACGCCTTCCTCCTCCGCGTGCTTCACTTCGCGCTGTGAGCCCGGCATGTTCTTGCGGTCGCGTCGATAGAGGCAGCGCACCGAGAGCGCGCCCTGGCGCACCGCCGTGCGCACGCAATCCATCGCCGTGTCGCCGCCGCCGACCACCACGACATGCTTGCCGGCCGCGTCGAGCGCGCCGCTGTCGAAAGCC
>WNFE01004258.1_pt1 | contig 10647 bp, 11 predicted proteins | sample 5400451 | NCBI WGS metagenome assembly WNFE01 (sample SAMN13153344, study PRJNA577476) | soil metagenome | isolation source: 200 cm saprolite under Douglas fir tree site 2 hole 2 | place: USA:California | collected 2015-04-18
TCATTGAGGCTGCCCGGCAGAGCGCACGTGATGGTGCCGTCATCAGCCCTTTCCTTTAACAATAAACAGTAGATACATACAGATGCTATCGGCATGAAATGCAAGCTGTTTCATTGCATGAGCTATCCAGAGCAACTGGGCGATGCGCTGGAGAATAGACGTATCCTGTTGCAACGCAGAAAGAGCGGGAGCTTTCCAGAGCATCGTGATGAGATCCTGGGACACCTCTTGATATCTTTGCTTTAGGATTGGGAACCTAATTCTAGCAGTTGCGCACGAAGCGCCTGCAATTCACGATCTAATGTTGTCCTTGGCATGAGAATCCGTTTTCTTTTCGCTAGACCTGCCTCAACACCCATACCGTAGCCACACCAACCACCATCGCTATCAGCACATTTTTTGTACGTATCGCTACTAGCACCGTTGCTAGCGCAGCGAGCGTCTCAGCTAGACTACTGGCTAGAACCGTTGGTGCGATGATAGCCACCAGCACCGCGCCTGGAATTTGCTTGAGCCACGCTTCAACGCGAGGCGAGGGAGTTACAAGGCTCATCAGCCAGAACCCGCCTGCTCGCGTGGCGTATGTAACGAGCGCCATGCCCATGATGGCAATAAGTGTAAGCGTCTCATTTTGCATCGCTCAATGCTCCAAACAGGCTGCCTGCTGTTCCTCCCAATATAATGTACCACTTCCCTGGCAACCAGTGGGCCGCCGCTACTGCCACGACTGCTGCCACTGCCCACGGCAGGATATTTGATTTCCCTTTCCACATACCAACAAGCAAGGCCGTAAAAACTGCTGTAAATGCAAAATCCAGCCCCCACTGCGCCGGGTTGTTTATAAATGCCCCGATCGTTTGTCCAATTACCGTCGAACTAACCCATGCAATAAAAAGGATCATGCCGCTACCGAGCAAGAATGCTGCGTCGCGCCCCCCTGCTGCAAATTCGCCCATCGTCAGCGCCCAACTCTCGTCAACCATGAAAAAGACCGAGATATAAGCTCTCCATGGAGGCAATCGCGAAAACCAGGGACGCAGCGACGCGCCCATCAGCAGGTGACGCAAGTTTACGATAAAGGTGGTGAGGATGATTGTTGCCACCGGCAACGGCATTGCTGCCCATAACGATAGCGCCACGAATTGTGATGCACCCGCATAAACCAGGCCGCTCATCAGCACCGCATCCACAACATCCAACTTAGCCTGGTGTGCCAATACACCGAAGGCAAAGCCTACCGCAGATACGCTTAGCGCAAGGGGAATAGCCCTCCGTGCCCCAAGTAGCGCCCCTGAGAGGGTAAACGTCGCTCTTTCGCTCGTGGTATTGGTATTCCCACTTTCGCTCAAATCTGCTCTTTGCACTGCAATAATCCCTTTTATTGTCGCCAGGGGCGATGATTTCCAGCGCTGAAAGCGCATCTTCTCAGGAATGTTAGCACCAATATGCTCCATATTTTGTCAGCCAACTGCTGATGCTCATATGAGCCAATTGACATTTCACCTACCACTATGAGCGCCCTAACCAGTAAATTGATTTAAGAGGGTTATGATAAGTATAACAAAAAACAAGGTTATTTTCAAGGTAGTCTAAAGGCGTGAGCAGCGTAGCTACTTACAGAGTTAGTTTATTTGAATGGTCATGGCCGGTCTTGTAGGGACGGGGGTGTGGAGCGGGGCTCTCAGGGGTAGGTTTATTGGATGGTCATCACCAGTCTTGTAGGGGCGGGGGAGGTTTGGAGCGGGGTGGGGACCCTTGGGTCGCCCATGGTGGGGATCATTCATGCTGCCCGCATAGCATGCAAGCTACAAAGGGATATCGGGTGATCACAAGGGTCCCACCCCACTTTACTGCTAACTCTGAATGGCCTTTCTGAGCTGTGAGAAGGATGGCCCTTTATCGGAACGTCTTGTACGAATGAGCCGACCTATCCAGACCAGAATGAATGCCCCGGTGGTGAGCCCAGCCAGCGCGATTTTGGTGAGGTCTAGAATTGGTTCAACATGGGCACCGTCTTTGGTTATAACGATGACAGCAATTGGACGGCCTTTGGCACCTCCTCCGGCACCTGAGCCACTGCCAGTACGATTGCCTTGAGCATCGACTGGACCGCCTCCCGACCCCATACCCAGACCGATGGTTACCTCAGAACAGGGGATCACAGTAGTATCACCACGTTCTACTGGTTGACCAAATACTGCATCTACCCTGGCCGTGTTCACTAATCGGCTCAGGATCTGTTCAATTGACGAATCAGCCATAGGTACTTTCGCCGTTTCATCTGTTATCATGTTGCTTTCTCCTTTTTCAAATAATAAGTCTCCCTTTTCATCTTATCATATGCTCTATTTCTGTTGGTGAGCAATTGATATACACAATAATCACTATCATCACAATTTGCTCAGCCATATACTACCATTCACTTTCCAATCTCCATGTTTCAATTGGATGCTCAAACCTCTCCAAAGAAAAAGGGCGCACAACCTCCGGCACTTCTCCTTTAACCACCGAATCAGCCATAGTTTTGCCCGTAATAGCGCTCAGCATGATGCCCACGCTGCCATGCCCAACTGCAAGTGTGACATTCTTCCAGCCTGGCGCCAATCCTAATATGGGCTGATTGTCAGGCGTCCTGGGACGCAAACCTGTCCACATTTGGTCAATAGGGCTGCTCTCGAGGGCCGGGGCAAGCCTGATAGCTGTGTTTAGCAGCCATGCTACACCTCCAGCCGTAAGTTGTTTGTCAAAGCCTGCCTCCTCTTTCGTCGCGCCCACAAGCACGCTATTTCCACTTTTAGGGGCCAGGTAAGCAGCCTCACCAAAAATGATTTGGCGTAGAGGTTTTGATGGCTGCCGCAATGTAAGTATCTGACCTCGTTGAGGGCTTACTGGTAGCTCAATATTCAGCCACTCGTTGCAACGTGCCGCCCAAGCTCCTGTCGCGACAACCAGGTGATTGCAATCAATGGTTTCACCCTGGGGAGTGTGCACGCCTGTGATTCTTGTATCGTGGTGTTGTATTCTGGTAATTTCCTTGTGACTGTACAGGTTAGCCCCTCGATTAGATGCTGCTACTGAGAACGCCTTGGCGAGATTTGAAGCTTTGATTTGCGATTCTCCGGGCGCGTAAATAGCTGCGCAGACATCAGGTGCCAAAAGTGGCTCGCGTTGACGAGCTTCGTCTCCAGTTAACCAGTGCATTTGCAGCCCTAGCGATTGCCACGCTTTCATACGCTTGCGCAGATTAGGGATATGTTTTGAGTTGCGTACCACTCGCAACGAACCCGGCTGCTCATATTCAAGGCGAATACCGCTCGCCTCTTCAAGCTCTGGAACGAGCGCGGGAAAAAGTGCAAAACTGGCGAGTAAAAGGTCTGCGAAGGGACCTGGACCTGAGATCGATCCTAATGGCGCGAGTAGACCAGCTGCCGCGCTTGACGCCTCTGCGCCGATTTCACCCTGATCTACAACAATGACGTCTATACCTGATTTACGAAGATGATAGGCGATGGCGCAACCTATGACGCCCCCTCCAATGATGACAACATCTGTAGTGGATTGCATATTCAATTTTGTAGCTCCTCGCCCCATTGCTCATAGTATGATATCAAATGCTCTTTCCCTAATCAACCACGATTCGAGAAAAATGGCAAATAATTTAAGGAAATGTTAGCATAAGTTAAATTTGCGCTTAGAGTTTTTACTGTTGACTTGTGTAATTCAGGAACTTACGTTAGTGTTAATTACGGAATAGGCAGGTGGGCAAACGCCTTTGGTTCAGGATAAATAGGATCACTAGCAAATAGGATGTTCATTTTATGAAGATTTATAGAGCAGAGTATACAAGGAGATGTTAAGCCATGAGGAACATGTTGCCCTGGCATTGCCGGACCAGTTAGCAACTCAGGAAACAGGTTTCTCTGGCTATCATGATACCATTATCAGTGCCCTGACTTGCCGCCGAGTAATCCTGGATACTGCACTGGCTCAGTTTCTCACTCGAGCTGAAGCAGTAACGGAGGTCTCAATGCTGCTCGTTGAGACGTTGCGCTCGGGTCATAAAGTTCTCGTTGCTGGTAATGGAGGGAGCGCTGCCCAGGCACAACACTTTGCCTCAGAGCTGGTTGGCCGTTTTAAACGTGAACGTGCGCCTTACGCGGTTCTATCTCTCACGACTGATACTTCGATTATTACCGCTGTGTCAAATGACTATGGCTATTATGATGTGTTTGCTCGCCAGGTTGTAGCGTTTGGCCAACCTGGTGACTTGCTGATTGCTTACAGCACGAGCGGAGAGTCTGAAAACCTCGTGCGTGCAGCAGCTGCGGGACATCAATGCTTGATGAAGGTCGTAGCAATAACGGGCGATCGCCACAGCCAATTGGAGAGCGCGGCCGACATGACAATTCGCGTACCCATTGTTGATACTGCCGTAGCTCAGGAATTGCATATGCTTGTTACACACATCCTCTGTGATATTGCAGAGTCGGAACTTGCATCGCGTGACTGTGCAATGGGCGAGGGAGATGCGAATATATGAAGCATCGTGCTGTATTTCTTGATCGCGATGGCACACTAGTACATGCGAGCATCTCGGCCTTGAAACTAATCTAAACGCTACTACGTATCTAAGCTCAGTGAGCATAAAGGATCGGAATAAGTAGGTCGAGGCAGACCTCTCCTATCGCCCACCAACCTGGTAACAGGTCCTCGAATGCGGTAGGGAACATTCCACCTTATCTACCTGGAGGCGCACATTGTAGCCCCAATCAGGAGAAATGTATGACCACGGCAGTGAATCTGGTACGCTGCTTCAAGCATCTTCGTGCGCTTGTGATCGGAGATGCGATGCTCGATACTTATTTTGAAGGGACGGCCGCTCGCCTCTGTAGCGAAGGACCTGTGCCTGTTGTGCGTAAGACCTCTGAGCTGCGTGCTCCAGGTGGTGCGGCAAATACTGCCGCTAACCTGCGTGCGCTAGAGGCGGATGTCATTTTTCTAAGTATCGTGGGACGCGATATTGCGGGTTCGTTACTCTGCTCTGCCTTGCGTGAACAGGGTATCGACGATTCCTACCTGGCGGAAGATGAGTTTGCAAGCACACTTCACAAGCTGCGCATCCTGGCTGATGGTCAATACGTTGTGCGTTTCGACGATGAAGAAACGCATCTCTACTCTGATAAGAGCAGGAACCACCTGCTGACAAGCCTGGAAAAGGTCTTTCCGGATTGCGACCTTGTAGTCGTTTCTGATTACTGCTATGGCGTTGTCTTCGATGAACTGATCAACCGCCTGCGTACACTGCAAGCTGCACATCCGCGCATTCTGCTGGTAGATTCCAAAGACCTCTACCGTTTTCGGGAAGTAGGTGCGACCATAATTACGCCCAACCATTTGGAGGCGCAGCTCCTTGTCGAAGGCGCGTCTCTTGTAGATACCCTTGGAAAATCATCTGACTTAAAGGAGCATAACCGCCATTTCGAAATTGAACGTGTTGGACGAAAGTTGCTTACAATGATCAATGCCGAGCATGCTGCTATTACAATGGCCACAGATGGTGTATTCCTCATCGATAAGCATGGCACAGCCACGCATCTGCCCGCACATCCAGTACAGCATGCTAACGACGTTGGCGCAGGTGACTCGTTCGCGGCAGCTATGGCGCTCTCCCTTGCTGCAGGCGCAGACATAGATGAGGCAGCACGTATCGGCATTGATGCGGCAGCCATTGCCGTCACCAAGCGCTGGACATCGGTGGTCTATTACCAGGAATTGCTCCAGCGTGTTAGCCTCAGGGATCATGCCGCTCACAACTCCTCAACAGAAGCTGAGACTTCTAATAGTCTGTCGCGACTTACGACGCTTCTTGAAGTTGAGAGGCTTGCGGGTCGAACAATCGTTTTCACCAACGGGGTTTTTGACATCCTGCATGCTGGGCATGTTCACTTCCTACGTCAAGCCAAAGCGCTTGGTGATGTACTCGTCGTTGGCATCAACAGTGACCCTAGCACGCAGCGACTCAAAGGGAAGAGTCGCCCGATTAACAGTGAACGCGATCGCCTGGCACTCGTCGCCGCACTTGATCCCGTTGATCACGTTATCCTCTTTGATGAAGATACGCCCACTGAACTCATTAGAGCGCTGCGCCCGCACGTTCATGTCAAGGGCGGTGACTATGCCGATGAGGATTTGCCGGAAGCTGAAGCAGTCAGGGAGGTTGGTGGCCGAATCATTATTTTGCCATTGGCTGGCAACATCAGTACCAGCAGTGTAATCGACCGCATCATCGCGTTGGCTTCTAGCGATGAGATTGGAGCTGAGCGATGATTGACAGGCAATGGCTAGAAGCACAGCGCATCCTGGCTGTTCGCCTGGATAATCTTGGAGATGTGCTGGTCACGACCCCGGCTTTGCATGCTATTAAAGCATCGCTGCCACATGCCCGGCTGACCTTGCTGGCAAGCCCGGTTGGTGCGCAGGTTGCCCGGCTCAATCCCGATATCGATGACTTGATCGTCTATGAAGCTCCCTGGATGGATCCCTGGCACAAATTACCGCAAGATAGCCAGCGTGAGCAGAAGATGATTGCAGCGATCCAGGAAAGTCATTTCGATGGCGCGATCATCTTCACTTCGTTCCACCAGAGTTCGCTGCCGGCAGCATATTTCTGCTACCTTGCCGATATACCGCTACGTGTGGCCGCATCGATAGATGGCCCAGGTTCGCTGTTGACTACTCGCCACAAGCATCCAGAGCGGATGATGCACGAGGTACAACGGGGACTTGACCTTGTCAGTTCGATTGGCCTCGAGACCGACGACCTTGATCTTGTACTACGGGTACCGGAGAATGCCAGGAGACAGCTTGCCGCTCTGCTCTACGAGCATGCTATCGATCTCTCCAGGCCGCTGGTGGTCGTTCATCCTGGATGCAGCATGCCAGCCCGTACCTACCCCTGGGAGATGTATGCCCAGGTGGTCGATCTACTGGTTGAGCGACTGGGAGCAACCGTTGCTCTCACCGGGGCAATGGATGAGCAGGCATTAGTTGATCGTGTGCTTGTCCGTCTTCGGCGGCATACTCGCAGGGCAACGCTTGCCCTGGCTGGGGCACTATCGTTTGAGCAGTTCTGTGCGCTTATCGAGGCTGCTGATCTAACCATTACGAATAACACGGGACCGATGCATATCTCAGCCGCCGTCAAGACGCCTGTCATCGCATTGTTTGCTCTGACCAACCCCCCGGAACAGTGGAGCCCATGGCGAGTGCCTCACCGGCAGCTTTACCATGATGTTGCATGTCGCATCTGCTATAGTCGCGTCTGTCCCTATGGACACGAATGCTTGCGCCTGGTCCCGCCAAAAATGGTCATCGATTCAGCAACCGAATTGCTGGTGGAGGCGGTTACAGGGTACAGTGCACATTTTTATGCAGATACCCTGTCATCGATGACTGATCGAAAGGGGGCAGACATGTGAATGAGTATAGCCCTGGCTCCAGCGGATGGCTCGAGGCAAAGAAAATACTAGCGGTGCGTCTGGATAACATAGGGGACGTGATCATGCTCGGGCCCGCTTTACGGGCGGTCAAGGAGACCTCGCCGCAGGCTCATCTTACGCTGTTGGCCACACCAGGAGGTGCAACTGCAGTCCCCCTCCTTCCCTGGATCGACGATGTGATCTTATGGCGTCCAATCTGGCAAGATGTTGGCGGACGCATGCCATTCGACCCGGCGCGAGAGCGTGAATTGATCGATCTACTTGCCGGGCAAGAGTTCGATGCTGCCTTGATCTTTACATCATTTAGCCAAACACCGCATGTTCCCGGTTATGTCTGCTACCTGGCTGGTATTCCGCTACGTGCTGGGGAATCGAAAGAATTTGGTGGCAGCACATTGACAACGGAATTGAAAGGCGCACCAGACGAACTTCACCAGGCAGAGCGAAACTTGTGTCTCGTCGAGCACCTGGGGTTTGTAGCCAGGGAAAGGCAACTTGTAGTTACTATTCCTGATACAGCGCGAAACGCCATACCAGATCTGCTCGACAAGACAGAAGTTAACCCGCATCAGCCGTTCATACTATTGCATCCGGGAGCCAGCGCTCATGCAAGACGGTATCCAGCAGAGCGATTTGGGATTCTTGCTCGTTTGTTAACCCGCCGGGATTGGCAGGTACTGGTGACTGGTGTCGAACGCGAGAGTGCCTTAATCCAGGAGGTAATCGCGCATGCTCCAAAGGCGCGGTATTTAATAGGGGATACGACGCTGGCTGAATACGCTGCTCTGGTTGAACGTGCAAAACTGGTGATTTGCAATGACACACTCCCGATGCACCTCTCTGATGCAGTACGCACACCAGTGGTTGTATTGTTCTCGGGTACCGATTATGAGGAACAGTGGCAACCACGAGCAACTCGTGCCCGGCTATTGCGTCGTGAGACTTCCTGTCATCCCTGCTATCTCTTCGAGTGTCCCATAGGGCAACCGTGTCTCGATATTTCACCAGAAGAGGTGGTCGAGGAGGTCGAGACATTGCTGGTCGAGTCTGGTACCCTCGGCGCAATCGCTAACTCACTTTTGCCAGGAGGGGAACTATGATTGAATTGTCAAAGGTGACGTGGCCTCCAAAACGTATCGCTGTCTTTCGTGCCCTACAATTGGGAGATATGCTGGTGGCTGTGCCAGCGCTACGAGCAATACGTGCGGGTTTTCCTCGCGCCGAGATTACGCTGATTGGTCTACCATGGGCTGCCTCCTTCGTCCAACGTTTTCACCACTATATCGATCAGTTTGTCGAATTTGCTGGTTTCCCGGGCATCGACGAAGTTGAGGTTGTACCGGAGCGAACTGCCCGTTTCCTCGACGAGCAGCGTGCCTATGGATATGATCTCGTCATTCAGATGCATGGGAACGGTCGAGCCAGCAATCACTTTGTCCTTGCACTCGGCGGGCACATGACGGTTGGTTACTTCGAGGGCATCATGCCTGCCCGGTTCATGCTTGGAGCGCCTTACCCGCGTGATCGACCGGAGGTCCTACGTAATCTTGGATTGGCAAAGCTGCTGGGCTGCCCAGAGTATGATGCCAGGTTAGAGTTCCCACTATTTAATGAAGACCATGCCGAGGCTACCGCGCTCCTGCGCAGGTTGCCTCGTGAGAACCGTCCCTGGATTGGATTGCATGCAGGCGCTCGCCCCCCGGTTCGCCGCTGGCCGGCCGAGTTCTTTGCCCGAGTTGCCGATGAATTAGCCAGCCGGTTCAAAGCACAAGTCATGCTGACTGGAGGACCTGACGAAAGGTCAATAATACAAGAAGTCGTGGAGTTGATGGAAACACTGCCACTAAACGTAGCAGGAGAAACATCTTTAGGCGGCCTGGCTGCTTTGATCAGTGAATTAGATCTCTTTATCAGCAACGATACTGGTCCGGCTCATATTGCCGATGCCATCGAGACCCCGAGCATTACAATCTTCGGCCCGGTTGATTATCGACGCTGGGCATCGCTTAACCACGAGCGGCATCCTATCGTTCGACGACCAGTCCCATGTAGTCCATGTAGCTATTGGGAATGCCCGATTGATCATCGTTGCCTGCGTTGGGTCACGCCTGAAATGGTCATTGAGGTTGCTGAGAATCTACTTTCGAAGGAGGCTGTCCGATGAAACGTCTCAAAATATTGATCTGGCACATTCATGGTAGCTACCTAAATACCCTGGCACGCATCGATCATGATTGGTATCTGCCTGTAAAATCAGCTCGACCAGTGGGATATGGCGGGCGTGGTCGCACGTTCGATCTTCCTGATTATGTGCGCGAAGTACCGGCCGAACTTGTGCGGGACCTGAAACTCGATCTCGTCATCTACCAAACGCCGAAGAACTATTTTGAGGATGCGTTTGAGATTTTAAGTCCTGAGCAGCGTCTGCTGCCTAAGATTTACCTGGAACATAATACACCGAAACCATATGCTGTTGATACCCACCATCCAATTGATGATCCGAATGTGTTGCTGGTGCATGTCACGCATTACAATCGGTTGATGTGGGATAACTGTCGGACGCCCACCATGGTAATCGAACATAGTGTCGCGATTGACCCTTCGATCCGCTATAGCGGTCACCTTGAGCAGGGCATCACGATTATCAATGGCATGCAAAAGCGACCTCGCATAGCGGGATATGATATTTTTCTGCAAACACGGAAGGCGGTCCCACTCCAGGCAGTGGGTATGGAGACTGAGGAATTTGGCGGTTTTGGCGATATTCCTTACCGTGATCTTCACCGGTTCGTCGCAGAATACCGCTTCTTGTTCAGTCCAATTCGCTACACCAGTTTACCCCTTGCTGTAATTGAAGCGATGACGATTGGTATGCCAGTCGTTGCCCTGGCTACGACTGAGTTGCCTACAGTTATCGAGAACGGAGAGACAGGTTATATCTCCTGTAACATAAACAAACTCATTGAAAATATGCGTTCTCTGCTAGCTGATCGAAAGGAGGCATATCGACTGGGTACAAATGCGCGAGCTTTAGCTCGAGAACGGTTCGGTCTCGACCGTTTTATCCGAGACTGGAACAAGGCGTTCGAGTTGGTCACGTTGACCGCTCTGACGCGCTGAATTGTGCCACAAAGTGGTGGTATTGCGA
>WNFE01004259.1_pt1 | contig 10645 bp, 10 predicted proteins | sample 5400451 | NCBI WGS metagenome assembly WNFE01 (sample SAMN13153344, study PRJNA577476) | soil metagenome | isolation source: 200 cm saprolite under Douglas fir tree site 2 hole 2 | place: USA:California | collected 2015-04-18
TGCTGAAAGGGTTCTTGGCAAGGCAGAGCGTATAGAAGGCGCTATGCCGGGGGACAGCGATGGACGAAGACTTGAAGACTAACCAAGCTGCCTGGAACACCTGGACGCCCTTCCACGTCGGGTCGAAGTTCTACGACGTTGAAGGTTTCAAGGCAGGAAAGGTAGCAAGACGTGAGGGGCTCGATAAGATCGAGACCGCCGGCGTCGGCGACGTGACCGGCAAGTCGCTCCTCCATCTCCAATGCCACTTCGGCTTGGACACGCTCTCATGGGCACGCAGAGGAGCGACTGTGACAGGCATTGATTTCTCCGAAGAGGCAATCAACGCTGCACGTGCTCTAGCCACAGAGTTAAACATTCCTGCTACTTTCGTCCCAAGCGACCTCTATAAATTGCCTCAGAACCTCACGGGTCAGTTCGATGTGGTGTTCACGTCACATGGGGTGCTTGGCTGGCTGCCCGATCTCGAAGGGTGGGCCAAGGTGATTGCTCATTTCCTCAAGCCCGGTGGCATTTTCTACACCATCGAAGGCCACCCGTTCGCCAACTGTTTTGACAACGCCCGCGAGCCGACGGAATTTCGACTCCTCTATCCGTATTTTTATGGGTCAGAACCGTTCCGAGACGAGGATGATGGTTCCTATGCCGCACCTGACGCTCCTATCCACACGGTAACCTACTTCTGGTTTCATACACTGGCAGATATCATCGGTTCACTGCTACGCGTAGGGTTGCGTATTGAATCCTTCGAGGAATACCCCTTCGCTCTGGGCTATGTTCCCGTGGATGGAGCAGCGACTAGATGGTATGTGGCAATTACCTGGAGGTAAAGGCGACCTCCCCCTGATGTTCTCACTCAGAGCAACAAAAGACGCGAGTTAAATACACGATTACTTCTTTAGTGAAGGTTCGCACTTATGAAAATCTGCCCTCGGTGTCAGATAGAATATGACGACACGAAGAACTTTTGTCGTCGCGACGGTACCCCTCTCGAAACGCAACAGGTCGGCGAGAAAACCGCGCAAACGGGTGATCTGACCTGCTCCCAATGTGGCAAGCCAGTAGAGGCGGGGGAGCAATTCTGCTCTTACTGTGGAGCAAAGGTTGAGGGAGCCCTTCGGCCTATTGTCGATAAGGAGAATCTCCTCTCTCGTTCCGTGCGCAAGCTACGATTACTGGTCACAGAGTATTATCAACAACTCCCACCAGAAAAGAGAGAATTTCACAGAGGTGCTACCCTGGGGTTCGGGGTGGCCCTTCTTATCATGCTAGGTTTTGTTGGTTACTGGAAAGCTCAGGAGAGCCCTCAGACTCCGGCATCCCAGCAAGTATCAGCCGTCGCCGGGCAAAACGTGCCGACTCCTCCTCCCCAAGACCAGTTCTTATCTTCATCTTTTGCCAGGACAGTAAAAGGGTCTGACGAGACAAGAACCGCAGAGGCAACGACCGATAGGCCTCCTGTCGCTGTCGAGCCGCGCGAGGAGCAACTTCCCAGTGAAGGTGGAATGCTCCCCTCCCAAGAGCAACACTCCGCTAGAGGCAGCCCCTCTAGACCATCAGAAGTCGGCGTACCTTTAGGAACGTATCGGGTGATCTCTTCCACGCCGTTGCGCGGTGAGCCTAATGACGACGCCCCTGTCGTAACACTGCTCAAATCCGGAATAAAGATAAGAGTAGTTGGAGCAATCGGAGATTACCTGGAGGTTCACTCTCAGAAAGGACGAGCTCCTGGCTATGTGCTCAAAGATGATGTCGTCCTCGTTCAGAGAGAAAAGTAAGGCAAAGGAGAGCCAACAACTGCCCCAGTTGAGCCAAAGGAAAAACAGTGAACTCCCGTATTACTCAACAGCGGACGATTCTGCTTGATGCGCTTCACGCTCTAGAGACAGTTGAGGTCGCAGGCGAGTAGCTGCCCCTCTAAAAATCAGAGCACAGGGCTCAGCAACCCTTCAACTCGGCTTCTTTCTGGCGATCTCCTCAATCGCGCTCAGTAGATTATCCACCTGCTTCGCCGTCACCATGATGTGCAGGGAGGCGCGGTTGACATCCCAGCCGATTTCCTCATGCGTGACGTTGCGGATATAGATCGCATGACGGTCCCAAAGCGTGTCCACTAGAGTTTTCGTCGGCACGCCCTTCACTGTGAAGGCCACCAGCGCGCAACTGAGCTGTGGGTCATCCGAGGTGTACAGGTCCACCCCATCAATCGCGCGCAGCCCCTTGAGGAGCCGCCGCGCCAGATACCGATCCCGCGCTTCGATTGCTTCTGAGGTGATCTGGTTGTGGAAATCCAGCGCCGCATTGACCGCAAGCTTCGGCGGATAGTCGGTGGAGCCATGGTATTCGAATTTCGCCGTACCCTTGACGGATTCCGCCATGATTTCGGGCGGCGGCTTGCCATACATCGTCTTGCCGTTGACGGGACCGGCGTACAGCGTCGGCCACACCCGATCCCGTATCTCCTCATGCACGTAGAAGAAGCCCGTATACATTGACGCCAGTATCCACTTGTGACACGGCGCCGCGTACATGTCGCAGCCTAGATCGTGCAGGTTGAGCTTCATCATGCCGGGAGGTTGCGCGCCATCGACGAGCGTGATGACGCCTTTGGACCGGGCCATCGCGCAGATCTCTTTAACGGGCAGAACGCAACCGTCGGTATAGTTGATGTGGCAGAAGCTCAGCAGCTTCGTCTTCGGGGTCACGGCCGCCTCGAACGCTCTCAGGACCTCATCCGGGCTCTTGGGCGGATGGAATTTTCGGTCGGCGAGGTCGATCACTCGGGTTGCTAATTTTTCCCGCGTCGCACGCAAGACGATGGGATTTCCGCCGCTGGCGTGGTCGTGGTTCGTATAGACGATCTCGTCACCGGGTTCCAGGTCGATCCCCAATGTCCCGAAGACCATCCCTTCCGTGGTATTGGCAGTGAACGCGATCTCCGATGGGTGCGCGCCAACAAACGCGGCCAGCTTGCCGCGCAACATGTCCAGGAAGTTCTTATTATACACGGTCTTGGTGAAGCCTAGATAGTCGCTGTTGACGCCGTTCAGCGCGTCGAGCTGCGCCATGTGGACACTCCGTGGCGACGGTCCGCGCGTGCCGGTGTTCATGTACGCCAAACCCTTGCGGAGCAAAAACTGGCTAGCGACGAACTCCCAGTAGCGCTCATCATCAGGGGCGGCGCCTGTGCCTGGACCGTTAAGGGACGGAACGGGCAAGGCAAACGCTTTTGCGCCGAACGACAGGAACGCGGCGCCTGCCGCTGCACCGCCGAGCAAACTGCCAAGAAAACCGCGGCGGGTGAGCCGCTGCAACTCGCGCAGGTCTTCAAACCGAAGGTCGAAATTGAGAATAGGGTCTTCGAGGCTCATACCAAGACCTCCTCTCTCTAAATCACCACGAACCGCAGTTAGGGCTTTTGTCGTCGGCATTCTACTTCCCGACCTCGACGGAAAGCAAGCGTTCCTCTTTCTCGCAGAACTGCACACGGATAGGTATACTGACTCGACCCTTCTGCGCAGGAAGACCGTTGTTTGACTCCTGCAAATCAACAGCTTATACCTACTCTCAGATGAGCCCGAAGCCGTAGGGGCGCAGCATGCTGCGCCCTTACTCAACTCGCAAACAATACCTACCAAAGGAGGGACGGTTATGAAGCAGGGGTTTCAGATTTTAGACGCGGATCTGCACGTCATCGAACCGTATGACCTCTACTTGAAGTACATGGACCCAAAGTGGGGTGATCGCATCCCACGCGCCGAGCCGCGCACGCTCCAGGCCGGAGACATCTACGACTTCCGCACAGCCGACGGCAGCCCGGTGCGTAAACCGTGGCGGGAGGCGCCCCCCAAAGACGCGCTCACCCCCTCGTCACTACGCATGGAGCACCGCAAAGCCCAGATCGCGCCGTATTACGAGGAAGCGGTGACGCGGCAATTCGACCCGGTCTCGCAGCTCAAGGCCATGGATCGCGAAGGGGTCGATGTGGCCGTGCTGTTCCGCACCTTTCCACTCCACGCTGACGAGAGCCAGGAGCCCGAGTATGCCAACGCCCTCTGCCAGGCCTGGAACAACTGGATCACCGATTTCTGCAAGGAGAACCCCAGGCGTCTGAAAGCGGCGGGTCTCATCACGCTGCACGATGTCAACCTGGCGATCGCGGAATCGCGCCGCCTCGTGAAAGAGTTGGGCCACGTGGGGCTGTGTATGATTCCCCAGCCGGTGAACGGCCGCCATGTGCAGGACGAGTACTTTGATCCCCTGTGGACAGCGATTGAAGAACTCGGGGTGCCCGTGTGCTTCCACCCCACGGCCGGCAATAACCAGCCCTGTGCCGAGAATGTGTTTCTGGGCCATAAGCCCAAGCTGCTGGTCTCCGCCTTTGCCCAGCCGCTGGGTAATCTGATGGGGATGGCAGAGTTTATCGTGGGGGGCATTCTGGAACGCCACCCCCGCCTCAAGGTAGGGTTCTTGGAAGGCAACTGCGGCTGGCTGCCGTGGTTACTCTACCGGCTCGATGAGTACTGGGAGATCCAGGGGGAGGATGAGGAGGTCCCGCTTTCGCTCAAGCCGAGCGAGTACTTCCATCGCCAGTGCTTTATCCACATTGATGTCGATGAGTACGTTGGGATGGACGTGATCCGGCGCTTAGGGGCTGACAACTTCTTCTTCTCGACTGATTACCCACACTTCGACAGCCGGTTTCCGCACGCGACCGAGAAGTTCCTGGCGCTGGAGGGGATCGACGTGCAGTCGAAGCGCAAGATTCTCTGGGACAACCCGGCCCGGATGTATAATTTGTAGATGAGTGGTGTAGCAGGACGTGGCAAAGCTCCTAGCCGAGGGAGCAAGCTAAAGAACTGTGGAAGAGGCGATGCGTGCATCGTCCCTCTTCCCTCATCCCATGGTATATTTCCTGTAGGAAGATTCACAGCGGAGGAAACTGTGCCCTTACAGACGAAAGCGCATTTCACCCCGGAAGAGTATCTCGCGCTTGAGCGCAAGGCCGAGTACAAGAGCGAGTACTTTGCTGGCGAAATTTTTGCCATGAGCGGCGCCAGCGAACGACACAACCTTATCGTAACCAACATCGTGCGGGAGTTGAGCCTGCAACTCAAAAGGCGACCATGCAAAGTGTATCCGAGCGACATGCGAGTCAAGGTCAGCCCAACCGGCTTATACACCTATCCGGATGTTGTAGTGGTCTGTGGCGAAACTCGGTTTGAAGACGCCCACATGGATACCCTGCTCAATCCAACTGTGATTATCGAGGTGCTTTCCGAGTCCACAGAAGCCTACGACCGCGGCAGAAAGTTCGAACACTATCGTACCCTTGCATCGCTCTCCGACTATCTTCTCATTGCCCAGGACAGACCCAGGATTGAACATTATGTTCGGCAGCCGGAGCGTCGCTGGTTGCTTGCAGAAACCAATCACCTTGCAGACACGATCTCGATCGTTTCTATCCAATGTGACTTGGCGCTCACTGAGGTCTATGACAAGGTTGAAAATATTAGGGGATGAGAAAGATGGCGAAATTGATACCCGTCGAATCAAGCATGATTCAGGCTGTCGGGTATGACCCCAAGACGCGTATACTCGAAGTCGTTTTCAATAGCGGGCGGACATACTGCTACGAGGACGTACCACCCAAGGTACACAAAGAACTGATGGCTGCTGACTCGAAAGGGCGATACATGCTATCAGCGATTATTGACGTGTACCCCACTTATGTAGTCTCAGGCCGGAGGAGAAGATAACTGCGACGTGCCGTCTCAACCTGACTCACCTGAGTGGCTGGGCGAGCGGCCACCACCCGCCCTACCCTTTGGGCAACCGCAGCACGCGCTCGCCGATGATATTGCGTTGGATCTCGCTCGATCCGGCCGCGATGGTGAGCCCGCGCGCCCGCAGCGCCCGATAGCCCCAGCGCCCGTTCTCAACCGCGCTAGGCGAGCCGCGCTCAAGCTGCGCATACGGACCGAGCAACTCGTCTGCAAACATTGCCACTCGCAAGTTCAGTTCGGTCGCATGTAGCTTGCCAAATGAGCTTTCCGGTCCCGGCACCTTGCCGTTGAGCTGAGCGGTAAGCGAGCGATAGCGGCTGAGCCGCAGGCACAGTGCCTCAGTGGCAAACTGCGCCAGCTTCTGGCGCACATACGGATGCTGCGCGGCGGGCATGCCCTCGAACTCGATACCACGCGACAAATCAATCAATTCGTTGATCGTGCGTTCCACCGGATGGCGTGTGCCGCCGGAGACCCGTTCATACATCAAGGTTGCGATCGACACCTGCCAGCCCTGGTTGAGTTCACCGACCAGATTTTTCCGTGGTACTCGCACATTGTCGTAAAAAACCTCGTTGAAATCCGACTCGCCGGTAATCTGCACCAGCGGCCGGATGGTAATCCCGGGAGTACGCATGTCCACCAGCAGGTACGAGATCCCGCGATGCTTCGGCGCGCTGGGATCAGTCCGTACCAGCAACACCTGCATGTGGGCACGCTGGGCCAGGCTGGTCCAGACCTTTTGACCGTTGATGACGAAATCGTCACCGTCAATGACTGCGCGGGTTTGCAACCCAGCCAGGTCGGAGCCGGCGCCGGGTTCGGAATATCCCTGGCACCAGATCTCTTCGCCAGTGAGCATTTTGGGCAGATAGCGGTGGCGCTGTTCGTCGTTCCCCAGGAAGATCAAGGTCAGACCAATGCGGTCGATGGCAAGTTGGTTGGCGCCGTAAAGCGGCAGTCCCAAGCGTAAGACCTCATCTTGATAAATCGCCTGCTCAACCAACCCCGCACCTCCACCGCCCCATTCTTTGGGCCAGTGCAGCGCGACGTAGCCAGCTTCGTAAAGACGGCGATGCCATTCCAGCATTCGCTGCCAGCGGGCGTCGCCGTCCTCGTCGCGCTCGGAGAGTGGGTCACTGTTATGACCGAACACCTCTGCCTTATTCTGCTCGAGCCAGGTCCGCAGGTGAGTACGAAACGCTTCCTGCTCAGGAGTATAGCGAAAATCCATGACACACCTTTCAGTAAGGCAAGTCTCGGGCAGGTCCAAAACAAGTCTAGGACAAGTCGAAGACAAATCAAAGACAGGTCCAAAGTCGGGGAAATGGGTTTCTAGACTGAGTGACTCTAGACTTGTCTGAGACTGGTTTGAGACTGGTTTCGACTCCGCACTATTGTGGACTCACCGATTGTTTTTCTGTCCCAGGAGCTTATTCACTTGGCCTTCTACCACCGTTCCCTTGAAGAAGTCGGGGTTCATATCAGTCCAGAGGGTGGCCGGATTAGTAAACACGAAGTCGCGGAAGTCCTCTTCGGTGATCACTCTCTCCTCCACCAGTTCATGCGCCTCCTCGACCACTTCCGTCATGTCTGGCACATCCCAGTGGCCGATGTCCGAGCTGAAAATCGCCTTGAGCTGAACGCCAAAGGGATTCACCTTGCGATTGAAGGCCCAGGCGTTCATGGGATCATCGGCCTCGCAACCGAAGTAGAAGTTCGGAACGAACAAGTCACGGATGTCCTCCACCCGTTCGATCCGGCACGGTGCCCAATCATCTACCCCGTCTTCGCGGCTACTGAAGGGCAGATCCCCTTCCTGGCTGAGCTGCTCCAGCTTTTCCTCCACCGTCTTTCCGCCATAGCGACGGTACAAGTCCAGCAGTAACTCGCGGTTCAGGTTGGCCGGGTTGTAGTTTTCTAGACCCTGGGAGTTACGCTTCTCCCAGTGTCCAATCAGGTCGGCGTACAGGTTGCAGGCCCAGCCCACCCCACACTCCAAGAAGGCAAACTTCAGCGTGGGAAAGCGCCGGGTCACTCCACCCATTAACAGGGCTTTGCACAGCGCCTCGCCAGCAGCGGCAAAGTGGCCGATGTGGTTGTACATGTAGTTAGAAATGGAGGTGCGACTCCCCCAGCCCATACCGCCTGAGTGAAACGTTGGCGCCACTTTCAGTTCCACACACTTGGCCCACACCGGATCATAATCATACTCGCTGTCCAGCACGAAAGTGTCCAACCAATGAGCGGCGCGTGCGGCCTGCGGAGCAGTGCGGGCCACGGCAGGAATCGGGCGCCGCACGTGACCGGCCATCATGACCGCTTTCATGCCCAGGCCCTTCACCGCGTGTTCCAGTTCCTCGATGGCTTCTTGGGGAGTGTGCATGGGAATGACCGCCACTGGCATCATGCGGTCGGCGTACTCGCGGAAGAGGTCGGCATGGAAGGCATTGAAGGCCCGGCAGGCGGCACGCCGCAGTTCTTCATCCTCGAAGTGAGGGGGGAAGAGTCCCAGCGTGGGATAGAGGACTGTGAAGTCCAGGCCGATGTCGTCCAACCGCTCGTAGAGCAATTTCGGCAGCGTAGCGGTGGCCCGATCCAGCGTATTCTTGGTCGGCAGCGCCCACCAGGGTGGACGTGTGGGTCTGCGGTCGCGGCGTTCTTCGGGCGACAGGCGATACCAACCAAAAAAGCTGCCGCCGAATCCCCTCGACTGGTACCGTTCGGCAATTTTGGCTCCGCCAATCTGCTTCAGATAGTCCAACACGGCCGGGAAAAATTCTACGGTGTGTCCGTCGGAGTCGATGACCGGATGATTCAGCCGAGCCCGAACAGCCGCGGATTTCGAGGTCTGGAGGCTTGCCATAACGTCCCTCCTTTCATGGCGTTGTGACCTCTTTACTCTCCTCGCTGCTGTTTCGCAAGGAAAATTTTCCCACCAGAAAAACCCCGATCCCAGCCAGGATACCGGCGAGCCCAACGGCCTTCGTGAGTGACTCGGCCAGGCTCATGCTCAGCAGACATAGGCCGAGAGGGGGCAGACTCATGGCAATTATCCCCGGCACTCCGCCCGGTACCGGTAGGGTCGAGGCATCTGCGGTTCTCTGAGACGTAACCACACCAACGCAGCAAACTCCGAGATCAGCGCCAGAGCATAACGGTGGTTGCCAGCGCCCGAGGATAGATTGTCTCAGGTTGCTGCACCTCGCCAGCACAGCAGGCAGCGTTATCCCACCCACAGGTATTCCACAGCATGGTGCTCAGCAACAGTCCCCATTCTACCGTTTTCGGCCGGGCTAACCACGCAAAGGGATCCACGTGCCGCGCGCCCAAGAACACCAGGGCGATAAACGGCGCAAGGACCAAGACCGTGAAGACGACCGTGCTGCGACCAACAAGTTGTGTGCCGCGAATGTTGAGTCCAGCAACGAGCACGATCATGCCCACGCCGATCAGCCAGCGCTCTACAGGGGGCATGCCGCCATGCAGGTAGGCCAGATAATCGACGAACATCACGGGATACAGAGCGTTATCAGCGAAACTACACAGCCAACTCCACCATCCCTCTTGAAATGCCCAAAACCTGCCAAAGGTGCGCTGTACCCAGACAACATAGCCACCGTCTTCAGGCATGGCCGCCGCTAGTTCCGCCGCCATCAGAGCCGTGGGAAAACTCCATACCCAGGGAATAAGGAGAATCGCCAACAACGCGAGCAGCGGACCGGCCGCACCAACCGCATCCTCCAGACCATAAGCCCCGCCAGCGACACAGAAAAAGGTCAGGGCTACAAGACTGCGGAAACTCAAAACGCGTGGGGGCGGCATCACAATCTTTAGTCTATCAGTTCGGAGTCCATCGGTCCGGAGTCAAAGCAAGTCTCAAACAGGTCAAAACAGGTCTCAGACAAGTCAAGATAAATCTGGAAGACTTGCCTTGGACTTGTCTGAGACTTGCCTTATAACTGCTGAGTCCTGGATCACCCGCAGTGTGAGGAATAGCGAAAGACCAGCCGGTCACTCCCGTAAAATATGATAGCAGTCAGCAATGAGTATTTAACTTTCAGCAGAAGCAGGCAGGAAGCGGAGAATCAGCAAGGCGGACGCTCTTTTTTGTTTTCCTCTTCGCCGTTTCCCCGTTTCCCCATTTCTCCCAGTCCGAAGACGCAGAGCGCGCCCATCTGGATCACTTGCCCCAGGTCGTAGACCTTGCCGTGCTTGACGCTCTGGAAGAGGCGCACTAGCATCCCTGGCGGGACGTAGTTTATGGCGCCGATTTGATCGTTTTCTCCACATGGGGAGCGCCGATTGTGCCGTTTTTCCCTCCACATTCCTCCTGTCGGAGGTTGATCTGTCCATAGACCGGCCTCGCGGTCGGGGAGGACACCACCATGCGGAATAGAGTGAGAAAAGCGGCCTCTTCCTCAATCGTCAAGTGTATACGCTCACGTCGTGAAGAGAGGACGGCGACGCCAGCGAAGAAACACTAGAGTGGACGGCTTACATATGGCAACGACATCAGGCTGAAAACGGCGTGTGAGGGAGCAAGGATGAACAGCAGGCACGAGGTTTCCGAGAACCATACGCACAGGCAAGAGCAAGACCTCCTCTATCAGCTTGCTCACGACTTGGCCTGCTCGCCCGATGTCCGCACCATCGCCAACCATTTGTTCACCAGGGCAAAAAACCTGTTGAGCGCCGACTACGGATTCCTCATGCTCGCCAACCCGGAAGGTACTGAACTCCGCGGGGTGGCCGCTTGCGGGATGGAGACCGAGATTTTTGGCCAGGAACGGATAGCGGTGAGCAAAGAACTCGCTCCCGTCTCGTTGGCCTTTCAACAGAAGCAGCCTGTGGTAATT
>WNFE01004260.1_pt1 | contig 10644 bp, 8 predicted proteins | sample 5400451 | NCBI WGS metagenome assembly WNFE01 (sample SAMN13153344, study PRJNA577476) | soil metagenome | isolation source: 200 cm saprolite under Douglas fir tree site 2 hole 2 | place: USA:California | collected 2015-04-18
TTCCTGGTGATACGCTTTTTCGAGCGCCGGCGAGAACCCGGCCAGGCTGATCCGCGGGTCGGACTCGCTTAGATCCGCAGGCGCCGATTCAAAGCCCTTTTCGGCGCGGCTGCTGGGACGGGATGTCGAATAGCGGTATTCAACCTTTGTGTTCGGCGAAAGATGGGCCGCAATCGAACCGAAAGGTCGCGCCGCTGTCACCTTGCCCATGAACTGAAGGCTCTGCAGTTCGCTGCCGAATTTCAATTCCAGCACGTCGCCCACGGCAATATTGTCGGTCACGGTCAAGGCCAGCGCCTGTAAATCCGCATCGCGCAAGCCCAGATCCGGAGAGGACAGCCGCCGCATGGTGAATGCAACTTCCGGCGTGGAACCGTTTGGCAACTGGTGCTTGTAGGAAGCTCGCAGTATTGCGTTGGGAAGCCCAGGACCGTATCCCACATCTCCGCGGAACTTAATGGTGTCGGCGGAGAAAATGGACTTCTCAACCACGAACGCAGTGCTCCTGTCGGAAACCGAGCCGAAGCCTTGCGACGGCGATCCGGCGACGAAAGAGAGAGTGCCCTTCAGGGCGGACCCGGACGGCTTCCCTTTGGCCAAAATTACCGAGCCATCAGGGAGGACGCGAAGCACCGGACGATTCGCCGTGGAGCGGAGCACCCAATCCCAGTCTCCATCGTCCTCACCGCCGCGCCGGGGGGCAAACTGAACCGTGTCAAAGAGTGTGCTTAATGTCAGATTCAGGAGGACGCTGGCGCCCGCCCGCACACTGATTTTTTCCCGCAGTGTCGGCAGGAACGCGGGAGCCGAAACCTTAATGCTGTAGGTCCCCGGAAACAGGCCGCTGGCAGTGAAGAAGCCCTTGTCGTCGGTGAAGACCCGCAGGCCATCGATCGCCGGGCCCAGCACCTCCACCGCGGCGCCCATTTGGGGCACACCATTGGCGTTGTGCACGTAACCCGAGATCGAGGAGGAACGCTCCGCACACCACACCGGGAGCGTCAAGCCAAGAGCAACGACGAGATAGCCGAGCTTACGCAAGATCAAGTGACCTCATTATTCGACAGCAAAAGGGGCCGAAGGATCTACCGTCTGCTTAGAGATGTTGTCACTCACCTTAATCTGAATACGATACATTCCAGGATCAAGATTGGCGGCGGCCACCTCCTTGTGCAGAGTGACCTGATCGCCGACGTTCCCCATCTTATCTGAGGACTCTACCGCATGCACAACAACTTTGTTGGAGGCGGCGTTCACAATCTCGTACTCGAAAGTCGCCGAGGGTTTGTGGGTCTTGCCATCCACGGTGAGATTATAGACCTGCATCCAGAAGTTCACCTTCTGGCCGCGCTTGAACGACGCCGGCTTGCCATCCGCCGCCCCGACCCGGGGACGTACTTTAGTGGTGCCGATCACGAACATTCCGGTTCCGATGCTGTTGGTTGGCACCGGCTCGACCAAGTCCGCCAGAATCAAGGAAGAGTTTGTCAGCTTTTCGTCTGAGAACTCCGGGACAATGATGCCCTGGCTCTTGGTGCCCATGCGGTCTCCATTTACGTCTTTGACCACAACATCCAGTTTGTAGCGGCCGGGACGCAGTGGAATAGATTTCGAGTAGATCTTGGAGTATTCGGCTTCGCGCGCCAGCAGTTCTGCCGGAACATCTGCCACCACCGGGTCTTCGAAAGTCTGGACAACCTTCCCCGACAGGGTTGTGAGCCGCCCAAAAATATTTACGACACCATGCTGCACCCCTTCTTTGTTGGCGAAGGTGATGTCGCGGTTCTTGATCTGCACTGTGACGGGAACCAGGACCATATCGCTGGTGATCCTCACAAAGTCGACACGTACATCAAACGGCATTGGATTGTACGTAATATGGTGTCCAACCGCTTCTTGGAGGTCTTTGAATTTGATGGCGGGAGCCGAGTTCAGTTTTGTAAACTGCTCCAGGCGGTCAAACTCCTTGCTTTGCAAGCTCGCGGAGATCGGTCCCGGGCCTATACTTTCAAGCCCTCCGTTAAAGCGCTGCGACTGCTTGGCCATGCCCATCTGTTCGTAAAGCGTCTGACCGCCGCCCGGAGTGTGCAGGAGCGCGTCTTTCTTGCTGCGGTCTATGGTCATCTCGTACGCACCGCACTGGCAATCATCCACAAATTCGATGATCACTTCCTGACCAATTCCCTCGATGTAGCGGTATCGCCATTGCTCAAAGGGAAAGGTGGAAGTACTGCCCCCACCTTCCTCAAGGGGACGCTCATAAGTGCCGCCGGAAGGGTGGGACTCGATTTCATCGGGAGGGCCGTAAACGATATACATGCGGCCGCGGTCAGTCATCCAACCGGGCATGCCCGCCGGGAAGTGCTCATTGGCGTACTCAATGCGGCGATAGTGCTCGTCCTTAAACTCATTATCTTCGCTGTCCGGATTGGGATTGCGGCGGTCCCAGAAGGACTCGATAAACTGTTCGCGCTCCTCTTCATTGGAGAGCTGCATGAACGCCTTTTTCTCTTCGTCCGTAATGATCCAGCGCACGTCCTCGTTGAGCCACTTCTTGTCGTCTGCGCTGAGCTCGTGCCTCATCGCCCTGGCATTCTTTTCCTTGCGCTTTTGCTCGACTGGGCGCTTCAGCGGGTCCGCGGACGGGTCTTCTGCCTGGTCGACCTTAACCTGGTTCGACTTAGGCTGATCGGCAGTAGGCTTGTTTTGATCGTCGGTCGGATTGCCGCCATTGTCGGCCATCGCGAGTGGGCCCAGCCCAATCGCCAGCAGGAAAACAAATGGCGAAACGATACGACTCAGTGAACCTGTACGGGACATAAGACCACGGCTCCTTCAGACAGACACACGCTGGGCCGCCTCATTTTATGACTTTGGCCCGGGGAATACAAGGCAATGGGGTGTAAGGACATAGACGACCGTGGACAACCCCTAAGTGCCAAGATTCCACACCTGGCCGCCGGGTTGTCTGCACAAAATAAAAACCTTGTCTCCTGGGTTGGCCGGTCTAGGACCCTGCCGATTGGTTTTTTGCAAATCGGTCGCCCGGCGCATCCAACGGTTGAGGTGGGCAAGTTATAATCACGGAGGCTGCGCGGGCAATTTTTTCAGCCTCACGATCGGGCTGCCTGACAAATGGAACTTTCGGCCCAAGTCAGCCGTACTCCCTAGGGCAAGCCGCTGGGATGTGGATCGCTGGGTACAATCGGTAGCTTTTTTCATAACCAACGCCCGGGTGGCTCGTCCAATCGAACAAGGGACTCGGAGCGCATAGGTGTCCCATTCGGAGCAGGAGAAAACGATGGCGACGGCAGAAGTGATCAACATCTCGCAGCCACAGGTATCGGCCCCCCCTGATTCGTGCATGATTTACACCTCGGACCTGTGGAAGACCTACGACATGGGCTCCGAGCAGCAGGTGCACGCGCTACGCGGGCTAAATCTGCAAATCCACCGCAATGAATACGTCGCGATCATGGGGCCTTCGGGATCGGGCAAGTCGACGCTGATGAACCTGATCGGCTGCCTGGATTCTCCCAGCCGCGGCCAGTACTGGCTGAACGGTCAACCGGTGAGTGAGTTGAACGACGATGAACTGGCTCGAATCAGGAACAAGGAGATCGGGTTCGTCTTCCAGACCTTCAACCTGCTGGCACGGGCAACCGCCTTGCACAATGTGGAATTGCCGCTGATCTATGCCGGCATGCCCGCGGCCGAGCGTGTGGAACGCGCGAAGGAAGCTTTGACCGCGGTGGGCATGGAATCCCGTATGACCCACAAACCCAACGAGCTCTCAGGCGGACAGCGCCAGCGCGTCGCCATCGCCCGTGCCCTGGTGAACCGGCCTTCCATTATTCTTGCCGACGAGCCCACCGGAAACCTGGACTCACAAACCGGAAACGAAATCATGGCCCTGTTCGACCGGCTCCACTCCGAAGGCAACACCATCGTGCTGGTGACTCACGAACACGACATCGCCGAGTATGCCCACCGCATCGTCCATATCAAAGACGGGGTGGTCGAGCGCGACGAAGTCAAGCGATAGTCCCAGTTCTCCTCCACAAAAACGCCCCCTCGCAGGAGGGGCCAGTTTCGCCAATGGAAGGGTACGAACGACTAGTCTGGATTGCTGTTCGCGCTGGAGCCCATCGGAAGCAAGGGCCGGGCCAGGAAAAAATCGTGATCGTACAAGTTGCGGTACATGCGCCCAGCGATCTCCGCAGCTTTGGGACCAAAGGTCGGGCGACCGCCTTGCAGAAAAACAACCACCACAACGCGGCCAGAATCGGTATTGGCATAGCTGGCAAACCATCCGAAACGGGTGCCTGCACGTGAGCAGGTGCCTGTCTTGCCTAGAATCTCTTCTTCACTGAAATTCACCCGCAGACGGCGGGCGGTGCCGTAGTTGACCGCGCCGGCCATGCCGTCAGAAATCTCAGGAATCATGCCGGCGATATCAAGGTGCCGTTTTACAATCGGCTGGAAATTCGATACCTCTGCGGGCGTCGTTGGGTGCTGCAGGTAGTACATAGTGCCGCCATTCGCGATTGCGGTGACCAGCGAGCCCAGTTGCAGCGGCGTCATCGAAATTCCTTCGCCAAAGGAGCACATCTTCCCCACGCCGCCTAGCTTGGCCGAGATTTCTTCTTCCGGATAGACTCCCGCCTGCTCGCCTTGAACGTGATATCCGGCAAGCTCGCCGAGTCCAAACTGATGTGCGTAGTACGCGACCTTCTCGAAGCCAAGCTGCCGGCCCAGAGCCTCAAAATACGCATTGTTGGAGTGCGCCAGCGCCAGCGTCAAATTCATATGGCTGCGGCCGCCCAGTCGCACTTCTGTTTCCTTGGTGATGATTCCTTCGCTCAAAGCTGCCAGCGCAACCGACAGCTTGATGGTGGAGCAGGGTTGGTCGCCGCTGGAGAGCGCGAGCTTCTGATTGACCATGGCGAGAATGCGGCCACTGGTCGGCTCGATCGCCAGAACTGTGCCGTTCATGCTGCCCAAAGCATCAATCGCGGCCTGGCGCACCACCGGATCCTCGCCCGAAGTAACGTCGCCGTCAGTGATGTCACTCGAAAAGGAACTCTTGTAGAAATGCTCGTAATAGTGCTTGCGGCGGAGCGTCGCCACGGTGCGTGACCGCACTCGCCGGCTGCGCGCCAGATGCCGCATGTGGCGGCGGGCGCGTTGATTCTCCGTTATGGTGCCGGATTTCGTGCGGCTCGCGGTGCGCGGCTGCGGATTAATCGTCGCAGCTACGCCCGCCTGGGCCAACAGAATGATGGAGGCAAAGAAAAGAATGAGGCGCGGAAAACTCGGTCCCTTAACTATCACTTTCGCTGTACCTTCCCCGGAGTTCACATTTGGTTAGAGTGCAAGAAGCTTGCCAGCGGTTCCAAATTCAGCTAACTTTCTGCAATTCATTGATCTTAAGGGACTTCCCAAAATATAAGCAACTACAAACTTTTCACTTGGTAACCGTCATCATTTCTTGTAAGTATCTTACGATTGTGGCGCTTACAGCCGCCCAGTTCGAAGGACGTGCACTTAGGTAATGACTGGCTTGGTTACTCGGAAGATACTACGCTTGGAAAAAGATTTCCCAGGGTTCGCCTTTCACCGGCTTTTGTGAGTCCTCGGCGTCCTTTGGGACTGGAGAATTCGGAAAAGCACTCTAGAGCTCATACCGCGACCCGGGGCCCATTTTCAGCGATAGAGCGCAGCAGGAGGTCGCGTAGCGAGATCAGCCCTTTGATCTGTTTGCCATCTGTAATCGGTAAATGCCGGAATCCGAACTCTCGCATCAGGAATAGGCAATGCTCCACTGTCTCGTCAACGCTGACCGCCTTGGGGTTCGGCGTCATCACTTCAGAGATCTTCGTCGTACCCGGCATGCGGCCGACGGCGACGACCCGATTCATGATGTCGCGCTCGGAGAAAATGCCTACCAGTTCTCCATTGCGCAGTACCGGCAAAGCGCCGATGCGGTTTTCCATCATCAGACGGGCGGCCTCGAGCACGGTGCGGTCAGCTTCAATGGAGTACACCCGGCGATCCTTCACCAGATCGTAAATCGGCGCCATAGAAAACTCCTTCAAATCGGGTATTTGGAAGCTTGGCACGGGAAATCCCCTCCGCTAAAAACAATTTTAGCGGAGGGAAATGAAACCAGTGTCCGGTTTATGGCTTGGCGGCGGCTGCGATCGGCTTGGCCGCGGGCTTGGCAGCGCCGACCGGAATCATCGCATGCTCATACGGCGTGCCCGCCCACATCATGTAAGGCTTGGTGGGATCGGCATCGGCGGTCTCGCTCAATCCCAGCGACTTGGCTCCCGGTCCGACGATCATGACATGAGGTCCGGTCACCACCCAGTGGTTGTCGGCTGTTTTTTTCTCCGCCGTGGGATCGGTGTTGCTGGCGCCCTTGTCGCCAGCAAGCATGTAGCTGAGGCCCAGCTTGTCGGGCGGAGTTTCCTTCTTCATCATCGCGTCGAAGAAAGCCATGCTGTTAGCATCGGCGCACATGGGAGTGTCCGTGATTACCATGCAGGTGAAGCCGTTCTTGCTTTCGCGAAGCGTCTTCATGGTGCCGTCTTTTTCATAGCGAGCAACGCCAGCGTCTTTGGCGATGGCCTTCGGCGCGGCCGCAAGGGCTTTGGCGGTGTATCCGGCGTCGGTAGCGCCGGTTTTCTTGGGAGCCATTTTCGCCATATCCATATCCTGCGCAGCGGCGAAACCGGTGAGGGTGAGGAGCGAGAGAGCGAGAGAAATTCGAGGGAACCGCATGACCACCTCCGTCGAGTTGGTGAAAATTTGTCTCTGGGGTTCGAGCAGCAGCATTCTACCGCGTTCTAGTTCGGGTTGGTAAGGTCTCTCCGTTCGGACTGCCCGCTCAATCGGGAAGGGCACGACTTAAAGTCGTGCCAGTCTCCGCGCGGCAAGGATTGGCGGCTTTAAGCCGCTGAGGTCGGCTGTTCAATCCCTGTGCTGGAAAGCAAACTCCAGCGGTTAAAAGCCGCAAATCTCCCCAAGCCTGTCGGCACGAGTGGAACTCGTGCCCTTCCCGATTGTGGATCACGCGATTCCGACACTCTGATTTTGTCCGTCATTTCGAGCGGAGCGGATCGTGAAACGATTCTCGTAGTCGAGAGACCTGCTGTTGGGGCCAACCCGCCCTTCGAGTCTAGGTTAGGATTGATATGTTATTCGACATTCGGTGCGTCACTTGAATCTTAGTTGGCGGACGGGTGGCAGGTAGAGGGTTGGATTCAATGATCGAAAACGGCGACCAGTTCAATGTTTACAAATATATCGACCCACGAAACTTTGAGCCTTTTTACTATGGCAAAGGCCAGGGTTCCAGGCAGTTCTCACACCTCCTAGATGCTTCGGACTGTGAGAAAACGACAAAGATCAATGAAATACGGAAAGAGGGGCTAGAGCCAATAATACGCGTGGTCGCCAAAGGGCAAACTGAAGAGCAAGCCTTGCTGGTTGAGAAAACGTTGATCTGGCATTCTCGCGGACTGACGAATGTTGCAACCGGTCACTTCAGTGGGAAGTTCCGACCAGCCAACACTTTTCATCGGAGACTTCCGGACTTCGACTACGCAAACCAAGTGCACTATTTCAACGTTGGTGACGCCAAACATCGACGTTGGGGAGACAACGTAAATTACGGCTATTTGGGGGCTGGTCAAGGCAAGGCTTTCCGCGACGCGATAAGGGGGCTACACGGAGGAGACATAGTGGTCGCCCGCATGAACGGTGTCGGCTACGTCGGGATCGGCCGGGTGATGTCGGAAGCGACTCCGGCGAGGGATTTTCGAGTCCCGAATTTTGCATTAAATCAGGAAGCTCGCGGAAAACTGCTCATCGACATCGGGCTTTCAACTGCCGTCGACGATCAGTGGGACGACGACATCCGATGCGAATACATGGTTTCGGTAAAGTGGATCAACACAGTGGGCCGCGAACAAGGCGCACTGGAAAAAGAACGCGGGCCTCTTTGCGCAACGAGGAACAACCCGCGCCAGTCTTGCCAACCGGCCAAACACGATTGCATATATTGAGCGTTGTTTCGACGTCAACATCGAACTGCTTGCGAACGACAAAGAAGAGGGCCTTTAGAGACCGCGAACCTCCTGCCATTCCCCGAAACCCCGACAGCAGGTTTCTCGACTGCGCAGATCGTTTCACGATCCGCTCCGCTCGAAATGACAGACAAATTTATGGCGCCGGGAATCAAATGACCTGCTCCGTCAGCCCGACCGGTCCGCTCCCAACCTCACGACTTACATCGCGTCTCCTCTTTTCCGCAGAAACGCGGGCACATCCAGATCCGCCTGCTCGAAATTCGCGATCATGGCGTTGCGCATGTTGTCGAGGGAGACGACCTCGGCTGGCGCTGCCATCTGCGAAGGCGGATGCGAATCCATCACCATCGGCGAAGACGCGGGTTCGGAGTCGAAGTCGTCGGCTCCGGCATTGACCGTGAATCCGGCGGATTCTGTTTTTCGGCGTGGGCGCTCTGAATCCCTGAATCCGGTGGCGATAACCGTGATCTTCACCGCGTCTTTCATCTTTTCATCCAGCACGGCGCCGAAAATGATGTTGGCATCTTCGTCGGCGGCGCTTTGGATGATGCTGCATGCCTCTTGAACTTCGGCCAGCTTCAGAGATGCCGAGCCGGTGATGTTAATCAGGATGCCGCGCGCGCCGTCAATGGCTCCGGCTTCGAGCAGCGGCGAAGCAATTGCCTTTTGTGCGGCTTCGGTGGCGCGGCGCGAACCGTTGGCGGTGGCCGTGCCCATGACGGCATATCCCATGCGCGCCATGATCGCTTTCACGTCGGCGAAGTCGCGGTTGATGATGCCGGGGATGGTGATGATGTCGGAAATTCCCTGCACGCCTTGACGGAGAATGTCGTCGGCGACGCGGAAGGATTCGAAGAAGCCAGCGTCTTGAGCGACGGCTAGCAGTTTTTCGTTGGGGATCACGATGGTGGTGTCCACCGAATCCATGAGCTCGGCGACTCCACGCTCGGCTTGCTGCATGCGGCGCTTGCCTTCAAAGGCAAACGGTTTGGTCACGACCGCGACCGTCAGCGCGCCCATTTCGCTGGCCAGCGAGGCGATGATTGGAGCCGCGCCGGTGCCGGTGCCGCCGCCGAGGCCCGTGGTGACAAAGACCATGTCCGCGCCTTCCATGGCTTCGATGAGCTTGTCGGAATCTTCGAGCGCGGCCTTGCGGCCGATTTCGGGATTGGCGCCAGCGCCGAGCCCGTTGGTGAGTTTCACGCCCAGCTGAATTTTCATGGAGGCGCGCGACATGCGCAGCGCCTGCAGGTCGGTATTGGCCACGATGAACTCGATGCCGTCCATGCCGGCATCAATCATCCGGTTGACGGCATTACCGCCGCCTCCACCCACGCCGATGACCTTGATGCGGGCGTCGTTGCGGGAATCGTCGGTGTAGTTGATGCGAATTTCGTTGGATTCTTTTTTCACACAGCACTCCTGTAGATCGTCGTTGGTCGTTCGTCGTCGGTCGTTGGCCTCTTGCTCCTAGCTACTAGCTTCTGGCTCCCAGCGAGAATCAAACGACTTTGACCGCCAAGGTCGCAGAGATTAGCGCGAAGGTCGCAAAGAAGAGCGCTCTTCATTTGTGTGCTTTGCGAAGCCTTCGCGTACTTTGCGGTTAAAGGCTTTTCGTTTGCTAGTAGCTAGAAGCTAGTAGATTGTTCACGCTCCTTGTCCCACGAACATTGCTTTCAATCTTGAACTCCAGCGCTCATCCTGGATGCCGCGCGCGCTGCGGGCGCGATGGCCGTACACAATCAATCCGAGTACCGTCGCGAACTCCGGTTCAGCCAACGTGAACGGCATTTTTGCAATCGGCGCGGGCCACGCCATCCGTACCGGCTTGCGCAACACCGAGTCCGCGATGTCCATGATTCCGGGCAGACGCGCGCCGCCGCCGGTGATTACCATGCCTGCGGCGCAATGCTCGAGCAGCCCGGCATGGCGCAGGTTTTCCCGCAGCATCTCGAAGAGCTCGCGCGCCCGCGGCTCAAGAATTTCTCCAACCATGCGCTGCGAAACCAGCCGCGATGCACGGTCGCCTACCGAGGGCACTTCAACTTCGTTACCCTCCGGAATCAGGGTGACGATGACGTTCCCAAATGATTTCTTGATCTTTTCGGCCTCCACGATCGGTGTACACAACCCGACGGAGAGATCGCTGGTAAAGTGGTCGCCGCCTACGGGCAGCACCGCGCTGTGGCCCACCGACCCTTCTTGGATAACGACAACGTTGGTCGAACCCGCGCCGATGTCGGCCAGGCAGATGCCGAGTTCGCGCTCGTCGGAACGCAGCACGGAATCGGCGCAGGCCAGGGGCTCAAAAACCGTGTCGTCCACATGCACGCCGGCGCGGTTCACGGCGGTGATCACATTCTGCGTTGCGGAGGCTGCGGCAGTGATCATGTGCACGCGCACTTCGAGGCGAGTTGCAATCATGCCCAGCGGATCATGCACCCCATGCTGGTCATCAAGAATAAATTCCTGCGGCAGCAGATGGAGCACTTCGCGGTCCGGCGGTAGAGGAATGCCGCGAGCTTTGTCCACTGCCTGACGAATTTCA
>WNFE01004262.1_pt1 | contig 10644 bp, 13 predicted proteins | sample 5400451 | NCBI WGS metagenome assembly WNFE01 (sample SAMN13153344, study PRJNA577476) | soil metagenome | isolation source: 200 cm saprolite under Douglas fir tree site 2 hole 2 | place: USA:California | collected 2015-04-18
CCGCCTGCCGAACTGAGGCGGCTGCTCGCAATCGTGCGCGAGGGCCGCTGCGACGTCGCGGTCGGCTCGCGTTTCGTCTCGGGCGAGGGTTACGAGCCGTACCGCTACGTGCCGACCCCGGCGAGGCGGGTCGGCACCGGATTGCTCCGACGCGGAATGAGGCTCGTCCTCCGGCGACCCTTCGCCGACGCGACGAGCGGCCTCTATGCGGTCAACGCGAAGGCACTGCCAATACTTGCCGAGCCGTACCGGACGGAGGCGCCCGAGGTCGAAGCCCTTCTCCGGCTCAGCGAGGCCGGCCTGCGCGTCGAGGAAGTGCCGGTGAGGATGGAACCGCGGGCGGGCGGCGACTCGAAGCTCCGCGGCCGAAAGGCAGTGAAGGTGATCGGCACCGTGATCGGCACGCTCGTCGCCGCCGGCTTCCTCAGGGCGCGGCGATCCGGCTGAGCGCACGCGCTCGCCGGGACACAACCTTCGTCCCGGCGAGCGCGTCTGGTCAGGCGAATCGGAGAGCCGGGCCCGCCGCGCGCTTCGCGGCCTTGGCGGCGAAGCCGGGGAGAGCGAGCAAGATCAGCGCCAGCACCAGCAGCACGAAGTAGAAGTGCTTCTTCCTCATCAGACTGCCGGAATCGCCGGTGCGGTGACTTCAGGCGCGTACGTCGGGCCGTAGCCGAGAGTTCGTCCCAGCGGAGCGGCCATTGCGAGACCCGCCTTCTGTAGCCACGCGGGCGGATGTGGAAGCTGCACCGTGTCGAAGTGGGCGCGGGCGATCACCGCCAGCCGCAACGGATTCGGCATGCCCTTTCGATTCGTCTTGCCGTCTCCGGCGAGCGCGAACATCGTCTCGAGCAGCGACTCGAACTGAAGGGCGGGTCGCACCTCGCAGACGAACCGCACTTCGTCCTCGCCGGCGTTCCAGAAACGATGTGGCGTTCCTGGTTCGACGACGGCGACCTCGCTCCGGCCGAGCGTGCGCTTGTCCTTGCCGACTTTGAGGCCGAGCGTGCCCTCGATCACGGCGAAGCGCTCGCTTTGAGAGGGATGAAGATGGGTCGCGGCGACGAAGCCGTCCGGCTGAACCATGCACTCGATCACGACGGACTCGCCGTTCGTGTCGGCCGACGTCGCGTGAAACGTGATGCGCTCCCCCGTGACGGGGTTGTGGATCGTGTCGCCCGTGCGGATCATCTCGAGCCTCCTTCGTAACTGTCGATTGACACTTCGGAGGCTAGGTCCGCGCGGCTGCGAATTCGTCGGCGGGGAGAACGATCTCGCGTCGTCCTGCGGCGGATCTTTCAGGACGCCGTTGTCACTCTTTCGGATGAGGTCGTCTACGCCTGGTCGTTGCCGGCGAGGCCGCACTCGTAGGCAAGTACGACCGCCTGCACCCGATCCCGCACGTTGAGCTTCGTCAAGACGTGCGCCATGTGCGTCTTCACTGTCGTGTCGCTGACGAAGAGCTCTTTCGCGATCTCGGCGTTGGAGAGACCGCGCGCGACGAGCTTCAGCACCTCGAGCTCCCGCGCCGTCAGCTCGACGAGTTCAGGAGGCAAGGTCTGAACCGACTGCGGCGGCCGGCGGACGAACTCCTCGATGACTCGGCGCGTGATCGACGGGGCCAAGAGCGCGTCCCCCTGTGCCACCGCACGGATGCCGGCAACGAGCTGCTCGGGCGGGACGTCCTTGAGCAAGAACCCGCTCGCTCCGGCCCTGAGAGCGTCGTAGACGTACTCGTCCATGTCGAAGGTCGTCAGCATCACGACCTTGATCTCAACGTCGTCGGCGGCGAGCAGGCGGCGCGTCGCCTCGATCCCGTCGGACCCGTGGCATGCGCACGTCCATGAGGACGACGTCCGGCTTCAGGCGCAGCGCCTCCGTCACGGCGTCCGCGCCGTCAGCAGCCTCGCCGGCGACCTCGATGTCCTCCTCAGCGTCGAGGATCATGCGAAAGCCAGCTCGCACGAGCGCCTGATCGTCGACGATGAGAACGCTGAGGCTCATCGGCCGACCTTTCTCATGACGTCACCGGAAGCGTCGCGTGCAACCGATAGCCCCCACCCGGTTGGGGTCCAGCGTCGAGCTCGCCTCCATAGACGGACACACGCTCCCGCATGCCGACGAGACCGTGCCCACCGCCGTCGCCACCTCCCATACCCCGACCGTCGTCGCTAACTGTGACCTCGACCTGACCGCCGCCGTAGTGCACGACCACCTCCGCACGGTTCGCTCCGGCGTGCTTGATCGCGTTGGTCAGACCTTCTTGCACCAGCCGGTACGCCGTCAAGTCGAGCCCCACAGGGAGGTCGACGGCCTGACCCTCGATGCGCAGGTCGACGGGAAGGCCCGCCTCCCGCGCTTGCTCGACGAGCCGGTCAAGGTGTTCGAGACTCGGCTGCGGTGCAAGTGCCGGACCTTCCTCGGGCCGGCGCAGGACCCCGACCATGCGCCGCATCTCCGCCAGAGCCTCCCGACCGGTTCGCTCTACGACGAGCAGGGCTTCGCGCTCCCGCTGTTGATCGGGACGGAGCAGCCGCCGTACGCCGGACGCTTGGACGGTCATGACGCTGACGCTGTGGCCGACGACATCATGGAGCTCACGGGCGATGCGAGCACGCTCTTCGGCGACAGCCGCGCGTGCGCGCTCCTCGCGTTCGCGCTCGGCGCGCAGAGCGCGCTTCTGTGCTTCGTCTGCTTCTGCGAACTTGCGGCCGAGAGTGAAGCCGACCACCCAGACGATCGTGAAGATGAGGCTGACGAAGATCAGCTGGCCAACCTGGCCTCGTGGATCGTTCCGCACAACGATCGCCTCCACGCCGACCGCCATCGCGATACCGGCGATGGCCTGCCGCCGGTCTCGGAGTTGTGCGATCAGAAAGACGGCAGAGCAGCCGGCCAGAAAACTGATGAAGTCGAACGGGACGAGCGACCTGTCCACGAAGGACGCGACGACCACGGCGGCTCCCACCGCCAGTGGAGCTCCGAACGGGAAGCGTCTCCGCGCAAAGAGAGGCGACACGATCGTCAGGACCAGGACTATGTCGACCCACATCGGGCCCTCGGGGCCGTTTTTCCTGCCTTGGCCGACGACTGCGCCGGCCACCGAGATCCCGATCCCGGCGACGATCAGAGCGTCGAACCAGTGGCGTCGCGCCAGGCGCTCGAGCCTTTTCACGGCTTGAAACTACTCCGAGCCCAGGCGTTTCGCCTCGCCCGTGAGAACGATCCAAGATCGTCCCTGAGGAGGACGCCGAATCGCAATCCCGGCCGACGACGTGCGGTGCCGAAGACCCTAACGTGGTGAGACGACACCACAGCAGGAGGACACATGAACGTCGTAGAGACATCGGGCTTGACGAAACGGTTCGGGAAGCGCGTGGCGGTCACGAATGTCGACCTGCGCGTCCCGAGCGGCTCCGCTTTCGGTTACCTCGGCCCGAACGGAGCGGGCAAGACGACGCTGATCAGGATGCTGCTAGGCCTCACGGAGGCGACAGCAGGCACGATGAGCCTGCTCGGCCGGCCGGTGCCGGACGAACGCGCCGCAGCACTTGCACGCGTCGGCGCGATCGTCGAGGAGCCCCGCTTCCACAAGCACCTGACAGGGCGCGAGAATCTGACCGTGATCGCGGCTGCGCGCGAGCCGGAAGCGCACGACCGGATCGACGGCGCGCTCGCACGTGTGGGCCTTTCCCAGCGGGCGGACGAACGCGTCAAACGCTACTCGCTCGGCATGCGCCAGCGGCTCGGCGTCGCCCGCAGCCTCCTCGCCGACCCGGAGCTCTTGATCCTCGACGAGCCGACCAACGGGCTCGATCCGGCCGGCATCCACGAGTTCAGGGACATGATCCGCGGCTTCGTCGCCGAAGGACGGACCGTGCTCCTTTCCTCGCACCTGCTCGACGAAGTCGAGAAGATCTGTGACGAGGTCGCGATCGTCGATCGCGGCCAAGTCGTCGTGCAGGGCTCAATTGCAGAACTCGCCGCCGGCGGGAAGCAGACGATCCTGATCGCGACAAGCGACGAGGAACAGGCACTCACGATCCTGTCTGAGCACCGCGGAGTCGAATCCGCCGCGGCGGAGTCCATGGGAATCCGCGTCACGCTCAATGCAAATTCGACCGAAGCGCAGGACGACATCAGCCGACGTCTCGTACTGGCAGGTCTCGCCATACGTCGCTTCGAGCCGGCGCGGGTCTCGCTCGAGCAGCGTTTCCTGGAGATCACATCCCGACTGGAGGAAGCAGCATGAGCACGACAACCGCCATTACCGAGCTGCCGCGGACAGGCACCCAGATGAACTGGCGACCCCGACTCGTCAGCGCCGAGCTCCTGAAGCTGCGCAAGCGGCGGGGACTCATGATCTCGGCGTCTGCGCTCACCATCGTGCCGATGATCATCGGTTACACGGTCCTGTTGAGCATCCACGCCGCGAATCCCGCCAAGCATGGGCCGGCAGGAGGGCTGGAGAACCTCTCGGGCTCGCTTGGCATCCTCGTTCCGTTCAGCATCGTCGCGGCAATCCTCGTCGGGGCGACGCTGGGAGCGGGTGACCTCGGCTCCGGCGTCTTCCGCGAGCTGGTCGTCACGGGACGCTCGCGTCTCGCACTCTTCGCGGCGCGCATTCCCGCCGGACTCGCGATCGTCTTGCCGGTCGTGGGCGCGGGCTTCGCCATTACCGCAACCGGCTCGACCGTGTTCGCGGGATCGCTCGACGCTCCGAGCGCGACGCTCCTCCTAGAGTCGGCGGCCTGGCTCGGGCTGGTGACCGCGGCCTCGCTCGTGCTCGCACTCGGCGTCTCGTCGACGCTGGGCTCCCGCGGAACGACGATCGGGATCGTGCTCGGCTGGCAGATCATCGCGGTTCCGGCGCTGCTTCAGATCAAGGTGCTCGGGACTTTCCGCGAGACGCTCCTCGGTGCTGCGACCGAGCGACTTGCGCCCGCCCCTCTCTTCGAGGGTTCCCCAACGGTGACCATGTCGCTCGCCGCCGCGGTTCTCGTGATCGCTCTATGGACGATCGTCCCGCTCGCCCTCGGCGCGTGGAGGACCTGCAGGCGCGACGCGTAGAGGCCTACCAGGCGACCTGAAGCGACGCGAGACTGCGGAACAGCGGTACCGGGCGCCAGTACAGCTCCTCGGCGGAGGTCACGAGTCGAAGACCGGGCAGGCGGCGGAGCAACGTCGTCAGTGCGATCTCCGCCTCGAGGCGCGCCAGCGGCGCACCGAGGCAGTAGTGGCTGCCGCGCCCGAACGCGAGATGCTTGACGTCCTCGCGCGCAAAGTCGAGCAGGTCGGCATCCGGAAAGCGCGACGGATCGCGGTCGGCGGAGCCGAGAATCACGATCACCCCTTCTCCTCTGCGAATCGTCTGGCCGCCCAGCTCGACGTCCCTGGCCGCCCAGCGGTTGAGCGTCCGCTCGACCGGGCCGTCGTAGCGGAGCAGCTCCTCGATCGCGCGTGACATTCGGGTGGGGTCGCGCTCGAGGGCCTCGCGCTGGTCGGGATGTTGAAGCAGCGCGAGCATCGCGTTCCCGATCAGGCTCACCGTCGTCTCGTGCCCGGCGATGATCAGCAGCACGACCATGCTGAAGAGCTCCTCCTCGCTCAGCGTGTCGCCACCTTCCTCGACCTGAAGCAGAGCGCTGACGAGATCGTCGCCCGGTGTGGAGCGCCGGCGCTCGAAGAGCTCGCGAAGGTACGCGACAAACTCGTCAATAGACGCGCCGAACTGCGCCATGTCCTCGGGCGTCAGTACCGGCGTGATCATCGCATTCGTCCAGCGCCGGAACCGGTCGCGATCGGCGACGGCTATGCCGAGCAACTCGGCGATGACCGTGATCGGCAGCGGAAACGCAAACTCCTCGACGAGATCCATCTCGCCGCGCGACTCGACCGCGTCGATCAGCTCGTCGGCGATCTCCTGGATCCGCGGGCGCAACTGCTCGACCATCCGCGGCGTGAACGCCTTGGTCACGAGCCTGCGCAGCCGCCGATGGTCCTCGCCGTCCCTGTTCAGCATGTGGTTCTCGACGAAGCGCATCCCCTCCGGCATGCCGCTCTCGAACGCCGCCAGCTCCTCCGCCGTGAGCGCGAGGGCGGGGTCGCGAACGAAACGCTCGTCGTCGAGCAGGACCGCAACGGCGTCGTCGTGGCGGGTGACGAACCAGAGCATGGTCTCGCCGTCGATTCCCGTCTGGCACAAGACCGGGTCCTCCTCGCGCATCCGCGCAAAGGTCGCGTAGGCCTCTGCGCGGAAGCGGTCGCTGTAGAGGTCGTACTTCCTGGCGGTAGCCATTGGGTCAATCCTGCTCGAATTCGCACTCAACTGTTTAAGTTGCTTCTTACGTAAGGATCTGCTTAACTATGGAACCGTGGAGGCCGCGCTCAAAGCCATCGCCGCACCAAGGCGGCGCCAGATCCTCACACTCGTCCGCGACGGCGAGCTGAGCGCCGGCGAGATCGCATCCCATTTCGACGTCACGCGGCCGGCGGTCTCCCAGCACCTGAACGTCTTGAAGGAGGCGGGGCTCGTGAACGAGCGACGCAACGGCACGAGACGCCTGTACCGGGCACGTCCTGAAGGGCTTGCCGAGCTCAAGGACTTCCTCGAGGAGTTCTGGGACGTCCGGCTCGAGACACTCAAACGCGAAGCGGAGAAGGAGGAGCGAAAGAAGCATGGACGCAACCACTGAGACCACCTCGGTCGAGCGCACGATCTCGATCGCAGCAAGTCCGGAGACCGTCTGGGAGTTCTTCGTCGATCCGGAGAAGCTCACCCGCTGGAAAGGGATGACGGCAGAGCTCGACCCGCGCCCAGGCGGCGTCTACCTTTGCCAGGTCATCCCCGGACACACGGCACGGGGCGAGTACGTCGAGCTCGATCCGCCACGCCGGCTCGTCTTCACCTGGGGCTGGGAGAACGAAGAAAGGGTCCCGCCCGGCAGCTCGACGATCGAGGTCGAGCTGACCCCGGAAGGCCGGGGCACGAGCCTGCACTTCGTCCACCGCGATCTTCCGACCGCGGAGTCCGCCGAGTCGCACGCACACGGTTGGGATCACTACCTCCCACGTCTCGAGATCGTCGCGGCCGGAGGAGACGCAGGTGAAGACCCGTGGCTGACCCAGGACATGCAAGCCAATCACTGAGAGAGGAGAAAACTGCAATGGCCCATCCCGTCATGCACTTCGAGGTCACCGGCAAGGACCTCGACAAGCTCCAGACGTTCTACGGGGAGCTCTTCGGTTGGAAGACCTCGAAGGTTCCGGGCGAGATCCCGTACGCGATGGTCGACAAAGAGGGAGACGGAATCGGCGGCGGCATCGGTCAGGCGCAGAACGGCGGCGGTCACGTCACGTTCTATGTCGGCACCGACGATCCGCAGGCGACGCTCGACAAGGCCGAGCAGCTGGGCGGCAAGACGATCATGCCGGTGACCGAGCTGCCGGAAGTCACGATCGCGCTCTTCGCCGATCCCGAAGGCCACGTGGTCGGGCTCGCCAAGGGCATGTAGGCCTCACCGCCGCCGCTTCGAGGGCCTCTGGTTGAAGGCCCTCGAGGAGGGGCGTAGGGTCGAAGCTTCGCCACCGAGACGACGAGAAAGGCGGAGCAAAAATGGGTAACACAGCAACAGCGACCGATCGCGAAGCCATTGCCGAAGTGATGCAGCTCTACATGGACGGCGCGGCAAACGGAGACGCCTCGAAGCTCGAAGCTGCGTTCCACGAGCAAGCCTGGATGTTCGGCGAGATGGGCGGCCAGCGGCTCGACATGCCGATCAAGGAGTTCTTCGGCCTCGCGGAGGCCCGGCCGCTGAAGACAGACGACAGGTTCGAGGCTCGGCTAGTAGCCGTCGAGCAGACCGACAACGCTGCAACCGCGGTTGTCGAGGAGGACGGTGCCTGGGGGAGTGTCTCGTTTCTCGACTACTTCACGCTGGTGCGCACCGACGGCGACTAGAAGATCGTCAACAAGACGTTCGTGCACACCGGAGGCGAGCCGCCGACGGGCTAAGGGGCGATGTTGTGGTTGAACCTGAACACGTTCGACGGGTCGTACTGACGCTTCACCGCCCGTAGTCGTCGGAACCGCTCCGCACCGAACTCCGTTTCGAGACCGTCCGCCGAGCTCTCGCTGGCGTAATTGAGGTAGCCGCCGCCGATCCTAAACGAATCGAGCGACCTCGAGTACGCGCGGGCGGTCTCGATCTCGCGCTCGTCTTCCCCCGCGTCGAACCAGACGTTGATGAAGGTCGCGTTCCACTGCGCTTCTCTCCCGGCGAAAGCCGTTGCAGCGGACGGGACACGCGACGCTGCGCCGTGGAGCGGCTCGAACAGAACGCCACTGACGAGCTCCGACTCCAGGAACTGCTCGCTCGTGCCGATGAGTAGCTCGTCCGGCAGCTCGGCGAGGAAGCGGCCGGACCAGTACTGCCGCAGACCGAACGGCATTCGCCCGTAGATGCCCTGCAGCTCCGAGTAGTACATCGGCCTGACCGCGTCTCGGACGGGCGACAGCCCTTCCGTGAGCTCGCGAATCGCTTCACGCCCATCATCCAGATCGCCGACCCAGGCCACCGAAGCGTTCACGAGCCCTTCGCCGGTGACTCGGTCACGATAGATCTGCGCGAAGCTCGCGAGGTTGTCCGGCGCGTCCACCATCAGGGCACGCCACACGGGGAGAACGATCGGTGCGTCCTCGAGGCGGTAGTCGAGCGAGCCGCCCAGCAACATTCCGACCGGATGGAGCCCGAACGTGAACTCGACGACGATGCCGAAGTTTCCGCCGCCGCCGCGAAGCGCCCAGAAGAGGTCGGTGTTCTCGCTCTCGCTCGCGGTGAGCACGTCGCCGTCGGCCGTGACCACCGTCGCGCGAAGCAGGTTGTCGAGCGAGAGCCCATAGGACGGCGTCAGGTGCCCGATGCCTCCGCCCAACGTCAGACCGGCGATGCCGGTGTCACCGAAAGTTCCGCCGGGCGTCGCCAGTCCGTGCCGCTGTGCGGGCGTGTCCAGGTCCTCCCAGAGCGAACCTCCGCCACAGCTCGCCGTGCGCAGCTCAGGATCGACGGCGACCTCCCGCATCAGGCGCAGGTCGACGACGAGACTCCCGTCGCCCATGCAATGACCGGCGACGCCGTGACCTCCACCGCGGACCGCCACAGGAAGATCGGCGTCCCGTGCGAACCGGACCGCGGTCACGACGTCGGCGACATCGAGAGGTCGCACGATCAACTCCGGGTGTCGTTCGATCATCCCGTTGAACGTGGCTCGCGCGACATCGAAGCCGCGGTCGGCAGGAGTGATGACCGGCCCTCGGTGCTGCGCTCTCAGCTCGGGCGTCGACGACACACGCCGACACTACGCAATCTCGATCAGCTCCCCGTCGATCTCGGCGAGCGAAGCACACCCGGACAGCCCGAGGGTGAGGTCCAGGTCGGCAATGAAGTTCTGAATCACCTCGCGCACGCCTGACTCGCCGGCGACCGCGAGCCCGAAGCAGTACGGACGCCCGATCAGCACTGCCGTCGCACCGAGGGCGAGCGCCTTGACGACGTCCGCGCCGCCACGGATGCCGCTGTCCAGCAGGACCGGGACTCGGCCGCCGACGGCCCCGACGATCGCTGGCAGCGCGTCGAGGCTGCCGATCGAGCCGTCGACCTGGCGGCCACCGTGATTCGACACGACGATCCCGTCGACCCCCTCGTCGAGTGCGCGCTGCGCGTCGGCCGGATGAAGGATGCCCTTGAGCAGAACCGGCAGCCTCGTCGCGTCGCGCACGATTGCAAGGTCTCGCCAGTTCAACGACGGGCGCGCGAAGACGTCCAGGAACGTCCGCACCACCTGGCGCGGCCGCGGCGAGCGTAGGTTCGCCCAGGTCGAGCCGGGGTAGCCGCGCGCCAAGCGCCAGAGCGCGCGGACCGCCGCAGGCGTCATCGGTCCGCTTGCGGGCGGCGGCGCATCGTCGACCAGCCGCTGGAACGCGGGGTCGGTCACGTACTGGGCGATCCCCTTCCCTGCGAGAAACGGCAGATAGCCGAGGTCGAGGTCGCGCAGCCGCCACCCGAGCATCGTCGTGTCGAGCGTCACCACGATCGCCTCGCAGCCGACGCGCTCGGCGCGCGACACGAAGCTGCGCACGAGGTCGTCGGAGGTGCTCATGTACAGCTGGAACCAGCGTGGTGCGTCGCCCATCGCCGCCGCGCACTCCTCGAGCGACCTCGACGCCTGGCTGGAGAAGATCATCGGGACGCCTTCGGCCGCGGCGGCGCGCGCCACAGCGACGTCGGCATCACGATGCGCCATCTCGAGGACGCCGATCGGTGCAAGCAAGAGCGGCGCAGGAAGCATGCGCCCGAACAGGTCGACCTCGAGGTTGCGGGTCGCGGGGCCGCGCAGCATGCGTGGGGCGATCCGCACGCGCTCGAACGCGGCTCGGTTCGCCTTCATGGTCGTCTCGAGGCCCGCACCGCCCGCGATGTAGGCGAAGCCTTCCTTGGTCATCGCGCGCTCCGCCTGCTGCTCGAGAGCCGCCGCACTCTGCGGCACGCGTGGCTTCTGTCCGCGCACACCCGCGAGGTAGATGTCGGCCTGCCGCTGCCGGCCGTACCCGATGCCCGCCACTAGATGTCGTCCGGCAACAGGGACGGC
>WNFE01011439.1_pt1 | contig 10643 bp, 11 predicted proteins | sample 5400451 | NCBI WGS metagenome assembly WNFE01 (sample SAMN13153344, study PRJNA577476) | soil metagenome | isolation source: 200 cm saprolite under Douglas fir tree site 2 hole 2 | place: USA:California | collected 2015-04-18
AACAAATCGCCGAAATCAACTCGCTGGTTTGCTTTCCGGTGGAGGCAGACCCTTTTGCAGATCGATGATTATCTTCCACGCCCCTTTGGCATCAGTCTGCCAAATTTGGACATAAAAACCCTGCGCACCGCCTTGCGTCCGCGCGATTGAATATTTTCCATAGCTGTAAGCGATATCGCCTGAGGAACTCATGTCACCGCCTATTTGTTCTAGCGAGATCTTGCTGCGCCCGTCTAGAATCGAGGCAATGGTCAACTTTCCCAATCGAAGGAAAAATGCCATCGCGATATGCTCGGATGTCATCGCTGGCGACGGAAACTAAGGCAGCCGCCAAATCACGTTTGGCCGCCGCCGCGAATTTCTCCTGGGCCTCCTGCAATGCCTTGCGCGCCTCGGCAGGATCGACATTGAGTGCAACGTCCGGCACGACCACATGAAGCCGCTCAGATGGATCACGCGGTCGAGGATTTTCCGTCCCAACATCGAGTGCTACCGTCCACGAACCATCCTGCTGTTTCTTCCAAACCGAAACGAACTGTCCGTAACCGAGCGGTTTCTTGTCTTCTTTCTTCGCCTTCCATTGCGCCGCGCCGTTTGTGAATCCGAAATCGGCGCTGCGAGCCATCGAAGCGAATGTCGGTTCCCAGATGAGATCAAGACCTGTTTCCGGCCCGTTCTGTCCAGACCTTCTTGCCGTTCACAGGGCCGGGCCGGAAGACAACCGCATCATCGGCAAAGAAATGCAAGAAATGCGGCGCGCGTTCCGTGCTCCTGTCCGGCTTGATAGAAATTTTCTTTTGCCGCCTCGACCTACGGGCGGCGTTATCCGGCCGCTCTTTATCAGCTCCAACGGCGATTGTTGTCCACGAAAGGCAAACTAGGACGGGCCAGAACGAATGAGAAACGATTCGCATTCGATAAGTTTTGGAGTACTTGGGACGGGCTTGGCAATGCGTTTACTTGCAGCCTCGTCCGAAAATCCCTATAACGGCCGGCTAAAATAAATATCAAATGTCTCATTCTCGGAATCGCCGTCGGCTTTGTCATTCTTTGGGTAACTGATTTCCTTATCCACGGGATTTGGATGACGCCCGATTACGGCGCCACACAACAGCTCTGGCGCGTTGATGCGGAAATGAAATCCCGAATGGGTTGGATGCTTGTCGCTCAACTTCTGTTCGTGATCACGTTTGTCATTATTTGGGCAAGGGGTTCGCGGCCGCCACGACCAGAATTAGTTGCGCAGTTGGCTACGGCGTCCTCATGGGCCTGTTCTCAGGAGTCTGGGCGCTGATCATGTATTGTGTCGTGCCAATGCCCGGCTTTATTGCTGCGAAATGGTTCTTCGCCGGAATAGCGCAAACAATTCTGCTCGGCCTCGTCACGTTCTGGACCTACAAAGCCTCGGTGCCGGCGTAATCATTCGCTGCGTCTTTCTTGGATTTCGGACTTAGTGTTTTTGGAGTGCGATGCACCTTAGCATCGCTTTGGAGTGGAGCTTCTTTCGTCGTCCGGCCCGGTCGGCAGAGACGCGGCTACAGAGTGAGCTACCGTTGACGTTTAAAATCACAGCGTTAGCATTCGCGCCTATGGGTTCGGATGTAATCAACAAACTTCGCGCCGGTGTTCGTGATGTTCCTGATTTCCCAAAAAAGGGAATCGTTTTCAAAGACATCACTCCGATCTTGAGCGATCCGGCGCTGTTTCGAGCGTCGATCGATCTCTTTTTAGAGCGCTGCCGCGGGAAAAAGATCGACAAAATCGTTGGGATCGACGCGCGCGGATTTCTTTTTGGATCAGCGGTCGCGTACGAACTCAGTGTCGGTTTCGTTCCGATCCGGAAGCGCGGCAAATTGCCGTACAAAACCGAGATCGCGAAGTACTCGCTCGAGTACGGCGAAGCGGAAATGGAGATGCACACCGACGCCGTGATGGCGGGTGAGCGAGTCGTTTTGGTGGATGACTTGCTTGCGACGGGCGGAACTTCTGTTGCTGCCGCCGCGCTGATCAGAAAAGCGGGCGGACAACTTCTCGAAGCGCAGTTCTTAATTGAGCTGAAATTCCTTCACGGCCGCGAGAAACTCGAGCCGACGCCGGTAATTTCGTTCCTGAAATACTAACGTAATGACGAATGACAAATGAAGCTCGAATTCAAAAATGACGAACACGCAGACGGTTCGTCATTTGGGCTCCGTCATTGATTCGCCATTCGGCATTCGGATTTCGTCATTCCTCACTACGACTTCCAGCTTAATTTCCTGGAACCCAAGCTGATCATGAATCAGAGCGAGCAACTCGAGCGCGCCCGCATCGGGTGTGTGCACGCAGCGCAGCTCGATCCGAGCCGGTTTGCCCGCCAGTTCCGGATGCGCCTCCGCCATCTCGCCGTCCAGCAAGAATGAAACGTAGGCATTGAAGCGCTCCTGTAGCGCGAGCAATTGTTCGTCCGAGCCATCCCACTCGTTAGGCTCGTCCATCACCAGAACGACTTCGCCTGTTCTTGTGTCGTGCGCGATCATATCGATCACGCCAGTCCGACCTTTCATTTTGGCAGTTCGATCTTTGGTATTCATTCGGATGGTTCGATGTTGAACGTTGGATGTTCGGCGTTCGATGTTGAAGAGAAACAAATGACCAATGATCTAACCGCAGACGAGGTTCGCACGCTTTTGAAGCCCGAGCCACACGCCACGTGCAGGTTCGTGCGCATCACATTCGTAAGTCAGAAGCGCATCGGACCTGGCGGATTGCCTCCGCCATTCGCCGAAGGACGACCAGCCGGTTCCGCGCTCTAATTCATGGTCACGCCCGACGCACCAGTCCGGCTACATCGTATTCGCAACGACCAGCTCTACCATTATATTACCTCGGGGATCCGATTGAGGTGCTGATGCTGCACGCCGATGGGGCGACCGAGCGCGCTGTGGTCGGGCCGGATCTGCGTGCTGGTCAGCACGTGCAGCTTCTCATTCCCGGGAGCGCTTTTCATACCGCGCGCGCGATCGGGCGCCGACGCTGGTTCCTCGGTGCTCGCACCGAGTGGCCGGGCGTTGAGCCAGCCGACATAGAAATCGGCGACGTCGATGCGTTGGCCGCGAAATATCCCGATGCAGCTGAGGATCTGCGCGCATTCCAGCGAGGTGGCGGCGATTGACCTCAATTGCCTTCGGGCGGATTTTAGTACCGCTGTGGCGAAAGCAAAAGGTGTAGGCCGATTAACACTTCTGGGACGAAGCGAGGCGAAACTGCCCGTGTCGCCGGATGAGGCGCGGCTCGAGACTTTCCCAAATCCAGCGCGCCGCAATTACCGGATTCATTTCGAAACGGATGATTTCACTTCCGTTTGTCCGGTCACGGGTCAGCCCGATTTCGCCAGGATCGACATCGATTACGTGCCGGATCGGCTCTGCGTCGAAAGCAAGTCGCTCAAGTTTTATCTGGCTTCGTATCGGAACGAGCACGCGTTCAATGAAGCGGTCACAAACCGCATCCTGGATGACTTCGTGAAATCGTGCGCGCCACGCGAGGCGATCGTGACCGCGCAATTCTCGGCGCGCGGCGGAATTGCACTCACCGTTCGTGCTGAGTATCCAGATGCGAAATTGCGTAAAGCGAGCCGCGATGGTCTGTAGGGGAACCCGTTGGCTTTCCGCGGGACGACAGCGTCGTCCCCTACAGAATGGCCCCACCAATTAAATGAAACGCGCTGTCGCCCTTTTAAGCGGTGGACTGGATTCGACAACGACGCTAGCGACTGCGATTGCGCACGGTTACGAAGCGTACGCACTGTCGTTTGATTACGGCCAGCGTCACCAGATTGAAATCGATGCGGCTCGTCGAATCGCCGGGTCGCTAGGCGCAAAAGAGCATCGTGTCGCAAAAATCGACATGCGCATGTTCGGCGGCTCGGCACTTACCCTGGGCGGAAGTGATTCCGGCCGGTCACATTTTTCTCGGCGTGAACGCGATCGATTACAGCGGCTATCCGGATTGCCGGCCGGAATTCATCGAAGCGTTTGAAACCCTGGCCAATCTTGGAACCAAGGCCGGTGTGGAAGGCAGACGCTTTCATATTCACACGCCGCTGATCAAATTTTCGAAGGCCGAAATCATTCGCAAGGCGACCGAGCTCGGTGTCGACCTCTCAATCACCCACAGCTGTTATGATCCGTCGCCGGAAGGTCTCGCCTGCGGCGAGTGCGATTCCTGTCTCTTGCGACTCAAAGGTTTTCGCGAAGCCGGAATAGCGGACCCGATTCGTTACGCTAAAAAGTGAAGGTACCCGTGAGGATTTTCGATCTTTCCAAAAGCGAACAACGTGTCGTTCTTATTATTATTCTTGCGCTGATCGCCGGCGCTTTCGCAGCATATGAGCGTCGTGCTCGTCAGCCTCCGGTCCAGCCGGTAACAACAACAGCACCACAGCAGTCTCCAAGCCCGTCGCCGCCTGAGGACGCACAATAGAGTTTAATCTCCAGTCAGGCCGGGGATTCGTCCGTAGCCGACAAAAACTGGACTGATTTTTGCGTCGTTGCTGTTTGGCGGCGGGGGCAATTTAAAATCGAAAACGCTGACGCCAAAGCGCTGTTTCCCATCGTATGTGCGACCGTCGCTTGACCCGACCATGACCCGTTTTTTCGTTCGCTTTTCGCGGCCTAGATAAATCATCGTGTGCGTGACTGGCGGATCGCGATCGACGTTGTAAGTGCCGCTCCAAAAGAGCAGGTCCCCCGGCTTAAGCGCGTCGAGTTCGAATGAATCTTCATGGCGGCTCAAGACCGCATTGAAATTTCCCGCTTTGCGCACCCAAACATATTGCTGGCTCGAATCGCGCGGCACATCGGCGAATCCGTTTTGCCTAAGCAGATAATAAACGAAACCGGAGCAATCCATGCCGCCATTTGCGGGATCGGCTGAGCCGTACATGTAACCGAGATTTTGCTTTGTGAGGTCGAGACCGGCGTCGATGATTTGGCGCACTTTCGGCGGATTGTCGTCATATCCTTTAATCTCGTTAGGCGAAATGGTAGCGTTGGGAGCACCTTTTCTTTCGGGGGTAGGATGCGCGGTTAGCGAAGGCGCTAACGTAGGTCGCGGAGTTTCAGTTGGACTCGGCGTTGGGGTTTCCTCAGGTGTAGCCGTGGCCGGAGGTGACACACTCGGCTCGGGAGTGGGAGATGCCTTTTTTCGCTTTGATTTGGTCTTCGGCATCGCGCTTGGAGAGGGAGTCGGTGAAATCTTCTTTTTTGGAGAAGCGGTCGGAGATGGACTGGGCGTGGATTTCTTCGCCGTCCGCTTTCGATGTTTTCGCGTCGGACTCGGGGTAGGTGTTGCCTCGAAAACCTTCTTAATTTTCGTCCCTAAGGACTCTTCGGCCGCATCCGCTTCGCGGACAGAGGCGAATAACGTCGCGACAATTAAAAACACCCGAAGCAGTATTTTAGTTGCGGGAGACAAGATCAGCGCGCGAGTTCATTAAGAATCGCTTTGTTTAGACGAATGCCGCCTTCGAGATTTTCGAGAGGAAAATTCTCGTTAGGCGAATGCGCACGACAATCGGCCAGTGCAAGTCCCATCAGCAGCGTTTCGATGCCCAGGATGCTGCGGAACTGTGAGACAATCGGGATGCTGCCGCCTTCACGAATGAGGGCAACATTTGCGTCGAAAGCTTTGCGCAAAGCGCGCTGGGCTGCTTCGCCAATTGCTGAATGCGGATCGGTCAGATACCACGGCCCGCTATGACCATCGGTGATTTCGAGGGTAATGCCTTTAGGCCGATGCTCTCGCAAATGCTTTTTCGCTAGCTTTAGAATTTCATCGCCTTCCTGTTCTGGAACGAGACGGAACGTTAGCTTCGCCATTGCATGACTGGCGATCACCGTTTTTGTCCCCTTCCCCTGATAACCACCGCCGATCCCATTGATCTCAGCGGTCGGCCGCGCCCAGATGCGCTCCAGCGAATTGTAGCCAGCTTCGCCGAAAAGTTCGGGCACGCCAGTTTCTTTCAGCACCAGTTTCTCGCCGTCGACTGGAAGTTTGCGCCATGCTTCGCGCTCCCAATTTTCCAAAGGCTTGACGCGATCGTAAAACCCCGCGATCGCCACCCGGCCTTCGCGGTCGTGAAGTGTTGCCAGTAATTGCGCGAGCGCGGCGATCGGATTCGCGACGGCCCCTCCAAAAACGCCGGAGTGCAAATCCATTTTCGGTCCAGTTACTTTAATCTCGAGGGCGGTCACTCCGCGGAGCCCATAACTCAATGTCGGCACGCCGCGCGCGATCATTCCGGTATCGGAAACTACTGCGACGTCGCTCTTCAGCGCGGCATGATTCTGACTGAGAAAAGGGCCAAGATTCGCGCTGCCGATTTCCTCTTCTCCCTCGATCACGAGATGCAAGTTGACCGGCAAATCGTGATCTTGCTCCATCGTTTCCTGAATGCCAAGAATGTGCGAAAGAATTTGGCCCTTGTTATCGGTCGCGCCGCGCGCGAAAACGTAGCCTTCTTTCAGAACAGGTTCGAACGGCGGCGAATCCCACAGCTCGAGAGGATCGGGCGGCTGCACGTCGTAGTGTCCGTAGATCAAGACTGTGCGCCGTCCGGGTCGATGTTCGTTGCGCGCCCACACAATCGGGTGACCCGCCGTTGGGACGACTTTTGATTCCAAGCCAATGGCCGCAAGTTTCTGCGAGACCCATTGCGCGCACTCGCGCACATTGCTGGCAAACTGATTGTCCGTCGAAACACTCGGGAACCGCAGAAAGGAAAAATAATCTTCCAAATGATTTTCGCGCATATTTACCAAAGCTACTCAAACTCCCGCATTTGCCTACGACTTTGGACGAAGCTGTCTGCGTATCACATACAGCACCGACGCAATTGCGAGCACAATTCCGTTCACTGCAAACTCCCGCACCGTTGCGTGCGCGAGAATCCAGATGATGGCGGCAATGGCGAGCGCAGGCACGACTTTCATACCTGGAAAATTAAAGGGCTGACCGTCAGCGCGGATGTCGCGTTGCACCAAAAACCAGCAGGCGGCGCAGCAGAGCAAATACATCAACAGGACGGCGACGTTGGAAAGAACTGCCAGTTGTTCGAACGTGCCGGTGATGGATAAGGAAAAGGCGAGCAAGGCATAGGTCACAATAGCGACGTCGGGCGACCGATAGCGCGGATGGACGTGCGCGAACCACGCTGGCAACGCGCCGTCGCGACCGAAGGCGAAGATGATCCGCGGCGAACTAAGAATGTCGCTGGTCACGAATCCGAACGCGGAGACGGTCGCGCCGGCGAGAAGAGTCGTGCGGCCGATGTTTCCGAGAAATTGCGCGGCCGCTTCCGCAAGCGGCGCGTCCTTGTAGTTGGCAAGATCGACACCCAGCGTTCCCTGCGCCACGAATTGGATCATTATGTAGATGATCGTAGTGATGACGAGCGCGAGATAAGCTGAACGCGGCACGGTGCGCGCCGGATTCTTTACTTCGCCGCTCGGAATCAACGCGACCTCGATTCCGACGAAGGCGAAAATCAACAGAATAACCGCGTCGCCTAACGACTTGCTGTCGGGCCACGCTGTCCAGATGAAATTCGCGGGATGAATGAAGAAGATTCCAGCGCAAACGAATAAGAGCAGCGGGAGTAGTTTCGCGAATGTTACGACGGTCACCGCACCCGCGCCTCCGCGCACTCCACGCACGTTTATCACCACGAGCGAACCATAAACGACAATCATAACGACGAGCCTCATTACCTCACTCCCCAGGAACGGCGCGACGATGACAATTGAATTTACCAAAACATTCACGACGCCCGCGACTGCGCCGAGCGCCGTGATACCGTAAAGCACGCCGGCGAGAAATCCGATGTAACGACCGAACGCGACTTCGACATACGCGTAAAGCCCGCCGGTCAGCGACACGCGACTGCCCGCAATTGCAAAACACGTGACGAACAACACCATAGCGATGGCGCAACAGACAAACGCGACAGGCGCCGCCGGTCCGAGCCCTCTCGACATCGCTGCCGGCAAAACAAAAATACCGGCACCGATCGTCGAGCTAATAATATTAGCCGTCAGCGCCGGAATGCCGATGCCGCGAACCAACTGATGATCGACGCGCTCCGCTTGTTCGATCGACATCGTCGTTTCATTGGCCATCGGCGCATCCTGCGTGATTCAGTTGTCCGAGGCAAGACGATGGCTGTGGTGACTGCAATCGCCTGGATAATCGGCGCGTCACGAAAATCTCTGGAGATTGAAAATTTGGAAACTCTCCGGATAGTGGCAGCTTATTCGCCACGACGAATTCGCCCGGGTGGCGGAGAATCTGGAGTGTTGAAGCGAAGCGTGAAAGCCACCATATGCTGTAGCTGGCGCAGCCGCCAGCCCTTCAAGTTGTGTGATTTCGCTTGTAACCCTGGCAAGGTTATTATATTGACCATTCGAGGTCCGAGATTTCGGCCTTCGCATGCATCTACATTCTCTCGAGCTTTTCGGCTTCAAATCGTTCGCCGATAAAACGATCTTCGATTTTCACGAAGGCATCACCGCTATTGTCGGGCCGAACGGCTGCGGGAAATCGAATGTGCTTGACGCCGTGCGCTGGGTCTTGGGCGAACAGTCCGCCAAATCCCTTCGCGGCGACGAGATGGCCGACGTTATTTTCAACGGCACCGACGCGCGCAAGCCTGTAGGCTTTGCGGAGGTCTCTGTCACCTTCGCCGATTGCGCAAAGGAGCTGGCAGTCGATTGGCACGACGTGCGGGTAACGCGCCGCGTGTATCGCGACGGCAATTCCGAATACCTGCTTAACAAAACACCCTGCCGACTTCGCGACGTTCAAAATCTTTTCGCTGATACCGGGATCGCGCGGACCGCCTACTCGATGATGGAACAGGGCAAGATCGACATGATCTTGAGCTCGCGTCCGGAAGATCGCCGCGCGGTTTTTGAAGAAGCGGCCGGGATTACAAAATATAAAACGCAAAAACGCGAGGCACTGCGCAAATTGGAAGCAACCGAAGCAAATCTCCTGCGCATCGGTGACGTTATCAAAGAGGTGAAGCGCCAGATCGGCTCCCTGCAGCGACAAGCGGGTAAGGCGCGGCGCTACCAGGCATTGCACGCGGACCTTCGCATACTTGATACCCATCATTCGCGCAAACAGCTCGATTCGCGTGAAGCTGAGCTTGCTCATTGTCACGCAGAGATTGCGCGGCTTGGCGAATCGGAAGAGACGAGCCGCGCTAAGATCGACAGCAGCGAAAATCAGCTCACCGAGCAGCGTCGCGCGCTGGACGACATTGATGCACAGATTGCCGATGGCCGCAGCGAATTACAACGTCTGCAAGGCGAAATCGGCACGAATCAAAATCGAATCCAATTCAATCGGCAACGCGCCGAAGAATTGGCAGAGTTAATCAAGCGCTCCCGAAAAGATATCGCCGCGGCCGAGGCAAAGCGCGCCCAGCAAGGAAAAGAAATACTGGACGCGAACGCGCTGATTGAAAAAACGAACCAATTTCTCCAGACCAAAGAAGCCGAACTGGCAAAGGTTACTGACTTAATTTCGCACCTTCGCGGCGAGCAGAGCGAGCACAATTCGAAACTTGAAGCGCTGCAATTGTCGCTCTCGAAAAACGAGAAGCGAATCGCAGAACTGGAAGACGAAATCTCCGGACTTGCGATTCGCCGCGAAACCACGGAGGAAAATGGGCGCACTCTCGGGATCGCGATTTCGGACGCGCAGGCAGTTCGGGACAAACTTCAGAAAGAGATCACCGCTGCGCGCACTGCTGCAGAAACCGCGCGAAAGAATCTCGATCTTCTAAAGACGAAATCGCAGGCCAGCGAAACAACCTTGCGGCAGCATCAACAACTTCTGGCCGGCACTGAAAAGAGTCTGGCGGAAATCGAACGTGCACTAACGGAAAAAGCGTCACGCCTTGAAATTCTGCGTCAGCTTAACGAAGAAGGCGAAGGACTCGCACAAGGTTCACAAGCCGTCCTCAAAGGGCTTGATGACCCCTCGAGAATCCAGCCCGCGCTGGCCGGAGCCTTTGTTTCAAATCTCGATGTTGATCCAGAATATATCGCCGTGATCGAGGGTGCCCTGGGTCGAAATCTGCAAGCGATTGTTCTGAAAGATGCACAGCTCGCGCCTGAAATCATTGCGGCATTGAAGGAAAAGAAACTCGGACAAGCTGCTCTTGTCCTTCCGAAACTCTGCGGCTCCGCGCCGAAAGCGCACTCACCGGTCCTCCCAAAAAAGGGCCTCGCCTGGGCTATCGACAAGGTGAAAGCGCCAGATTCTCTTGCGCCATTGGTGGCACGGTTGCTGCACAACATCGCAATTTTTCGCGATCTCGAAGCAGCCTTGGCTTTCAAGAAACATGGAAACGATTGTCCCATCGCGACGCTCGCCGGGGAATTCATTTCAGCGGAGGGGATTGTTATTGGCGGCAGCCGGGACGCGTCTGCCGATTCGTTGCTCGAACGCAGAGCGCGGATGGCGGCTCTGAACACAGATTATTCCGAACTCTGCAAACAACGGGACGCGCTGTTGCAAAAACGCGACGAAGCAAATGCAATATTGGAGAAAGCGAGGGGCGAATTTGAAGAAGCCCGCTGCCGATATGAGTC
>WNFE01004265.1_pt1 | contig 10641 bp, 7 predicted proteins | sample 5400451 | NCBI WGS metagenome assembly WNFE01 (sample SAMN13153344, study PRJNA577476) | soil metagenome | isolation source: 200 cm saprolite under Douglas fir tree site 2 hole 2 | place: USA:California | collected 2015-04-18
GCTTGCGCAAGGATGTCGTAGCCCGGCATGCCTGCTTTCGGGCCGGTGAATCCGTACCCGGTGATGCTGCAATAGATGAGGCGCGGAAATTTTGCGCACAACGATTCCGGATCGATGCCGCGCTTTTGCAGTGATGCGAGTGATGGTTGGTTGGCGATAAACACGTCGGCGCTCGCAAGAAGTCTCTGCAATGCTTCCGCCCCGAGGGAATGATCGTAGTTGAGCGTAATCGATCGTTTGTTGCGATTCGCCGCGAGATAATAGGCGGATTCGCTGCCCACAAATGGCGGACCCCAGTTGCGGGACTGGTCGCCACCCGCCGGCTTTTCCACCTTGATGACGTCTGCGCCAAAATCACCGAGCAGCATGGCGCAGTAAGGGCCGGCAAGCGCCTCCGTCATTTCGACGATGCGAATTGAATCAAGAACAGTTTCCACGGGCCGCGATTATAGCTGACATCACAATCCGTCACACTTCGACGTTGATGGAGCAATTCTGCGATGGTGCAATTCCGTAAACCGATTGACTCCATCCAAAACTTGATTCGCATCGCAGAAGGTTTCCACAGGTAGCGCACTTGTGCTTTTACAGCGTCTCGACATAAACTGCATCGCAGCAAATTGCTATGCGAGCCGCCTCTACCCTTTGAGGAACTCTTTGGCTCGTTGGGAATAGGGGTAGTGATGTCTGGGGGAGAGAAAATGAGAAAACTGTTGTGCGCGTTTTTTGTGTTGACGCTTGCGTTGGGGTTTGCCTCGTCCGGGTGGGGGCAGTCGCAAATCACTGCGGGAACCGTGCAGGGAGACGTTGTGGACGAGAAGGGCGGAAGCGTCGCAGGCGCGACCATCGAAGCAAAGAATCTGTCCACCAATTACGTCCAGTCCGATACCACAAATACGGACGGTCATTTTGCTTTCCTGAGTCTTGCGCCGGGGCGCTACACCCTTACTATCAGCAAATCCGGCTTCGCGACTGTCTTGCAGCAAAACGTGGACTTGACGGTTGGCCAGACTATCTCGATCCCCGTCACCATGAAGGTTTCTGCGGTCGCGCAGCAAATTGTGGTTACAGATGTGCCGATCATTGAGGTCACCAAGACGGAGTCGTCGTCGACACTGAACGAACTAACCGTAAGCTCTACGCCTGTGCTCGGGCGCAAGTTTGAAGACCTCCTCACGCTCACACCCGGCGTGTCAATTACCCAGGGGCCCGACGGCGACGAGATCAATTTCAACGGGCAACGCGGCATTTTTAATAACGTCAGCCTGGACGGTGGAGACTATAACAACGGATTCTTTGGAGAGCAGGAGGGTGGTCAGCGCGCGGCGATCGATATCACACTGGATGCGGTGAAAGAGTTCCAGGTGGTGGCAAGCGGCGCTAACGCTGAATTCGGACGCACGGCAGGAGGAGTAGTCAACGTCATCACCAAGTCTGGAACCAATGACATCCATGGCAGCGCTTTCGAGTACTTCCGCACGCAATCTCTATCCGCAAATACGTCGGATGGGAAGCCGCTCCAGGGTTTTCGCCGCAACCAGTTTGGCGGAAGCTTGGGTGGCCCCATTTACAAAGATAAGCTCTTTTTCTTCGGGGCAGCCGAGGGCATTCGCGAGAATCTCACGCGCCAAAATCTCAGTACCGCCATTGGCACTCCCTGTGGGTCAAATATCGTGTTCAACGGCACGCCCGGCACTGACGCCCAAATTCTGGCTAGTCCGGACTGTCAGCGAGTAGCGCTCCTGAACTTCATGCAGAGCACCTTCAGTGAGAAGGATGGCGCACCGATAAACCATGCGATACGCAATGGCGCGGTGTTCGGGCGCGTCGACTACAACTTGAATGCCAAGAACCAGATATTTGGTTCGTACAACTACGATTATTCAAAAAACTCGAATCAGACGTTCGACGTTCCTGCTTATGGAACGACGGCGAACGGCATCGAGGGCCCATCAAAAATCCAGGCAGTCAACACAAACTGGTTTAGCACCATATCGAGCAGCAAACTCAATGAAGCGCATTTTACCTACGCACGCGAAAACCGGCCGCGCAATGCAACCGATCCCACCGCCGTGCCTGATACGAACATTGGGTCCGCAGGATTCGCTTTCCGGTTCGGCCAGCCCTTTTTCCTGGAGCCCAATATCGACGAAATCTTCTGGCGTACCGATATACGGGACAACTTCACCGTTATTTACGGTAAACACACGATCAAAGCCGGAGGCGAGTGGCTCCACAGCAATAACACGCAGATTTTCCGAGGTTTCTTCAAGGGTCTGTACTTTTTCGATAATGCTGTGGGCTTTATGCACTACGTCACGGACGGCCCCACTGTGCAAGAGTGCGCCAACGGGAGGTATGTCGTGCCGCCTACCACATGCGCGAGCGTCGGTTCGACCTTCGATTTCGGACCACTCTTCCTATTCCTTCAGCACGGACCGGCCACGCAGGGTGAGACTTTCGATCAGTCCGGGTTCTCCTCGATCAACAATGAGGAATTCGCCTTATTTGCGCAAGATACGTGGAAAGTTACGCGCAACCTGACTGTAAACTACGGCCTGCGCTGGGAAGCACAACACTTTCCTCAGCCGGTTATTCCTCCTTCCCAGACGGCCTATGGCCAGTATTTGAGCAACCCGAATTTTCCCACCGATGGGACGTTACACAACCAGAACAAGATGTTTCAACCGCGAATTGGCTTCGCGTGGGACGTTCGCGGCAACGGGAAGTCCGCGCTTCGTGCGAGTTGGGGGATTTTCAACGCACGCCAGAACATGTTGACGCAAGTCGGCTCCATCACGACGAACGGCGTGCAACAGCAGTCGTTCGCGGCCGGATCTGCGTTTGGCACACCTCCCGTATTCGGCCAAAACGCGGGCTCTATCAATAACCCGCCGCCGAAGGGATCGCCGCCTCCAACTGGGGCAGCGGTGCAAGTATTTGATAAGAACTACGCGAACCCCCGAATTTACACTGCCAACGTTGGCTACGAGCAGGAGATCGCATCTGGATGGGCAGGATACCTTGACTTGACAATCTCCAAAGGAGTCCACCTAACTCGGTTCGTGAATCCCAACGTCTGCTGTTCCTCGGCGGATTTGGTTGCCACCCAGGATGTGAATCTCGGCAGTGGGCCATCCTATAATGGCACGCCCCCATTCCCAAATCTGGGCGGGATTACTGACACGGCCAGTTCCGCAAAGTCACTCTATCGCGGCGCGACGATTGGGGTGCGCAAGCGTTTTAACAATCGATTCCAACTGGATGCGAATTACGTCTGGTCGGAAGACCTGGACGATGATTCCAACGAAAGAGATCCCTTCAGTTTCCACTACTATGATTTTTATAATCTCAAGAAGGAATATTCCTATTCCGACCGCGACGAAAAGCATAAATTCAACCTGGTCACTCACGCTGAATTGCCTTGGAAGGTGGGCCTTGACGTGCGAATGCAGGCCCACTCGGCGCAACCCTATAGCGCCAATCCCAATGTCCTCGGAACTAATGGTAATGGGATTGGCCCCGGGCCGCTCTGTAGCAATACAGAAGCTGGGCATCGAGTGCAAATTGGCCTCGGCCCAGGCGGAACGAACGTTGACTGCGGAAGAAATTTCCTTCGCAAGGACAACGGCTACTTTGCGTTTAACTTCGGGGCGGCAAGACCATTTCACCTGGGAGAGCGGTTCCAGATCATTCCCAAGGTGGAGGTCTTCAACTTGTTCAACAACAAGAACAACATAAACACGATCAGCGGCAGCGGTACGCCATTGTTTGATTTCGATGGATTCATACGGCAGGGCGTGGGCGATCCGCGTGAAGCGCAACTATCGGTGCGCTTCCAGTTCTGAGGAACCGGCTGCAAGTCACAAAAGCAATTCACACTCAGAGAGGGGCGCTGCGGCGCCCCTCTTTGTTTTTCGGGGCAATGGGAAAGACCGAAACGGGACCTATGAGCACACGCCGTTTCAACGACACTTGCTTGCGCGGGGCGAATCCCGGACAATCTAAGGTTTAACGATGCGTGTTTTTCCACGCGTAGCGGTGGCCTGTACCGAAAAGAGAAGCGAGTGAAATGGCAAGCCAGGTCAATTCAGTAAAACGATTAATTGCTTATTTTTCGATGGAGATTGCGCTCGAGAACGCCATGCCGAGCTACAGCGGCGGGCTGGGCGTTCTTGCGGGCGACACCATTCGCGCCGCTGCGGACCTGCGCCTCCCCATGGTGGCGGTCTCGCTACTTTATCGCAAGGGATTCTTCACGCAGCGTCTCTCCGAAGACGGCTCGCAGACCGAGGAGCCGGTCGAGTGGCGCGTGGAAGATTTCCTGACGGAAGAACCGGCGCGAACCAGCGTTCCGCTGGAAGACCGCCGCGTTGAATTGCGTTGCTGGCGCTATGGCGTGAAGGGCGTGCGCGGCTTTGAAGTTCCCGTTTATTTCATGGACGCCGATCTGCCGTCGAATGCGGAAGGGGACCGCGCGCTGACCGACACACTCTATGGTGGGGATTCCTACTACCGGTTGAGGCAAGAGGTGCTGCTGGGGATCGGAGGCGTGCGCATGCTCCGCGCGATGGGTTACAGCGACCTGACTCGCTACCACATGAATGAAGGGCACGCGGCACTGCTGACGCTGGAATTGCTCGGAGATGAAGCGCAGAAAGCGGGGCGTAGCTCCATCCGCGGCGAGGACATCCAAAAGGTTCGCAACAAGTGCGTGTTCACCACGCACACGCCGGTTCCGGCCGGGCATGACCGCTTTCCGATGGAATTTGTCACCCGGGTGTTTCCCGGGAAGACGGATTTTCTGGATTTGAAGGATACCTTGGCCGCCGATTTGATGAAGCGCGCGCTGCAGGTGGAGCAGAATTTTCCGGGTTTGCAAGAGGCGGCGCGGCAGGGTGCTTCGCTGAATATGACGCAGCTTGCGCTGGGGCTGAGCACGTACGTGAACGGCGTCGCCAAGCAGCACGGGGAGACTTCGCGGCAGATGTTTCCAGGGGCGGACATCGAGGCCATCACCAATGGCGTGCACGCCGGGACGTGGACTTCCCCTCCGTTTCAACAGCTTTTTGACCGCTACATTCCTTCGTGGCGTGAGGACAACTACAGTTTGCGCAGCGCCCTCGGATTGCCGGCGGAGGAAGTATGGGCAGCTCATCTGATCGCCAAGCACGACTTGCTCGAGACAGTTCGCCAAAAGACCGGACTCAAGTTCGATCCCGAAGTTTTCACCATCGGTTTCGCGCGCCGCGCAACAGGATACAAGCGCGCTGACCTGATTCTCGCCGATCTCGATCGCCTGCGGCAGATTGCCAAGAACTCCGGCCACTTCCAGATTATTTATGCCGGTAAGGCGCATCCGAACGATGGCGGGGGGAAGGACATTATTCGCCGGATTTTTCAGGCGAAAAAAGCGTTGCGAAAAACCGTGCCCGTGGTTTTCCTCGACGATTACAATCTCGAGCTCGGAGGCCAGATCACTTCCGGCGCGGACTTGTGGCTCAATACGCCGCAGTTTCCGCTGGAGGCTTCCGGCACCAGCGGAATGAAGGCCGCGCTGAATGGCGTGCCGAGCCTGAGCATCCTTGACGGCTGGTGGGTGGAAGGCCACATCGAGGGTGTCACCGGCTGGTGCATCGGGGAGTCGCGGCGCACCGCTGCAGGCAACACTCCGGCCGACAACACGGCGGAGGCGGAATCGCTCTATAGCAAGCTCGAAAGCGTGATCCTTCCGATGTACTACAACGATCGCACAAAATTCCTGGAAGTTATGCAGCACGCTATCGCCATCAATGGGTCGTTCTTCAACACGCAACGCATGGTGCAGCAGTACATCACCGACGCGTATTTGCACTGACGCGCGGAAGTCGGTTGCTAAATCTTAAGGTTTAGCAGACTCCCCACTCGGACTGCGCGGACGAGTCAGCGCAGCCGGTTCTTGTACATGGCCATGCCGACGGCGGCATCCATTCCTATTTTTTGCAGTGCGGCAATCTCGCGCCTCGTTTTGATGCCGCCTGCCGCGATGATCGGATAGGAAGTGGCCTCGCGCAGCCTTCGAAACCATTCGAGGTTTGCGCCCGTCATTGTGCCTTCGCGGTCCACGTCGGTACACAAGAAACCTGCGCAAAATGGTTCGAGCTGCGTCATCACTTTTTCGGCTTGCAGCGCGATGCGCTTCCGCCAGCCGTGGATGGTGATTCGTCCATGAGCGGTGTCGAGAGCGATGATAACTTTTTTTTGAGGAACTTTCTTTGTGAGCCGACGCAGGAAGTTGGTATTTGCTTTTCCGTTACGGAAAGCGGCGCTTCCAACAATGATCTGGTTCGCGCCCCATCCAGCGATTTCTTCGGCACGAGGGACTGTTCGAATGCCGCCACCGACGCGCACCTTCATGCCGAACTCTTTTCGCGCACTTTGGCAGAGTTCGCGTACGAGGTCATCGTTCTGGCCCTTGCCCATGGCCGCGTCCAAGTCGATGACGTGCAACCAGGGATATCGCTTGAATTTCCTCAGGAGGCGGAAGACGTCGGCGACGGCCAGTTCGCGCTTGCGGCCGTGAACCAACTGAACTGCTTGCGCGCCTTGCAAGTCGATGCAGGGAATCAGCACGGCAAGCGCACCTCGACGCCGCGTGCGGCGAGGAATTCCTTCAGCGTTCGAATGGATTGCACCTCATCGTGGAATATTGACGCTGCCAGCGCAGCATCTGCCGCTCCGTCCATAAAGATTTCGGCAAAATGCTCGGGCGATTTGGCGCCGCCGGAGGCAATCACCGGAACGGTGACGGCGCTGGAGACTGCCGCGGTCAAAGCAACGTCGAAACCGCTCTGCGTGCCATCGCGGTCGACAGAGGTTAACAAAATTTCTCCGGCTCCGCGCGCGACGGCCATCCTGGCCCAGTCGATGGCATCCAAGGAGGCGGATTCCCGTCCGCCTCGGACCATGACATCCCAATGATCGCCAGCGCGCTTTGCGTCAATCGCGAGGACCACGGCTTGCGCGCCAAATTCGCAAGACAGTTCGGAAATGAGTTCGGGCCGTTCCACTGCGGCAGTGTTCACGGTGACCTTATCTGCGCCTGCGCGTACCACGGCGCGTGCGTCTCCAAGCGTTCGAATTCCGCCGCCAGCGGTCAGGGGAATTGCCAATTCCGCGGCAACGCGGTGGATGGTCTCAAGGAAAGTGGGGCGGCGGTCGCGCGATGCGGCAATGTCCAGCACCACCAGCTCGTCGGCGCATTCGGCGTTATAACGCGCCGCCAAAGCGACGGGATCACCGGCATCGCGCAATCCGACAAAGTTGACGCCCTTGACGACGCGCTCGCCGTCGGTATCGAGGCAGGGAATGATGCGGTGTGCGAGGCTCATGCCGCGAGCCTCAGAAAATTGTGCAGGACGCGGGCGCCAGGGTCGCCGCTTTTTTCCGGATGGAACTGCACGGCGTAGATATTTTTGTGTTCGATAACGGCGGTGAATTCCGCGCCGTGAGAGCAGGTCGCTGCAGCTGCGCCATGCGCATCGAGCGCGGCGTAGGAATGCGCAAAATAAAAGTAGGCGCCAGCGTCGATTCCTGCGAGAAGGGAAGACTCGCGCTTCTTTATGACCTGATTCCAGCCCATGTGCGGGAGCTTTACGGTTGGCGGCAAAGCGGAAACGATTCCAGGAAGCAGATTCAGGCCTTGGAGTTGTCCCGCTTCTTCGCTCGACCTAAAAAGGACTTGCAGTCCAAGACAGATCCCCAGGAAAGGAACGCCGCGGTGAATGACGTCGACTAAAGGCGCGCGGAGTTCCTTTTCGTCGAGCGTACGAATGAGAGCGGCGTAATGTCCTACGCCTGGAAGGAGCAGAGCCTCTGCTTTGGAAACACATTCGGGCGAATCAGTGCGGTGTGATTGTACGCCGAGGCGCTGAAGAGCGCGTTCGACGGAGGGCACGTTGCCGGCGCCGTAGTCGAGGATAGTCACTTTCATAGAAGTCCCTTGGTGCTGGGCAAGACTTGGCGAAGGCGCTTGTCGCGAGAAACGGCAAAACGCAGCGCGCGCGCAAAAGCCTTGAATATGGCTTCGACCTGATGATGCGACGAGCGACCATAGAGGGAGCGCAAATGAACATTGGCCTTAGCGGCTTGCGCAAAGCCCTGAAAGAAATCTTCTAGCAACTCCACCTCGAAATCGCCGACGCGTTTTGCAGCGATCTTCGCATTCACGACACAATAGGGCCTTCCGCCAAAATCAATCGCGGCCGCGGCGAGCGTTTCGTCCATGGGCATCAGGAAATAGCCGGCGCGCAAAATTCCGCGTTTGGAGCCGAGCGCTTTCTGTACGGCTTCGCCGAGCGTGATGCCAACGTCTTCGACCGTGTGATGCTGGTCCACATCGAGATCGCCACGGGCGTTCACGTCGAGGTCAAACGCGCCGTGGCGCGCAACAAGCTCGAGCATGTGATCGAGGAAGCGGATTCCCGTCGCGATGCGCGCCGTTCCACGCCCATCGAGATTCAGCTTCAGGAGGATGTCCGTCTCGTTGGTCTTGCGATGAATTTTAGCTGTGCGTGGCATGATTGGTTCTCTTTGAAGCCGGCGTTCAGGCCGGAATCCTCCATTGTTTTCTAATTGACTTTACCAGCCGCCGCATTTCGGATGGCGTTCCAACGGTGATGCGCACAAATCCGGGTCCGATGTCTTTGCTGCGGTCGCGGAGCAGAATTCCTTGCTTCTCCAACTTCTGAAAAAGTGCCGGACCGCTTGGCCCGAAATTCGCCAGAAGAAAATTTCCAGCGCTCGCGTAAGTCTTCACATTAAGCCTCTGCAATTCCGCGGCGAACCACGCGCGCAGCTTTTTCACTGTTTGAACGTACGCCTGCATCGTTGGCCGGTCGGATATCGCAGCCTCCATGGCTACCAGAGCAGCGAGATTCACGGGGAACGGCGGCATGGCACGGCGGACCATGGCGAGCGATTCTTTGCACGCGATCACCGCGCCAAGACGAAGCGCTGCGAGCCCGGCGACTTTCGAAAATGTTTTCGCCACGAACAACTGCGGATTCTGGCGCATCCACGGAATGGCCGAGAAGCCGGAGAATTCGGCATACGCTTCATCCATTACCACCGCGGTGTGACTGGCGGCTTTCAAGATTTTCCCCAAGTCTTCTTTTTGCAGCAAAGTCCCTGTCGGATTATTGGGATTGGCGATAAAGAGAACGCGCGGCTTTTTCCGCAGAGCGGCGATCACGCCTTCAAGCGGAAATTCCATTTCGCTGCCATAGCGAAGAACTGAAATCCGCGCGCCGTATATCTCCGCGTAGTAGCGATACATCGGAAAAGTAGGCTCGCAAATCAGGATGCTGCTACCAGTTTCGACGAAGGTATCGAAGAATACGCGCAGGGCGTCATCACCACCATTGGTGAGCAGCAATTCTTCTGGGCGCACACCGAAGTAACGCGCAATCCGCCGCGTTGGCGACTGATACTCAGGGTACATCGCCAGCTGTTTGGTGGTGAGTTTCGCGAGGGCGCGCCGCACTGCCAGTGAACAGCCCGACGTGTTTTCGTTGAAATCCAGCCGCAATTTATCGGAACGCCCTTCGGCGGGCGCTTCGTACGTGCGCCGATTGAGAATTGCCCTGCGGACTGGCAAATGAACTTTCATCGACGGACCCTCACGGCATTGCGGTGTGCCATCAACCCCTCGGATTCTGCCAGAATTTCCACGGTATCGGCGAGCCGGAGAAAACCCTTGCGCGCGATAGTCTGAACGCTGATGCACTTCACGAAGTCTGCGGCCGAAAGCCCCCCGCGCATGCGCGCCCGACCGCCAGTTGGAAGGACGTGGTTGCTGCCGGTCGCGTAGTCGCCCAGCGGTTGCGCTCCCCACGGTCCGATAAACACAGTCCCGACCGAATTGATTTTCCGAAGCAATTTGTCGGCGTGTTCCGGCAAGCTGAGATGCTCGGGAGCAAAGCGATTAACGAATTCGCAAGCATGGTCGAGGGAATCGGCAACGAGAATGGCGCCAGCAAGTTCGGTGGAGATGCGCGCCATGCCAAAAGGCAATTCGTCGAGCTGCCATTTGATTTCGCGCTGCACCTGTCGGCCGAGGGAAAGCGATGTAGTGACGAAGAAACTGGCCGCATCCTTTGCGTGTTCCGCTTGGGCCAGGAGATCGGCGGCGATCCAACGCGCGTTGCCTTCTGCCGCCAGGACAATTGCTTCGGTTGGCCCGGCGGGCAAATCAATCGCGCAATCATTGCTGATGAGCTGCTTTGCGGCAGTAACATATTTGTTGCCGGGCCCGAATATTTTTTCGACGCGGGGAATTGAGTTTGTGCCGTAAGCGAGAGCAGCAATCGCTTGTGCGCCACCTATGCGGGCGATCTCTGCAACACCGAGCAGGCCGGCCACCGCCAGCAATTGAGGATTCGGCCCGGGACAAACGGCTATTACGCGCGAAACGCCAGCGACTTGGGCCGGAACGGCGGTCATGATCAGCGTGGAGAACAGAGAGAAATGGCCGCCGGGGATGTAGCAGCCGATCGATTCAATTGGTGAAACGTGCTGGCTGATCCTGACTCCCGGCTCGGATTCAAATGACCATGGGCGGGGAAGCTGCTTTTCGGCGACGCCACGGACGTTTTTCGCGGC
>WNFE01004442.1_pt1 | contig 10641 bp, 5 predicted proteins | sample 5400451 | NCBI WGS metagenome assembly WNFE01 (sample SAMN13153344, study PRJNA577476) | soil metagenome | isolation source: 200 cm saprolite under Douglas fir tree site 2 hole 2 | place: USA:California | collected 2015-04-18
GGTGCTGGCGAAGCGACACAGGTTTTCCCTCGAGACACCGTGGTCCGAGCTGCGCAAGCCCGTGCGCGACGTGATCCTCCACGGCGAGCGCGACGGCGGCTTCGAGGGCGTCATCAAGATGCTCGAGCGCCGGTACCGCGAGACCTCGTCCGAGGAGGCCCGAGCCGAGATCGAGCAGTTCATGACCGAGCGGCCGTGCCCGGCGTGCCGGGGTTCGCGCCTGCGGCCCGAGTCGCTCGGCGTCAAGATCGCGGGTCACTCGATCGCGGAGGTCGTGGGGCAGACCATCAAGGGGGCGGCCGTGTTCTTCGACGGTCTCACGCTGACGGAGCGCGAGGCCGCGATCGCCCGGCGCGTCCTCAAGGAGATCCGTGAGCGCCTCGGCTTCCTGATCAATGTCGGCCTCGACTACTTGACGCTCGACCGTCCGGCCGGCACGCTCGCGGGGGGAGAAGGGCAACGAATTCGTTTGGCGACCCAGATTGGGTCGAGCTTGGTCGGGGTGCTGTACATCCTCGACGAACCGTCCATTGGACTGCACCAGCGCGATAACCGAAGGCTGCTGGAGACCCTCAGGCGCTTGCGGGACCTCGGCAACACCGTGCTGGTCGTCGAGCACGACGAGGAGACGATCCGGTCGGCCGATTATGTCATCGACCTCGGTCCGGGCGCTGGCGAGCTGGGCGGGCACCTGGTCGCGGTCGGGACGCCCGACGAGATCATGGCGAACGCCGGCTCGCTCACCGGGCGCTACCTCGCGCGGGCGCTCACGATTCCGGTGCCAACGGCCCGCCGGAAGGGCAGCGGCCACTTCATCACGATCCACAATCCGCGCGAGCACAACTTGAAGGGCATGGCGGTGAAGATCCCGCTCGGGACGTTCACCTGCGTCACCGGGGTGTCGGGGTCCGGCAAGTCGACGCTCGTCAACGACATCCTCTACCGCGCCCTCGCGCAGATGCTTCACCGGGCGCAGGATCGCCCCGGCGCGCACGACCGCGTCGAAGGCGCGCAGCGGATCGACAAGGTGGTGGACATCGACCAGTCGCCGATCGGCCGCACGCCGCGCTCGAACCCCGCGACGTACACCGGCGTGTTCACGTTCATCCGCACGCTGTTCGCGCGGACGCCGGAGGCGCGGATGCGCGGCTACCAGCCCGGCCGCTTCTCCTTCAACGTGAAGGGCGGCCGGTGCGAGGCGTGCCAGGGCGATGGGCTCGTCAAGATCGAGATGCACTTCCTGCCCGACGTGTACGTGACGTGCGACGTGTGCAAGGGGCGCCGCTACAACCGCGAGACGCTCGACGTCCACTACAAAGGGATGAGCATCGCCGCGGTCCTCGAGATGACGGTGCGCGAGGCGCTCGGGTTCTTCGAGGCGGTGCCCGTGATCAAGTCCAAGCTCGCGACCCTCGACGACGTCGGGCTCGACTACATCCGGCTGGGCCAGTCGGCGACGACCTTGTCGGGGGGAGAAGCTCAACGAGTGAAGTTGGCGACCGAACTGTCGCGTCGAGCGACGGGACGCACCCTGTACATCCTCGACGAGCCGACCACCGGGTTGCACTTCGCCGACATCCAGCGTCTGCTCGACGTGCTGAACAAGCTCGTGGATCAAGGCAACACGGTCGTGATCATCGAGCACAACCTCGACGTGGTCAAAACCGCCGACTGGGTCATCGATCTCGGGCCCGAGGGCGGCGACGATGGTGGACGCGTGGTGGCCGCCGGCACGCCGGAAGAGCTCGTTCGCCATCCGGAGCGCACGTATACCGGGCAGTTCTTGAGACCGCTGCTCTCGGGCGCCTGACGCATGCGCCGGACCAAGATCGTCTGCACGATCGGTCCCGCGAGCCGCAGCATCGCCGAGCTCGATCGCTTGGTCGGAGCCGGCCTGGACGTCGCCCGCCTCAACTTCTCGCATGGCACGCACGACGAGCATGGGGAGGTTCTCCGGCGGCTCCGTGAGGGCGAGGCGCGATGGGGCCGCCCGGTCGCCATCCTTCAGGATTTGCAAGGACCGAAGATCAGACTGGGAACGTTCGGCCCGGGTGGGGGCGCCCGCGTCGACCTCGAGCCGGGCCGGACGTTCACCCTCTACGCCCGTCCGGTCGAGGGCACCGCGGAGCGGGCGTCGCTCACCCATCCGGAGTATTTGAAAGACCTGCGGCCCGACGACGAGATCTGGATGGACGACGGGATGATCCAGCTCCGCGTCGAAGCGGTGTCGCCGGACGACGTGCGGTGCCGCGTGGTCGTCGGCGGACGCATCAGCGATCACAAAGGGCTCTCGCTGCCGCGGATCACGCTGCCGGTGTCCTGCCTGACGCCGAAGGACCGCGACGACCTGCGCTTCGGTCTCCGCCAGGGGGTGGACTTCGTCGCGGTCTCGTTCGTCCGGTCGGCCGACGACATTGAAGAGGTGCGGAGCTTTCTGCGGGCCGAGGCCGCCGGGGACCTGCCGATCGTCGCGAAGCTCGAGCGTCACGAGATCCTCGGCAATCTCCCGGGCATCTTGAACAAGGTGGACGCGGTCATGGTCGCGCGCGGCGACCTCGGCGTCGACGTGCCGATCGAGGACGTGCCCCATATCCAGAAGGAGATCATTCGCCAGGCGCGCGACGCGAAGGTCCCCGTGATCGTCGCGACCCAGATGCTGGAGTCGATGGTCACGCATTTGCGGCCCACGCGCGCCGAGGTCTCGGACGTCTCGACGGCGATCTTCGACGGCGCCGACGCGATCATGCTGTCCGCCGAGACCGCCACCGGGCGGTATCCCGGCGAGGCGGTCTCCGTCATGGCGCGGATCGCCGAGCGCGCCGACGGCGCGATGCTGGCCGTCGAACGGGAGCGGCGGCGGCGCCCGGGCGGGAGCTTCCAGGAGGCCATCTCCGACGCGGCGGCGACGGCGGCGCACGTGCTCGGCGCGCGCGCCATCGTGGCGTTCACCGAGTCGGGCTTCTCGGCCCGCCTCATCTCTCAGGCCCGGCCGGGCGTGCCGATCATTGCGCTGACACCGTTCGTCGAGGTCCAGCGGCGGCTGGCGCTTTCGTGGGGTGTCTCCTCCCGTCTGATCCGAAAGGTCGAGACGACCGACGAGATGATCGAGGAGGTCGAAGCGACGCTGCTGAGCAACGGCTCGGTGCGCCCCAACGACGTGATCGTCATCATCTCCGGATCGCCCATGTGGGTCCGGGGAACGACGAATCTCTTGAAGCTCCACCGGGTGGGCGAGCGCCGGGCGTGAGGCTCGCGCTCGGGCGCCCGGCCGTCCGCCGCCTGGTCCCGGTGCTGATCGGCCTCGTCGTGCTCTGGTTCGTCGCGGGCATCGTCCTGGCGCGCGCGCTCGCGGCGCGACACGACACCGCCGCCACCGCCACGCTCGCGTCCGTTCGAACGATCGTCGCGGCGGCGCTCGAGGAGGTGCGCCGCGAAGCGTCGCTCCTGGCCCAGGATCCGGCCGTCGTCGAGGGTGCGACTCGGAGTGACTGGGCCACCCTCGTGCGCGGCGCGTGGCCGCGGATTCTGGCGCTGACGCAGGAGCGCCGCGCCGACCTGCTGCTGATCGTGGACGCGAGCGGCGCTCCGCTCGTCCAGGTGCCGGCCGCACGGCACGTCGTCGCGGCGGCGGTCGCTCGACCTCTCGAGGCCGTCGCGCGGCTTGCCGTCATCGACGAGCGGCCCTACGTGCTCGGGATCGCGCCGATGCCCGCCGGTCTGGTGATCGTCGGGCGGCGCTTCGAGTCGCTCGCCGGAGCGGTCGCGCGCCTGCCATCGCGCCCTGCGCTCGTGGTGGTGGCGGGCGACCGAGCCCTCGGCTCCACGTTGCCCGGCGCGCCCCCGCTCGGCTGGGACACCGCGGTGCGGGCCGGGCAGATCACGATCAGCGGGGAGCTCTGGTTCGCACGTCAGCTCGGCGAGGCCGGCGGTCTCTGGGCGCTCGTCTCGGCGCGGGAGCAGCGCCGGGAGAGCAGCCGGCTCTGGTTCTGGTGGGCGGTCTCGCTGTCGGCCGCCGGCGCCACCGCCGTTGGGATCGCAGCGGTTTCTGGATCGGAGCGTGGGGACGGAGCAACGGAGGGTGGCCCGAGACCGACGCGACCGGGAGAGGCGTCCGCGGCCGGACGCGAGGCGTCCGACAACCGCCGGAGTCGGGAGCTCGAAGCGCTGCACGCGATCGTGGTGGCGACCGGCAGCGGCGACGATCTGGCCCTCACCGCCGAGCGAACGCTCGAGGTCGTGTGCGGCGTCGCGAGGATCCCCTTCGGCGGCGTGTTCCGGTTCGACCGGGCAACCCAGACGCTCGTCCTCACCGCCCACCGTGGTCTCCTGCCCGACGACGTCGAGCGCTTGCGTGTCCGTTCGCTCGACCAGAGTCACGTCGGCGAAGTGATCCGCAGCGGCCGGCCGGTCGTGACCGATCTCACGGCCTCCCGCGTGCTGGCGCCCGAGGTCGTCGAGCGCGTGAAGGCCGGCGGCTACCGAACCCAGCTCGGGCTGCCGATTCCGGTGAACGGCGAGACATGGGGCGTCATGGCTCTCATCACGCGAGAGGCCAGGACCTTCGATGCTGATGAGCTGACGCTGCTCCAGGCGGTCGCGCACCAGGTGGGACAGGCGGTGGCGCGCGCCGCGCTCCTGGCCGAGGGCCGGGAGAAGAGTCGTCGCCTCGAGACACTCGCGCGTCTGGCGCAGACGCTGACCGCCACGCTGTCGCTCGACGAGGTGTTCCGCCGCGTGGTCGATGCGGCGGTCGAGCTGTTCGGGTCGAGCGCAGCGCAGCTCTGGCTCGTGGACGACGACGACCGCCACGTCTCGCTGCGGGCGGCCGCGGGGATCCAGTCGTCGGAAGGCGTCGAGCGCCTGCGCGTCGGGGAAGGACTCGTCGGGATGGTCGTGGCGACCCGCGAGCCGCTGACGGCGGTCGACGCGCTTCGGGACCCGCGGGCGCGCAACGTCGAGCGGGTCCGCGCCGAAGGCGTGATCAGCGTCGGAATCGTGCCACTCCAGCTGGGCGAACGGGTGCTGGGCGCCCTGGCGATCGGCGTACGGGCCCCGCACGAATACACCGCCGAGGAGCTGCGGCTCCTCGGCTTCCTCGCCTCGCACGCGGCGAACGCGATCAACAACGCCCAGCTCTATCGCGAATCGACCCGGCAAGCGCAGCGCATGAGCGCGCTGACCGACCTGGTGCGTCTGGTGTCCGAGACCCTCGACTTCGACCCCGCCGCGCAACGCGTCGCCGACAGCGTGTGCTCGTTGCTCGGGGCCCGGGCCTCGTGCCTCTACCGGGTCGACCCGGCCTCCGACGCTCTCGTCGCGTTCGCGACCTCGAGGGACGCCGACCAGCTCTTCCAGTGGCAGCCGGTGCTGCCGAGCGGCACCGGGATCGCCGGGCTCGCCGTAAGCCAGCGCTGTTCGGTCGCTTCGGCCGACGTGCTGGCCGATTCTCGCATCACGTACACCGACGACACGCGTGCCCGTGTCGCGCAGGAGGCGCACCGCTCCCTGCTCGCCGTTCCGCTGCTGGTGCAGGGACGGATGTGTGGCGCGCTCGCCGTCAGTGATCGCGTCGGACGTGTCTTCGATGAGTCCGAGATCCGTCTCGCGCAGGCTTTCGCCGACCAGGCCGCACTGGCGCTGGAGAACGCGCGGCTCTACACGGAGGCGACGCGCCGCCGGCTCGAAGCGGAAGAGCTGGCCCGGCTGGCGCGGACGCTGACCGAGAGCCTCGATCCGCGGGCGGTCGGTGCCCAGATCGCCGAGAGCGTGCTCGTGCTCTTCCGGGTGAGATCGTCCGTGCTGCGACTGCTGCAGCCCGACGGGGCGCTGATGACCCTGGCGCGCGGAGGTTACCTTCGCGATGCCCCGCCGCTCGGGGACGTGCTGCCCGCGGGCGTCGGGGCGTCCGGACGAGCGGCCGTCGAGGGTCGAGCCGTGACGTCGCCCGACGTCTTCAACGACCCGTCGATCGTCCTGAGCGAAGAGGTCGCGGAGACGATGCGACGCGCCGGCGACGGAGCGCTGCTCGCCGTGCCGCTCCGGGCGAAGGGGCGGATCATCGGCACGCTGTCGCTGGGAGACGCCTCGGGCCGGGTCTTTTCGGAGGCGGAGGTCGGGCTGCTCCAGGCCTTCGCCGACCAGGCGGCGCTCGCGCTCGAGAACGCGCACCTCTTCTCGCTCGAGACAGCCCGTCGGGGGCAGATCGCAGCCCTCGCCGAGGCCGAACGCGAGTTCGCCCCCGAGCTCGACCCCGACCGCCTTCTCACGCTGGTCGTCGAACGCGCCACGCGGCTCTTCGACGCCCACGGCGTCATCTACCTCGTGGACGCGGACGGCGGGCTGGCGCCGCGCGCCTGGACGCGGGACGGCGGGTTCGAGGACCTCGCCATCGCCTTCGGGCACGGCGTGGTCGGCGCCTGCGCCGAGCAGCGTCGCGGACTCATCGTCAACGACTACGCGGCGTCGCGCTTCGCCCTGCGCAAGTGGGTCGACATAGGCGTGCGCCGCGCGATGGCGTTCCCGCTCAGCGTGCAGGAACGGCTGCTCGGCGTCATCGCGATGAATCGAACCAGCCCCGCCGCCGCGCCATTTCTCGACGAAGACCTGGCGGTTCTGGAGAGCTTCGCCGCGCGCGCGGCCATCGCCCTCGAGAACGCGCGACTCTACGCGCAGAACCGGCGGCAGGTCGAGGAGCTGTCGGTGCTCTACGAGCTATCGCGGGCGGTCACCGGCCAGCTCGATCGCGCAACGCTGCTCGAGGCCATCCGGGCCCAGGTCGCCCGCATCCTCGACGCCGCCAACATGGCCATCGTGCTGCTCGACGACGAGCGGCGGGACCTCGAGGTGGTGCTTCGTACCGTGGACGGTGCGCGCGACATGCGGACGCCCCTCCGCTACCCGAGCCACGCGGTGGGACTGATGTCGGTCGTGCTCTTGACGGGCGAGGCGGTCCTGACGGAGGACTACATTGCCGAGTGCGCGCGTCGCGGCGTCGAGCCCGTGACGACCTTCGCACACCCGCGACACTGGCTCGGCGTCCCGATGAAGGCCGGGGACACGGTGATCGGCGTTCTGACGTTGCGGAGCGCGGAGAGGGCATTCACCGAGGCCGACGAGCGGCTGTTGACGAACATCGCCGATCTCGCCGCGCTGTCGCTGCGCAACGCGCGCCTCTTCGAGGAGCGCACACGCGCCTATGGCGAGCTGGCCGCGGCGCAGGACCAGCTCGTGCGCACGGAGAAGCTCCGCGCGCTCGGCGAGATGGCCTCGGGGGTGGCTCACGACTTCAACAACCTGCTCGCGTCGATCCTGGGACGGGCTCAGCTCACGCTCCAGCGTTTGCAAGATCCGCAGCTCCGCAAGTGGATCCAGGTCATCGAGCGCGCCGCCCTGGACGGCGCGCAGACCGTCCGCCGACTGCAGGAATTTACGCGGATCCGCCGCGATCAGCAGCGTTTCGTCGCGGTCGACCTCAACGAGGTCGTACGCGGCGCGCTCGAGATCACCCAGTCGCGCTGGCGGGAGGAGACGCGCAGCCGGGGCGTCGCGGTCGACGTGCAGACCTCGTTCGCGAGCCTGCCGCCGGTGGCGGGCGATCCCGCCGAGCTGCGCGAGGCGATGACCAATCTCATCCTGAACGCGGTGGACGCCATGCCGACGGGCGGCACCCTGACGCTGACCACAGCCGTCGAGAACAACGAGGTCGTGGTGACGGTGGGCGACTCCGGCGTCGGCATCCCTGAGGCCATCCGGGGCAAGATCTTCGACCCGTTCTTCACCACGAAGGGCCCGCAGGGCACCGGGCTCGGGCTCTCGATGACGTACGGGATCCTCTCCCGTCACGGCGGGCGCATCACGGTCGCGAGCCACGTCGGGCGCGGCACCGCGTTCCGCCTGACCTTCGCGCCGGGCGACGCCCTCGACCTGGACGGGCCCGCCCCGGCACCCGAGCCCACCCCGCTCGGCGTCTCGCTGCGGTGCCTGGTCGTCGACGACGAAGAAGAGGTCGGTACGGTGCTCGGCGACGTCCTGGCGACGGGAGGCCATCGGGTCGTGGTGCTCACCGACGGAGGCGAGGCGATCGCGCGATTCCGCGCGGAGCCCTTCGACCTGGTGTTCACCGACCTGGCGATGCCGCGGGTCTCGGGCTGGCAGGTGGCGCAGGCGGTCAAGGAGATCGCGCCCGCGGTGCCGGTCGTCCTCGTCACCGGCTTCGGCGTCGAGCTGTCAGCGGAGGAGCGCCAGATCCACGGCGTCGACCTGGTGGTGGTGAAGCCGTTGAAGATCAAAGACGTCCTGGACGTCGTTGCGCGCGTGGCCCGCCGGCGCGCTCGGCAGACCTGAACGGAGGACGACCGCCATGGACTTTCAGTTCTTGACCCTCGAGCGGCGCGATGGGGTCGCCACGATCACGCTCAACCGCCCCGACGCGTTCAACGCGTTGAGTCTCGGCCTCGGCCGGGAGCTCTTCCACGCGGCGCTCGAGGTCGACGAGGACCCGGCGATCCGCTGCGTCGTGGTGACGGGCGCGGGTCGAGCCTTCTGCGCCGGCGGCGACGTCAAGGACTTCGTCGACAACCTGGAGCGCATCGGCGTGCTCGTCAAGGAGCTGACGACCTATCTGCACGGGACCGTGTCCCGATTCTGTCGGAGCGACAAGCCCGTCATCATGGCGGTGAACGGCGTCGCGGCGGGCGGCGGGCTCAGCTTCGCCCTCTCCGGCGACCTCGTGGTCGCCGCCGAGTCCGCGCGGTTCACGATGGCCTACTCGAAGATCGCCGCCACGCCCGACGGGTCGTCGTCGTACTTTCTCCCACGATTGGTCGGTCTCCGGCGCGCGATGGAGCTCTACTTCACCAACCGCGTGCTCTCGGCGCGCGAAGCCCTGGAGTGGGGGCTGGTGACCCGCGTGGTGCCCGACGCCGAGCTCGCCACGGCGGTCGCGGCGCTCGCCCGCGAGATGGCCCAGGGACCGTCGAAGGCGTTCGGCGGCGCCAAGCGGCTCTTCCACCAGTCGACGTGGGAGAGCCTCGAGACGCAGATGGAGCTCGAGGCGCAGGCGATCGCCGCGAGCGGTCACACCGAAGACTTCCGCAACGGCGTGAGCGCGTTCGCCCGCAAGCAGGCGCCGACCTTCTTCGGACGGTGACGCTGATGCGCGCGCAGGAGGGGTTATGCTGAACCCAACGGCCTTCGCCAACTCACTCGCGATACTGTCGGGCGGGTTCTACATCCTTTTCTATGTCTTGGCGGTCGTCTGGCGAGACGCGTTCCGGTTCTTGTTCAACGCGCAGTTCTTCGGAGCCGACGTCGCCGCGCTCTTGCCCCAGCAGCTGACCTACGGCGGATTCGTCGGGACCTTCGTCGTCCTGGTCGTGTTCGCGTGGCTCGCCGCCTTCGGCTGGGCGTGGCTCTACAATCGGCTCGCCGCCTGAGGGCGTCGACGGACCCGCGGCCCTCGGGTACAATCTCGATCGCGATTCCGGGAGGAGACTGACATGACTAGTAAGGAAGCGGCTCGAGGTTCCGGAACGGTGGTCAAGCTCTTCTACCGGCCGGGCTGATCGTCCTGCGCCAAGACGAAGGAGCTCCTCTCGTCTTGGGGGGTCGAGTTCGACCCGGTCGACGTGCAGGCGAACCCGGCGGGCTACGCGGAGCTGGCGCGGCTGGGGATAGGCCGCGTGCCGGCGGTGACCGTCGGTGACCGCGCCGCGCACGGCTGGAACCCGCCGGCATACGCCGCGCTGCTCGGCATCCCGTACTCGGCGGCTACCAAGCTCGCCCCGACCGAGCTGGCCAAGCGGCTCGACATCATCCTCGATGCGACGCAGGGGCTCATTCGCGGCGTGCCGGATCAGCACATGGACTGGCGGCCGCCGGAGCGCGATCGGACCCTGCGCAACCTCGGCTATCACGTGTTCCGGCTCTCGCTGGCATTCGTGGACGGCATGGACCTCGGCGAGTTCCCGGAGTCCTGGCTGCTGGATCAGGCGCCCGCCGATCTTCGCGACGGGCCCGCCATCGCGCGCTACGGCGCGCTCGTGCGCGGACGCGTCACCGGGTGGTTCGAGGGGGCATCGCCCGGCGAGTTCGAGCGCGTGATCAAGGTCTACTATGGCCCCCAGTCGGGCCACGACCTGCTCGAGCGCACGACGTGGCACGCCGCGCAGCACCTGCGCCAGCTCTACGCCCTGGCCGAGCGACTTGTGATCGCGCCGCCGGGACCGATGCCGGCCGACGCGTTCGTGGGACTGCCCCTTCCCGACGCTCTCTGGTGACGAGGGTCGACTACGACCGGGGTCTCTGGCGCGCGTATCGCGCCGGGCGTGCCCTGACGGTCCTCGATCTCGGGGCCGGCACGGGGCGCTTCGCGGTCCTGCTGGCCGATGCGTTCGACGCCCGCGTCGTCGCCGTCGAGCCGTCGGAGAAGATGCGCGTGGAGGCGGAGCGCCACAGCGCGCATCCGCGATCTTCAGCGGGCGTCTGGACGGTGTGCCGCACTACGCGTTCTTCCCCTCGGCACGCGCCGTCGACGAGGCGCGCCTGCCGACTCTCGAGGCCGTGCGGCAGGCCACTACGAGCGAATCAAGCAGCGAGCCCTGTCGACGTTCGAGTTGATCCCCGACGCCGAGTTCGAGGAAG
>WNFE01005595.1_pt1 | contig 10641 bp, 10 predicted proteins | sample 5400451 | NCBI WGS metagenome assembly WNFE01 (sample SAMN13153344, study PRJNA577476) | soil metagenome | isolation source: 200 cm saprolite under Douglas fir tree site 2 hole 2 | place: USA:California | collected 2015-04-18
CACCTCAAGAATGCACTGAAATAACGCGTCAGTGCATTACCGAACTCTCTCGTTCCAGCGAAATTGAAGGAAAGCAAGGTGGCTGGCCCAGCCTTTGACTTGGAATTTTAAGGTGCCCCGTCCTTCGTTGTGGGAACGGCGGGGTCTTTGTCAATGTCATCCTCACTTGAAATTAGAAACTCAAACCAGGACGCCGCCCTCGCCTCGGCGAGCGTCAACGACAGGGCACCCCACGACCCGATATCGTAAGATCAGCACGACTGTATTCAGATGTGGACCGTATAGCGAGCAACACACCAAAACTGCGCCATGAGGCGCGGACGTTGCTGTTGCCACTGCTACTGCGGCGGACGTTGCCGTTGTGCCGGCTCTGCACCAGCAGGTGGCTGGGCCTGCGCAAGCGGAGGCTGCGGTCCGAGCACCTTCACGAGCGCCTGGTAGGCGCACTGCTCGTCCGCATTCCCGCCGCCCACGCCGACTGCGCCGATCAGTTGGTCCTCGACCACAATCGGCAGACCGCCTGGGACGAAGTAATAGGAGAGGCCTTCCTCCTTGCCGAGGTCCAGCCGAATCAGCCGGCCATCGACGGTGTTGAAGCGCTGCGCGACGGAGGCCGATGATGACCGCGCGTACAGCGCGGTCTTGGCCTTCATCAAGCCCGTCTCCGCGCCAATTGGCAGCACACCGTCCATCTGGTGGGAGTCGACGATCTGGCCTGTTGGTGAGAGCACAAAAATAGCGATAGACCCGTTCCCCGGCTGAGCCTTCTGCCATTCCACACACGCGTCGACAATGGCCCTGGCGGTGTCGGCGTTGATCACTGCCTTCATCAGCGTCCGCTTCGCGACATCAGGCGATACCGTCACCTTGTTCAGTGGAGCGGCCATTGAACCCTGAGCCCGGGCGTCGGCGTTGCCGAAGGCGAACGCCGCCACAGCCACGATAGCGATTGCTGCCATACGAAACATCCAAGTCTGCTTCTGCATAATGTTTTTCCTCTCATCTCCAGGAGAATTCTTCGTCTCATGGGCATATTCCCAGCATTCCGGAAATGCCGACTGGTTCCGAATAGAATTTCCTTTGGGGATTTCCCAGCAGCCGGGACTTTACACCCCGCACCTGGGCTTCGCAAGGTGCATCGATACCTGGTTGTAAGTCAGTTTGCTTGCCGCTAGGTCTTAGTAGGACAGGCAAACTGATGACCCACGATCTGAAACCTCCTCAGATAAAAACCCCGGTAAACGTCGCCATCGGAGCCCAATTTACGGCTAGCACTATCTTCGCCTTGTATTCGCCTATAGAAATCTGCTATGCTCTCCGGCGCAGTACCCCACTCCACAGGAGGATTTATGCCAATTAGCCAGACGCCGCACGAGAAATCGATGACGCTCGGCAGGCTCGCCGGACATGTGGCGGAAGTTCCGTCCTACGCGACCGCGACGATTCAAATGGAAAAGCTGGAACTCACGGGCAGCGAGAAACCGTTTCAGCCAACTTCGAGGAAGGAGCTTCTGGAATCCTTCGACAAGTACGTAGTCGAAGCACGCCAGGCGATTTCCTCGGCCAGCGACGAGCATCTCGGCAAGATTTGGAGTCTTCACTTCGGAGGCAAGGAAGTGTTCTCCATGCCTCGCGCGGCGGTCCTGCGCAGCGTGGTCATGAACCACCACATCCACCATCGCGCCCAGCTTCAGGTCTATTTGCGGCTGAATAATGTTGAAATTCCCGGCATGTACGGGCCGTCGGCGGACGAGATGAAGGCCTGGCAAGCGCAGAGCGCTTAATCGCGGCGGCAGAAATTTCCAGCTTCTCGGCCGGCAGGCATCTGGAAAAGTTAGTTCTTGCAGGCCGATGGGTGGAGGTGTATACGTCGTCTACGGGAATTTTTTAACGCGAGATTCCCGGCTCCCGCGGCGGCGAAATCCGGAAGGATTCCTGCCGTCCCATTCCCTTTCGAAAATCTGACCGTCTGAGGAGGTTCCATGCCGCATTTTCTGACCCAAGTTTCCTACAACGAACAGGCTTGGAAAACGCTTGTTTCGAATCCACAGAATCGCCTGGATGCGATCCGTCCGGTGATTGAAAAACTCGGTGGGCGGGTCGTCAACGCTTACTTCGCATTTGGCGACTACGACTTCGTGCTTATCGCCGAGTTACCCGACAACGTCAGCGCCGCGGCTCTTGCGATCGCGGCCTCCGCAGGCGGCGCCTGCAAGACCGTCAAGACCACTCCGCTCATGGAGGCTTCCGAAGGCCTCGAAGCCCTTCGAAAAGCGGCAACGTCCGGGTATCGCGCTCCAACAAGCGGCAAAACTGCTACGGCGTAATTCGAGTAGATTTTCCGCTGGCGCGGTCCACCAGAATTACGGGGCATCCCAGGTTGATAGGGATGCCCTTTTGTTTCAACGCAATATGGTTAAGTGTGCCGCCACTTGAGTTCTTTGAGCAGCCCGGCTTGCCGGGGAGGCATGCTTTCGGTATAGTCAGGAAGCCGTTAAAATTTCGCTAGCCATCGATTTTCTGGCGGGCCCCAAGTCGCCGACGCGCCAAAGTCAGCCCGCCTAGGCGGGAAGGCGCGTACAGCCCGCACTCAACAGGAGTTCCAAACCGGATGTCCGACAAACCCATTCCCTTCGCGACTGTTGAGGAAGCCCTCGAAGAAATCCGGCAGGGCCGGCAAATCGTGCTGGTGGACGATGAGGACCGCGAGAACGAGGGGGACCTCACGATGGCCGCGGAGAAGATTACGCCCGAGGCCATCAACTTCATGGCCAAGAACGGCCGGGGCCTCATCTGCCTGGCGCTGACCGAAGAGCGCTGCGACGAGCTTTCCCTGCCACTCATGACACCGGTCAACACTTCGAACTACGGCACGGCTTTTTGCGAATCAATTGACGCACGGCGCGGCACGACCACGGGGATCAGCACTTCCGATCGCGCGACGACCATCCTGGCGGCTATCGATGACGCGACCCGCCCCTCCGACCTGGCGCGCCCCGGCCACATCTTCCCATTACGTGCGCGGAACGGCGGCGTGCTCGTGCGGGCCGGCCAGACCGAAGCGTCGGTGGACCTTGCTCGCTTGGCGGGGCTCACGCCCGCGGGCGTGATCTGCGAAATCATGAACGATGACGGCACCATGGCCCGCGTGCCGCAACTCGCTGAGTTCTGCCACACTCATGGTCTGAAGCTGCTGACCGTCGCCGAAGTGATCCGTCACCGGATGCGGAACGAGCGATACGTCCGGCGCGTTGCCGAGGCCGCATTGCCGACGCGCTACGGCGATTTCCGCATGATCGCTTACGCTTCCGACGTGGACCGCGAGCAGCACATCGCTCTGGTGCGAGGAGCCCTTACGGGCACGCCCCCGCTCGTGCGCGTGCATTCGCACTGCCTCACCGGCGATGTCTTCGGCTCCACCGATTGCGACTGCCACGAAATTATCGAGCGCTCGCTCGAAGCCATTGTCGCCGAAGACCGAGGCGTGTTCGTCTACCTCCATCACACCGGGCGCGGCTTCGGGATTGATTCCACGGCGCCCGCTCTCGGCGCTCTCCCGCGCATCCTGTATCATTCGCGCGGACAGCTCGACCAGGACATCGCGCGGCAGCGCCTGCTGCAGCACGAAAGCGGCATCGGCGCGCAGATATTGATCGACCTCGGCCTGAAGAACCTGCGCGTGCTCACCAATCACCCGCGCAAGGTCGTCGCCCTCGAAGGCTACGGCCTCACGATCGCCGACCAAGTGCCTGTCCTCGTCGGCACGAAGAAGCGTACCCACCAAGCTTTTTAACCCGCGAAAGGATTCGGATTTGATCCATGTAGCGCCCGCCTTCAGGCGGGCATCTCCTTGAATCCACAGTGCCGGCCTGAAGGCCGACGCTACAAAAACGTTTCGCGCATGTGTTATCACACAGATTCTTCAATCCTTATTTCGCGTTTCAGGCAGATGCAAAGGGCGCTCCAACCAGGCCACATCCCAATAGCGCCCGAACTTGCGGCCATTCTCGTGGAACACGCCAATGGGTTTGAATCTGAACCGCTCGTGCAGTGCCGCCGACGCCGGATTCGGCAATGTGTATCCCGCTACGACTCGGTGGATATCCTCGCCTGCGATCGTTTCAAATAGCGCCGAATACAATCGGCTGCCAATTCCCTTTCCGACTGCATTCGGAGCGCAATAGATCGAGGTCTCGACGGTCGTGTCATATGCCGCCTTAGGACGAAACCGGGTAGTACCCGCGTAGCCCATCAGTTCACCACTTTCTTCAGCAACCAGCAGCCGGTAGCGCCCGCCCGGGCTGAATTGTTCGAACCAGGTGGAGCGACGCTCGGGAGTGTATGGCTCGATGTCAAAAGTAATCGGGCTGTGCGTCACATAGTGGTTGTAAATTTCGGTCAGGCGCGGAAGGTCCGTTCTAGTCGCTGCGCGGATTCGAATCTCGTCCATGCCTGCTGCTTCTTTCAGCCCCACCCTCGTTATTTTTTGCGGGGAGGGGGAGGGGAGACCGTGACGTAAGGCCGCAGCGCTTCCAGGCGTTTCGTGCTGATTCCACGAATCGCCAGCAAGTCCTCGACGCGGCGGAAACGGCCGCTCTTCTGGCGCGCCTCGATGATCCTTTGCGCCGTGACCGGCCCCACGCCGGGCAATTCCTCCAATTCCTTGATCGTGGCGGCGTTAAGGTCAATCGGCTTTGCCGGGGGCGTCTTCTTGCCCTGTGCCAGTGCGACACCGGCCACCAAAGCAACCAAGAGAAGGCAGGAAATGAAACGCTGCTTAGCTAATCTGATCATCGGCTGGATGGCGGCGACATTCCCTTAAACGCTAGCTTCTGAAGTCCGCGAGTGGTCTGAGCCGTGTAGATGTTGCCTTTCGAATCGGCCGCCATTTGGTGGCCACCTCCCAAAATACCTTCGCCTTTGATGGACTCCACAACCTCGAGCGTCTTGCGGTCGAGCACGTCGATTTCCGAGCCTCCTCCAACATACAAGAACCGCTGCTGCGGATCTGGAGACAACGCCAAATCCCGTGCAAAAGGCACATCACCCTTGACCAGTTGCTTGACGAACTTGCCCTCTGTCGTGAATACCTGCACCCGCCTGTTTTCCCGGTCGGCCACATACACCAGCCCATCATCGGACACGCGAATGGCGTGTACGATGCTGAATTGCTGAGGACCTGGACCTTCGGGGACTGCGCTGAGGCTTGGAGGCGGACACTGGTCGAGATCCACTGGCTTGTTCCCGAATGCGCCCCACATGCGTTTAAATGCGCCCGTATCCGCATCGAACACGGCCACGCGGTGGTTTCCGTACCCGTCGGCGACGAACACTTCGTTCGTCTTGCGATAGACGAACGCATCCGCGGGCTGGTGCAGATTTTTCGTGTCGGCATTTCCGGTGCTTTCGCTGCTGTGACCAATCTGCATCACGAATTTGCCGGCCTGCGTGAATTTCAGCAGTTGGTCATCCCCCGCCGGCTTGAGACCGGGCAGTTTTCTCGCGGGGCAATTGTTTCCGCCAATCCACACGAAGCCTTTATAGTCGATATGGATGCCATGCTCCCTCTCCGGCCATTCATACCCGCTTCCCGGCCCACCCCAGGCCTGGATAAAATTGCCCTCTGCATCGAACACCATTACTGGCGGCGCGGCCATGGCGGCTTGATCGGCTGGCAGCGTCCTTGGCCGGTGCAGAACCCACACACGATCCTGCGCGTCGATTCCGATGCTCGACGCATCTCCGAGCTTCCACTTCGCCGGCACCTTCGGCCAGGAGGGATCCACCTGGAACATTGGCAGACCGCCTGCGCGCGCCCTGGACGTTTGAGCTGCCGCCGCTGTGCGCAGGAGCCGTGGCCCTTCCACACTAGCAGCGATGACCGATGCCATCAGAACGGCACAACTCAGAATCTTGCGCTTCATGGCGTCCTCCTGAACGGAGCCAAAGACCTGCCCGCTGAAATTTCGCTGTCGAATGATCATGATTCTTTGTTGCGCCTAGCAATTACCAGACCCAAGGCACACAGCAATCCGCCGACAAGGAAAGAAACAAGGGCGGTTACATCACCGAATTTAGATCCAACCAACACTTTCGTCACTGCGAGTGAGACCAAGCCGGCAAAAAAAACAATTGCGCCCAAATTCTTCGAAAATTTGGACCGCCAGGATGTATTAAATGCGATTTCCTTGCGCATCGTACACTTCCACTTGGCCGAACAAGGCAGCTTGAGCTTCAAGCTGTGCTCGCTCGCCAACGATTACCATCTGGGCGTTGGCAGAGTCAAAGTATTTCTGGGCGGCGTCGAGAACATCGGCAGCGGTGAGAGCCAAAATACGCTCGCGATAGGTTTCGAGGTAATCCTCCGGCAGCCGTTCGAGCGTCGATGTGGCGAGCTGCCCGGCCAAACCATCTTGCGTTGCCAGTCCCAGCGAAAAAAGGCCGCTCAAATAATTGCGCGCGTCGGCCAGTTCGTCTTCAGCGACAGCGGTCGAGCGCATCCGGTCGAGTTCGTAGAACATCTCGGTCAGCGTGGCCGCCACCACGTCGTTCCGCACAGCGGCCGAGACGCTGAAATAGCCGTGCTGGCGCAGAGGATGCGCCCCGCTTCGTGGGCTATAGGTGTAACCTTTCTGCTCGCGAATATTCATCACCAGGCGCGAATTGAACGCGCCGCCGTAAATCGAGTTCGCCAGCGTCAGGCGCAGCCAGTCCGGATGCTTGCGCGTAATCGCCCGATTGCCAACGACGATTTGCGCCTGCACTGCGCCGGGCAAATGCACGAGATACACGCGCCGGCCATGCAATTCCGGAAGCGCCGGATTCGGAGCCTCATCCACTTTTCCCACGGTCCAGGAGGCGAACACCTTCTCGATCTGCGCGAGCATGGCCTGCGGCGAAAAGTCGCCCACCATCACCAGCAACGCATTGCCGGGCCGATAGTACTCACGGTAGAAATCCTTCAGCTGCTCGAGCCGGTAGCCTTCGACCTGCGCCTCCGTGGGCGAAACTGTGCCATACGGATGCGCGCCAAACAGGACCCTGCGCATACGTTCGCCGGCGAGAAATCCGGGCGTGGTGCGTTCGATTCGCAAACCTTCGACCAACTGGCGCCGTTCGCGTTCGAATTCGTCAGCGGGAAACGAAGCCTGCTGCGTCAGTTCAGCGACGAGGCGCAGGAGGTCGTTCGAAAAATCCACCAACCCGGCAAAGGAAACCACGCTGGTGTCGGCGCCGGCTCCGGAAGAAAGATCGGCGCCCATTCGGCGCAGGTCTTCCTCGATCTGCCGGCTGGAGCGCGCTGTAGTGCCGGTGCGCATCACCGTGGCGGTCATGTCCGCAAGACCGGGCGCCGTCGCAGCCGCCACCGCGTTCCCGCTCCGGAAAAAGAGCTGCCCGGTAAACTTGGGAATCGTGTGCGATTCCACCAGCACGACTTCGAGACCGTTCGAAAGCGTCGTGCGGGCGCGCGGCGGCCAAATCACCGGCCGCTCGGGAGAAAGCGCGGGGACTGCCGTGTGTGTTTCGGATCGCGGCGCCGAAGCCATCATGCCGCCCCTTTCTTCGCCGGCTGGCGAATCACGATGGAGCGATTGGGGCGCGTCAAAATTTTGTGCGCCACGGACCGCACTGCTTCGGGGGTGACATCCATAAAGCCGCCGAGGATCGAGTTCACGAGGTGCGGGTCATTATCAAAGAGCGTGAAACACGCGAGCAGGTGCATCAATCCGTAGCGCGGGATGGACGCGCCGTGGCCGCCTTCAAGCATGGAAAAGTAGTGCGACCGAAATTTTACTTTGATGGGCTCGAGCTCTTCTGAAGTGATTCCCTTCTCTTTCATCTCATCGAGAACCTGGTCATACGCGGCAATCGTCTGGTCGGCGGAATACTCGGGCTTGTGCAGCAGGCGCGTCACCATGAGCGTCGGCCCGTTGTAATCGAACAAATCGCCGACCGGATAGTGGATGCCGCCTTCGGCATCCACTGCGATTTGCTGTTCGAGCACCAGGCGGCGATACACTCGACCGGCGCGCCCGCCGTGCAGAGCTCGGTCCAGCATCGCCGCGGCACACCAGTCCGGCGTAAGGCGGCGCGGCGCCTGATGTCCAATGGCGATGCCGGGCAGCGTGCCGAATTTTTCCTCCACGACGCCGCGGCGCTCCTCGATTTGCGGCCGCTCCTCGATGTCGGCGGGAGCGGGTTGCGGTCCCGACTGGATTCCGGCGAAGTGCCGCTCCGCCAGTTTGATCCCCTCATCCACATCCACATCTCCGACGATGAGCAGCACGGCATTCGACGGGGCATAATACGTCTCGAAAAACTTCTGGACGTCATCGAGGGTCGCCGCATCGAGATCGTCAAAATCGCCGTAAAAATTATGCGCGTTGGACCAGTTGCGGTAGGCGATGGGAGGAAGATCGAGCCACGGAAATCCGCCGTAGGGCTGATTGAGCACGTTGACGCGCACTTCCTCTTTGACGACGTCGCGCTGGTTGCGCAGATTCTCATCGTCCACCTTGAGTGCGCGCATGCGGTCGGCTTCGAGCCACAACACGCGCTCGAGTGCGTTTGACGGCACCGACTCGTAGTAGTTCGTCAAGTCGTAGTGCGTCGAACCGTTCAGCACGCCTCCGGAAGAATTAATCAGCTTGATGTGCACCATCTTGCCCGCATTGGCCGAGCCCTGAAACATCATGTGTTCGAACAGGTGCGCGAAGCCGCTCCGGCCCCGCGGCTCGATTCGAAAACCAATGTTGTAGTAGACCCCCACCGTGGCTACCGGCGCTGCGTGGTCCGGCGAAACGACGACCCGCAAGCCGTTGGGAAATGTCGTGCTCTCGATCGGAATGTTCAGTTGTGTCAAGAAGGCCCTCACAGATGAGAATAAGTTGCCAGCAATTTCATCCAACAGAAGATTTCTTCCGGGCCTTTTTCTCTCCGGCCGCTCTTGGGTGCGGGCCGAAGATGCCGTCCAGTTTCTGAAGCAGCCCGCTCGAATCGTCCGAGAGAACGGCAGCGGCTAGACGCGCCACCGCTTTGTATGCGTCCGGAAATTCAGGCGGAAAACTCGAAAGAGCTTCCGCGTGGCGTTGCACGGTCGAAAAATCGCCTCGGTTCATCGGCCCCGTCCATGCCGCATGCGGTCCGATGCGTTCGAGATTATCCAACGTCTGGCGCGTAAGTGGCAACAGGGCGCGCGCCGCTTGTCTGCGTGTGAAACCCTGCGCCATCAGCAGGCGGGTCGCGGCCTCCAGGAGGGCCAGGACGTGGGCGCACGCAATCGTTCCAGCCGCATGATACGCCGCCTTGTTTGGCCCGGACAAGCGCACCGGCACCCCGCCCATCTGTCGAATCATTTTTCGGGCGATCTTCAACGCCGCGGGACTCCCATCGATCCCGAACACGCAGCCAGCCAGCTCCGGCACACTCTGACCGCTGAAGGTCTGCATCGGGTGAATCGATCCGGTGGCTGCGCCCGCGTCCGCCAGAGCTTCGAGCGCCGAGGAGTCGAGCGCGCCACTGGTGTGCAGCACGGCCTTACCGTGCCATTCATGGCCGCCAAGATGCGCCAGATCGGCCGCCACACCCGATATGACGCCATCCGGCGTGGCCATTAGCACAACGTCCGAGGCGAGCAACTGACACGTAAGCCGATCCGTCGGATGTCCGGCGCCGATGGCGCGCACCGCCGCTCGCGCCGTAGGGATCGACCGCGTGACGACGACACCCACGCGCCATCCGAGTTCGTGCAAACAACGTCCCAGCGCCTTCCCCACACGCCCCGCGCCCACGATGGATAATATCTCCGCCATCTACTGTGTTAGCATACAGTGTCCGGCTACGTTCACCGTATAGAAAATTCAGATTCGCGGAAAATTCAACTTTGCACACCTTCTGGACTGTGTTGTTCGGCCTGATTGCATCCCTTTGGGTTATTCAGGGAACTCGGGCCGGCTTTGGTATGGCTCGCCTGCCATGGCTTTCGGATGCTCCTCCGCTGTCTCCGGGCAACGCACCTTCGGTTTCCGTGATTTTTGCCGCACGCGACGAAGTGGAGAAGCTCCCCGGCGCTATCGAGACGCTCCTTGCGCAGGACTATCCCCGGTTTGAGGTTGTCGCCGTCAACGACCGCTCCCGGGACCAGACTTCCGAAATCCTTCACGAATTCGAACGCGCGAAACCGAATCTGAAAGTTATCGATATCGCCGAATTGCCGGCCGGCTGGCTCGGAAAACCGCACGCGCTGGTCGCAGGGTTCGAACAATCGCAAGGCGAATGGATCGTTTTTACGGATGCGGACGTCCATTTTGCGCCCGATGTGCTGCGGCGCGCAGTCGCGCTTGCGCAAGAGCGCGAGTGGGACCATTTGTCGCTCCTTGCTTCGGTGGAGATGCGAGGATTCTGGGAGATTACGGCGATCTCCTATTTCGGGCTTGGGTTCGTCATTGGCAACGAGCCCTGGCTGGCTTCGAATCCACGCTCGGGACGCTACGTGGGAGTGGGCGCCTTCCAACTCGTTCGGCGGGCCGCTTATGAAAAAAGCGGAGGGCACCACCGGCTGCGTATGGACGTCATCGAAGACATGAAACTCGGCAAGCTGATGAAGATGGCGGGCCTGCGTTCAGGCGTGGCCGTGGCGCA
>WNFE01004266.1_pt1 | contig 10639 bp, 8 predicted proteins | sample 5400451 | NCBI WGS metagenome assembly WNFE01 (sample SAMN13153344, study PRJNA577476) | soil metagenome | isolation source: 200 cm saprolite under Douglas fir tree site 2 hole 2 | place: USA:California | collected 2015-04-18
TTCGCCCTGTGGTGCAGGCGCGCCCGAGCGCTGCTCGCCCGGACGCGGCGCTGCCCGCGTAAGCTTTTGTCCCTCACGTGAGAAGCCCAGCTTTTCGACAACGACGCATGTGCAACCGGTACTTTCTGCACAACCCTGGCAGCAATAGGTCTCGCCGTCGTGCGTATAACCTTCGCCAGGCCATTCGTTCTTAATCATTCTGCAACCGGGACACGCCGGCAATGGAGTCGAGTCCAGCAAGCGATCACTTTCGTTTGTTTCCATCAGCATAGTTTTTCTGCCCAGTTCTCCGGTGGGCGGCCCTTCACAGATAGAATCGATTCTATCGGCACATTTGCGCGGGTGGCCGTAGCAGTTAGCCGCGGTGATAGCCTTGGCAAATTTCACTGTCCGCGAGCATTCCGCATTGTTTCGATTTCTGACGAACACCGCTCTGCGGCCGTGTCGCCTGCATTTCTGAACCGATTAACAATTAACGAATAACGATTAACCCGCGACCGCGGCAGGCGTGCCTTGCCAAGTCGTAGCCCACGGCACGCCGTAATTTTAATGGAGGCGGCTTGGCGAAGACTGGTCGGCCGCATTTCTGACGAATAACAATTGACGAATAACGATTAACCCGCGGCCGCGGCAAGACCCATCGCCTGCGTTTTCTAATTTCTAATTTTTACTTCCTACTTTCTTCAGGCCTTACCAATCGACAATAATTCCTACAAAATATCACTTGACTTACTTTATGCGATCTAGTAGGATTGCATATTATGAATCCAACAGCTAAGACTGACACAGTGATGTTCACCGTAAAAGGGCAGGTGGTCATCCCACGTTGGCTTCGGAAGGATTTCGAGATCAACGAGGGAACGCGTGCCGTCGTTTATAAACACAATGACCACATCGTCCTCAAGCCGTTGACTGCGCAACATTATCGTCGTCTGCGTGGATCGCTAAAAGGGACCAAGGCGATGGACGTGTTCATGTCCGAGCGCAAGCGGGAGCGCGAACTCTGATTATGGCGACAATGGTGCTAGATGCTCACGCGCTAATGATCTTGTTTAACGACGAACCTGGCGCCGGCGAAGTAGAAAAACTTCTTCTGAAGGCTGAAAGCGGAAGCCCGAAACTGCTGATGAGCGTCGTAAATTGGGGCGAGATTTACTACTCAATCTTACGCGGCGCTTCACAGGAAATGGCCGAATCGAAATCTCACGAGATTGCTGGGATGCGCATCGAGCTTGTGCCAGTTGATGCGCGTGATTTGGAGTTGGTCCGTCAAGCAGCCGTGTTTAAGGCAACAAAGAAAATGTCGTACGCAGACTGTTTTGCGGCTGCCTTGGCCAAGACTAGAAACGCTGAGCTCGTCACTGGGGATTCCGAGTTCAAGGTCGTCGAGACCGAATTGAAGAAGATCAGATGGTTGAAATAAGCAACTGAACATTATGGAATTAGCGGACACGAAATTGCAACCATTTGAGCCTGAGCGCTATCGAGATGTCTCGCTCAACGATTTAGTAATGTACGCCGTATACGTACTCGCTGAAATGAAGAGTGAGATCAACACGGAAGAAATTGTGGCTGCATGTTTTCTGTTATTTCCAGAGCGGTTTCATTTGCGCGGATATCCGAGTAAGCCTGCGCAAGCAGGGTTTCGGGCGAATTCGGCTGGAGTTTTTGCGCGGTGTTTAAGGCCCGCTCGGTCGCGTCACGGCGAGCGGCGGTCGCATCTAGACCGCTGAAATACACGTGAGCGTTCGCGCGAGAGAGTCTGGCCCAGGCCAGCGCAAAAGTTGGGTCCAGTTGCACCGACCGCTCGTAAAAGCCGACGACCTTCTCTGAATCGGTTGGAGAGGACGCGCGTAATTCAAGAGCCAACCCCCGAAGGTAGGCGTCGTAAGCCTCTGAATTGTTTGTCGGCTTAACCGCCAGGGCTTGTTGCTCGCCACCAGTAAGCTTCGCTTGCAACGACTCAGCGATTGCTTTGGCGACTTCGCTCTCGACACCGAAAATGTCGACGAGCTTGCGGTCGTAGGTATCGGCCCACAGATGCGAATCGCTGGCCACCCGGATGAGTTGGACGTTAACGCGCACCTGATCGGCGACTTTCTGGACGCTGCCCTCCAGGACATTCGCGACGCCAAGCTGCTTCGCGATCTCGGAGAGATTGCCTGGCTTGCTCTGATATTGCTGGGTTGAGGTGCGCGAGATCACTTTCAAATCCGCAATCTTCGCCAGCCTCGTGATAATCTCGTCCTGAATGCCCTCGGCGAAGTACGCGTTCTCCTTGTCGCTGCTCAGGTTGTCGAACGGCAGCACGGCAATCGATTTTGAGGAAACTTCAGCCGACGCGCTTTGCTTCGTAGACACGGTGAAGCGGCCAAGAAAGAACAGGCCGGCCGACAGCGCTCCCGCGATCAAAACGACGTAAATCCACGCGCGACTTCGTGATTGTGACGCGGGCGCGGCATCGGCAACTTCAGTTCGCTTCAGACCTTCCGGTGTCAGCTCAAACGCCCACGCGATCACCAGTGCGATTGGAAAACCGATGATGATCAGCAACACGACGAGCCGAACCGCCCAATTTGGAACTTCAAAGAATGGGAAAACCTGCGTTGCAACCTGAATCAACAGCCACGCGACGACCGCGTAGGCGACCGCAACCTTGTAGACGTTGCGCCGCTTCAGCTCAGTGAAGAATTTCTCCAGATTCATCTCTGATGAGCGTTGCGACCTTACTTTGGCCGTAAACGAGAAGATGTCGATCTTTGCGTAGCGGAGTGCGAGGCGTACTCTCCGAGCATGAAGTCAAACTTTGTCAGCCTGCATCAAGAAAAGTGACAAGTGACGCGTGACCAGTGAGCAGATCCGCGATCTCACCCGCGTGGAAGTGCACGGCCCGGCGGCGGAGTTGGAGAAATTGAAAAAGCCTCTCGCGCACTTAAACCCGAAGTGGTTTGCGCTCGAAGCGAGCGGTTAATTGTTATTAGTTATTTGTTATGAGTCGCGGTGACGTGGCCGATGTTTCACGTGCCGGAAGTGACGACGGTATTGGCCGGGCGCAATTTTTAGCGCGCGCTGAAAAACGTTGCGCATCGAATTGACGTTTCCAAAGCCGCATTCGCCGGCGATCGTTTCCATGCTGTTTTGACTTTCTTCCAAGCGCCGGCGCGCAGCTTCCACGCGCAAGCGCTCGACAAATTTCGCCGGCGTGGTCTTCATTTCTTTGGTAAACACGCGGGCGAAATTGCGCGGACTCATCGCGACCCGGTGCGCGAGCACCGGCACCGCGAGCGGTTTGTTTAGATTATCGAGCACCCATGCTTCCAGATCGCGCAACGGTTTTCGATCGGTTAATTGCAACGACAGCGCGGCGCTGAATTGCGATTGTCCTCCGGGCCGGCGCAAATAGAGCACGAGATTGCGCGCGACCTGCAACGCCAGCCGCGAACCATGATCTTCCTCAACCAACGCCAGCGCGAGATCCATCCCTGCCGTTACACCGGCGGACGTATAAACATTTTCGTCCCGAACAAATATTGGATCAGGATCGACATCAGCACTGGGCGCGCGTTTGATCAGAGTCTGGCACCAGTTCCAATGCGTGGTCGCGCGCCGGCCGTCGAGCAATCCGGCCCTGGCAAGAAGCATTGCGCCCGTACAAACCGACCCGACCCGACGGCTGCGCGCCGCGATCTTTTTCAGCCAACGCACTGCCTCCGGCTTTATCTCGTTTCGTTCAATCGCGTCGCCGCCGGCGACGAGCAGGGTGTCGATGTTTCCGCGCACTTCGCAAAAAGTCTTGTGCGCGGTAAAACGCAACCCGCAGTTCGCCATCAGGGATCGACCTGAAAAAATGCTTACGACTTCGGCCGAATAGATCGGACGCGCGCCGGGGTTTTCCCGGCAATACATGTCCGACGCGCGGGCGAAGACCTGAAGTGGTCCGACGAGATCGAGGATTTCCGTTCCCGGCGCGGCCACGAACACGATTCGGCGCGTTGCGCGAGCGGCGCTGCCGTTGCTTTGATTTCGGGTCACTGAACTTTCCCTGCCGGCGCGCTGACAAATTTCTCCGGAGCGGTGTCGAACGTTTTCTTATCGTCGTCCGAGCAGAAATAATACGTCGTGCCTTTAAAGACGGACTTCGGCGCGATCTTTGGATCGACATCCATTCCGCAAACCGGACAGAGCGGATGTTCTGCGGTAGAAACGGCAGCGACGGCGTAGGTCTGATTCGAATCCGGATTCATCCAGCCTTGTCCCTGGTATTCCATGTTGTAGGCGGTCTTCTGCGCAACTTCGCGGCCGTAGTAGCGCTCGACCACGCGAAGCGCGAGATCGATTCCGGACGAAAGTCCGCCGGCGGTTGCGAGATTTCCGTTCTCAACAAACCGCGCGCCGCGCTTGAGTTGAACATCAGGAAATTTCATCGCGAAACGTCCGAACGCGCCATGATACGTGGTCGCCGACTTGCCATTGAGCAGCCCGGTTTTCGCCAGAACAAACGCACCGGTGCAAACCGACATGGTGACGTCGGTTGTCTTCGAAGATTTTCTTATCCAATCCAACACCGCCGGACTCGGATCACTTTGGGCGGGAATCACAATCACTTTGGGTGCGGGCGCGTTCGCGATCGTGTAATCGGGAACAATCTGCATTCCGCCGCTGGTGCGGATCGGTTTTTTGGTCTCAGCGACCGTGTAGAGGTGGAACGGCATGTCCTGCCGGCTTGGAATCATTACGTCCTGGAAAACTTCCCATGGCCCGCAAAAATCGATCACGACTGCGCCGTCGGAAATCAGAAACGCAACCGGGATTTGCTCTTTGTCCGGTGGTTTGAGAGAACCTGCTTTTTCAGTCGGAGCCACCGCAACGAAAATTGCGACTGGAACCAGCAACGCGAGCATAGTCAGAAGTGCCTGCTTGAAGTCAGATCGTGCATTCATGCACTGATCCTGTATCTAAGACGATTTGGCAGCAATGACAACAATCACCATATTGCTGCCACGCTGGAAAGGCTTGGCCTTTTACTTCAATTCTTGGGCGCGACGACTTTTTGCACCAGCGCGTCGAAGCGGGGATCGCCGCGTAGATCGTCGAACAGTGGATCTACTTTGATGAGAGAAATGTAGAATCCGGCGTCGTCGTAGCCATGCTCCAATTCGTCGATGGCGTGCGCCTTATCGCCTAACGCTGTCAGAATAACCGCGAAAGCATAGGGCGAGACGTATTGCGATTTTGCCTGTTCCCTCAGGCGGGCGAGAACTTTTCGCGCCTCGTCCGTTTTTCCTTGGCGGGCATAAGCCTGGCCCAGCATAGCGAGCGAGAACGGATCGTTGTTTAGCTCGGCTGATTTTTGATATTCCGCGATCGCGTCAGCAAGCTTCCCCTTAAATTGAAAGGCTTCCCCCAGATAGTAATGCGCCACATAAAAACGTGAGTCCATTTCCAAAGTCTTGCGCGCCTGCGCTTCCGCTTCGTCGTAGCGGCGCGCATTAAAGTAGACCCAGCTGAGGTCGGCGTTGCAGATCAACGAGAGCGGATCGAGCTCGATTGCGCGTTTTCCTTCGGCCAGGCCGCGATCAAACTGGCCGATAGACATGAGCGGAAGTGCCAGCCAATGATGCGCCGTCGCATAATTCGGATTTAACTGAATCGCGCGCTCCAATTCACTAATCGCGCCGCGGAGGTCAAGTTCGAGGGTGGCAAGCAATCCCGATGATGCGTGGGCTTGCGCTAGCGAATCATCCAGCTCGAGCGCTTTCTTGAGAGCGGCTCTGGCGGGAGGATATGACTCTTTCGGCGAAATGGCGCCGTAGGCAGACAGAAGCAGATGAGAATCAGCCAGGCCCACGTAGGCGAGTGCGTAGTTAGGATCCTTTGCGATCGCCTGATCGTAATAGCCGATCGATTTGCCCAAGTCCGCGCCGGTCCGCTTCTCCGAAAAGAATCTGCCCTTGAGATAAAGCTCGTAAGCTTCCGGATTGGCGGTCGGCGTTTTCGCGATCGAGCTTTTCTCCGAACCGCTGAGCCTTGCTTGCAAGGTCTCCGCGATTGTTTTCGCAATCTCGCTTTCGACCGCGAAAATGTCGGTCAGTTTTCGATCGTAGGTGTCGGCCCAAAGATGCGCGTCGGTCAGAGCGTTGATAAGCTGCACATTCACCCGCACCTGGTCGGCCGCCTTCTGCACGCTGCCCTCCAAAATATGAGCCACTCCAAGTTGCTTCGCGATCTGGGGAAGATTTTCCGGCGCGCTCTTGAAGTGTTGCGTCGAGGTGCGCGAAATCACTTTGAGGTCGGCGACCTTGGCCAATCGCGTGAGGATTTCATCCTGCACGCCTTCACAAAAGTAAGCGTTGTCCGGATCGCGACTGAGGTTGTCGAACGGCAGCACCGCAATGGATTTCGCGGGTAATTCATTGGACGGCGCGCTGCTGTTCCTCGCGGTGTACCGCCCAAGAAAAAACAACGCCAACGAGATCGCAGCACCAATCACAACCACATAAATCCAAGTGTGCTTCTTCGGTCGCGACGACTCCGGCATGGCATCGGCCGTTTCGGTTCGCTTGATCCCCTGCGGCGTGATCTCGAACATCCAGGCCAGAACCAGCGCAATCGGTAAACCAATTATGATCAGCAGAACAATCAGGCGGATCACCCAGTTTGGAATGTCGAAGACTGGAAAAACCTGCGCGATGCCCTGAGAAAGCGCCCAGCCGCCGACGATGTAGGCAACCGCTACTTTATAAACATTGCGCCGTTTTAGCTCGGCCAAGAAGTTGCCTAAATTCATTTTTGCGCGGCTTTTCCGAATTCCCGCGCCGGAAGAATTTTCTCAGCGAGCGCTTCGAATCGCGGCTCGCCGCGCAGGTCGTCCAGCATGGGATCTACTCTGATGGTGAAGAGATCGTTGCCGGCGCCTTCGCGATACGCTCGCTCCAACGCGTCGATCGCCTGCTCTTTGTCGCCCAATCCCATAAACATGAGCGCCATACTATAGCCCGAGACGTAGCGGGATTTCGCCTCTTCCCTCAGATGCGCGAGGATTTTTTGCGCTTCGTCTCGTTGTCCGGCACGAGCATAGGCCTGCCCGAGATAAGCGAGCGCCTCTGGATCGTCGTCCAACTCCACCGCTTTTTGATATTCGGTGATGGCCTCAGTGCGTTGCCCTTTAAGCTGAAAGGCCTGGCCCAGATAGTAATGCGCAAGATAAAAACGCGGATCGATTTCTATAGTCTTGCGCAGTTGCGCAATCGCTTCGTCGTAGCGACGCGCATTAAAGTAAACATTTCCGCCGAGATCAGCGTTGTTTATTAATGAGAGAGGATCCAGCTCGACTGCGCGTTTTCCCTCCGCAATCGCGCGATCAAACCGCGCAAGTGCCGTCAAAGGCCCCCACGAAAGCCAATGATGCGCCATCGCGTAATTTGGATTTAACTGAATCGCGCGCTCGAATTCGGCAATCGATCGGTCGAACTCGAAATCGTAGGGACCCGATATTCTTCCGGATGACGCGTGTGCCTCGGCCAACGTATCGTCGAGTTCGAGGGCCTTTTTCGCGGCAGCTCTCGCTTGCGGAATTGAGTCTTGCGGAGAAGCCGCACCAAAAACTGACAGAATTACGTACGAATCGGCCAGGCCAGCATAGGCGAGGGCATAGCCGGGATCCTTGGATGTGGCTTGATTGAAATAGTCGATCCCCTTGCGCAGGTCGGCGGCGGTCCGCTTGTTCCAAAAAAATCTGCCTTTGAGGTAAAGCTCGTAGGCTTCTGGATTCACCGTCGGAGTTTTTGCAATCGAGATTTTCTCGGAACCCGTGAGTTTCGCCTGCAAGGTCTCGGCAATGGTTTTCGCGATGTCGCTCTCCACTGCAAATATGTCGGTCAGCTTTCGGTCGTAGATTTCCGCCCACAAATGCGCGTCGGTTATGGCATTGATGAGCTGCACAGTGACGCGTACCTGATCGTTGGATTTTTGCACGCTGCCTTCCAAAATGTTGGCCACGCCAAGTTGTTTCGCGATCTGGGGAAGATTATCCGGCACGCTTTTGAAATGCTGTGTCGAAGTGCGGGAGATGACTTTGAGCGCCTCAATCTTGGCAAGGCGGGTCAGTATTTCATCCTGAATGCCCTCGGCAAAGTAGGCGTTCTCCTTGTCGCTGCTCAGGTTTTCGAACGGAAGAACTGCGATTGATTTGTTCGAAACGTCGTTAGGCGATGCCGAGCTCTTACTTCCAGCACTGAAGCGGCCAAGAAAAAAGAGTCCCATCGAAAGGATTGCGGCGATGACAACGATATAGATCCAGGCATGTTTCTTGTGTCCAGCTGCCGCTACCGGCATGGCGTCAGCGATTTCCGTTCGTTTGATTCCTTTTGGGGTCGCTTCGAAAGCCCACGCAATCACGAGCGCAATCGGGAATCCGATCGCGATCAACACGATCACCAAGCGGATAATCCAGTTCGGGATTTCCAGGAACGGGAATATCTGCGTCGCGACTTGAGCGATTAACCAGCCGACAACGGCGTAGGCGACTGCAACTTTGTAAACATTGCGCCGCTTCAGCTCGGCGAAGAAGTTCTCGATCTTCATTGTCTTGGCGCTGTTTCCGGCACGACCATTTTCTCGACCAAGACGGCAAAGCGCGGATCGTCTCGGATTGGATCCCACACCGGCTCGTCTTTGTAGAAGACACCGAGGGCGCCAGTCGCCAAGCCACGGTCTAGCCATGAAAATGCCATCTCCTTGTCGTTCAAGGTCGCGTAAACTTTGGCAATCCAGTGAGCCGTGCTCAGGTTCGCACCGGCTATCGCTTCCAATTCTTTGATGCTCTGGAGCGCCTCCGCCTTCCTGCCGGACGCTGCATAGGCCATCCCGGTACTGTAGATAAAAAGTGCATCATCTTTCCTTGCGACTTTCGCCTTCTCGATTTCCGCGAAGGCTTCATTAAGTGACCCGCTTCGAATGAAAAGGCCTATTTCCCAGGTGGCGCTAAGGGGAGGACCGAGTTCGTTGGCTACACGCAGCAACTCGAACGCTCGTTTGTAATCTCGCTTGAAGTAATAAGGAATGGCTCCGGCCCGCGCGATGACTGATGAGAGTGGATCAAGTTCGCGAGCTTTCCGCAGTTCCACTATCGCTTCATCCAGGCGCCCTTGCCGGATCAAGGAAAGTCCCAAATTATAACGCGCTACGGCCAGGTTCGGACTGAGTTCGATGGCATGCCGCAGTTCTCCGTCGCCCACTGAGAAATTTGAAGGCGCGAATCCAATGTGAACGAGACCAAGTGCCGCGTGAGCTTCGGCGAGGTTATCATCGAGCGCGAGGGCTTTGCGCGCGGCTTCTTCCGCTTTGTGCCGGCCTTCAATTGGTGCAATCGAGCCGTAATATCCGAGATTTGCGTACGCATCCGACAAGCCCGCATAAGCGAGTGCATACTTGCCGTCTTCCTGAAGCGCTTTTTCGTAATAATTAACGGACGCAAGTAGATCCGCGTTCGTGCGCCGTTGAGCAGCCGCGCGTCCTTGCATGTAATATTGGAAAGCTTTGAGGTTCTCCGTAGGACGCTTTGCCAATTGCTCCTTCTCCGTGCCAGTCAATTTAAGGCGCAGCTTCTCGGAAACTTCTTTCGCGATTTCTTCCTGCACGGCAAAGACGTCAGCCAGCTTGCGGCTATATTGCTGGCCCCATAGCTGGCTGTTGTCCTGCGCGTTGATCAGCTCCACGCCAATCGTCAGGCTATCGCCGCGTTGTCTGACGCGGCCCGTAAGCAACGTCTGCACCTTCAACTCTTTTCCCACCGTCTGCGCATTCGTCTCCTTCCCCTTGTAATGAAAGACTGAGTTACGCGACATCACCTTGAGCTTCGGCAGCTCGGAAAGGCTGTTAATAATGCTTTCCGGAATACCGTCACAAAGGTAGTCAGTATCTGGATCGCGGTTTTGATTATCAAACGGCAGCACTGCAATCGATTTTTCTGGAGGACCGCTCGCTGTGACGCGGTCCGACACGCTATAACGGCCAACAAAAAACAGTCCGACCGAAAGCAGCGCCCCAACAATTACGACGTAAATCCACGCGCGCGATTTGATGCTTTTTGCCGCCGCAAGATCGACATCCTCCGTTCGCTTCAGTCCTTCCGGGGTCAATTCGAATGCCCACGCGATAACGAGCGCGACTGGAAATCCGATCACGATTGCAAGCACAACGAGACGCACCGCCCAATTTGGAATTTCAAAAAATGGAAAAACCTGTGTTGCGACTTGAACCAAGAGCCATCCAATGACCGCATACGCGACCGCGACCTTGTAAACGTTGCGCCGCCTTAGTTCGGCGAAGAAATTTCGCTCGTTCACTTATCGCGGCCCACTTTTTTCAACAACGCTTGGAAGCGCGGCTCGTTCCGCACGCTATCGTAAATCGGATCAACCGTTAGATACCAGCAGGCGCTCTCTTGATCCTGATAAGATTTGTCCAGCCAATCCAACGCCTTCTCCTTTTCGCCGAGCCCCAGATAGATCATAGCGAACGCTGTCGAACTGACGTATTGCCGTTTTGCCATCTCTTCGAGTTCGCGCAACATCTGCTCGGCTTTCGATCGATCTCCAGAAATGGCATAAGCGTGGCCGAGGAGTCCTTGATACCACGC
>WNFE01004269.1_pt1 | contig 10636 bp, 8 predicted proteins | sample 5400451 | NCBI WGS metagenome assembly WNFE01 (sample SAMN13153344, study PRJNA577476) | soil metagenome | isolation source: 200 cm saprolite under Douglas fir tree site 2 hole 2 | place: USA:California | collected 2015-04-18
GCCAAGGAGAAGGAACTGGCCAAAGAGTTCCTGCAGTACATCATGGACCCCAAGCGCCTGGAGGAGAATTTCCACGCCACGCTGACGTACAATGCACCGCCTTTTAAGGCCGGAGATAATTTTGACTGGGGCAAGGACCCGAAGACGGCGATGCTGAAAGACTACATTAAAACAGCGCACATGATTGGCTGGCCAGGCCCATCAGACCGCAAGGCGGAGCAGGCGCGCGCGGAATGGATCGTGCCCAACATGTTTACCTACTACGCCACGGGCCAGAAGTCTCTGGAGGAAGCCACTACCTGGGCCGAGACCGAACTGCAACGCATCTACACAGCCAAAGCGTAGACACAGCGCTCCCTTCCTCCCCCCCTCTCCCGCAGGGAGAGGGGTTTAGCTGGGGGTGAGGGGGCTTTTGTCCGGTATTGACTCTCTACCCTCGAAAAGAGACAATAGTTTTCACTTCTAGCCAAAGGAGCATAGGCATGCATACAAATGATCACCTTCCCATCCTGCACACCCCCGTGAGCCGGCGGCGTGTCCTTCGGACGGCCGCTGGGGCCACGGCGGGAGGTCTGGCAGGTATCCTCCTGAGCAAAACACCGCCGCTGTATGCGGCCACACGCACCGTGACCATGCTGACCTGGAACCACTTCGTGGCCGCTTCGGATGAGTATTTGCGCAAGATGGCCAAAGATTTTGAGAAGGAAAACAAGTGCCAGGTGAAGATTGACTTCATCCCACACCGCGACACCTATGTGAAGACCGCCAAGGAACAAGAGACCCGCGAGGGGCACGACATCATCTTTCTGTTCTTTAGTAAGCCGCAACTGCATCATGAAGATCTGGAGACCCTCAGCTTCATGGACGATCTTGGCAAAAAGCTGGGCGGCTGGTATGACCTGATCCGTGAGGTCGACCAGGTCGATGGCCGCTGGGTTGCCATGCCGTTTTTCTACACCTGCATGCCCATGACGTACCGCGAGGACCTCTACCAACAAGCCGGTTTCCAGGCCCCGAAGACCTGGGAGGAGTGGAAAGACAGCAGCAAAAAAATTAAAGAGGCCACTGGCAAGAAGGCGGGCATTGCCCTGAGCCAGACTGAGGATGCCAATATTTCTCTCTATGCCATCCTGTGGTCGTATGGGGCCTCCACAGCGGACAAAGAACGCCGGGTGATCATTAACTCCCCAGAGACACGCAAGGCCATGGAGTACATGAAGGAGCTCTATCAGACGACCATGACCGACGAGGTGCTGTCCTGGGACGATGCCAGCAACAACCAGGCCTTCCTGGGAGGTGAATATTCCTGGGTGCACAACGCTGTGAGCATCTACTTCGTGGCCAAGGAGAAGGTGCCCGATATTTTTAAGGTGACCAATCATACGCTTACCCCGCATGGCCCAGGTGGCCAGCATGGCACGGCGATTCCGTTCAACTATGGCGTCTGGAAATTCGCTAAGGAGAAGGAACTGGCCACGCAATTCCTGCAGTACATGATGGAACCCAAGCGCTATGAAGAGATCTTCCACGCCACACTCACCTTCAATGCACCGCCCTTCAAAAACGGCGAGCAGTTTGATTGGCAGCGCGATCCGAAGACGGCGATGCTGAAGGACTACGCCAAAACGGCGCATATGATCGGCTGGCCAGCGCCGCCAGACCGCAAGGCTGAGCAGATGCGGTCGGAGTGGATCGTGCCCAACATGTTTACCTATTATTGCACTGGGAGAAAGTCACTGGACGAAGCGGTATCATGGGGTGAGGCTGAGCTGCAGCGGGTCTACTCCGCTAAGGCGTAGTTGGCTCTTTGGTGTTATGACGCACTTGATGATGTCTCGTGAGGCTAGGAACTGCTATGAAAGCCACCGTTGATCTTGGGAAAACTCTCGAACGTCAGCCCGTCCGCTCCTCATGGTGGGCGTCTCCCCTACGCTATTTGGAAAAGGAATGGTTCCTGGGGTATGCCCTGATTGCGCCGGCTGGCGTGCTGATTCTCGGTCTAGTGGCGTACCCGTTCCTGGTGGCCCTCGGCTTTGCCGTTAGCGACAAAATAATCGGGAAAGTCGGTCACTTCGTGGGCTTGCAGAATTTTAATGCCCTGCTGCAGTGGCCGGTCTTCGTGCAGACCGTGCTGAACTCGTTCATCTTCACGTTCTATGCTTTGCTGTTGAAAGTGGGCCTGGGCATGGCCCTGGCTCTGCTCATGCAGCATATTGTCAGAGGGAAAAATTTCTTCCGTGGGGCGGTGCTGCTGCCCTTCATCGTGCCAACTGCCCTGAGCACGGTCGCCTGGTGGAAGATGCTCGACCCCCAGTACAACATTTTTAACTGGATTGGGGTGCATTTGGGACTGTTTGCCCAGGGACCCAACTGGCTCGGGGATCCCTTCTGGGCCAAGGTGTCGGTGATTCTCGTGAATGCCTGGCGCGGCACACCCTTCTTTGCCATCTCCATTCTGGCTGGTCTGGTCACCATTCCGCAAGACCTCTATGACGCCGCCAAGGTCGACGGCGCCGGGGCCATCAGTCGCTTCCGGCATGTGACCCTGCCCCTGATCAAACCGATTCTCTCTGTGGTCATGCTGGTTTCGATTATTTTTACGTTTGCCGATTTCGATATTGTGTATGTCTTGACGCGCGGTGGGCCGACGAACTCGACCCACTTATTTGCGACACTGGCGTATCAGACCGGTCTGGCGAGTTCCAAGCTCGGCGAAGGTGCTGCCATCGCCCTCTTCCTCTTCCCTGTGCTCGTGATTACCGTCATCGTACAGTTGCACTTTATTAGGAAGGGGACAGACGAATGACCGCGGCGCAGTTTCAGCGATTTGCCAAGCGTCTGCTGTGGCTCTATCTGCCCACGTTGCTCTTCCTGGTCTTTGTGTTGCTGCCCTTCTACTGGATGCTCATCACGTCGTTCAAACAGGATCGCAACATCTTTGATCCGAAGGCCAACCCCTTCTGGTTCACCATGGCGCCGACGCTGAAGCATTATATTAACCTGATTAACCCCGACAAGACCGATTTTCTCATCTGGATCCAGAACAGTTTGATGGTGGCCGCGTTGGTGACGTTCATCTCCGTCTCCATTAGCATCATGGCAGGCTACAGCCTGGCGCGCCTGCGCTACAAGGGGGCCGAGACCATTGGGTCATCCGTGTTCGTCACCTACCTGGTGCCACCGTCGCTGCTCTTCCTCCCCCTGTCCCATGTCATCGGTCAGCTCGGGCTTATGGAGACGCGCTGGGCCATGGTGGTTTCGTATCCAACCTTTTTAGTACCCTTCTGCACCTGGCTGCTCATGGGCTATTTCCGCACCATCCCCAAGGAAATTGAGGAGTGTGCGCTGGTGGACGGCTGCACGCGCATCAAAGCGCTGCTGCGCATTGTCTTGCCCGTGGCGATTCCCGGTATCATCACTGCCGCGCTGTTTAGCTTCACGCTGGCGTGGGGCGAGTATCTCTACTCGACCACCTTCGTCACCGACTCGTATGAAAAGACGATTCCCTCTGCGGTGGTGGGCGAGCTCATTCGGGGTGATGTGTACCACTGGGGCGGGCTGATGGCCGGGGCGCTGCTAGGGTCGATACCTATCGCGCTCATTTACGTAATCTTCCTCGACTACTATGTTTCTGGCCTCACAGCAGGGGCGACAAAAGGGTAGTAAGCACTTCTATCCCGCATGGCTCTCAGGACCATCAGAGGAGCATAGCAATGCAGCTCGGCGTGATTTTCCCCCAAACCGAAATAGGCGCTGATCCCAAGGCGGTACGCGATTTCGTGCAGGCCGCTGAAGGTATAGGTTACGAACACGTGATTGTCTTTGACCATGTCCTGGGTGTGGACACCGCGCATTACCCGGGGTGGGAGGGGCCGTATACGAAGCACGATATGTTTCATGAGCCCTTTGTGCTCTATGGGTATCTGGCGGCCGTGACGCAACGCATCGAGCTGGTGACAGCCGTCATCATTCTGGGCCAGCGGCAAACGGTGCTGGTGGCGAAGCAGGCGGCGGAAGTCGATGTGTTGAGCGGTGGGCGCCTGCGTCTGGGGGTTGGGATTGGCTGGAACGCAGTGGAATATGAGGCCCTGGGGGAGAATTTCCATAATCGTGGCAAGCGCTCTGAGGAACAAATTGCCGTGATGCGGGCGCTGTGGACGCAGGAGGTCGTTGATTTCCACGGCCGCTGGCACCATATCAGCCATGCTGGCCTCAACCCGCTGCCAATCCGGCGTCCCATTCCCCTGTGGCTTGGTGGTGGGCGACCTGGTGTCGAAGCGGTGATCGAACGCATTGGACGTCTGGCAGATGGCTGGTTCCCGCAGTTCGCGCCTGATGACGTGGGGCGGGCCACGCTTGAGCGCATGCGTGGCTACGCGCGGGCTGCCGGACGTGATCCAGCCAGCATCGGCATCGAAGGGCGTATTAGCATAGCCAATAGCACACCGGATACCTGGGCGCAGCAGGCTGAGGACTGGGGTGCTCTCGGATCGACGCATCTGTCGGTGAATACCATGCGCGCCGGGCTCCAGACTCCCGATGCCCATATTGCGGCGATTGAGAAGTTTTTCACATCCGTACGCAGCTAAATCAGGCTACGTGAGATTGGTACGTAAGGAGCCTTCCTGTTCCCTCTCCCTGGGGAGAGGGGTAGGGTGAGTGGCCCCATGGCCTGGTGTCACATCTCAAAGCCCCTCACCCCCCGCCCTCTCCCCAGGGAGAGGGTGCTGAAATGCTGCAAGATCTGCCCTATCACTGGCTCGTCTGGCTCCTCCAGTAAAGTTTTCCCCCGTGTTGCCGATGTAAAGCAGAGGACTATGGACGGCAGCAGCTTGTATAGGGGAGCCCGTAATGCAGATAGCCATACCGCCTACGGTTATGGTGATCAATGACGACGCGGTGCAATTACGTTTGACCGTGGCATGGATCGAGAAAGATGGGTGGCGTGTCCTGGCGTGCCAGAGTGCCGAAGAGGCGTTGCATCTGCTCCGTAGGAGCGCTGCAGTCGACGTCATTGTGACGGACCTGCACATGCCACACATTGATGGGTGGCGTCTATGCCACCTGTTACGTTCCCCTGAGTATGCGGCGTTCAATCACGTCCCCATTCTCGTGCTATCCGCCACGTTTGCCGGGGCCGATGCCACACGCATGAGCACTGATCTGGGAGCCAATGCTTTCTTGTCGGTCCCCTACGATCCTGCCATCTTACGTGCCCGGGTGCGTGACCTGCTCGCCGGCCGCATACCTCAGGCCCCTCTCCGTGCCCTCATTGTTGAGGACAGCCACACGCTCGCGATACTCCTCCAGCGTACCTTGGAAGCCCATGGGTATACGGTTGACATCGCCAGCACGGGACGCGAGGGACTGCAGAGGCTGCAGGAGCAGAGCCCTGAACTCGCTATTCTGGATTATCACTTGCCGGACATGACTGGCGACCAACTCCTCCCGGCCTGCACAGGCTCCATGCGGCCCATTGTGGCTCTCATGATCACCACGGACCCAACGCCAGAACTGGCCCTCCACTTCATGCGCCTGGGAGCCTATGGGTATCTCCGCAAGCCTTTTGATCCGGCGTACCTCGTTGACCTCTGTGCCAAAGCACTGCGTGAGCGAGCCTTCCTACGCGTTGAGGAGTTGCTGGAGGAGCGTACACGAGCACTGCGCACCTCAGAAGCGCAGTTTCGTCTCCTCTTCGATAGCATCCCTGACGCCGTCTTTGTGCATGATGCGGATGGAACCATCTTGGCCGTGAACGAGGTCGGGGCGCACTGGCTCGAACGACCTACTGCGGATGTGGTCGGGCAACATATCAGCACGCTGCTCACCCCATATACCACACCTCCCCTGGGCGTCTCACAGCCGGCGACAACCAACGGCAGCACGACCACATTACGGACGATGTCCATGACGCACACAGGCCGTCATATGACCGTCGAGGTGACTGAGTGTCCGAGCGAGTTCCACGGCAAGCCCGCTATCTTGAGTGTGGTGCGTGACATCACAGAGCGTGAACAGGCTATTGTCGCCTTACAAGCTGCCAAAGATTACGCCGAGAACATCATCAATAGCTCCCTCGACATGATCGTCTCCGTGGATACGGAGCGACGCATCATCGCTTTTAATAATGCGGCCCAACAGGCGTTTGGCTATCAACTCGACGAGGTGCTGGGCCAACCCGTACATCTGCTGTATGCTGACCCAGCGGTAGGAACTGGTATCCACCATCATGCGCTCATCAACGGCCACTATACGGGTGAGATTACGAACACACGCAAAGATGGGACACTCTTCGAGTCATATTTGTCGGCATCGGTGCTCCGTGACAGCCAGGGGCAGGTGATTGGGGTGATGGGGATCTCGCGTGACATCACTGAGCGCAAGCAGGTGGAGGCAGCCCTGCAGGCGTCGAAAGAAGCAGCGGAAGCCGCCAATCGCAGCAAGAGTGAATTTCTCGCCAATGTCAGCCACGAAATTCGTACCCCAATGAACGGCATCCTGGGCATGGCAGAACTGGCACTGGGCACGGAACTGAGTGCGGAACAACGCGAATATCTCGAACTCGTCAAAGTGTCGGCGGAAGCCCTCCTCGGGGTCATCAACGATCTCCTGGATTTCTCGAAGATCGAGTCTGGTAAGCTGGTGCTCGATCCGCGTGAGTTTTCCTTGCATGCCAATCTGCATGAGGCCATGAAAACGCTCGCCGTCCCGGCATACCGCAAGGGACTAGAACTCGTCTACGAGGTGCAACCCGACGTCCCGGATGGGCTCATAGGTGATATGGGACGTCTGCGGCAAATCATCGTTAACCTGGTCGGCAACGCTATCAAATTTACCGCGGCGGGCGAAGTGGTCCTCCGTATTGCCCTGCACCAGGGGGCGAACTGCCAGTCTCCCTCGCCCGCAGGTGACACGGTCAACACGTGTGAGTTGCACGTGTCGGTTACCGATACTGGGATTGGCATTCCTGCCGCACAACAGCAGGCGGTCTTTGAGCCTTTTGTGCAGGCCGATGGTTCGATGACACGCCGCTACGGGGGCACGGGTCTCGGGCTCTCCATTGCCGCGCAACTGGTCGCGCTCATGGGGGGGCGTATCTGGGTGGAAAGTACGGTCGGGACTGGGAGTACGTTCCATTTCACGGTGCACCTTGGAGTGCAGCCAGGCCAGCGTGCAGCGCTACCTGTCTCGGCAGCGCTGCACGGCCTGAAGGGGCTGGTTGTTGACGATAACACCACGCAACGGCACCTGCTGCAGAGCCTTCTGGGCTCTTGGTCGATGCGCCCCACGCTCGTCGAGAGTGGCCCAGCGGCCCTTGAGGCCCTATGCCACGCTGATCAGATGGAACAGCCGTTTGCTGTGGTCATCCTGGACGCGTATCTTCCAGGTGAGGAAAGCTTCGCCGTCGCCCTCTGGCTCAGGCAGCAACCAGCGCTGGCGACCACGCCTCTGATCGTGCTCACGGCAGCCATACAGGCGGGGGGGCGGCAGCACTGGCAGGAACTCCATGGGGCAGCCTGCGTCACGAAACCCATCGCTCCAGCGGCATTGTGGGAGGCCATCCACCAGGCGCTCGTCTGTGCCAAGCACGTCACACCGGCGTCTCCACAGCATACAACGCCGGAGGCGCAAGACGGCCGGTCCTTACGCGTGCTGCTCGCCGAAGACAATGCCGTCAACCAGCGCCTGACCGTGCGCTTACTCGAAAAGCGTGGCCATACCGTGACCGTGGTGCAGGCTGGCACCGAAGCGCTGGCTGCCATGCGGCGGCAGACGTTTGATGTGGTCTTGATGGATATCCAGATGCCCCATATGGATGGTCTGGAAGCCACGCAGGCGATTCGGGCGCGCGAGCAGGACACTGCGACGCGTGTACCCATTGTGGCGATGACCGCCCATGCCATGCAAGGTGACCGCGAGCGCTGCCTGGCTGCCGGCATGGATGGCTATGTGACCAAACCGCTGCGCCCTACGGAGCTGTTCGAGGTCATCGCAAGTTTGACAGCACCAGCGGCCTATACACCTGCGACGCCTGCCACTCCTGAGGAGGAGCAAGACATCCTGGATCGCAAAACCCTCTGGGAACGCGTCGCTGGCGATGCCGATCTGTTACGCGAGATCATTGAGCTCTTTCTGGCCGACTGCCCAGAGCGTCTTCTGGAGTTACACGAAGCCCTGACGCACCAGGACTGCACAGCCCTGGCGCGGGCGGCGCATCGACTCAAGGGGGCCCTGGGGAATATCAGCGCCAACAACGCCCTGGCGGCGGTGCGGCGTGTGGAGACTTCAGCACGAGAAGGGGACGTCCACGCCGCGACCGAGGCACTCGCCAGGCTGGAAGATGAGTTGGTACGCCTGACACCTCTCCTCGTCGTTTGCGCCGGGGACGGGCAAGCTGCAGTCACTTTCTTACCCCTCGCTTGACACCGCCAGACTCCAATGCTACAACCCACGGCTGGATAACCATAACACCAGTAGTGGTCCCCTCTCCCTCTGGGGGAGGGTTGTATCACAGGGTGAGTGTCCCCGCAGGTATTTTTCAGGGAGAGGCGATTGTGCAGGAGTCATTTGCTGCGTACGTAGTCAAGAAGAACGACGACCGTGTCGAGGGTGAGGTGACGACGCTTAGAGCCGACCAACTTCCCGCCGGGGAGGTCACGATTGCCGTCGAATATTCCTCGCTCAACTACAAAGACGCCCTGGCGGCAACAGGGCAGGGAGGTATCATTAGAACCTACCCGCACGTGCCCGGCATTGACGCTGCTGGAACCGTCGTCGAGAGCCAGTCTGCGGCGGTCGCTGTAGGTGACCAGGTCCTCGTTACCGGCTATGACCTGGGCGTTGGCTCCTTTGGTGGCTACGCCGCATACGCCCGTATGCCAGCTGCCTGGGTCGTCAAGATACCAGCAACACTCACGACCTTCGACGCTATGGCCCTGGGCACGGCTGGCTTCACGGCAGCCATGTGTCTGCTGGCCATGGAACGCAATGGCACCCGCCCTGAGCAGGGGCCTGTACTGGTCACTGGCGCGACCGGTGGCGTGGGCAGTGTGGCCGTCGACCTGCTGGCCCAGCAGGGCTATACCGTGGCTGCCAGCACTGGCAAGACCGACCAGCACGACTATCTGCGGCAGTTAGGTGCGAGCCAGATCCTGAGCCGTGAGGAGGTGAGTCTCACCGGTGATCGCCTGCGTCCGCTGCTCAAAGGCATTTGGGCCGGCGCCGTCGATACGGTCGGAGGCGCCACCATGAACTATCTCCTGCGTACGGTCGACTATGGCGGCAACATTGCCCTGTGCGGTCTGGTCGGAGGCCCCGATTTTGCTGGCACCGTCATCCCCTTTCTCTTACGTGGCATCAACCTCCTGGGCATCGACTCTGCCATGTGCCCGATGGCCTATCGCCAGACGATCTGGCAGCGCCTGGCCACCGATCTGAAACCGCGCCATTTAGGCCAGATCGCCCAGGTTATCACGCTACGCGACCTCCCTGGGGCTATCGCTGCTATTCTCAAAGGCCAGGTGAAAGGCCGTCTCCTCGTCGCCCCACAAGCCTGACCTCTGAACTCTATGAAGCAGCTTGGCGTTATCTTCGCGCTCCTGTGCGCCGTAGCCTGGGCCTTTTGGGGCATGTTCGGCAAACTCAGCACCAATCGTGGTGTGCCGCCCGCCACGCTCGCCTTTCTCTCCTCGTGCGCCAGTTTTGTGGTGATCGTAGGCACCTATGCCTGGCAACGTTTTCCTACCGCCCCAACTGCTGCCGGCATCCTGTGGGCACTGATGAGCGGTGTGTGTGGTGCCATTGGCATGCTGTTCTTCTCGGTAGCTATCAAACGCGGTGATGCAGCCAGCATCGTCACACTGAGTGCGATTTATCCAATATTTATCGTGCTGCTGAGTCCGCTCATCCTGCAGGAAAAGCTCTCTCTTACCCATGCTATCGGGGTGTTACTGGTGACCCTGGGCGTGATTCTGGTGGCACGTTAAGCGAGGGGTTGACACATGCGGAAGCCTATCATCACGCATCATCTTGAGATGACCGATGTCTCGGGAACGCCAGCCGGTTACTGCGAGTTGGAAGTGCAGGCGGGCGGGAACGTCGAAATCGTGTACTTTGGCCTCCTGCCGCAGTTCATCGGTCGAGGGTTAGGCGGGGCACTCCTCACCGCCACCGTTGAGCGCGCCTGGGCGCTCGGCGCCCGCCGGGTCTGGGTCCACACGTGTTCGCTCGATCATCCCAACGCTCTGCCCGGCTACCAGGCGCGGGGCTTCCGCGTGTTCAACATCCTGCATACCGAAGAGGAACCAGTGCCCACACCCAAGTAAAACTTGACGTGCACTGCTGAGACGCTAAGATGTTCCTGCAGGTGAGGCAAGGCAGAAGCGGGGAACCATGGACAAGCTCGACTTCCCTGGCGTGGTGCTCACCCGCACCGGTTGTGCACAGCCAGCCGCCGCTTACAGTGCTCTCCTCAGCGGTAGTGGGAGGGGGGGTGGTGCACGTACGTTACCTCCTGAATCGTCACGTACACCGTGATTATAATTGCCTGGACCCTGTGGCTGATCTGGTCGCCTTTGCCAGGAGTCAGGGCATCAGTGAAGCGTTCGTGGGCCAGATGACGGCGTTGGCAGAAGCT
>WNFE01008416.1_pt1 | contig 10635 bp, 9 predicted proteins | sample 5400451 | NCBI WGS metagenome assembly WNFE01 (sample SAMN13153344, study PRJNA577476) | soil metagenome | isolation source: 200 cm saprolite under Douglas fir tree site 2 hole 2 | place: USA:California | collected 2015-04-18
CGGAATAGGTGGGCAGTGGGTACCAACGGTCTCCTTCGTCCAGGGGATTCTCAACCCCGGCGAAGGTCGAAGAGGCCCAGGTTCCAGACGAGCTGGCAGCCGCGCCACTGGACCACCAGGAAATCATCGCATCCGTCAGCGTCGGACCAGAGGTATACGCGAGCATCCCTGAGGTGCCAGTGACGTACTTTGTGGTGTCTGGGCCCGTGTTGTAAATGAAATCGCGCACGCCGTTCTTGATCCCGTAAATCACCTGCCCGCGCGCGATCAGTCGGAGTCTGTCTCCGTCGGCGACGGGAGAAGTTGGAAGGATGGGCGACGCGGTGTAGCTGGTTCCATTCGCGTCGAGGCGGTAGAGGTTGTTGTGCCCGTTCATCTGGGTCGCCCACCAGAGATAATGGCTATCGATCGCCGAGCCCGATGTCTGGACCCGAACAATCGGCCCCACGTTGTCGGTGTTATCTCCGACATGCCCGACGACGATTTCAGAGTAGTGGTCGACCGGGATGATCGCCGTGGTGCGGGCACCCGCATGATTGGGCGAAATGAATCGGTCGGGGTAGGCTCCGCTGTTTTTCTGGAACCGAATGCCGTTGGGGGCGAGGGAGGTGAGGGCCACCCACGCACCATTCTCGTAGAGAGGGTCCTCCACGCCGACGAAGCTGGAGGATGCGATAGGCGGATCTGCGCTCGCCAGGGCCGGGATAAGCGTGGCTAGGAGGAAACCGCCCCGCATACGGAGCCGCGCGCGTCGCGCTCCAACGAGGTAGCCTCTCTGAAATTGAGCAGATCGATGAATGTCGGCAAATTATTAACGCCCACGCCTGAAGACAAGTCAGCAGTCAGACCCGGTCGTGACGATCAGTTAGCCATTGGACGCTCGCTGGCCCAGATTGCAAATCGCTTCGGAAAGCCAAAGCACACCTGCACCGGGTTTCCCGCTTTGGTCCTGCTCACCTTGCCGGGCAGAGGTCGTGAGCCGGAGCTTCCTGGACCGATCAACAGCAGGTGAAGATTCCCCCGCGAAACTGACGCGAAAACCAGCCCCGGTTCTCTGCTCGAGCCGGAACCCCAGTTTCTGGATGTAGAAAGCGATCGCGCGGTGCCGGGCTTTTGTTCAAGGACGTGGTACCTCTCGCCCTCGGCAACGTTTGGCTCTAACGGGCACTGTGCTGAACTTGACGGCTCACATGGCCGACCCGCGGGGCCGGACGGGGCTACCGCCCGATGGGCGGTAGCACGGCTAGCCAAAGTTTGTCGCTGGTCTGTGTCACTTCTTCTCAATGGAGACTGGAGTTGCAGATCCCTTTTTCTGTATCGAAGCCTTCGGCGACTCTGCCTTGGGCGTCCAGAAAGCGGGATCGGCGGCGACCGTTTCCTTGGCCAGATAGCTCATCTTGGGCTTGAATGCGAAGAAGTTGGTTTCAGAGGTCAGGATGGCTGCGCTCTCCAATTCGCGCATCTTTTTTTGACCCTCTTCGCCCAAGGCGTCCTTGTACGCCTTGCCGTGGAGTGACGGATACGTATCCGCTTCGGTGAGTGATTTCAGTGGGGCGAAAATGAGCCAAGTTCCGGACGGCGCGCCGGAGATGACCTGGTAGAAGGCCCAATGCTCATCCACGTTGGCCTTCTCGTGAGCGGCCTTGGATAGCTTCCTGGCTTCAGCAAAGTCGTTGTCATGGCCGGGGCGGACGTGAAAGGTGACAATGGCGAAGTAACGCATTTCGCCGATCTTCACATTCGGACGGTAGCTGAATTCCTCGTTGTAGACCGCCGCGATGGTATTGGTCCCGGACAAGAGTTCGCCGTCCTTCTGGTACAGCTGGTCCGACTGCGCTTTTAGCGCAGGCGTCTTCTCGATGTCGTGGTTGTCCTTTTCCCAGGCAGCGAAGGAATCAAAACCAATGAGGAACCAGGCCTCGTTGGGGCCGGTGAGGGAAGTCACGCCGAGCCAGTGAGTCGGCCAATCGGCATTGGCGTAAGCACGCGCCCAACCGGCCTCCACCTTTTCATGCAGGGCGTTCTTTCCCGGCTTCACCTGCTCACGGGCAATTTGCAGAACCTTCGGCGGGCCCATCCTTGCTGTTTGTGTTTCTGCCCCCAACGCCACGGCCGATAGAAATGACGAAAGGGCAATGACCGCATTGAACGCACGCATACCAGTTCTCCTTTGTCTTGTGAGTCGGGGGACGCTGAGTAGCTCCCTGGATCCTCCAACTCAGATCCGGAGATCCTCTAGGCCCTCTCCCATCATTCGACAATTAGGAAATTTAGGCGTGATACGTCGAAAAAATCGATGCTACCTTCGCTGGTCCTGGGCAAGTAGAGATCGACCGCGTCCACTGAAAGCCGACAACTCTTTCGACCTAAATCCTTGTCCGATAAAGCGAATCAGCTAAAAGGCGTGCGCTGTCGCATGTTTGAGTTCATTGCCGAAATTTGGCGCCATCTGTTAGCATCTGTTTGCTCGCAGAAGGAACGGCCGTGCATGCGGGGCAACAAACTGCCTCACGCAGTGCAAGACTCTACAGCGATACCGCATCAGTGAATATCAGCTCCTAGACGTCAACCGCCGGAGCGCTTCGCTTTTGTTCCGGCGTGGAGCAATTACACTTGGAGAACACCATGACCGCGTCTCTATCGAGAGGCTCGACCGCTGCACTTCTTTCCAGAGTGATTTTTCTAATCGGGTGCGGCAGCATCACGAACCAAACTCCTCCTGTCACAACGCCGCCAGGTTTTTGGGATGTCAGCAATATACCCCCCGCGACGAACGTCATGACGTTTAAATTCCTGAACCGCACCAACGGCAAATACCCCGATAGCCAGGTCTTTTGGAGCGTCACGATCAATGGTGTCAGGCAAACTCATTCGATCGCCGATCAACAATTCTTCGATATGCCGGCCAACTCCTCAGGGAGGATCTACGTTTACCTCGGAAGCGTCGGCACGAACCAAAATCAGTACTATGATTTCCTCGAGTACACGATTGGCCCGGCGCGGTTTAACGGCAATACCACACGGGTCGACGCGTTCGGCATCAAGCTCGCTATGAGGTTATATTGTGCCGATGGTTTTGAAGCGACGGTCGGGGAGAACCCTGCCACCTTCGCGGAAGACCGGGCAGCAACATTTGCACGCTTTGTGGCTGCGGTTCCCCCTGAATTTCAACATCTGGCGACAGTCCAGGCGCCCTACAGAATCGTCAACCCAGGTGCAGGAGGATTCGACGCCGGCGGAGCATACCAAAATTATTATGCGGCCTACATCGACCAAATTTGGTCAAGTAACGGGCTCACCATTCCCAAAGCCGGGCCAAACGGAAGCGGCTTGGGCGCTTACCCGGACCTTTCTGCCGCTATCTACAGGCACACCGCCGGTCCCGGAACTTTCTCTCCCGACGGCAGATTGTTAAGCCAAAGCATGTGGGCGACCAGTCAAAATTTCTACCTCCAGGTTCCCGCCAACTATTACGCAAAGTTCTGGCACGATAACGGCATTGACGGCAAAGCATACGGATTTCCCTATGACGATGTAGGGGGCTACTCCACCTACATCTCTCATTCCAATCCTCAATACATGCTCGTCGCCATAGGTTGGTGAGGGCGAGCCGCTAGCCATGCGCAAACATGTTTGGTTTTGTTTTATTTGCTTTCTGACGTCTACAACCCTTGCCAGCCTTTCTGGATGCGGCGGATCGGCTACGTCGGGTTCTTCGGCTAGCAAGAGCGCGAAACGAGGTGTCGCCTATGATCTCGCCTCGCCAGCCGACCTTGCCGCACTCTCGCCAGGTGTAAGCTGGTGGTACAACTGGTCTCCACATCCCAACTCCGCTGTCCCGGCCGACTATGCCACGCGCTATTCCACGGACTTCTACCCAATGCTGTGGAATGGAAACTTCAACGCTAGCGCTATCGTGACCTACTTGAGGGCCAATCCGAGCATCAAATACATGTTGGTTCTCAACGAGCCGAACTTGGTAAGCCAGGCCAACGTGACCCCTCAGCAGGCTGCCCAGTTATGGCCGAGTTATGAGGCGGTTGCGGCCCAAACTGGCGTCAAGATCGTGGGGCCAGCCATCACCTGGGGCACGATGCCGAACTACCAAGACCCAGTGAACTGGCTCGACGCTTTTTACGCCGCTTACCAGGCGGCCAATGGCAACCGCAATCCGCAAATCGATTACTTGGCCTTCCACTGGTACGACTACGGGCTGAAGGGCCAATTGGACCGTCTCGGCAAGTACGGTAAACCCTTTTGGGTGACCGAGTTCGCAAATTGGCATAACCAGAACGACGGCGCCCAGATTGTGACCTTGGCTGGACAAGAGGCGCAGATGACTGACATGGTCGCGACTTGCGAGTCCCGCATCGACGTCTTCCGGTACGCTTGGTTCACGGGACGCTGGAGCCCTGACCCGCACTTTACCAGCCTGCTCGGCGCACCCGGAGAGCTAACCGGATTGGGCCAAACCTACCTCTCACTTCCCACGAAATAAGCCGGCATCTCGAACGGGACTTTGGAATATCGCTCCGCCTTCGTGTCCTGCGGCGCTAGCCGGATGACGCAATGGCTGATCGATCGACCAGAACCTCTCGACGTTCAACGCCAGAACTGCGGGCGTTCGCGGTCAACAACACGCGAACGTTCACGATGATGAGAATCGATTGAACAAGAAATCCTGCGATTATTCGTGTCACCAGTCCGACCTCTGGTAGGCCCGGTCCTAACGGCGCGACGACATTGAGTGCGAGCCAGACGAGCACGAGCGCCGTGACGTTCGACCAGGTGACTCGAATCTCCGGGACGACCAGAATCAGCAACCACAGTGTGCCGATAACGGCGTATACGTCCGGCACGAAGGGACTCAGGACGCTTGCCAGATTGAGCAGCGCGAGCCAAGTCTGTGCTTGGTGCAATCGGAACGAAGCGGCATCGTCCAACCACCGCGCAGAAAATGCATCCCGCAATCGCACAAACAGCGCAATCAAAAGAAGAAGGTAGACCAGTCGAACCGTCTGGAACGCTCCGAAACCGAGACTGGTCCAACCCAAGGCTCTCAACTTGGGAACAACCGAGGTGACGCCGTAGTTCAGCGCCGCAATTTTCCCGGCGAACGGCGTCATCACAATGTCGATCGGACCGTGTAGAGGGAAAGACAACCGAGGCATTTCGTATTGAAAAAACGCTCTTATCGGTGCCCAACCAAACCAAAGCGCCGTCGCTAACAGCAGCACGACGTTCCACGCGAACACCCACACGACTGCTCGCCAGCGGCGTTGAAACGCTAACCAGACAACGAGAATGCCGGGGAACAGTTTGCTTGCGGCAGCAAACGCCAGGAGAGCCGTTCCGAACACGAGGAAATCTGACTCGATCAGCACCATTGCGAGCATCGCGAGGGCGAACCCGACAATTTGGAAGTTGCCGATTTGCAGCGTCATTGCTGTCGGCACGGCTGCGATCAGCAATCCGGTGAGCATCAACACCGTCCGACCGTGAAGACCGCCTATCCACCGCGCGACGACTAGCGTTGCCGCGAGGAAGAGGACTAAATCGAAGACGAACCAGAAGATACGAAAACGGTAGAAGTCAGCGGTGATTCCAAGCAGAGACGCGGGAAGCAGCAAAAACTGCGGGGGATATAAATACGGGTCGATGTGGAAACGATCTAGCGAGCCCGCGTAGAGCGTTTCGTCGTAAAGATTGGGCACTCGGGCTTGACCGAGTTTGGCGGCTTGGAAGTAGGCGGAGAGACAGGAATGCTGAACGTAAAACTGGTCGAATGGATAAACGGCCGCGCCTGTTCTGCTTGGGTCTACTGAGAACACAGTCAACCGAACAACCTGAACAGCCGCAAGTCCGGCGAACAGGAAGCCGACGACGCGAATGACCCGTTCGCGGCTAGTCAAGGCCGGGCGAATATACACGACCGCGTGCAACCTGAAGTCTTCGTGTTACAGCACCTCTTCGATGGCCTCGTGAGCCGTCACTGCGCGACTCCCGCCTTCTGCAACTCGGCTGTGAGGCGCCCGCTCAGCGCAAACGCGAGCATCCGCAGGTCCGCCGCAAAGCTCCAGACCGGATGCTTGAACGTCGCGGGCTTGTTGTGCTCCACGAAGAAGTGCCCCGCCCAGGCGAAGGCATATCCGCACAGCACGGCCGGTACGATGAGCAGCGGCCGCCGCAGCGCCAGCGCCGAGAGGATCAGCACGATCGAGAGCGACGTGCCGCCGAAATGCAGCGCGCGCGTGAGGGGCTTCTTGTGCTCATTCAAATAGAACGGCCAGAACTCGGCGAAGGTCTGCATGCCGGGACTCTAACGCCGCAGGCTCATCGGTACCAGACAAGTGGATCAGGATCCGCAGTACAGCATTCAACCGAGAGCCCAGGCCAAGGCAATTCCCGGTGCACGGGCAAAGCGCAAACGATCGCCGCGGAAGTGAGCCGTCAGCAGGCCAGATGCCAGCCCTCGGGCTGAACGCATGTCGTTGAGGAAGAGGCGCTCCAGCGCGCTGACGCCACGCGAGCCTGGCGCCAACCCTTCGGAAATTGCCGAAAACTCGGCAGTCATCGCTCAGCCGACGCTATTCGAATCAACAGGATGGGCTGGCAGTCGTCTTGCTATCTGAGCTGTCATGCCTTGGATCAATCTCACCCTCCGACGTGGCACGTTTACCAAGAAAGTGCAGCATGCCGTGATGGCGAAGCTGACCGATACGCTCATGTACTGGGAGAAAGTGCCCGATACCCCCGAAGCCCGGAAGATGATGAAGGGCTGGGTATACGAAGTGGAGGAGGATTCCGATTACAACGGGGGCAGCCCGCACCACAAGGATCCCTTCTACTTCATCGAGGTGCGTCTACCCGCGGGTCGATTCGACACGCTCACAAAGCTGCATCTCATTCATGATTTCACCCGGATCATCATGCTCGCGGAAGGTAAGCAGTATGTGTCCGAAGACGCGAACCGCGTCTGGGTGACCATCATCGAACTGAAGAGCGAGGATTGGGGTATCGGTGGACACACGGATTGGTTGCGCTCCTACGAAAGTGCGTTGGACACGCTCGGCAAGGAGCTGAAGCCGAGGTCGAACGCAAGGGCTAAGTGAACTCGGTCTTTAAAACTGGCGACCCGGGTACGAGACGACAGACAGGCAATCAAATATGACAAAGAACATGAGTGCGCTGGAAGGAAAAGTAGCAGTCATCACGGGAGCCAATAGCGGAATCGGTCTCGCTACAGCGCAACGGTTCGTTGCAGAGGGCGCATACGTCTTTATTACGGGCCGCCGTCAAAGCGAGCTCAACGCGGCGGTGAAGCAGATCGGCAAGAGCGTTACCGCGGTGCAGGGCGACGTCTCAAATCTCGCCGATCTTGATCGGTTATACGCAACCGTAAAGCAGCAGAAGGGCCACATAGACATTCTCTTCGCCAACGCTGGCACCGGAGAATTCGCCCCGCTCGGCGCAATCACCGAAGAGCACTTCGACAAAACGTTCAACGTCAACGTCAAGGGCCTTCTGTTCACCGTGCAAAAGGCGCTTCCGCTTCTAAAGGATGGAAGCTCGATCATTCTGAATGCGTCGATCGTTTCCGTGACAGGACCGCCCGCGTTCAGCGTGTACAGCGCATCCAAAGCGGCCGTGCGGTCCTTCGCGCGCACCTTCACCACGGATCTCAAAGACCGCAAAATCCGCGTCAACGCTATTAGTCCTGGCGTGATTCCTTCTCCGGGCTACCGCAATTCCTTGGGCATGACGGAGGAACAAATCAAACAATACGCAGACAGCGTCGCAGGGAAAATACCCCTCGGCCGCACAGGAACCTTGGACGAAGTTGCCAAAGTGGTCTCCTTCCTCGCTTCCGACGAGAGTAGCTACGTCACTGGCATTGAGCTCTTCGTCGACGGCGGCATGACCCAAATCTGACCAGCTTGACCTGTGACACGAACAGATTCCGTACTTTCAGGAAGCGCCGGCTAGAAGAAGAGCTAAGAGCTAGGCGCCTGCCTTCGGCGCCGCGCTTTTTCCGTCGCAGATTCGTCTGGCATTAAGGTCTACCGGAGGGCTGTCTCCCAGCGCTTCAGCTGCTGAGCTCCGCAGGTGTGATCGGCAACTTGCGGACCCGCTTCCCCACCGCTGCACACACCGCATTGGCAACTGCCGGTGCCACGGGCGGCACCGGGTGCTCACCAAAGCCCCCCGGACGAGCATCGCTGGGCAAGATGTGGGTCTCGATTACCGGCATTTCGTTCATCCGCATCACCCGGAAATCGCCATAGGTCCCCTGGACCGCGCGCCCGCCACGAAAATCGATCTTGCCATGCAGAGTGGCCGAAAGCCCCCAGGTGATTCCACTCTCAGCTTGTCCCTCCAAACCTGCCGGATTGATCGCGAGCCCGCAATCGACGACGCAGACGATCCGGTGCACGCGCAGATCGCTCAAATCCCGTGCCACCGAAACCTCCGCCACCTGCGCGATGTAGCTTCCTGCGTGGTAGATGTTGATCGCCAAGCCACGTCCCCACCGGCGATTTTGAGCATCACGCGCGAGAGGATTCGACCAGCCGGATTTCTCGCGGACTGCCTCGAGCACGCGAATCATCCGCCGGCGATCAATCTTTTGATCGCCTAGGTCGAGTATGTCGCCGGGCTGGAGGAGATCAATCCGCAGTTGCAGGGGATCCTTGCCCAGGAAGTGAGCGATCTCATCGATGAAGGACTCGCGGGCAAACACGGTGGCCGGGTACTCGACGGCACGCCAGGAACCGGTTGGTACCGGGTTGTCCACGGAAACGTAGTCCACTTTCATCGCCCCAAAATTGTAAGGATTGTCGAAGGCACCCCAAGGTGATCCTTCCTTCGCATATCGCTGTAAGTCCTTCTTCTCTTCTTCGGTGGGGAGTCCGAACATCGAGAGCGGTGAGCCAACGCATTTGTGAACCCATGCCAAGATATGTCCGTCAGCGGCGAACCCCGCCGCGAGTTGATTCACCGAGGCAGGGTGGAAAAAGCCGTGACGGGTATCGTCGGTGCGGGTCCAGACAACCTGTATTGGTTTGCTGACAGCCTTGGAGATCTCTACTGCCTCGTGGACGTAGTCGACGAACAGCCGTCTACCGAATCCACCTCCGATCAGTGTCGTATGGACCTTTACCGTCTCGGGCGGCAGTCCCAGCATCTTCACGATATCGGTCTGCGCCGTCTCCGGCGTCTGGGAGGGCGCCCATACCTCACACCCGTCCCGGTGGACGTCCGCAATGCAATTCATCGTCTCGAGCGGCGCATGCGCCTGAAACGGGAAGTCATAAACGGCTTCCAGCCTCTTGGTGGCCGTGGCCAGCAACTTATCGGCGCTTCCGTGGCGACGGATCGGATAACCTTCCTCTGTGAGAGCGGTCCTCAAGCTTTGGGCGAACCGGTCCGAATCAAAGTCTGTATTTGGACCTTCCTCCCACTGCACACTCAGAGCTTCGCGGCCCTTCAGCGCTGACCACGTGGTCTCCGCCACGACCGCCACGCCCGTTGAGATGCCGCTTTTGACGGGCACGACATGGCGGACCCCGGGTATCGCAAGAGCCTTGCTCCCGTTGAAGGTGGCCACCTTTCCACCGAGAAAGGGACAGCGCTCGACCATCGCAACGAGCATTCCCGGAACCCGAATGTCAATGCCATACAAAGCTTGTCCGCGAACAATTGCTGGACCATCGACCCGTTTGAGTGACTTGCCGACAAAACGAAAATCGCGGCTATTCTTGAGCGGCGGATCTCCGGGAGCCGACTGGCGACTGGCCCGTTCCGCGAGTTCGCCATAGGTAAGTTTGCGCCCCGAGGAGAGATGCACCACCGAGCCGGACTGCGCCCGGCAAGACGCGCGGTCGACTCCCCATTTCTCGGCGGCAGCGGAGACCAGCATTTCACGAGCGCTCGCTGCCGCACGGCGAAGTGCCAGAAACGTGCCGGAGCTGCTGCCGCTTCCGCTCGTTCGCAAGCGGATGCCCTTGAAACGAACGCCTGGCATCGCCTGTTCGAGTTTTACTCTGGCTAGATCCACTTCCAGCTCGTCGGCGAGAACTGCCGGCAAGCTGGTGCGCACCCCCTGACCCATTTCGGAACGCGTGACCCAGAGCGTAACGACATTGTTGGGAGTGATCCGGAGGTAGGCGTTTGGCTCGAAGAAAACTGGGGAAGCTGCGTCCGCTGCGGCGGGCAGATGAAAACGAATCGCCAAACCCGTGCCGGCGAGGGTGGCTGTCTGGAGAAAAGCGCGCCGAGAGAGCTTCATGCCTTCCTACCTTGGCGAGCTGCCAGATGGATCGCCCGGCGGATGCGCTGATAAGTCCCGCAACGACAAACCAGGTCCGACATCACCGCGTCGATCTGTTGATCCGTCGGGTTTGTCGTTTGAGTCAACAGCGCCGCGGCGGCCATGATCATTCCAGGCTGGCAGTAGCCGCACTGAGCCACATCCTCGTCGATCCATGCCTTTTGACATGGGTGCCCGCCGTCGGGCGAAAGGCCCTCAATGGTGGTGTAGCTTTTTCCAGCAGCCTTCGAGAGTGGAATCTGGCAACTGCGTACCGCAGCATTGTTCTCGTGGACGGTGCAGGCACCGCAAACGCCGACTCCGCA
>WNFE01004505.1_pt1 | contig 10633 bp, 9 predicted proteins | sample 5400451 | NCBI WGS metagenome assembly WNFE01 (sample SAMN13153344, study PRJNA577476) | soil metagenome | isolation source: 200 cm saprolite under Douglas fir tree site 2 hole 2 | place: USA:California | collected 2015-04-18
CCGCGGAAGGTGGCGAGCGCCTTGACCACCGCGGGGTTGCGGGCATAGGTGCGCGTGCTCGCCGAGGTGCCGATCTGCTGCTCGGACTCCTCGCACATGTGCCGGATCTCGTCGTCGACCTCGTGGATGCTGAGCGGTTCCATGCGCGCCATTCATGCCTCCTTTGACCACCCCTCACCCTACCCTCTCCCCTGAGGGGAGAGGGTTTCGACGTTCCCTCTCCTCGCGGGGAGGGTCCGACGTTCCCTCTCCCTTCTGGGGGGAGGGTTTCGAGGTTCCCTCTCCCCTTTGGGGAGAGGGCCAGGGTGAGGGGCCTGGGTTAGCCTCCCGCGATCTGCGGGAGGAGAAAGACTTCGCTGTTGGTGCCGATCGGCTCGAGCAGGGCGTCCTGGAAGATGCGGCGCGAGCGCGGGATGGAGCTCGCCGAGCTGCCGGAAGAGCTGCTGCACGGACGTCGCCGAGAGATCGAACTCGGCGACGCCCCCGGTCACCTGCGCGAGGTTGCCGACCAGCACCACTCGCGCCATGCGTTCGGCTAGGCCTTGTTGAGGCCCTTCTCCTTGAGCGCCTTCAGCACCTTGGGCGGCGACATCGGCAGCTCGGTGAAGCGGATGCCGGTGGCGTTCTCCATCGCGTTGGCGATGGCCCCGAGCGGCGGGACGATGGGCGTCTCGCCGACGCCGCGCACACCGTAGGGATGCTTCGGGTTGGGGACCTCGACCAGGATCGCGTCGATCATCGGCACGTCCGAGGCCACCGGCATGCGGTAGTCGAGGAAGCCCGCGTTCTGGAGCTTGCCGTCGGCGCCGTAGATGTACTCCTCGTTGAGCGCCCAGCCGATGCCCTGCACCGCCCCGCCCTGGTACTGCCCCTCGACGTAGGCCGGGTGCAGCGCCCGGCCCGCGTCCTGGGCCACCGTGTAGCGCAGGATCGTCGCGCGGCCGGTCTCCGGATCCACCTCGAGATCCACCAGGTGCGTGCCGAAGCTCGGCCCCGCGCCCTGGGCGTTGATGCGGCCGACGCCGCCGATGGGCCCGCCGGTCTTGCCGGCGGTCTTGGCGAAGTCCGCGATGGACATCGGCTTCACCTTCTCGGCCAGCGCGCCGAGCGGCTTCACGGAGCCACCCGAGAACTCGACCTGGTCCGGCTTGGCCTCCCAGAGCTTGCAGGCCCGCGCGCAGAGATCGGCCTTGATCTGCTTGGCCGCCTCCACGATGGCCATCGACCCCGAGAAGGCCGAGCGGCTACCGCCGGTGAGGAAATTGAACCCGAGCGAGCCGGTGTCGCCGATGATCGGCCGCACCTTGTCGTAGGGCACCCCCAGCTCGTCCGCGACCACCGAGGACAGCGAGGCGCGCAGCCCGCCGATGTCCGGCGTGCCGGCCATCAGCGAGATCGTGCCGTCCTCGTTGACGGTGAGCGAGACCGTGGTCTCGCCGCCGATATTGAACCAGAAGCCGGAGGCCACCCCGCGGCCCTGCCACTTCCGGAGCGGGGTGTTCCAGTGCTCGGTCTTCTTGATCGCGTTCAGCGTCTCCTCTAGCCCGATGGGGCCGAACTTGGGGCCGTAGGCCGCCTTGGTGCCCTCGCGCGCCGCGTTCATCATCCGCAGCTCGATCGGGTCGAGGCGGAGCTTCTTGGCGATCTCGTCCACCACGCTCTCGACCGCGTACTCCGAGATCGGCGCGCCGGGGGCCCGGTACGCGGCCACCTTCGGCCGGTTGGACACCACGTCGTAGCCGATCACGTACACGTTCTCGATGTCGTAGGGGGCGTAGGCGCACATGGTGCCGGGCTGCACCGGCGAGCCCTGGAAGGCGCCCGCCTGGTACTTGAGCTCCGCGAAGCCGGCCACGAACTTGCCGTCCTTGGTGGCGCCCATCTTGACCCGGACCGTCGCGCCCGAGGTAGGCCCGCTGGCCTTGAACACCTCCTCGCGCGACATGACCATCTTCACCGGGCGCTTGGCCTTGCGGGACAGCGCGATGGCGAGCGGCTCGAGGTAGACCACGGTTTTGCCGCCGAAGCCGCCGCCGATCTCGGTGGCGGTGACCCGGACCTTGCCCATGTCGAGGCCGAGCAGCCGCGCGCAGTGGGCGCGCACGATATAGTGGCCCTGGGTGGTGGTCCAGAGCTCGGTGGAGCCGTCCTCGGAGACGGTGGCCAGCGCGGCGTGCGGCTCGATGTAGCCCTGATGCACCGGTGCCGTCTTGAACTCCCGTTCAATGATGACGTCGGCCTTCTTGAATCCGGCCTCGACGTCGCCCAGCTTGATCTCGACCCGCTTGGCGATGTTCGAGGGCTTGTCCGGCCTCGGCTCGACGCCGACCGTGAAGAGATCGTCGTGGAGCAGCGGGGCGCCGGGCCGCATGGCCTCGACCACGTCGATGACGTGGGGGAGGATTTCGTATTTGACCTCGATCAGCTTGAGCGCGCGCTTGGCGACGGCGACGCTGGTGGCGGCCACCGCGGCCACCGGGTGGCCCTCGTAGAGGACCTTCTCGCGCGCCATCACGTTCCGCACCACGTCCTTGTAGTTCATCATCATCTCGCCGGCCGGGATGAACTCCGACGGCTGGTCGCCGAAGTCCTCACGGGTGACGACCGCCTTCACGCCGGGCAGCGCTTCGGCCTTGGAGGTGTCGATCGAGACGATGCGCGCGTGCGGGTACGGGCTGCGCAGCACGCGGCCGATGAGCTGGCCGGGCAGGTTGAAGTCGGCGCCGAAGCGCGCGCGCCCGGTGACCTTGTCCACGCCGTCCGGGCGGATCGTGCGAGTGCCGACGTAGTGCTGCCCGTTCGTCTGGGAATGCCCGTTCGTCTCGGTCATGTCTATCCCTTTCTCATCGCCGCGGCGGTGTCCATCACCGCGGTCACGATCTTGTCGTACCCGGTGCACCGGCAGAGGTTGCCGGCCAGCCAGAACCGCACCTCGTGCTCGGTCGGGTTCGGCGTCTTCTCGAGCAGGGCCTTCGAGGCCACCAGGAATCCGGGCGTGCAGATGCCGCACTGGAGCGCGGCCGCCTCCAGGAATCGCCGCTGCAGGGGATGGAGCGACTCGCCCTTGGCCATGCCCTCGATGGTCTCCACCTTGCGTCCGGCCACCTCGCAGCCCAGCACCAGGCAGGAGCAGACCAGCCGACCGTCGAGCATCACGCTGCACGCGCCGCAGTCGCCGGAGGAGCAGCCTTCCTTGCTGCCGGTCATGTTGAGCGTGTCGCGGAGCACGTCGAGGAGCGTCTCTTCCGTCTCGCAGAGGAACTCGACCGCGTCTCCGTTCACGGTTGCTTCGATATGGTGCTTCGCCATCAGTTCGCCCTCGCTCGGTCCAGCGCGATCAGGGCGGTCCGCCGGGTCAGCACGGCCGCCACGTCGATGCGGAATTCGATGGTGCCTCGCTTGTCGTCGATCGGCCGGCAGGCCGCCCGCGCCGCCACCTCGAGCCGGTCCTGCGCCGCCTTGTCGAGCCGACTCCCGATGATGGCCTGGGCTGCTTCCGAAACGAGCAGCACCCGCGCCGCCACCGCGCCCAGGCTGACCCGGGCCGCGGTGATGGTCCCACCCGCATCGAGGCTCAAGCTTACCCCCGCGCCCACCACCGCGATATCCATTTCGGTGCGCGGGATGAAGCGCAGATAGGCATCGCTCGAGCGCGGGGGCCGGGGCGGCAGCAGGAACGACACGACGATCTCGCCCTTGGTCAGCGCCAGCTTGCGGGGCCCGAGCATGACGTCCTCGACCAGCAGGTCGCGCCGGCCCTTGGGCCCGGCCAGGGTGGCCACCGCGCCCGCCGCGATCAGGGCCGGCACGCTGTCGGCGGCCGGCGAGCCATTGCAGAGGTTGCCGCCCAGCGTGGCGCGGCCCTGCACCTGGGTGGAGCCGATGAGGTTGGCGGCCTCCACCACCCCCGGCCACGCCTGCTTGAGCCGGGTGTGGTCCTTCAGCTCCGCCCCGGTCACCGCGGCCCCGATGCGCCAGCCACCCTTCTCCTCGGTGACCGTCCGGGTCTCCGGGATTTTCTTGATGTCCACGATCAGCTCGGGGTCCACCACGTCGGCGCGCATCTGGACCAGGAGGTCGGTCCCCCCGGCCAGCACCCGCGCCTCGCCCTTGGCTCCCGCGAGCAGGGCCACGGCCCCCTCCAACGATTCCGGTGCTTCGTATCGCATCGTCTCTGGTCTCCTATTTGCTCCGGCCGACATCATACCTCAGCGCGTCCGGAGCTTGAGGTCCTCGTAGGGTGACATGTAGAAGCCGGGAGGCGCGGTGGCCATGATGTCGTCCATGCGCGGCCCCACGCCGATGGGAAAGCCCAGGTGATAGATCGGGACCTGGGTAACCTGCTCGTGCAGCACGCGCTGGATCTGGTGCAGGATCGCCTCGCGCTTCTTCCGGTCCAGCTCGCCGGCCTGGCGCCGGAAGAGGTCATCCACCTCGGGCAAGGACCCGTAGGCGAAGGCGCCGGTCTTCGTGACGAACGACTCGAGCCGCGTCGCCGCGTTGCCGGAGACGCCGCTGATGGTCAGCACCACGCCCCGGTGCTTCTTCTCGCGCCACGACGTCATGAAGGTGCCGCGCTCCATGCTGCGCACGCGCGTGCGGATGCCCACCGCCTGCAGCCACCCCTGGATGGTCTCGCCCATCGAGTTGTAGGGCGGGAACGGGGTCAGCTCGCCGCCGTCGAAGCCGTTCGGGTAGCCCGCCTCGGCCAGGAGCTTCCGGGCGCGGGCTGGATCATAGGGATGCGGCTCGAACGGCAGCGCGAACTCGAAGTCGCGCGGGACGGTGCTGCCGGTGGGGCGCGAGAGGCCGAGGGTCTCCGCTTCGTTGAGCGCCTGCCGGTCCAGCGCCATGCTCGCGGCCAGGCGCACGCGCTTGTCGGCCCAGGGCGACTTGGGATCCCACTGCTCCGGGAAGTCGAGCCAGAAGATGCCGAGCAGCGGCGCGGCCAGGCGCATGCCCGGCGTGCGCTTGATGTCCTGCGCGGTCGGCCCGCTCAGCAGCATGGCCAGATCCACCTCGCCACTCTTGAGCGCGGCCGCGCGGGTGGTCTCGTCGGGCAGGCTGCGGAAAATTATCCTTTTGATGGACGGTTGCTTCCGCCAGTAGCCGTCGAAGGCCTCGACGACCAGCTCCACGCCCGGGTTGAAGCTCACGAACTTGTACGGGCCGGCGCCCACCGGCGCCTTGCGGAAGCCGTCCTCGCCCACACGCTCGAAGTACTTCTTCGGCACCACCCAGCCCGCGCTGGCCACGAACGTGCCGAAGAAGGCCCCGAAGTCGGGCCACGGGTCTTTGAAGACGAACCGCACCCGGTTCGGCGCGGGCGTCTGGATCTCCTTGACCGCGTCCTTCAGCACCTTCGCGGCGCCACCCCGGTAGCGCTCGAAGGAGAACTTCACGTCCTCCGCGGTGACCGGCTCGCCGTTGTGGAACTTCGCGGGCCGCAGCGTGAAGTCGGCGGAGAGCATGTCCTTGGACATGGCCCACGACTGCGCCAGGCTCGGTCCGGAGCCCACCCCGGGCATCGGCTTGAGCAGCCCGTCGTGGAGCGCGTAGAGCAGCAGGTAGGGCGTGATCGTGCTCTCGCCCTCGGCGGGGTCGAGCCACCGCGTGACCGGGCTGAAGTGCATCGCGATGGTGAGCGTGCCTTCCGGGGCGGCGGCCACGCCGGGAACGCCCGCCGGCCCGAGCATCGCGCAGAGGATCGCCCCCACCAGGACAAGGCGGGAGGCAGGTCGAGAAAGGGTCATGGATCAAGACTTTTGAACTTTCTCGCGCCGTTGTCAAGGCACAATGAACCCGTGGACACCGAGCTGACGTGCCGCCGCTGGCTCCTGATCGCGGTCCTCGCCATCGCCCTGGTCGCCCCGCGCCAGGGCGCGGCCGCGGAGCCCCTCTCGTGGGAGACCGGCGAGGGGAAGAGCTACGTCATCCCCGCGCTCGAGATCGGCGGCTTCCTCACCGGCCTCAACCAGGTGAACCGGCACCTCATCGATTCGAAGGAGTACGGCAGCGACGGGCACTCGATCTGGAAGAACATGAGGGAGCCGCTGGTCATCGACAAGGACCCGTTCAGCATCAACCAGCTCGGCCATCCCTACCAGGGCAACATCTACTTCGGGTTCGCGCGCTCGGCCGGCCTCGACTTCTGGCAGTCGCTGGCCTACAGCCTGGGCGGCAGCCTGCTCTGGGAGACGGCCGGAGAAACCTCGCCGCCCGCCCTCAACGACCACATCAATACCGCGATCGGTGGGGCCTTCCTCGGCGAGGCCGCGTTCCGGATGGCCAGCCTGCTGCTGGAAGGCGGCGGCGAGAAGCCGGGATTCTGGCGCGAGCTGGGCGCCGCGATCCTCTCACCGCCCACCGGCTTCAATCGGCTCGCCTTCGGCGACCGGTTCGACGCGGTCTTCCCGAGCCGGAACCCGGAGATCTTCATCCGCCTCCGGCTCGGCGCCACGCTGACCAACGAGGTGAACAACGATATCAACAAGGACGTGAAGCGGCAGGAGGGCGCCGCGGACTACTCGATCACCTACGGGCTCCCGGGCAAGCCCGGCTATGAGTACAAGCGCCCGTTCGACTACTTCCACTTCGAGTTCACCGCGGTCCCCAACGCCGGCGACATCACCGACGCCATCGAGAACGTGTCGATCCGCGGGCTCCTCGGCGGGCGGCGGTACGACCTGGGCGACGACTTCCGCGGCGTGTGGGGTGTCTTCGGCAACTACGACTACTTCTCGCCGCAGATCTTCCGGGTGTCGAGCACCGCGGTGTCGCTCGGCACCGTCTTCCAGTGGTGGCTCACGCGCCACGTCGCGCTGCAGGGCACCGCGCTCGCTGGACTGGGCCTGGGCGCGGCGGGCACCGTCGGCGACCGGGCCGAGCGCGACTATCACTATGGCCTGACGCCGCTGACCCTGCTGGGTCTCCGGCTCATCTTCGGTGAACGGGCGATGCTGGAGGCAACGGGCCGCCAGTACTACGTGGCCGGGACCAGCTCGAACCGAGAGACCGGGGTGGACACCAGCCACTTCAGCCAGGACGTGATCCTGCGCGGAAGCGTGGGGCTCACGGTGCGCATCTACGGGCCGCACGCCCTCGGGCTCCAATATCTCGTCACGAGCCGGAACACCGGCGCTCCCGACCTGCGCGACCGGCACCAGTCGGTGCAGACCGTCACCGTCTCCTACAACTTCCTCGGCCACACGCGCTTCGGCGCCGTCGAGTGGCGCCCGGCCGCCGACTGAGGCCGCCCCCCTCACTCGGCCAGGTAGCGATCGAGGATCACGCGGAACTCGGGGGGAACCGCCAGGCCACCCATCAGCTCGCCGGTCTCGGCGTAGTAGGGCCGGCCGAAGGAGGTGCCGTCCCGGAGCCACAGCGTGAGCCAGTAGCGCCTCTCGCCGACCGCGTGCGCGACCGGCCGGCGCATCGGGGCGTGGACGATCAGGTCGACGAGCGCGTCGATGTCCTGGGGTGCCCGGATCGTCACGGGGTTGCTCCCCACCGCCGGTGGCGGCTCGGCCCGCTGGACATCGATCGTCCGCACCTTGCCTGCGATGTCGAAGAGATCGCCGCCGACCCGGGCCCGCGGATTGCGCCAGGCCTGATAGAGGAAGATCCGGCCCCGCCAGACCGCGGCGAGCCGGAACTCGGTCGCGTAACCGCGCACCGCGTAGAGCCGGGTGCCGGCCGGCATGAAGGCAGCGCCCGCGTCGATCCCGTACGGGCAGCCGCGGACGTCCTCGCTGATCGAGCAGACGATCGTCGCAAACTCCACGCCGAGATCGCTCGCCGAGAGCGCGCGGCCCGGCTCCTCGGCCCAGCGGATGTAGTCGATGCCGTCGAACGAGACGAAGTCCAGCGGGGTGGACGCGCCCGCCCCGCCGGCGACCGCAACCACCCCGAGCGCGAGCGCCAGCGCGCTCGGGCCGAGGCGTCTCCGGCGCCTCACGTGAGCCAGCTCGCCTCGTGCGTTCCCGCCGGGACCGGCGGGCGCGCCCAGAACGGAGGCGTCTCGGACAGGCGCGCAGTGGGCGTCACGTGCGTGAGCCGCCCGAACGGGCTCTCGCACGTCGCGAGTAGATCGCCGACGTCGGCCTCGGCCTGGTCGGCCACGTGGCGGCCCGCCACGCGCCCGAGCGAATCGACCCAGCGCCCGGTCTGCACGAGCGAGACGCGCACGAGATAGCTCCCGCCCTCCCGGGCGCGGCGCGCGAGGGCGATGAGCGCGCCGAGGGCGGCCAAGTAGCCGGTAGCGTGATCGACGACCTGGGCGGGGAGATGGAGCGGGCGGCCGAGCCCGCCGCCGAATCCCTGCTCGTGGGCGAGGCCGCTCACCGACTGGATCAGCGTCTCGAAGCCGCGCCGCTCGCGCCACGGCCCCGCGTGGCCGTAGGCGGAGAGCGTGACGTAGACGATCCCCGGCCGGAGTCGCGCGACCTCCTCGGGGGCGAAGCCGAGCCGCGCGAGCGCGCCGGGGCGGTAGGACTGGGCGAAGACGTCGGCGCGCCCGATCAGCGCCCGCAGCCGGTCGGCGTCCGCGGCCCCGCGGAGGTCGAGCGTGGCGGCCCGCTTCCCGAGCCCGAAGTCGATGACGTGCGACGGCAGGTTCGGCAGGTGCGGGCTGGTCACGAGCAGGACGTCCGCCCCGTGCGAGGCGAGTGTCCGCCCGCCCTCGGGGCCCGCGATGACGCGCGTGAGGTCGAGCACGCGCACGCCGGAGAGCGGCCGGTCCCCTTCGCCGAAGGGCTCGGGCGCTGACTCGCCGATGCGGGCGATCTCGAGCAGCGGCAGCTCGGCCACCGCGCGCGCGTGCGGATGCGCGAGCCATTCGTCCTTCGGGCGGACCATGCCCGCGGGAAGCCCGGCTCCGTTCAGCGCGTCCTCGAGGTCCTGCGCCTTCCACGTGGCGACCGCCGCGGCCATCGACTCCCGCGTCTCCTCGCAGCCGAGGAAGCGTACGTGGCCCGCGTGATGATGCGGCATGTTCGCGTGGATCTGGATCCAGCGGCCGTCGCCGGTGGGATAGAAGCCGAAGAGCGGGCTGCGGCCGTCGGGGGCGGGCCCGCCGTTCACGCGCAGGTAGCGCTCGCTGCGGAAGGCCGCGATGGCCGCGCGCACCTCGACCGCGACCGATTGCGCGCGCCCGGTCCGGAGGCGCCAGAGCTCGCTCGCCGCGAGCCCGGTGGCCGCGATCACCGCGGCGGCCGCGGTGCCGATCCGGACGTCGGTCGGGAGCATCGGATCGTCGCCGGTCAGGCTCACCCGCTCGAGCGCGACGGGGTCTCCGCCGGCTGCCGTCCAGATCTGCTCGAGCGCGCCGCGCGGGGTCGTCACTAGATGATCCCGCGCTTGGCCAGATCGGCGAGCTGCTCCTTGGAGTAGCCGATCGCCGTGAGGATCGCCTCGTTGTCCTGCCCCAGCTCGGGCGCCGGGGTGCAGATCGGGAGCCGCCGCTCGCCGTGCGAGACCGGGTGTCCGAGAATGGTCAGGTCGCCCAGCTCCGGTGAGTGGACCGGCTGCGCCATCTTCAGATGCTGGACCTGGGGATCGGCGAAGGCCTCGTCGATGCGATAGATCGGCCCGCAGGGAACTCCGGCCGTGTTCATGATCTCCACCCACTCCGCGCTCGTCCTCTGCCGGGTCACCGGCATCAGCACCTCCATCAGCACGTCTCGGTTCTTCGAGCGCGCGCTCGAGCTGGCGAAGCGCGCATCGGTGCGCAGATCCGGGCGCGCGATGGCCTTGCAAAAGCGCTCGTAGATCTCGTCGCCCGCCGCCGCGATATTGATGTGGCCGTCCCGGGTCTCGAAGACGCCGGTGGGAATGCCGGTCGGGTGGTTGTTGCCGGCCTGGGGTGCGACCTCGCCACTCATCAGCCAGCGGGAGGCCTGGAAGTCCAGCATGGAGAGCATGGCCTCGAGCAGCGACGTATGCACCCACTTGCCCTGCCCGGTCGTCTCCCGCTCGATCAGCGCCACCAGGATGCCCTGGGCGAGCAGGATGCCCGAGCACAGGTCGGCGATGGGAATGCCTACGCGCACCGGCCCCTGCCCGGGGATGCCGGTGATGGACATCAGGCCGCCCATGCCCTGCGCGATCTGATCGACCCCGGGCCGATCGCGATAGGGCCCGCTCTGCCCGAAGCCCGAGATGGAGCCGTAGATCAGCCGTGGATTGATCGCGCGCAGGCTCTCGTAGTCGATGCCGAGGCGCCGCTTGACGTCCGGCCGGTAGTTCTCCACCACCACGTCGACGTCTTGCGCCAGCCGCTTGAAGATGGCCACGCCCTCGGGCTCGCGTAGGTTGAGCGTCATCGCCTGCTTGTTGCGGTGCAGGTTCTGGAAGTCGAACCCGTGGCGATTGCCGCCCATGCCGTCGCCCGAGCGGCCGCCGGGCATCTCGATCTTGATTGCGCGGGCGCCCCAGTCCACGAGCTGCCGGACGCAGGTGGGACCCGCCCGCGCCCGCGTGAGGTCGAGCACCGAGTAGCGCGCCAGGGGTAGAGCCGTGTTCTCGGCCATGGTGACCCTGATCCTATCCCTTCTCGGGGCGTCCCACCAGCGCCCTCAGCCCTCGACGATCGCCGCCGCCCGCTCCACCTCGGCCGGGCTCTCGCCGCTGCGCG
>WNFE01005048.1_pt1 | contig 10633 bp, 11 predicted proteins | sample 5400451 | NCBI WGS metagenome assembly WNFE01 (sample SAMN13153344, study PRJNA577476) | soil metagenome | isolation source: 200 cm saprolite under Douglas fir tree site 2 hole 2 | place: USA:California | collected 2015-04-18
CATCGGCCCCCCGCCCGACAGCATCGGCCCCCCGCCCGACAGCATCGGCCCCCCGCCGGAACGGCGGCCCACCGGCCAGTCCAGGCCGCCGATGCCGCCGAAGCCGCCCAGGCCGCTGAAGCCGCTCAGGCCCCCCGCGCCGCCCAAGCCGCCCGCGCCGCTCAAGCCGCCCGCGTCACGCGAGGCGCTGCACGACGCTCTGCTCAGGTGGATCGCCGACGATGACGATCCCCGCCGGTACCCGGACTCGCTGCCCGGCGTTATGTGGCACCTGTCCGATGCCTGGGCCAGACGCGGCGAGCCGAACGTGCTGCTGATGCGCTACGACGACCTGCTCGCAGACCTGGAGGGCCAGATGCGCTGGCTCGCCGGGAGGCTCGGGATAGCCGTTCCGGAGCAGGCCTGGCCCGCGCTCACTCAGGCGGCCACGTTCGAGCGCATGAGAGACCGCGCGGACGACCTCGTTCCGATCCCCCCCGGGATCTCCGTAGACACTGCCTTGTTCTTCCGCCGGGGCACCTCGGGGGCCGGGCGCGAAATTCTCAGCGACGAGGAGATGGCTGCCTACTACGCGCGTGCCGCCCAGCTAGCTCCGCCCGACATGCTCGAGTGGCTGCACTCGGCGTCTCGCCTGACTGGCTGACGATCCACTGGGGAACGGCTGGGTCACGGGCTGCCGAGCTGGCCCGGGCCGGGTCGCCCGGGCCAGGGCCTCCCGGGCAGAGCCAGATCATGAACTCCCGGAGGCGGATGCGGCGGGGGATGCTCTCCCGGCGGCCCTGGCCTCAGGCCGGCGCGGGCGGGCTCCTGGCGGGCGAACTGGGTCCGGTACAGGTCGGCGTACAGCCCCCCGGACGCGAGCAGCTCGTCGTGGCGGCCGCGCTCGCGGACCCGGCCGTCGTCGATGACCAGGATCTGGTCGGCCTCGCGGATGGTGGACAGCCGGTGGGCAATGACCAGCGAGGTGCGGCCGGCCAGGGCCGTGGCGAGCGCTTGCTGGACGGCGGCCTCCGACTCGGAGTCCAGATGCGCGGTGGCCTCGTCGAGCACCACCACGGCCGGTGCCTTCAGCAGCAACCGGGCCAGGGCGACCCGCTGTTTCTCGCCGCCCGACAGCCGGTAGCCGCGGTCGCCCACGATGGTGTCCAGGCCGTCGGGCAGCACCGAGATCAGGTCCCAGATCTGCGCCGCCCGGCACGCCTCGATCAGTTCCTCCTCGGTTGTCCCGGGACGGGCGTACGCGAGATTGGCCCGGATTGTGTCGTGGTACAGGTGTGCGTCCTGGGTCACCACGCCGACCGAGTCGTGCAGCGACTCCTGAGTCACGAGCCTGATGTCGAACCCGCCGATGCGCACCGCGCCCTGGTCGGGGTCATACAGCCGGGACACGAGGTGAGTGATCGTCGTCTTGCCCGCGCCTGAGGGCCCGACCAAGGCGGTCAGCTGCCGGGCGGGGGCGGTGAAGCTCACGTCGTGCAGAACGCCCAGCCTCGCATCCGTTCGCTCGGGCGCAGGCAGGGCAATGGACTCCAGCGACGCTAGCGAGACCTCGGACGCGGCCGGGTAGCGGAACGAGACATGGTCGAAGACGATGTCCGCTGCTGGCCCGGCGGTGCGGGCTGATCCGTTGCCCTGCGCCGCAAGCACGAGCGGTACCGCGTCCGGCCGGTCCTCGATCAGCGGCTTCAGGTCGAGCACCTCGAACACCCGGTCAAAACTGACCAGCGCGGTCATCACATTGACCTGAACGTTAGACAGCGCAGTGATCGGCCCATACAGCCTGGTCAGCAGCAGGGCCATGGAAACCAGCGTGCCGACCTGGAAGGCGCCGCGGACGACGAGGTCGCCGCCCACCCCGTAGACCACCGCGGTGGAAAGCGACGCGAGCAGCGTCAGCGTGATGAACAGCGAGCTGCCGTACAGCGCCTGGACCACGCCGATGTCCCTGACCTTGGCCGCCCGCTCGGCGAACAGGCCGGACTCCTCCCGCGGCCGGCCAAACAGCTTCGCCAGTATGGCGCCGGCGACGTTGAACCGCTCAGTCATCGTCGATCCCAACGCCGCGTCGAGCTGCATCGACTCCCGGGTCAGACGCTGCAGCCTGCGCCCGACCAGGCGGGCCGGGATGATGAACATCGGTATCAGCACCAGCGCGATGACCGTGACCAGCCAGGAGAAGTAGAGCATCGTGACCAGCACCAGAATCAGCTGCAGTGTACTTGACACCGTAGACACCAGCGTCGAGGTCAGCGCCTGCTGCGCGCCGATCACGTCGCTGTTCAGCCTGCTCACCAGCGAGCCGGTCTGCGCCCGGGTGAAGAACGCGACCGGCTGCCGCTGCACGTGGTCGAACACCTCCGTGCGCAGGTCGTAGATCAGGCCCTGGCCGACCCGCGCGGTGTACCAGCGCTGGACGAGGTTGAGGAACGCGTCGAAGATGGCCAGCCCGGCGATGGCCGTGGCCACCGCCAGCACGACATCGACCCGCTTCGGCAGGACGCCGCGGTCGATGACCAACCCGAGCAGCACCGGGATCGTCACCGTGATCACCGCGTCCAGCGCGGCGGCCAGCAGGAAGATCGCGAGATCCCAGCGGTAGGGCCGCGCATATCCCGCGATCCTGCGGACGGTCCCCCGCTTCAGCTGCTGCTTGGTCACCGACGAGTCGGTAGCGAATCCGCGCATCATGTGGAGCGGGCCGGGGCCGGGACCGGGGTGCATAGCGGCGGGAACCTCCTGGCGGGTGGCGTTCTTTCCCGCGTCAGCTCGCAGAGAACATGCGCGGCGCGGTCACGAGCCGACGAACCTGGTCCGCGGCAAGCCACTTGCTCCGGTGTTCTGCCGCCGCCTGTTGCTCAAGCGTATTCGCGGCGACCCTGGGCCAGCAACCGCCTGACGGCGCGGGCAAGTCGGACCCGCCAGCGGTCAGCCGGCCACCCGGTCGGGGCGCCTGGTCAGGGCGCCTGGGTCCACCACAGGTCCTCTTGCCGGGAACACCATGCCGCATCGCCCAGCCTGGCCAGGTCGGCCACGGTGATGATGCCGTGCTCCAGGAGCACCTGCACGACCACCTCATCGGAGAGCCGGGTGTCGGCCCGTACCAGGCCGCGATCGCCGATCTTGCGGCGCAGCACCTTGACGTGCTCGGCGACCCGGGCCGATAGCCGGTCCCGGAACACCGGATCACCGTCGAAACGCTCGAGCTCGTGGTAGGCGCCGGTCGCCTCCAGGGCGGCCCGGGCGATTTCCGGCGTGCGCGGCAGCGGAGTAGTGCGGGACGGGTCGAGCAGCCACGGCTGGCACCACATCAAGGCGACGAGGAAGAGCTTGGTCATCGGGTCCAGATACAGCGGGAGCAGCGTCTGCTCGCCGTCCGGCCGGTGACGGGCGCCCTCGACATCGGTGTGCTCCTCGCCCTGGCCGGCCACCACGACGTGCAGCGCCTGCCCCTCGTCGAGCATCGTGCGCGAGCCCACCAAGGTCGTTCCCGCCCGCACGAACCACCCCCCGGACGGCTCCCCGTGCTGTTCCATGCGAGGCAGCCGTATCCGGTAGCCGTCGCCCTCGGCGTACAGGGCGTGGGTGCGGCTGATGTTGGCCACCCAGGCGCCACCGCTCACCGCGGTCACCACGCCAGCCCGGCGGGAGAGACCCCGGCCCGCGGAGATCGTCAGGTCCGCGTCAGGCCCCCGGCCGAACACCAGCCTGGTGCCCTCGGGGACCGCTATCAGCTGGCCGGACGGCGTGGCGACATGCGCGGTCACTGGCGTGATTGAGTCGTGCGCCATCGCCGTCCCGCCTGTACCTGTCGCCTGAGCCCGCAGTCCCGCTGCTCAGCAGAGCCCACACCTACCGCTGTCCGCATCCTAAATCCAGCGCAAGCGGCCCACGCATCCCGGAATCCGGGGATAGCGGGGCGAGTGACATCACGATTAGCTGTCATCGTCCTGAGGCGAGGCGCGGACACGGCGCCTGGAGGCAGGCCGCCGTCACAAGCGGTGGGCCGTGCGGGCGGCGGGTCAGGGGCGCGGGCAGTGGTCCGCACCCCGGACCCGGTGCCGGGGGGTGCGGCCCGGGGGGGGACCCTGCGGGCCCCGCGCCATGCGCCTCGCCTCAGGCTGGGGGACCGACGGTGGGCCCAGGCGGGGCGGCCAGGGCATCGCGCAGTTTCGACGCGAAGACCTCAGCCTCCGCGTCGTCGGCGTACTTCTGCCGTGGCCAGAAGAAGCCGCGGAGGCCGTCGCCGCGGGTGCGCGGCACGACGTGGACGTGCACATGCGGGACACTCTGGCTGACCGTGTTGTTGAGGCCGACGAAGCTGCCCTGAGCGCCGAGGGCCTCCGGCATCACCGCGCTGACCCGTCGGACCCTGGTAAACAGCGGCCCGACCAGGTCTTCCGGCAAGCTGGCCAGCGTCTCGTAGTGCTGGCGCGGCAGGACCAGCACGTGCCCCTTGAATACCGGCCGGGCGTCCAGGAACGCCACCACGTCGCTGTCATCCAGCACGAAGTGCGCGGGCACCTCGCCGGCGATGATGCGGCAGAAAAGGCAATCGGTCACGTCGGAACCCTAGTGGTCTGTCAAAGGACTCCTCTGACAGGCCGCTGAGTAGCCACCCGGGTCCGTCAAGGCCACCGCCGTCACGCAGGAAACACCGCGGCCGCATCTCCCGCTCGGGAGCATCACCCGGCAGGATGACACCGGCCCCGCCAGCAGGATGACGACCAGGCGCAGGTCCGGGCCGTACCCTTGGTGCGTGGCGACCCTATACGCCTGGTTGCGCCGTCACCCGAGGCTGGTGGACGGCGTTCTGGCGTTGGTGCTCGTCTTCATCGGCACGGGCTCAGTGATCGCGGGGAGCGGCGGGCGCTGGGTCGCCCTGCCGTTCAGCCTGGCGCTGGTGATCCCGGTGGTGTTCCGGCGCAAGTACCCGGTGGGTGCCTTCGTCGCAGCCACCGCGATCGGTGCCCTGCAGGTCCTGCTCACTTCGCGGCCGAGCGCAGCGGACCTCGCCGTCGTCGTCCTGCTGTACACGCTGGCCGCCTACCGGCCCCGGCGGGTCTCCATCGCCGGCCTGGCTATCTGCCTGCTCGGCTCGGTGGTCGGCGTGGTCCGCTGGACGCCCGTCCGGCTGGGCGTCCTCCAGACGATCGTTGTGGGCTCGATCATGTTCGCCGGGCCGGCGCTGCTCGCCTGGGTGCTCGGTGACTCGATGCGGTACCGGCGGGCCTACTACGCCTCGCTGGAGGACCGCGCCGCCCGGCTGGAGCGGGAACGGGACGCGCAGGCCCAGATCGCGGCGGCCACCGAGCGGGCCAGGATCGCCCGTGAACTGCACGACGTGGTCGCGCACAACGTCAGCGTGATGGTGGTGCAGGCGAACGGCGCGTCCTACGCTCTCGACAGTGAGCCGGAGAAGGCCCGTCAGGCACTGGCCGCCATCGCCAGTACCGGCCGTCAGGCGCTGGCCGAGATGCGCCGCCTGCTCGGCGTGTTGCGCAGCGGAGACGGGGAGACGGGGCTCGCCCCGCTGCCGGGGATCGGCCAGCTCAGCGAACTGCTGGAGCAGACGCGGGCCAGCGGGCTAGCCGTGGCCTTCACTGTGGAAGGGGTGCCGGGCCCATTGCCGGGCGGGGTGGCCCTGGCCGCGTACCGGATCGTCCAGGAGTCGCTGACGAACACGCGCAAGCACGGGGGCCCGAACGCGTCCGCCCAGGTGACCTTGCGGTACTGCGAGGACGTGCTGGTGCTGCGGATCACCGACGACGGCCGTGGCGCTGCCGCGGCGGCCGATGGCGCCGGGCACGGGCTGACCGGCATGCACGAACGGGTGGCCCTGTACGGCGGGACACTCCAGGCCGGCCCCCGGCCCGGCGGAGGCTATCGGGTCACCGCGAGGCTTCCGCTGGCGCCCGCACGGATGACGGCCCCCGGCGAGCCGCCCGGCCCGGCGGACGGCGGGAGCCTGACGGCAGCACGCCCGGTTTCCGTTCTGCCAATGGGCCTGAGGGCCGGGCCCTAGTGACCATCGGGATACTCCTGGTCGATGACCAGGAACTGGTGCGGACCGGGTTCCGTATGGTCCTTGACGCGCAGGCAGATATGTCCGTGGTCGGTGAGGCAGGCGACGGCCTCGCCGCAACGCAGCTGCTGCGGTCCGTGGCGGCCGACGTGGTGGTGATGGACGTGCGGATGCCCAGGCTCGACGGCGTCGAGGCGACGCGGCAGATATGCCGGGCCGGCGACCGGCCCAGGGTCCTGATGCTCACCACCTTCGACCTCGACGAGTACGCGTACGCGGCGCTGAAGGCCGGGGCTAGCGGGTTCCTGCTCAAGGATGTTCCGCCTGAGGAACTGCTGTTCGCAATCCGTGCGGTGCACTCCGGTGACGCCGTGGTCGCGCCGTCGACGACCCGCCGGCTGATCGACCGTTTCGCGCCCCTGTTCCCGGCCGGGAATGACCCGGCGCCGCCGGACCTGGCCTGCCTCACCGTACGGGAGCGCGAGGTGCTGGCCCACGTCGCGCAGGGCCTGTCGAACGCCGAGATCGCGCAGCGGCTGTTCGTGTCGGAGGCCACGGTCAAGACCCACGTCGGCCGGGTGCTGGCCAAGCTCGGGCTGCGGGACCGGGTCCAGGCCGTGGTCTACGCCTATGAGACGGGCCTGGTCAGGGCGCGCGGCACCGCCTGAGGCTCACTCCGGGGTCCTCCTTGAGGTGGACCCGGCCCGTCCCGGCACCCCAGGGCGCGGTGGCGTGGTATCCATCCCGTACAGCCGGTTTGCTCTGTATCTCGTCCTCGGCGCGTGCGCTGGCCTGCTCGCCGCGGTGCTGCCCGCCAGCCGGGCCGCCCGGGCGTCCGTCGTCGCAGCGATGGCCGATGCCCTAAGCGGCTGGCGCTTCGTTAAGAACCGGGTGCCGCCTGAGCGCCTGAGCGCCTGAGCGGCAGCCTGGCGTCCGGGCCGCGGTCAGCGCCAGGTGGCGGCGGCCAGCACGGCGGCCAGCCCGGATATCGAGTACTCGTCCACGATCAGGATCTGCGACACGGGGAGGTACCAGTCCCGCTGCTCGAAATAGAACGAGGGAGTCGCGGAGCCATCCGGGCCGACGAGTCCGCAGCCGATCCTCCAGACTGTGTAGTAAGCCGTCGCGTCGCTGGTGACGTGGGCAAAGCCTTGGCTATAGGAGTTGCTCGGGCCGAGCCGCCGCCATTGGCTGCCTGCCTTGCCCGGGCAGCCCAGGCCGCCTGAGGAGGGGTCGTACGGCTGGTCAGGGCTGTAGGTCTGTTCCGTCGGGACCGGGCCGGCCGTCCCGCCCGCCCCGACGATCATGCTGAACGACGGACACCTGGAGCCTCCCATCGAACCGAGCAGCACGTCGTCGTGGCAACTCCCGGTGCTCACGGTGTAGTCACCCCTGGCATCGCTGTAAGTGACGCGCCAGCTGGCCGACGTGCGCATGATCAGGTGACCGAGCAGGAGGGTGCTGGGTTCGGGTTCGCTGCTTCGCCCGGTGCGGGCAGGCGTGGTCGGCCGGCCGGTGCTGGCGTGGCCGCCGGGACTCACGCTCGGATGACCGGAGGGCTTTGCCGCACATGCAGAGGCGAGGAACGCCAAGGTAGCCAGGATACCGATCGTGGCTGGCTTCATCATCAGCTCCCAGCTGTCACAGGGTGGACATTAGCAAGAGGGAGCTGATGATGATCTGCCAACACAAAATGCAAAACTTGTTTCGGGATGCCTCGCGACCTGGGCTAACTCCCGGGGTTGGCGCGTAAGCGGAAGGTCAGCGCGGCGGCCGGCTACAGGCCCGGTGGGTCGCCTAGGACCCGCCGCTGGTGGCCCGGCGCAGTGACCAGCCGAGGGCAGCGATGACGCACAGCGGCATCAGCCACCAGGCATTCACGCCCGCGGCGTGAACCAGCAGGGCCGTGACGGCCAGGGCGAGGGCCACCGCGGCTGCCCCGCGCCAGTCATCCCCGATGACGAAGTCGTACCAGAACGCGCCGAACGAGCGGAGCCAGCGACTCATCGTGCCCCCTCCGGTGAGGTGCTCGGGCTGACCACCGGCGCCGTCGGCTGGGCCGCCGCCGCGGCGAGCGCAGCGGCATGGGACCGGCGCAGCAAGACTATGTAGGCCAGCGTCACCAGCGCGACGAGCGGGACGATCACCAGCAGGGCGGCGTCCTTGCCCGGCCAGGTCACCCCCGCACCTTCGGCGCCCCAGAAGGTGCCGAACGACGTCAGCATCACGCCGACCCCGAGCTTCATGGTGTTCTCGGGGACACGAGCCAGCGGGGCTCGCGCGGCCACGCCTATCCCGGCGACCACGAGCACGGCCGCCGCGGCGCCCAGGGCGGCGAGCCCCACGTTGCCCTGGTTAGCACCGAACGTGATCGCGATGAACACGACCTCCAGGCCCTCGAGAAGCACGCCCTTGAAGGAGAGCGTGAACGCATACCAGTCATGGACGCCGTGCCTTCGTTCGGCGGCGGCCGCCCGGGCGGCCGCGACCTGGCGCTCGTAGATGCTCGTCTCGTCGTGCAGGCCCTTGTAGCCTGATGCGCGCAGTATGCCCTTGCGCAGCCATTGCAGGCCGAATACGGCCAGCAGCGCGCCCACCACCAGGCGCAGCGCGCCCAGCGGGAACAGGGTGAGGGCGGGGCCGGCGGCGGCCACTACGACCGCGAGGACGACAAGGGCCATAGCCATGCCCTGGAACGTCGAGCGCCACTCTCTGGTCAGGCCGGCCGCGAGTACGATCGTCAGGGCCTCGACGGCCTCGACCGAGCAGGCCACGAAGACAGTAAGGACAAGGGCAACGGCGTTCACATGACCTCCAGTGGCACCATCGATGGTGACCCGGTGTGATGGCGGATCAGCGCTGGCGCGCTTGCCCTGGCCGGCTGCTCGTCGTCCTCGACGGGCGCGGCCGCTGCCAAGCCGGGCAAGGTGACGCTTGTCGTCTACTCAGCCCAAGGCTACGACAAGGTGATGACCGCCGCCTTCTCCAAGGCCACCGGCATCCCAGTCAAGCTCGACGACAACTCGACCGGCCCGCGCACTCGCCGCCGGGACCGCCTGAACTGGCCGCTGGAACTGGCCGCCAGGCCTTCCCGCGGGGACTGACCGCGGCGCCATGGCCTGGGACAGCCCGGCACCGGACAGGCACTAGCATCGGACGCGTGACCACGACGTTGAGCATCAGCGACTCTCCGCCCCGCTCTGTCGACGCGGACGCCGTTGTCGTCGGAGTGATCCAGGGGCCTGACGGGCCGATCCCCGCGCCGGGCTCCGAAGAAATTGACGACAGGCTTGGCGGCAGCCTCGCCTCGACGCTCGCCGCGCTGGGCGCCACGGGGCAGCCGGAGGAAATCACCAAGATCGCGAGTGGGGGACGGCTGGCCGCGCCGCTGATCGTCGCCGTCGGGATCGGCGCCGGCGCCGGCGATGCCAGCACGCCCTTTGACGGCGAGACCCTCAGCCGGGCCGCCGGGGCAGCCGTGCGGGCGCTCACGGCGGCGGCCGCTGACCGGCGAGCTACCGGCCTGGCCGGCGCAGCCGGGGACGACGTGACCGCGGCCGGAGCGGCCCCGGATCGCGCGGCCCCGGATCGCGCAGCCCCGGATCGCGCAGCCCCGGATCGCGCGGCCCCGGATCGCGCAGTCGGGGACGGCGCAGGCTCGGCCAGCGCAGGCCCGCGGATTGCCCTGGCGATGCCCGTGCGGGACGCCACCGAGGCCGAGGCGGTCGCGCTGGGGGCGCTGCTGGGCGGCTACTCGTTCGGCCGCTACCGGCGGGGTGGCACGCGCCCGGCCGCGCTGACGCTGCTCGGCGGCGGGCCGGAAGCGGCCGGTGCGGTGCGCCGCGCCGAGGTGCTGGCGGCCGCTGTGGCGCTCGTCCGCGACTTGGTCAACACCTCGCCATCCGCGGCGGCATCCTCGGTGTCGGCCAGGGCTCGGTGCACCCGCCGCGGCTGGTCCGGCTCGAATACGCCCCGCCCGGGGCGCGGCGGATCGTGGTGTTCGCGGGCAAGGGCATCACCTTCGACTCCGGCGGCCTGTCGCTGAAGCCGTCCAAGGCCATGGAGGCGATGAAGTCCGACATGGGCGGCGCCGCCGCCACCCTCGGCGCCATGCAGGCCATTTCGGAACTCGGGCCGGCCGTCCGGGTCATCGGCTACCTGCCACTCGCCGAGAACATGCCGAGCGGAACCGCTCAGCGCCCCTCCGACGTGCTCACCATCTACGGCGGCACCACGGTAGAGGTGCTCAACACCGATGCGGAGGGCCGCCTCGTCCTGGCCGATGCGCTCGCCAGGTCGGCCGCGGATTCCCCCGACCTGGTCGATACGCTGCGGGACGCCATTGTGGACGCGGCCCGGCGGGCGGGTGAAGCGATGTGGCCGATGCCGCTGCCCGACGAACTCCGGAAGGGCCTGGACTCGGCCGTAGCCGACCTGGCCAACGTGGCCGCCGACCGTTACGGCGGGATGCTGGTGGCCGGGCTCTTCCTGCGCGAGTTCGTGCCCAGCGGAGTCCGCTGGGCACATCTGGACATCGCAGGACCAGCCTTCAATGACGGCGCGCCACACGGGTATACCCCCAAGGGCGGCACGGGCGCGGCCACCAGGACC
>WNFE01004274.1_pt1 | contig 10631 bp, 11 predicted proteins | sample 5400451 | NCBI WGS metagenome assembly WNFE01 (sample SAMN13153344, study PRJNA577476) | soil metagenome | isolation source: 200 cm saprolite under Douglas fir tree site 2 hole 2 | place: USA:California | collected 2015-04-18
CGTACAGCGTGACCTGCAGCCGGCCCGAAGCCGGACGGCGGTCGTTCTTGTCGAAATATCCGTCGACGTCGAGGCTCAGTCGTGTCCGGTCTGGCGCCCAGCGTATCGGCTCGTCGGCGAGCCGCCCCTCGATCCGGACCACGGGCGCCAATTCCGCGCGCGCGATGTGGTCGGCCGGCAGGGGCTCGGTCGCTCCGCGGAGCGCTCCCAGCACGAACGTGACCGCCAGGAGGGCGACTGTCGCGGCGCCCTCACAGGGCCGGTATCGCCCGAGCGCCGCGGCGCATGCGCCCACGCCAAGCAGCAGGCCGCCGGCGACGAGCAGCCGGCCTGGCGCCGCGGCGGCCCACGGCGCCGCCACTATGCCCAGCGCGAATGCGGCCGACAACGGAAGAAACGGCGCCTCGTGCCGCTTCATCTCACTCGCCTACCGTGACGTGCTCACGGAGCGCGGCCAGCTTTTTCGGTCCCATGCCGAGGATGCCCCTGAGGCCGTCCGCCGATTCGAAGCGGCCACGCCGATCGCGCTCCTCGACGATGCGGCGGGCGAGGCTTGGGCCGACGCCGGGAAGCCGCGAGATCTCCTCCGCGCTGGCGCGGTTGAGGTCGAGCGGACGGGGATCCGCGATCGGCACGGGCGGAGTGGCGGGCGCGCGCGCCCGCGGAGGCGGAACGGCTCGCGGGGGAGCGGGCGCGTCAGGGCGCGCGGCCGCCCAACGTGGCGCCGCGCGAAGTCGGGGTGCGGGCGGGATGGGCGGTGGCGGATCTTCGCGGTCGAAGCGCTCGAGCCGCTCCGCCGCGTCGGGAAAGCCCATGCGCCACTCGCGCACGCCGAGCCCGGCCAGAAAAACCGCGGCGAGCAGAAGGAGCAGCTTGAGCTGCGGGTGCGAATAGCTCATCGCGCAGAGCCTCCCACGTCCCCGCGCGCGCTTCTAGAGTGTCAGGTCAGATACAGGGGGCGTATCGCCTTGGGATCACGACTGCTCTCCGAGCAGTCGCGGCAGCTCCCGCATGTCGGTGAACACGACCGCTCCCGGCGCCGCGAGGCGGGACGCCGGCGTCAGGCCGCCGGCATAGCCGAAGGCGCGCATGCCGGCCGCGCGTGCGGCTTCGACGCCGAAGCGGCTGTCCTCGACGACGGCGCAGGCGGCGGGCGCCACGCCCATCCGCGCCGCGGCGTGCAGGTAGAGATCGGGGGCGGGCTTGCCACGCTCCACCTCCGACACGCTGAACATGCGGCCTTCGAAGCGCGGCAGGAGCCCGGTCAGCCCGAGCGTGAAGCGCATCTTGTCGTGCGTGCCGCTCGAGGCGACGCAGGTTTGTGACGTGATGCGGTCGAGCGCATCCGCGATCCCGTCGACCGCGGTGAGCTCTGCGGCGAAGGCCGCCCGATAGATCTGCTGGAACTCCCGCTCCCAGTCCTCCGCCAGCCGCCGCCCGGTGTGGGCCTCGATCTCGCGGCGAATGGTCGCGTCGGAGAGGCCGACGAAGCGCTCGATCACCTCCGCTTCGGTAATGGCCCAGCCGAGCTGCGCGAGGACCTCGACGTCGATTTTTACCGCGAGACGCTCGCTGTCGACGAGCACACCGTCGCAGTCGAAGATGACGAGCTCGAAGCGGGAGCTCAGGCGGCGGGCTCTTTTCCCAGCTCGAAGGCGTCGTGCAGCGCGCGCACCGCCAGCTCGGCGTACTTGTCCTCGATGACGCACGACACGGCGATCTCGGAGGTCGAGATCATCTGGATGTTGATGTTCTCCTTCGACAGGGTCGCGAACACGCGCGCGGCCACGCCGGAGTGGCTCCGCATGCCGACGCCCACGATGGAGACCTTGGCGATGCGGTCGTCGGCCGTCACGCCGGCGGCGCCGATGTCCTTGGCGACGGCGCCCAGGACCGTTTCCGCGCGCTGGCGATCGCCGCGGGGCAGGGTGAAGGAGATGTCCGTCGAGCCGTCGCGGCCGATGTTCTGCACGATCATGTCCACGACGATGTTTTGCGTCGCGAGCCCTCCGAACACCTGGCTGGCGATGCCGGGCCGGTCGGGCACGCGCAGGATGGACAGCTTCGCCTGGCCCCGGTCGTGGGTGATGCCCGTGACGACCACGTCTTCCATGCTGTGATCCTCCCTGGTCACGAGCGTGCCCGGATCGGGCTTGAAGGTGGAGCGGACGTGCACCGGCACGGCGAACTTCTTGGCGAACTCCACCGAGCGGGCCTGCAGCACCTTGGCGCCGAGCGCGGCCATTTCGAGCATTTCGTCGTAGGAGACGCGCGCGAGCTTGCGCGCCTCCGGCACGACGTTGGGATCGGCGGTGTAGACGCCGTCGACGTCGGTGAAGATCTCGCAGACGTCGGCCTTGAGCGCCGCCGCGAGGGCGACGCCGGTGAGGTCGGAGCCGCCGCGGCCGAGCGTGGTGATGTCGCCCGACTCGGTCATGCCCTGGAAGCCGGCGACCACGACGATCTTGCCTGCCTCGAGCGAAGCGTGGATGCGCTCGGCCGTGATGCGGCGGATGCGCGCGCGTGTGTGTGCGCCGTCGGTGATCATGCCCACCTGCTGTCCCGTGAAGGAGCACGCCGGGTGGCCCATCGAGTTGAGCGCCATGGCGAGAAGCCCGATCGTGACCTGCTCGCCCGTCGCGAGGACGGTGTCCATCTCCCGCAGGTCCGGTGCGGGCGTGATGGCGTGCGCGAGGGCGACCAGCGCGTCGGTGGTCTTTCCCATCGCCGAGACCACCACCACGATGCGGTGGCCCTGCGCCGCGGACTCCGCGACGCGGCGGGCGACGCTCTTGATCTTCTCGGGGTCGGCGACGGACGAGCCGCCGTATTTTTGGACGATCAGCTGGCCCATGAGGGGGTCATCGTACACGACGCCTCCTCGGGGTGTAAAGGAAGCCGGCCGAGTCGTCGCTAGCGGTAGACCCTGCGGCCGTGCTGGCCGGGAGGACCGGGCGAGCCGCCATGGCCGCCGGGCCCCACGCGATCCTCGCCCTCGTAGTGCCGCTGTCCGGGTCCTGGTCCTGGACCCGGCCAACGCTGCCGGTACTGCTCGCGGGCCTGCTGGCGCTGCTCGGGCGTCATCTGGCGCCAGCGCTCTTCCTGCCGCTCGAAGCGCTGGCGCTGCTCGGGCGGCATCGCCTGGTACTGGCGCGAGCGCTGGAGGAGCTGCTGCTGCTGCTGGGGCGGCAGCCGCTGGAAGCGCTCGTGCGCCGCCTCGAGCTGTCGCTTGCGGTCGTCGGGCAGCGATTGCCAGCGCTGGTAATTCTCCATGACGCGCCCGCGCTCTTCCGGTGGCATATTGCGCAGCCGCTGGAGGTTCTGGCGGGCGCTCTCCCGCTCTTCGGGCGACAGGCTCTTCCATTGGCGATAGTTGTCCACCGCGCGTTGGCGCTGTTCCGGAGTCAGGCCTCTCCAGCGCTCCAGATTGCGCTCCGCCTGCGCGCGATCCTCGGGCGAGAGACGATCGAGACCGCGAATGGACGAGTCTTCCGACGGCGCGGACTGGCGAGGCGGAGGCGGAGGAACAGGAGGAGGCGCCTGCGCCAGCGTGACCGCCGGGACGAGCATGCAGACCGCCAGCGCGATCGCCTGCAACGTGCACTTTGGACTTTCCTTCAGCACGGCGCCTCACCTCCCTCGTGCGGGCGCGCCCGGGGGGATCGCCCCGTCCGCCTGCTGCTGGTTGTTGCCTCCCGGGAGCGTCTGCAGCATTCGCATTCGCTCGAGAAGGCTCATGCGCTTCGCGATCTCGCGGTCGCGAGCGTAGTTCGCGCTGTTCAGGACCTCCAGGTCTCGAAGCAGCTCCGCATCTACCTCTTCGCCCTTGGCCGGAGCGGCCGACCCCGTCCGCGGCGCTTCGGCCGCACCAGCGGCCGCAGGCACCAGGCTCACGAGCGCCGCCAGCCACAGCCCAGCGCGGCCGCGGCGCCGGCGCGGATCGAATGTCATAAGCCTGGACTATCCCTCGCGTTGGGCGGGCAGGCTGTCCAGCCGGTCTATGACGTCGAAGTCCTCAAGGACGTCGAGCTTCTGGACCACGTCCAGCGTGGCGATCACGTCGAGACGGCTCGCCAGAATCGCGTTTTCCAGCGCGGCCGGGTCGCCGCTGATCTGGCCGTGGCCGGGCAGACCGATATAGATCAGCACCGCGACGAAGCCGGCGGCCACAGCCGCCTGGATCGGACGGAGCCGCCAGCTCCAGCCCGTCCATCCACGGCTCCCGCGGCGTTCGAGCTTCTCGCGCAGCTCGGCGCGATAGGCTCCCCAATGCACGGGCGGCGGCTCGGGCGCGGTGCGCCTGAGCTCGGCGATCAAGTCCTTGAAATCGTCTTCAGGCAGGCTGCTCATGACTTGTCTCCCCCGCGGGCCGTCTCATCACCGGCGTTGCCCACGCGGCGCTTGAGCGTCGAGTAGGCGCGATGAAGATGCACCCGCACGGTCGCCTCTGACAGCTGGAGCACGGTGGCGATCTCCTTGGTCGACAGCTCCTCGCGGCACTGGAGCAACACGGCCGCCCGCTGCTGTGGCGAGAGATCCTCGACCGCCTCCCAGAGCTGGCTCATGCGGCGATCCGCCGAAATGGCATCCGTCGGGTCGGTGAAGGGAGCCGCGAGACGCTCGACAGGGTCGCCCATCTCGCGCTCCTCGTCTCTCCCGCTGCCCCAGCCGACCAATCGACGCCAGCCCCGACGCTTCCGCTGGTGGTCGAGGCAACAGTTGACGAGGATCCGGTAGAACCAGGTCGAGAACTTGGACTGGCCGGCAAAGGAGCCCGCCGACTCGTGAAGCCGGATGAAGGCATCCTGGGAGCAGTCCTTGGCATCCTCTCGGTCTCGAACCACCGACCATGCGATGCGATACGCGCGCTCCTGGTACCGCTCGACCAGCAGATCAAAGGCTCCCCCGTCCTGTTTGGCGATTCGCCGGCAAAGGTCTTCATCGGACGGCTCGGGGGTCTCCACTAGGCCCGATCTTCGCATACGCCCGTCGAGCGGGCCAATCCCGGCCGATACCCTGTGCATCGTCGCGACTGCCTCGCTCTGACATCACGGCGCCCCCTGTGCCATCCCCGAGTTCCTTCGACCCTGCCCACAAACGACCCTGCCCACACATCTCCTGGCGGGTTGGACGCAGCCTTCCCCGGATCCGTTTACAGGGCCACCATTTTCGTCCTGCCCGACCGCGACGGGACCCTTTCACCAGCCCGTTTCACCAGTTAGGACGCCCAGGCCGGGAGCCCTGTTTACGCACGTAGTCCCAGAACTCCTGCTTTGCTGACCCCTTCTGGTCCTTTTTGTCCTCGTCTCCCCCCCGGCCCAGCGCAAGGCGCCCCCTGGCGACGAGGCCGCCCGGCGCCCACGCCCTTCCAGTTACAAGTAGCCGGCCGCTCCGCCTAGTCTGCGGAGGGCGCCACAGGCGCGCCCCTCGCCCGCGCGACATCCGTCAGGCTGACCTGCTCCACCACGAGCAGCAGGAGCCCCCAGAGCGTGATCGGGATGAACTGCGAGGCGTGCAGGAGGAGCGAGTAGCTGAGGGCATCCGCCTTGTCGATGCCGAACATGGACAGCGCGAGCACGGTCGCTGCCTGGAACACGCCAATGAAGCCGGGGCTCGAGGGCAGGCTGACGCCGAGACCGAGGAAGGCGATGACGCAGAGGGCGGCGGTCGCGGGCAGGTCGAGGCGCGCGGCCTGGAAGCACGTCCACACCGACCCCACGATGACCACCCAGATGACGACTGACCAGATCGCCGTCGGCACGAGACGACTCGGCCGCCGCATGCTCTGGAGCCCGTCGCTCATCGTGTCGAAGACCACCAGCAGGCGGCGCTCGATCGCGGGCCAGCGGTAGGCGAGGGAGTGGACCAGGATGCGGCAGGGCAGGGGCGCCGCGGTGATCGACACCAGCACCACGAGCATGAACAGGACGAGCACGACGAAGACCTCCGCCGCCCACGCGACCTCGCGCGGCGTGGGGACCAGGAAGAAGACGAATGCCAGCACGGTGCCGACCGCCAGGCCGTCGAGAGCGCGCTCGACCACGAGGGTCGTCACCGTCGTCCAGAAGCGCAGGCCCCGCCTGGTCACGACGTAGACGCGCAGGACTTCGCCGGCCCGGAGCGGCAGCAGGTTATTGCCCATGTAGCCGATCACGACGGCGTTCAGGAGGTGCGTGGGGTGCGCTCCCTGCGGGAAGAGATAGCGCCACCGCGCCGCGCGCGCCCAGAGCGAGCTGAGATTCAGCGCGACGCTGAACGCGAGCCATCCCCAGCGCGTGTCGTCGAGCCGCGCGATGACGGCGCGGATGTCCACGTTCCAGAAAAGCCACAGCAGGAGGGCGACGCTGATCACGATCCCGATGAGGATCTTGACCAGCCGCCCGACGGAGGGCACTCGGCTAAAGTCCGAGCTGGCTAAGGACGGCGTCGAGCCGGACAGGCACGCTGGGTTCGCCGGCGAGGCTCATCAGGCCGGTTCGACTCGAATCATGGTGGTGCGTGCGGCGACGACGGGGAGCCGGTCGATGGCCTGGAGCGAGGCGCGCATGTCCCGCTCGCGCGCCTCGTGGGTCATCATCACCACCGGCACGGCCTCGCCGTGCGCGCGCTCCTTCTGGAGCACCGAGACCAGCGAGATGTCGTGCTGGCCGAGGATGCCGGCCACCTGCGCCAGCACGCCCGGCCGATCCATGGCCATGACGCGCAGGTAGTAGCACGAGCGGATGTCGTCCATCCGGCGGAGCGGCAGGGGCCGCTCGCTCAGCGAGGGCAGGTCGCCCTCCATGGCGGGAATGCCGTGGGCGACGCGCCGCGCGATCTCGAGGGTGTCCGACCAGACCGCCGACGCGGTGGGCAGCTGCCCGGCGCCGCGGCCGTAGAACATGAGGTTGCCCACGTTGTCGCCGGTGATGAAGACGGCGTTGAAGACGCCCGACACCGCGGCCATCGGCGAGCCCGCCGGGATCATGGTCGGGTGCACGCGGGCCTCGAGGGCGCCGTCCGAAGCCTTTGCGATGGCCAGGAGCTTGATCCGGTAACCCAGCTCGGCGGCGTTCTCGACGTCCTGCTGGGCGATCGCCGTGATGCCCTCGGTGTGGATGTCCTTGAGGTCGACTGCGGTGCGAAAGGCGATCGTCGCCAGGATCTGGAGCTTGTGCGCCGAGTCCATGCCCTCGATGTCCAGCGTCGGGTCGGACTCCGCGTAGCCGTGCGCCTGCGCCTCCTTGAGGACGGCCGAGAAGTCGAGCTTCTCGTCCGCCATCTTGGAGAGGATGTAGTTGCAGGTGCCGTTGACGATGCCGAAGGCCGACAGCACACGGTTGGCCGGCAGACCGTCCTTGACGGCGCGGATCAGCGGCACGCCGCCCGCGACGGCCGCCTCGAAGCCCAGCATGACGCGGTTACGGCGCGCGGCTTCGAAAATTTCGGGGCCGTGGTGGGCCAGCAGCGCCTTGTTCGCGGTGACGACGTGCTTGCCCGCCTCGAGCGCCTTCAGGATGAAAGTGCGCGCGGGCTCGAGTCCGCCGACGAGCTCGATGACGACCTGGATCGCCGGGTCCTCGAGCACGAGCGCCGCGTCCGGCACGATGGGCAGGCGCTCGAGGTCGAGCCCTTCCCGCCGGCGGGTCGTATCGGCGTCGGCGATGGCGTGCAGGGTCAGCCGGCAGCCGGCTCGCTCCTGCATCTCGGCGCCGTGGGTCTGGAGGACCTTGACCACGCCGGTGCCGACCGTGCCGAGGCCCAGGAGGCCGATCTTGATTTCGTTCATGCCAAGTGTGACCGTCCGGGAGGACCCGTGAGCCGCCGCCGGCAGTACATCCGACCCGTCAGCGGGCGGCGAGGGTCTTGAGGCCGCGGAGGGCCTGCTTGATGCGCTGCTCGTTCTCGACGAGGGCGAAGCGGACGTAGCCCTCGCCGTACTCGCCGAAGCCGATGCCGGGCGAGACCGCCACCTTGCACTCCTGGATCAGCATCTTGGAAAACTCGAGCGAACCCATCGAGCGGAACGAGTCCGGAATGGGCGCCCACACGAACATGGTGCCCTTGGGTTTTTCCACCGACCAGCCGATCTTGTTGAGGCCGTCGACGAGGACGTCGCGGCGGCGCCGGTGGAGCTCGACGATCTTGCCCACCACGGACTGGTCTCCCTCGAGCGCCACGATGGAGGCGATCTGGATCGGCTGGAAGGCGCCGTAGTCCAGGTACGACTTGATCCTGGCGAGCGCGTGGATCATGCGCGGGTTGCCGCATACGAAGCCCATGCGCCAGCCCGGCATGTTGTACGACTTCGACAGCGAGAAGATCTCGACCCCGACGTCCTTCGCTCCCGGCACCTCGAGGAAGGAGGGCGGCCGGTACCCGTCGAAGGAGAAGTCCGCGTAGGCGAAGTCGTGGACCACCATGAGCCGGTGCTCCTTGGCGAAGTCCACGACCTTCACGAAGAAGTCGCGCTCTACGCACATCGTCGTCGGATTGTGCGGGAAGGACAGGATCAGGAGCTTCGCCTTGGGCCACGAGAGGCGTGCGGCCTCCTGGAGGCGCGCGAAGAAGTCCTCGCCCGGCACCATCGGCACGGACCGGAGGTCGCCGTCGGCGATCACGACGGAATACGCGTGGATCGGATAGGTCGGGTTGGGCACCAGCACCCCATCACCCGGCTGGAGCACGGCCAGCGCCAGGTGCGCCATGCCCTCCTTGGCTCCGATCGTGGCGATGGCCTCATTGTCCGGATCGAGCTCGACGCCGTACCGGTCGCGGTACCATGTGGTGACGGCCTTGCGGAGCCGAGTGATACCGCGCGAGGCCGAATACCGGTGGTTCTTGGGGTTCTGCGCCGCCTCGACGAGCTTGTCGACGATGTGCTTCGGTGTCGCCTGGTCGGGATTGCCCATGCCGAGGTCGATGATGTCCTGTCCCTTGGCGCGGGCCTTCGTCTTGAGATCGTTGACGATCGCGAAAACGTAGGGCGGAAGCCGCTTGATCCGGTAGAAGTCGTCCATGGCGGATGTCAGTGTTGACAAATGATACTTCGGAGCGTGTTGGAGTGTCAAGAAACGACCTGAATGCGCGGACATAGCGGACACTTTCGATCGCGGGGAAATCCGCTGTTGACACCTTTCGAGAGCGCGTGCTACAACCCCCCGTGACCCGGCGGCGCCGGGAGCGTCTAACACCCTTCCCGTCGCGCTCAATCGAGAAGTAGCCCAGCCCAGGCCACGGCGGAGGGAGCCGTCCGGGGCAGGGGCGTGACAGAGCACCAGAGGAGACGGCAATGCTTGGACGGAACCAGAGCAAGCCGCAGCCGACGCTGGTCTCGCAGGAGAGCTCAAACGGAGCGCGCGCTGTCAGGACGCAGCGGTAGGCGGGCGGACTCCCTCGGCGGGGGCCGACCATGTTCAAGCGCAAGCGCAGGTCAGCGGGCCGCAGCGGCCTCACGGCCTTCATCGACGAGGGCTCCGAGTTCGAGGGGCGCTATACCTTCAGCGGAACGCTCATGCTGAACGGCCGGTTCAAGGGCGAGATCTCGACCACCGATACGTTGATCATCGGCGAAAAGGGAGTCATGAGCGGTGACATCCGTGCCGGGCAGGTGCTCGTCAGCGGTGAGATCGTGGGCAATGTCTTTGCGGCCGAACGGGTCGAGCTCAAGCGCACCGCGCGCGTCTTCGGCGATGTCGAGGCGCCGGTCATAGTCGTGGAGGAGGGTGTGCTCTTCGAGGGTCACTGCCGCATGACCAAGGCCAACCCCAACACCGAGGTGCTCCCCGCGCGGGACCTCTCGGTCGTCCCGATCAAGCGCTGAGGGTCATGCCGGCGCTGCGAAAAGTCAACCTCCTGGTGGTTCACGGCGACGGGCGACGCATCGCCCGTGTGGCCCTCCCGCGGTGGCTGATCCTGGTGGTCCTGGGCCTCTCCCTGGCCGTTCCCGCGTCGGTCGCCGTCATCTACACCGACTACCTGCAGCTGCGCAGCCAGCGCGCCTCTCTCAACGACCTGACGGCGCGCGTCGCGGAGCAGCAGGGGCTGATCGACGCGGCCCAGTCGAAGATGCGCCAGATCCGCGCCGAGATCGACGGCTGGCGCGAGCTGCGCGCGAAGATCTGGGAGCCCTTTGGTCCCGAGGATGGTGTCGCCAGGCGCGCGACCGGTATCGGCGGCGGCACGGGTCCGCTGCGGCCTGCCGACACTTCGGATCGCGCCGCCATCGGCGACGAGCTCGATCGGCTGACGGACATCGTCAAGGAAGAGGGCGACAACCTCCGCTCGCTCGAGCGCTTCCTCGGCCGCGCGACGCGCGTGCTGGCCGCGCTGCCCTCGCGCTGGCCCGTGCGCGGCCAGGTCAATTCGAGCTACGGCAGCCGCGTTTCGCCATGGTCGGCCAAGGCGGAGTTCCACAGCGGGCTCGACATCGGCGCGCCTGTCGGCACGCCGGTCAAGGCGCCGGCTCCAGGCACCGTCGTGTTCGCCGGTGTCCACGCCGAATACGGCCAAACACTGATCGTGGATCACGGGAACGAGACCAAGTCGCTGTACGGCCATCTCTCGAGGATCAGCGTCGTCGTGAATCAGAAGATCGAGCGCGGAGACGTCATCGCCCAGACGGGCAACACCGGGCGCTCGTCAGGCCCGCA
>WNFE01006459.1_pt1 | contig 10630 bp, 10 predicted proteins | sample 5400451 | NCBI WGS metagenome assembly WNFE01 (sample SAMN13153344, study PRJNA577476) | soil metagenome | isolation source: 200 cm saprolite under Douglas fir tree site 2 hole 2 | place: USA:California | collected 2015-04-18
CGGTAGCTATGAGTACCCAGATGTTGAGATGCCCCTGGGAAGCTAACGCTCCGGCAGTAAGCAACAGGGTTGTATTGATTAGGGGGACAGCAGAACTCTCTAGTAGGAGCATGATGGCTACTATCAGGCAAACCAGCAGTGGGCTGGCGTGAAAAATCATTTGTATCAGGTTGTGCATCATTTCGTCCTCCCCCCAACCTGGCTACATATGCAGGAGATCATTGTTATTTGCATTCTCATCTTTTTCCAATCTCCTATAGTTAGACGAATAAGCCGACGGGAAGTTGCAGGGCAACCTATGAGTGTTTATAGCATAAAGAGGCACTTCCTAACCCGGTAAACTGATTCTTTCATCTGCACCGTTCGCTTTGTTAAGACGTATAAACCAATGCTACAACTACTCCATAGACAATGTGGTTCAGCAAGATAGCGACCATCACCGTCAGATTGTTGAAATATTGGGACAGTTGAGGAAACATGCGCATAGTCATGAGTAGAAATAAAATAATCAGTAGGCCATGCACAGCACCAAAGAGTATTCCCCAGTACCATGTAGGACTTCCTATGCCTACACTCCATAGAGCAGCATAAATGATGGCAAAGATAACCCCCAGCGAAAAATGGATAGCACCACCTAAGGTAACAGCAGATTCCTTGTTGGGGGCAGCTAAAGATCCTAGCAGACTAACAGCATCTATTCTCGGCAGTCGTATGAGTGGCCCTATATAGATGAGTAGGATCATAGCCATTCTGCCAGTTGAACCTGCGATAATGGCGTCACGGACATGGACGAACAGAAGGGAGTGAAGAGATAAGAAATGAAGCATAGCTTAAGCTCCTTCCATTTAGGAGGCTATCGGCTCTCATGCTCGCTTTATGTGGACACATGTCAGGAATGTCTTGCCGGTCGGCAAAAGATACTTGCGATTTGTAGTTGGGAAATGCCTTCGCATAACATTATAAAGTAAGCTTATGAAGAGTTGCAACCCATGCCTTTATGTGTGAGTCACAACTTTCTCATGCAACTAATCGTAGAGTTTGCAAGTATGATGTACAATAGGCTGAGCTACTATAACCAACTACCGGAGCAGAGACAAGGCCATTGATATATATACTCCATATTGGCCACGACTCCACAATTAGAGAAAGTATGACAAACACCTTATGACAACTGTCACTCCGACCACCGCTAAAAGCAAGGTTTCGGCCAGGCCCAGCAGCGGACAGGCGCGCTTCGCTTTTATTATCCTGCTCATCATCAACATCCTCAACTATGCAGACCGCTTTGTCCTCCCGGCCATACTGCCAAAAGTCAGGGCAGACCTGGGACTTACTGGTTTTCAGGCAGGTTTACTTGGTTCGTCATTTCTACTCGTTTACGCGTTCGCTACACTGCCAATAGGTGTTTGGGCGGACAGAAGTATGCGCAAAAATATTGTCGCACTCTGCGTTGGCATCTGGAGTATCGCAACGGTGCTGGCAGGCATCACGCGCAATTTCGTGCAGCTGTTCAGCGCGCTTGCCATTCTAGGTATTGGCGAGGCAGGATACGCCCCTGCATCTCTCTCGCTTCTAGGTGACTATTTCTCTAATGAGCGACGAGGACGCATCCTGTCTTACTGGTCAGCAGGCCAATTGATCGGGGTCGCCCTTGGCCTCACTCTCGGCGGCTTGATAGCCGATTCTCTCGGCTGGCGTTGGGCCTATTACCTCGTTGGCATACCGGGGTTGATCGCCGCTTTCCTCGCCTGGCGCATGGTCGAGCCAAAGCGTGGTGCATTCGAGCAAGATCAAGATGTAGAGGAAGCAGAAGCCTTCTTCACAATCGGTGGCGTCTCATTCTGGCTGCCATCCTATCTCAGCAATACCTTCCATCTCACAATAGGGAGAGCGGGTATCACCTCAGGTGCCGTGCTGATTGGCGGGGGGCTACTCGGGACAGTACTTGGTGGCTGGCTGGCCGATTACATTCAGCGACGGCGCCCCCAGGGTCGTTTGATTACAGCAACGCTCGGTTTCCTGGTGGGCGCGCCATTGGCCTTTCTTGGATTGACGCTTCACAATCTGGCCGCGTTTATTGCGGTGATCGTTGTGGCGATCACCTTTCTCAGTTTCTGTACAGGGCCACTGAATGCTGTGATGCAGGATATTGTCATACCCCAAGTGCGCGCCACCGCTATTGGGCTGGCGCTTTTGCTTGCTCACCTGCTGGGGGATGCAGCCTCACCCTCAATCATCGGCTTCATCGCTGATCGGTATACGCTGGGCGTTGCACTGCTGACGACGGCACCGACATGTCTTTTATTGGCAGGACTGGTCTGTCTCCTGGGACTGAGCACAGTCGCTCGTGACATGCGGCGGATGCAGGAACAGATGGGCGTGCAAGACAAAAAGGGGGTAGAAATGTAGTGGCACCCCTTGCGGGTGCCAGGCTCGCGTACCCCTTGCCGGTGCCAGGCCTTAGAGAAATAGAATGACACCCGCAAAGGGTGCCATTTTCAAGGAGCGGGTTACGGGGGTCGAACCCGTGATCTCAACTTTGGGAAAGTTGCATGTTGCCACTACACCAAACCCGCGAGTATTCTGTTGACAAGTTGGATTATAGCCGATGGATAGAGGAAAGTCAAGGGGTTTGCGAGGTTTTTGAAGTCTAGGCCACTGCTGCGTTTTATGATATTATGTAGGGGGTAGTTCCGAGCAAGTGCTTACTTTATCATCACAGGTGTCATAAAACGTAACGTAGAGAAGCGTGCAACATCTAGCAGGAGGAACATATGGGCTTCTGGTCACGCCTAACAACTTTCTTTCGTATCCGCGCTAATGCAGCACTGGATAAAGCCGAAGATCCCGGCCAGGTCATGGATTACTCGTACACCAAACAGCTTGAGCAACTTCAACAATTGCGTCGCTCTATTGCGGACGTCGTGACGAATGAAAAGCGGCTGGATTTACAGCAGTCACAAATTCAGCAGCAGGTCAATAAGCTCGATCAGCAAGCCATGCAGGCGTTACAAGCAAATCGCGAAGACCTGGCACGCATGGCGCTACAGAGGAAAGAAGCGCTAGTAGCACAATTGGCGAGCTATGAGCAACAAATTGCACAGTTGCGTGCACAAGAAGAGAATTTGATTGGGATGGAGCGCAAAGTCTCTGCCCGCGTCGAAGCCTTCCGAACACAAAAAGAGATGGTGAAGGCGCAGTACAGTGCGGCGCAGGCCCAGGTGAAGATCAACGAGGCAGTTACAGGCATCTCGCAAGAAATGACGGAGATGAACCTGGCCATGCAGCGAGCACAAGACAAGGTGTTGACGATGCAATCCCGTGCCAATGCGATGGAGACGCTTATCGAGCAGGGGACGCTGGGCGAACAGGGATTGTTAGGCTCCGGCTCTGGTGATACGCTCGACCGTGAGTTGCAGAAGCTTTCTTCACAGCAGAATGTAGAGGCCCAGTTGCAAGCCATGAAACAACAGCTACAACTGGGCGGTCCTAACGCGCAGCAACAACAAATCGAAGGGCCAGACTCCACTACTTGATGTGGCGCTCTTAGCCCTTATTTTTCTTTTTCTCTCGCTCTTTCTGTGCCTTGTAGTACGATTTGGGTTTCGGGCGACGTTCGGTGTCAACGTAGGCCGCAGGGGCTGAGTCTTCACGCGCAGCGACCTCCGTTTCGTCGCGTTCGCTGATCAACTCTTGCAGGTCGTTATAGACGCTGTAGTTATCAATCACTTCAGGCATACGCAACATATGCCGCAGGACCTGTATCTGGGCAATATTGGCTTTATCGTATTTCGCCGGTTCGGCTTTCTTCAACAGTTTATCGACGAGTTCCACGCTATCGTCATGTGCGCCGATACCTTCGAGGCGCTCGCGCACAACTTGTAGTTGCTCATACAAATTCATATCTTTCTCCCCCCTGATTATCTTCTAACATAGTTTCTGTAGAGTATGGTAGCATAGGCTTGGAAAGCCGTCAAATCGGCATTACCGGTCAAATGAGCTTTGGGGCAATCTGATGACGGCAAGGGGTCGACAGTACCAGGGGGAGTAGGGAAACCCTAACAGCATGGCAAGGCTGCCAAATGTAGTGGTGCCCCTTGCGGGTACCAGGAGGGACTGGGGAAACGCTAACACCGAGGCAAGGCAACAAAGAAAGTGGCACCTTCCCCATCGATGCCTTTACTCTCTATCCAGATGTGTCCGCCCATGGCCTCCGTAAGCTGGCGACACAGATAGAGGCCCAGTCCAACACCACGTTGCAGGCTGTTTATTGCTTCTGTCAGACGCATAAACTTGGTAAAGAGACGCGGTTGATCTTCCAACGCTACGCCGGGACCCCAATCGCGGATGGCTATGATGACAAATTGGCCAGAGGCTGGCAGAGGAGGCAGCTGATCAATAGACGGTACGCGCCGGAGCAGTTCATCCCAACTCACACTTTCGGAGCTGATAGCTATGCCTGTGGGTGGAGGAGCATATTTCAGGGAATTGCCTACCAGGTTGAGCAGAATTTGACGTAGTCGCAGGTCATCTACCCAGATGTTCAGATCATCGGCAATCTTAAGCTCTACGATCCGTTCTTCACGTGCAACGATAGGCTCCAGGATTTCTATGATCGACTGCACCGCTTGAGCTACGCGCACCGACGTAAAAGTGAGCGTTACGCGGTCCTGGTCGACACGGCTGGCGTCCATCACGTTGCCCAGGAGCAATACCAGCTCTTCACAGGCACGACGGGCATTGCTAAGAAAGCGCCCTTTGGAGTCATCATCAAGTGCGCTGCCAAAGTCCCCGAGCAACTCAAGATAGCCCTGGACGGCAGTCAAAGGAGTGCGCAATTCGTGAGAAGCGGTCATGAGAAAGTGATTTTTGAGCCGCTCGGACTCCTGGGCTTGCTTGAGAGCCTCGCGCAACTCTGTATACAGGCGAGCGTTTGTGATGGCAATGCCCGCTTGTACGCCAATCTCTGTGAGTGTTTCGCGATGGTGCTGGGTGTACGCATGCGTTTGATAACTCTGGGCTGAGAGCATGCCAATCACCTCTTCACCATAGCGAATGGGTACGAAGAGCAGTGACTCGGAAACGCGCTCACCGGAGAAGATATCTTTCGCCGAGTCCATGCCTATGAAGTCTGAATACTCCTGGGAAGTTGAAAATAGGCCACCGTGCAAAAGGAGATGGCGAATTGAAGGCTCTATGTAGCTATAGTCGGGACCTGGATATATGACATCCTCATCGATGAGATAATCCATTGTCAACCTATCGTTGGCGCGAGAGTAGCGGGCAACAAAGAAGGCGTCGGCAGGCATCATACGCCGCACCTGCTCATAGATGGTCTGGTAGACCGTCTGTAGATCGCGCAGCGCGTCAGGGGCAGAGAGTGCGCGTCCAATTTCAATGAGTGCAGCCCGTTCTTCACTACTGAGCCGTGCTTCTTCGTAGAGACGTGCCCCTTCGATCACGACTGCGGCCTGGTTAGCGAACAACTCGAAGAGGGACATGGTCTCAACAGTCGGGCGCAGACCATCTACGGGGGCATCAGGCGTTAAGAAACCGAGGAGGGTGTTATCGCCGCTGACCAGCGGCACTAACATGAGATCACCAGGGTCCCATTGAGTACCTGGGGAGGATGCTAAAGGCGAAGGCAACGCGGGAGGTTCAGCACTATCATCGACGACAATGAAAAAACTGCAAATGTACTCATCTTTCCACAGAGGTGCTTCAGCGGGGAGGAAGTAGGAGTCACTGATGCGATAATCCTCGCTGATAAGTTGGGCAACCAGAGCCTCCGGCAGAGGATGTTCATGGAGATACTCTTCCTCCGCAGCACTGACACCCATCGAGGCAAGCACACGAAAGTAGCCTGCGTTATCATGGAGATAGAGCGCAGCATGCCGAAAACGCAGTGCGCTGCAAGCTGCTACACAGACACGCTTGAGCAGGGTGTCTATGTCCATGCTGAGGCGCAATGACGCTCCAACATCAATGATGTGCTTGAGCACGTTACGCTGATACTCCAGGTGTGCCTCGTACTGCTGAGCCGATTCGAGTAAGTTACAGAAGTCACTATTTGGAGGAACCTCAAACTGCTTCACCAATGATACCTCGCTGTTATTTACATCCATTTGGCTCATTATAGCATACGAGAAAACTGATGTAAGCAGATCCCTGAATCCTGCTTTGATGAGAGTCCTCTTGCCGTTCCTCTGTGAGGCGGATACAATGGTCTATAGTCTCTCGGCATTGCAAAAAAAGAAAGTATCTCTTAAGGACTGCTCACCACCTTCGGTGGTTCGCAAGAGGTTTTGCTGTGGGGTGTGCAGCCTGCGGCTGCACACCCCACAGCAAAACAGATCTCGTCGCCGGAGGCGCGAGGAATCAGCGAGGAAGTGTTACAACTCTTTGAGTATGATTGCTCACGCAAAACAGATCTCGTCGCCGGAGGCGCGAGGAATCAGGCACCTGATGAGTTACAAAAGAAAACCCTACGAGTCATGGAGGTATGTATGCAAATTGGTATTGGTCTACCAGGGACCATCCCTGGAGTACAGGGAAAACTTATTTTGGACTGGGCCAAACGGGCAGACGGTGGTCCCTTTTCTAGTCTGGGGACCCTCGACCGCCTCGTGTATCCTAACTTTGAATCACTGATCACCCTGGCAGCAGCAGCCGGGGTGACGCAACGCGTTCGCTTAATCACCACTATTCTGATCGCGCCACTGCATAACGCTGGCATGCTTGCCAAGCAGGCAGCGAGCGTGGATGCAATCTCTGGTGGTCGCCTCACGCTGGGTCTGGGCGTTGGTGGGCGAGAGGACGACTTCCGCGCCGCGCCATCTCCGTTCCATGTGCGAGGAAAGCGTTTTGAAGAGCAGCTCGCGGTAATGCACCGTGCCTGGTCCGGTCAACCACTCGCGGACGATATTGGTCCCGTTGGTCCTCCTCCAGTGCAACCTGGCGGGCCAGAGATACTGATTGGTGGCTACTCGCCTGCCGCTATCCAGCGAGTTGGCCGCTGGGGCAACGGCTTTGTCTCCGGCGGTGCTGGCCCAGAGATGGCTCGCCAGGGATATCATCTTGCCGAAGAGGTGTGGAAGGCTGCCGGTCGAGATGGCAAACCACGCTTCGTTGGGGGTATGTACTTCAGCCTGGGCCCAAATGCAGCAGAGCGTGCAGGCAACTACATCCGCCACTATTATAGCTTTATGGGTCCGATGGCAGATCAAATGGCCAGCTCGATACCATCTACCCCCGAAGCAGTGAAGGGAGTAATCCAGGCCTATGCCGGCATTGGGATGGATGAACTGGTGCTCTGGCCTTGCATCCCGGACCTGGACCAGGTTGATCGCCTGGCAGAGTTGGTGAGCTAGCTCGCTACCATGATCATCTCTAGCCATAACAACCCGCGTATCAAGGAAATTCGCAGCTTGCGCCACCGACAGGAGCGCGAGCAGACAGGGTTATTCTTCATTGAGGGCATTCGTCTTGTGACGGAGGCTGTACAGTTAGGAGCTGACATCGAAGCGCTGGTGGTCGCTCCTGAACTGCTAAAAAGCCAGTTTGGGCAAGAGGTCGTACGAGCAGAGCAGGAGCGCGGCACCTCGTGCATTGAGGTAACGGCGGATGTCTTCAGAAGCATCTCCGTCAAAGATGGACCCCAGGGCATGGGTGCCGTCGTGCGCCAGTGCTGGGAGTCGCTGGACCAGGTCCGGCTGTCGAACAGGGATTACTGGGTGGCTCTTGATGCCGCCCAGGACCCCGGCAATATCGGGACGATCATGCGTACGGGTGACGCCTTCGGCAGTGTAGGAGTCATCTTGCTGGGGAATTGCGCTGATCCGTATGATCCGACTGCGCTGCGTGCCAGCATGGGAGCAATTTTCTCGCAGCGCCTGGTGAAAGCGAACTTCGCCGACTTCGCCCACTGGAAGCAGCGCCACAACTACTGCGTTACCGGCACCTCCAAAGCGGCGCCTCATGACTACCGCAAGATATCATACCCCCTTCCGATGGCGTTGTTGATGGGTAGCGAACGGCTAGGGTTATCAAGCGAACAACAAGCGCTATGCGATCTGATGGTGGGTATTCCGATGGTGGGTCGCAGCGATTCACTCAACCTTGCTGTGGCGACAGGGATTGTGCTTTACGAGGTGTTCTATCAGGCTCGCTAAACGGCCAACTCGGACATTACCTGTCATTTCGATTAGAAACTGGCTCTCCCACCCATTGCATGATAACGAGGAGATGTTTGAGTCTCCCCCTTGACAAAACAACGACCTTCCATTTACCATCTATATGGATGGTAAGGAGATGGTACCATGGCTGAACTGGAGAAAACTGAGAAAATCACGATCAACCTGGGACTCGTGGATTTAGGGCAGATTGACTTGTTGGTGCAGGAAGGCTTTTATTCCAACCGCACCGACTTTATCCGCACTGCCATACGCACGCAACTCGTCACCCATGCGGAGGTGGTCAAGCGCACAGTGGCGCGCAAAACACTGGTACTCGGTGTGCAACACTTCACACGCCGTGATTTGGAGGCGCTGCTTGCAACTGGTGACATGTTACGGCTCAACGTACTCGGTCTGGTTAGTATCGCTGAGGATGTCTCCCCTGAACTGGCTCTGGCGACTATTGACTCGATCGAGGTGCTTGGGGCCTTCCGCGCCAGTGCCGCCGTGAAAGCTGCATTAGCGGGGCGTGTCAGGTAAGCATGTGTTCTGCTCCGGTCGCATAGGGTTGGGCACTTATCGCCACGGCAGGGAACACAGAAACATACCTGAGATGGTACGCTTTTTCAACGAGCATCCCAGGAGGAGCTAAGTCCCGTCCTGTTGACTGACCAGCACAGCACATCTGCGGACACCTCGTTCAGCGCCGGGGCCACTAACCATCCACTTCTACACTCACCATGTTGGTATAAAACGTGCTGCCGCCGTTGAGGTCGGCCAATCGGTCGGAGGTGGTCCAGTTGACGTTGCGCTGGTCGGGGCTGAACTTCGGCCACCAGACGGTCGTCGTCGCCAGCACACCAGGACGCACTTCTTCTGTCACTTCGGCCACCAGGCGACACCAGCCGCGCTCATTGCTCACGCGCACCAATTGCCCACTGCGAATACCACGTGGGATGGCATCGCTGGGATGGATGCGCAGCGTCGGGGCACGTTCTTTCGTCCGCAAGCAATCCTGGTTGCCAAATGTCGAGCTGACAAAGTGATGAGCCGCAGGACATAAGAGCGGGAGACGTGCGTCAGACTCAGGCGAGGTAGTGGAATTCTCTCTGGTTCTTGCTTCGACTTCGGGTTCCCAACCGGGGACGGGATCGTATCCCTTCGCGGCAGCCTGCGCAGAATAAAATTCTACCTTGCCGGAAGGCGTGCGGAAGACACCATCTGCAAAAGGTACCTGCTGGTCGACGGAAATGGCCAGGGGAATTGAACCTTCGGCCTGCAAGCGTTCCAGTGTGATGCCGGCGAGCAGTGAAGACTTACGCGCTGTGGCTTCCAATACCTCACGAATGACCTCGTTCGCCTCATCCTGCAACCAGGACTCGGTGAAGCCCATAGCAGCAGCCAAGGCGCGCATGACATCCCAGTTACTGCGCGCCTCACCCTGCGGAGCGATAGCGGGCATGTTGTATTGCAGGGAGAGATGACCGTAGGGTTTGTGCAGGTCTACGTGCTCAAGCTGGCTGGTCGCAGGGAGTAGGATATCGGCATAACGAGCAGTATCGGTCTCGAAGAGTTCATGCACGACCGTAAACAAGTCTTCGCGCATCAACCCTTCAACAATCTTTCCTGCATTAGGAGAGGAGGCGACCGGATTGGCATTATAGACATAGAGTGAGTAGATGGGTGGGTCGGCCTCAGCGGTGAGGATAGCACCGAGCCGGTTCATATTCAGCGTACGCGACGCAGGCGGGCAGGTAGGCTCGTGCAGATGCGTCACAGCCAACCCGTCCCACTTCAGCCAATCGCTGGTGCTGTACATCAATCCGCCACCGAGCAGGCCATATTGCCCTGTGATGGTCGGAAGGCAGGCCAGAGTACGGACAGTCTGACCGCCATTGGTATGGCGGTTGATGCCATCGGTCACACGCAGGAGAGCCGGTGTGGTGGTGGCATAGCTGCGGGCAAGATCGATGATGGTCTCGGCGGCGAGACCCGTGATGTGTGCTGCGCGTTCAGGTGGAAACTGCATTATACGTTCCAGGAGATGCTCCCAGCCGATGGTATGCTGTGCAATCCAGTCAGGACTATGCAGCCCCTCGGTCACTATCACATGCATCATAGCAAGCGCGAGTGCGGCATCTGTACCAGGGAATGGTTGTATATGTTGATCGGCAGAACGCGCGGTAAGGGTGCGAATGGGGTCGATGACGATGATGCGAGTGCCGTTACGCTGGGCTGCGCGCAAGAAGGGCATGATATGTGGCGCGGTACTGGCCGGGTTGCTGCCCCAGATGAGGACCAGTTTGCTGTGGATGAGCATCTCTGGTGAAGGTGCCAGGCGGCCACCGATGGTCAGCATGACGGCTTCTTCGGCAGCATGGCCGCAAATGGCGCGTTCCAGGCGACAGGCACCCAGCCGATTCCAGCAACGACTGTCGGTGACGGCTCCATTCACG
>WNFE01004276.1_pt1 | contig 10629 bp, 8 predicted proteins | sample 5400451 | NCBI WGS metagenome assembly WNFE01 (sample SAMN13153344, study PRJNA577476) | soil metagenome | isolation source: 200 cm saprolite under Douglas fir tree site 2 hole 2 | place: USA:California | collected 2015-04-18
AGTGGCGGGCCCGTTCGCCCAACTCGGATGGTTCAAGGAGCTGTTCGGGTGGGTCGAGGAGGTGATTGCGTTGAGAGGGCTTCACCTCAGCGGGAATTTCCGCCAGCTGAATGCCAGTCCCACTTTCAGCCTGATCCGGTTCGAGTCGAATGGGCCAGCTATTTGGTTCAAGGCCGCGGGAGAACCCAATCAGCGGGAATTCCCGATCACGCTCATGTTATCCCGTCTTTTTCCCGATTACTTGGCACCGGTCCTCGCTGCTCGTTCGGCTTGGAATGCCTGGCTCGCGCCGGAAGTTCAAGGAGTGAACCTAACTGAAAGCTCAGATAGCTCACTCTGGGAATCGGCCGCGGCAGCAATTGCGAACTTGCAGATCGAGTCCATCGGGCGTCATCCGGAATTGGTGGCCTCGGGCGCTCACGATTTGAGGCTCGAATCCCTCCAGGGCCTGGTCGCGCCCGTTATCGACGTCGCTGGGCACTTGATGGAGAAACAGTCCAAAGAACCACCGGCCGTTCTCAGTAAGGCGGAACTCAGACTGCTCGCGAGACGCATCCGCGATGCATTCTCCACGCTAAGAGACTTGGAAATTCCCGACACGCTCGGTCATCTTGATCTCAATCCCGGAAACCTCATCGTTGCGGGGTGCCGATGTGCATTTCTTGATTGGGCGGAGGCGTATGTCGGTCATCCGTTCTTCAGTTTCCAGTACTTCTTGGAACATTTCAGACGGATCGCGGCTGCACACTCTACGTCAGAGGCAAAACTAGCCGCCTCGTACCTCGAGCCGTGGAAGCAGATCATATCGCACGACTTTCTGGCTGACGCAATGGTCTGTGCCCCGCTCCTTGCGGCGTTCACGTACGCGGTTGGAACCGGAGCGTGGAAGCAGCCCGGGGCCCTGAGCGATCCCACCGTTGCTGGTTATTTGCGTAGCCTGGTCCGCCGCATGAATCGCGAAGCCAATGCTCTGTGTGGGCGGAGGTCACCGTGCCTAGTCTGATGGAACCTCTTCCGCACACTCCAGTTGAAGCAGTCACTGAGATCCTGCACGGCGTGCCTGTCACGGATCCGTACCGCTGGCTCGAAGACCAAGAATCACCAAGGACTCGGACCTGGCTCGCCTCCCAAGAAAGCTATGCACGCTCATACCTAGACGCCGTAGCAGGACGCCAGCGAATTCGCGAGCGAATCCGACAATTCCTCTCAGTCGAAACCTATGACTCCCTGCAGAAAGTCGGTACCCGCTACTTCTTCAGAAAGCGCCTGCCGGACCAAGAGCAGCCGTGCATTTACATGCGCGAAGGCGCAGACGGTGAAGATCAACTTCTGATCGACCCCGCGGAAAGAAAAACCGGCAGCTACACCGCGGTAAAGCCTCTGCGTGTTTCACGCAATGGTCGGTTGCTTCTGTACGAAATTAAAGAGGGAGGAGAGAGGACCGGAGTCTTTGAGGTGCTTGACGTTGAGACTCGCAAGCGCCTTCCCGATTCCCTTCCCTGCGGATACTTGCGCGGGTTTACTTTCGCCCCAGACGAAACGGGTTTCTACTACGTTCACGAAGCGCCAGAAACGAGGTTGCGCTCTCCTTGCGCTGCGTACTATCACTCTCTCGGAACGCCATCTTCCAGGGACCAGCAGATTTTCGTCGCCGACGAGGATCCCAAGGTTCGACTTGCTCTCCTGGCAGACGAGTCGCGCCTGGTGTTTTTTGTATACCGCTTTGAGGACCAGACTCTTGCCGACGTCTACGTGAGGCATTTCGATCTAGAACGCGCGCCGGAATTGATCTTTGAAAAGGTCGACTACGCGCTTGGATTCTATTTTCTGGGCGACAGAATTTTCGTCCTGACAGATAAAAGTGCTCCGAACCGCCGAATCGTCGAGATTCGTTCTCCGTACTCCGAGCCATCCGAATGGATCGATCTGATCCCAGAAATCGGCATGAGAATCGAGAGCTGGTTTGTCATCGACAATCAGATTTTCGTTTGCTATGCGAAACAGATGACCTATCAGATTCATGTCTTTGACCTCTCAGGGAACAAGATGGGTGAGGTTCCGGTTCCGGATGACGAGACCATTCGCGCGATAGGAGGCTCGCCAAACGGTGACGAACTGCTCCTTGAAACCGAGTCTTTTACCGAGCCCGTCGCTATCCTCCGTTATTGCGCCAGAACCAAAGAACTTGCGCCTTTTGCTCGGAAGCACATGCCTTTTGAATCGGGGAACTACGACCACTCGCAGGTTTGGTTCAAGTCGAAAGACGGCACACGAATTCCCATGTATCTGGTTGGACGGCGCGACGTCCTTGAGAAGGCTGGCAATCCCACCGTCATGACTGCCTATGGCGGTTACGGCGCCTCCATGACGCCGCAATTCAGTGTCTTCGTTGCTTTCTTAATGGAGCATGGCTGCCTCTTTGCCCTACCAAACATTCGGGGTGGATCTGAGTTCGGCCCCGAGTGGCACAATGCGGCGAGGCGACAGAATCGGCAGACTGCCTATGACGACTTTTTGTGCGCAGCGGAATGGTTGTTGCAGACCGGACGAACTAGCCCGAACCGGCTGGCCATCTTTGGAGGTTCGAATTCCGGCCTGCTCGTAGGTGTCGCCATGACCCAGCGGCCCGACCTGTTCCGGGCGGTTGTCTGCATCGGACCCATCCTCGACATGTTGCGCTACCACCACTTTGACGATGCACATGTCTGGCGCGATGAGTTTGGTCTTGCGGACGATCCGGAAGACTTCGTCGCATTGGCCAAATACTCCCCTTATCACCGGATTCGTGAAGGTACTTGCTATCCGTCCACCATGTTCGTTTCCGGCGACGCGGATCGTAATTGCAATCCACTACATGCGCGGAAAATGACAGCCCGGCTGCAGGCGTGCAACGGGTCAGACAACGTTATCTTGCTCGACTACGACGTACACCGCGGGCATTCAGCCGTTCTCCCGTTGAGCAGCCGGATCACAGCGCTCACCGACCGGATGGCATTTCTATGCGATCAATTGCACCTGGCTGTGTGATTGAGGAGATTGCTTCATGACAGTACTGGTCTTAAACGCGTACATGAATCTCATCTACTTCGATTTCTACCTTGCCCGCAGCAACTTTGCTGCGCTCTACAACAGAGTGCGCAGTTGTCCAATTCGTGCTTGTGCCAGCGGCTCTGATGCTGTAGAGCGGCTCTGTTCGGCGGTCGACTTGGCGTGTATCTGGTATTGGAAAGAGGCGCTTTGTCTGCAGCGCTCGGCGGCGACCACATGCCTTCTCAAGAGCCACGGCATCTCCGCTCAAATGATAGTTGGAGCACAACAGTTGCCCTTCAAGGCGCATGCGTGGGTGGAGGTGGATGGTCGCGTGGTCAATGACAAACCATACGTAAGGGAAATGTACACACTCTTGGATCGATGCTGATAAACGACGGGGTCGTAGATTCTGGGTAAAGGCAAAACCATGAGCGTCCAGTTTGGAAGATGGAACACAGACGGAAAGCCGACTGAGCCGGAGTACGTTGAAGCGGTGAAATCCATGCTCGCACCGTACGGACCTGATAGCGCCGATTCCTATACGAAGGCAGGCATAACCATTCTTTATCACGCATTCTGCACCACCGCGGAATCGCGAACGGAAGAACAACCCATGGCCAATAAATCAGGGGTGGTGATTACGTGGGACGGCCGGCTAGACAATCGCACGGAACTCTGCAGTCTCTTGGGAGCACACCTGAGTCTGAGTTCCCCGGATATCTCTTTCGTCGCGGCAGCTTACGAACGATGGGGCAGGGCTTGCTTCTCTAAGCTCGTTGGAGACTGGGCCCTCGCCATCTGGGATGCTCAGACCCGCTCCATCTACCTTGCCAAGGATGTGATCGGGAGTCGTCAGCTCTATTACTCCATTGACGAAAAGCAAGTCACGTGGAGCACCGTCCTGGATCCTCTAGTCTTGCTTGCGGGGCACACGTTTCCATTGAACGAAGAGTACGTCGCGGGTTGGTTTTCATTCTTTCCCGCCACTCATCTCACACCCTACATCGGGATTCAATCCGTTCCGCCAGCCAGCTTTGTCCGCATTGGCGCCCAAGGACACGGCGTTACGGAGTATTGGAGCTTCGATCCTGCTCACCGAATTCGATACAGCAACGATGCCGAATACGAAGAGCACTTCGTCAGTGTGTTCAGCGAAGCCGTCAGGCGCAGACTGCGTTCTGACAGACCGATCCTCGCGGAGCTCAGTGGTGGCGTCGACTCTTCGTCGATTGTTTGCATGGCCGACATCCTGATTCAAAGTGGGGCGGCTGAAACTTCACGCCTCGATACCGTTTCCTACTTCAACGACAATGAGCCCAATTGGAACGAGCGCCCTTTTTTTGTCAAGGTCGAAGAGAAACGAGGCCGAAAAGGCTGCCATATCGACGTCGGTGTACAAGACTCCTTCAGTCTCACATGCCAGAGCAATCGCTTTGAGGCAACCCCCGGTTCCGCAGAGCCTCCGACCGACGCTTCGAAGCAGTTCGCCGCGTGCATGTCCTCCAACGGAAACCGTGTCATTCTGTCCGGCATTGGCGGCGATGAGGTCACTGGAGGCGTGCCAACGCCTTTCCCGGAACTTGCGGATCTGCTGACAACCGGTCAATTCAGAAAACTAGCTCACGAGCTGAAAGTCTGGTCTCTGGACAAAAGGAAACCGTGGTTCCACTTGTTCTTTGAAGTTGTGCACAGATTTTGTCCTCCTGCCCTGTTTGGTCTCCCGAAGTTCAAGCGTCCGGCCCCTTGGCTGCGTCCTGGGTTCGTGAAGCGAAATCGATTTGCATTGCAGGGCTATGAGAATAGGCTTCGGTTTCTAGGCCCCTTACCTAGCTTTCAGGACAACCTCTCTACACTCGAAGGACTGCGACGACAACTGGCATGCGACGCGACCTCGGCAGAACTTCCGTGCGAGAAGCGTTACCCCTATCTCGATCGTGACCTGCTCGCGTTCTTGTACGCAATTCCACGTGAGCAGCTGCTGCGACCAGGCCAACGGCGCTCCCTGATGCGCCGTGCACTCTCTGGCATTGTCCCAACCGAGGTCCTATTCAGGAAACGCAAAGCATACGTGGCTCGCGCATCGATAGTAGCCATATCCGCCGAATGGGCTGCCGTCACCGAGATGACTAAAAGCATGGCCAGCGGCTCATTAGGGATCGTCAATGAAAACAAACTATCCGAAATCCTGGAGAAGGCCCGCCACGGCGAAGAGGTTCAAATGACCACCGTGATCCGAACACTAGGCGTCGAATCGTGGCTTAAGAATCTACGAGCTTGGAGGGTGACAGACGATTTTTCACCTGAGCATAGAGAACCTATGCCGAGGACTCGATTGCGTCAAGAGACAACGAGACCTGTCTCACTGTGAGTGCTGACCGGTCGCGATTGCGCTGCCGCCCGAGAAGGAGAACACGCCATGAAATATGTTTCGCCCAAAGTCTTCGCAGTCTACGCCGCTATTGTCAAAATCCAGGGACTCGGAAAAGTGATTGGAGCTCCTCCTGAATCAGTTGGTCCACCACCAAGGCACACGATTCCCGCGTATGAAGCGGATGAATGAGTGTCGTGATCCGACGTGAAAGGAATCCGTCCCGGGCCCGGCAGGAATTGATCTCAGCTGAGACAGACCAATGGAGAAAGGAGGTGAATGAAATGAAATATGCAAAGCCTGAAGTCGTTCGTGTCAACAAGGCCACAGCGGCGATCCAGGGAGGAAAGACGAGTGCAGCACCCCACGATGCCTCGTCAACCGTCCTGAATCCGAAGCGTACGATCAACGCCTACGAATCGGACGAATAGTGCCGCGAACTGATCGCGCCGGAGGGCGCTCGGCCGTGCTGGGCGTCCCTCGGCGCCTTCATACGTCAGCGGATTTCAACAGGCGATCTCAGCCCCGGGTACTTGGGCAAGTACGAAACGAATGCCAACCTAGTCTCTCGGAGTTAATCAGTGTTTGCGAATCAAACACCACGAGAACGAACTAAGGCCATCAGATAAGAAAGGAGGTGAAATCAAATGAAATATGCGAAGCCCAAAATCGATCGTATTACCAAGGCCAGTGCCGCGATCCAGGGGATGAAGACCAGCGCAGCGCCTCACGACGCTTCGTCAACCGTCCTGAATCCGAAGCGTACGATCAACGCGTACGAATCAGATGAGTAGAGTGCAATGGGCGCGTCAAGGGTGCTCCCATTCAAGAGTCCCTTGACGCGTTCTTGAGCTACTCCAACGGCAATGGGTTCATATCGACCAAAGCGGAGCGATTGGACTAAATAGATGATCTTAGGAGAGAGGATTGATTCAATGAGCTACCCCCGCGGCAAGGAGGTTCGCAACTTGCGCCAACGAACGTATTGTTCGGCCTTCGAAGGGTCTGCATCTTCCTCATTCTTGAGCCAAAAAACAAACCAATCGACATCGCCTTGCTGTGACACCATTCGATTTCTCGGCCTCTCCAAGATGTGCGTGCCGACAGGCATGTAGACTAGTTCCACTGGCATGTGGAGACGGGTCAGACCCCCAAACCATTCCCACTCTCCCACCAGGGATCCGGGACCCATAGCCTGAATTCGGAGTGCCGCGCTGACTCTGTCTAGCAGGAAGCCCGGAGACGCCTTCATCCACACCGACAACCCCTCACCAAACGGAGGAACTCCGAAGAGTTGATCAGATTCGTCGGCCAAAGAATCGCCCATTGCGACGTACTGAAAGTACCCTCCATCCACCCCATCAGCAACACTTGCCGCAGCAATCTTGTAATTTGAATGAGCAAGCATGTATTTGACGTACAGACATGTACGGCTAAAACCAATGATGCCGACGCGGCCGCGATCGATCAGACCTCGTTTGTCCAAGTAGTCGATTGCGCTCTCGAACGTTTTCACCATCCGCGGAGCCTCTTCGGGGGTCAACTCCGCGTCATGGCTATCCGGGACCTGCAAAACAACAATCCCCTTCCCTGCCAACGATTGCGCTGCAAACGCAGTTGTAAACGGGCCATCAATCCAAAAACCGTGCGGATCGAAACCGTGTGTTTGAATGACTAGGGGATAGCGCTTGCCCGCAACGTAATCGGGAGGGAAATACAGGCCGCCATGAACCTCGCGGCCACCGCCTCCAGTCCATGTGACTTCCTCGACGTGTCCGAAAGCAATTTCACGAAACCGGGGATTCGGGTCCCACAAAAGACTCCTCCGTCCCGTTTGCGGGTCCACCGCTATGATTCGCGGAGGCTGGTTGAGATCCTGGTCGACTGTGATATCAGGTGTCGAATCGGACGTGAGCAGAGCACCTGTTAGCATTTCCCAAGTTGAGCCCCGTTTTCGATAGCACAGAGGTAGAGCAGCGGATCCGCTCAGATTTTCATTTCTAGTGGACCTGAACCTCAATACTTGCTTGGTTCGATCCCAGCCCACGAGCTTGAGATCACGATCGGCGATTTTCGCGACTTCGAGGCTTGGAACCCCGACCTCGACTGTGAACATGCCTGATCGGCGTGAGGCAAGTTCGCTCGGATCGTTGGTGTCCAGAGGTAAGTAGACGCCGGTCACAATGACAGAATGGGAGTCGGACGACCAAGCCAGTTCCGACTGGGTAAGCGCGCTGACTGGAGAGTTCAACAGGAAAGTGCTGGTATCAGCTTGGGTGTCAATCAATTCATAACGTTCAACGAAGGTGGCAGGCCTTCCTGTCGACTCCTTGCTTTTAAGAAGATCATGCAAGGACGGATCAGTATATGTGCTCCACTCTTTGGGAAAATCTGCGGCCTTCGAAATGTAGGTTCTGAGAGCCACATATCTGCCATCTGGAGAGAGGAACATGTCCAGCGGATCCTTCAGAAGTTTGCCCTGTACGTGCAGAGGTTTTGCTTGGGAATTCGCGGGGTCGGTCAGGTAGAGCTGTTCGCAACATACCTGCTGGCGACCGACAATGAGTGAAGACAGCGACTCATTAGACACGACGATACCGTCCTGTAGGGCTTTCGTGTCGATTAGATTCTTCTCCGGGGGTTCCGTCACAAATGCTAGCCGCTTACCGTTTGCCAATGCCGAATAGGCGATGACATTGGCAGGCTCGTGGGTCAACTCCTCGATTTTTCCTGAACTGCAGCGCACCGAGTACACCTGAGTGGTGCCGCCTGGGCGTTCTCCGAGAAAAATGATTGTGTCGTTATCATCGAGCCAAGTGGCGCTCTTGATGCCCTCGCGCTCCGAGGAGGATGTAAAAGAAACTAGGGTCTTGGGGACAGGGGCCTCAAAGGCCCTATTGGTTTGAAATAGCAACATCGAGTATTCATTGGTGTTCTTCTCGAGGTTCCCTCTTTTCACAACAATGATAAACCGCTTCGCGTCCGGAGAGAACCTGGCGAAGTCGGATGAGGAAGCTCCTGTGTAATACCAGCGGGATTCGCCCGAACCCGCTACCCGAGTCATCTGAATAGAATCAGCTACGGTTGCGGGTCGCTTCGCTCCGCCCGGAGAAATCTGCATGCCGCCGTGATGAGACGGTGCGAAGTGTGTTGACCCGTTGGTCCTGCCTTTATCAGTTCGACCCGGGTCAGGCCTGACCGCGCCAGCGCCTGCCTTAGCCTGTGGCGAACCGAGAGCAGACAGAACCAAAACAGCTGAGAGTATCCCAACACGACCGGTGCAGCCCAGATGTCCGAAATGGGTCCCTCGCATCGCGAATCTGCTCCTGATTTGTTGTGAGGCGCTTCTTCAGAATGTCAAGCGCAACGCCAGTTGCATCGATCGCGGCCCACCCATCTGGTAAAGCGAACTCAGGCCGCCCAAGCTGTTGGCAAGCGTCGCCGTGGCTTGGCCGAAGTTACACCCCGGGAAAAAATTTGGCGATGCGGGGTCGGGAGAACAATAGAACGGGCTGATCGTTCCAAAATTCGCGTGGTTGAATACATTGAAAGCTTCGGCGCGAAACTGTAGCTTCAGCCGATCGTAGATGGAGAACTCACGGCGCAGGGCAAGATCCATCTGCCATGCCCCAAAACCGCGCACAAAGTTGCGAGGTGCGTTCCCCAGATTGGTTCCAGAGGGCGGGCTGAAGGCGCCAGGATTGACCGCCCTCCCTCCCGGACATCCGAGGCCATTGTCGTAGACTGCTGCACAGGCCGGCCCGAAAATGTACTCGGGCTGGCCAGGAACGAGATCCAGGCCGGCGTTAAACTCCTTTCCGGTCGCAGGATCAAACGCTGGATTGCCATTCAGAGTCACCGGAAAGCCAGTCCGCGCGCTAAAACGATCATCAAGGCCCCAACTGCCGAAGAATGTGCGAGCTAACCGCTTTCGGAAAAGGTTGGGCAGATCATACGAAAAAGCAGCTGAGAAACTGTGGCGGACGTCAAAATCCGAATTGCCGCGGGTGTACGGCAAACTGTAGTTCTGAGAACCGTAATCAATGCTGTGTCCGAAGCTGTATGACGCTAGCGCTTGTAGACCATGCGCCAGTCTTCGCTGATATTGGAGCTGCAAAGCATCGTAGTCGGACGTGAGGCCATTCCTCGTGAACACGACCGTAGCGAAGTTTGGATTAAATGCGCCCACATCCACTTGGGCCTGCTCGAGCAGTCTCCTGCCTGCCGCACCGAGATAGGAAAAGGTGAGTGCGTCGGATGTACCGAGAGATTGTTGTACGCTGACGTTCCATTGCAGAGTGTAGGGCAGTTGGAGATGGGTAGAGTACGAATACGAATTGCCCGGCCCGTAAGGAGGGAGCGGAGGGTTCAGGATCGGAGGGATGATCTGCGACACGCTCAGCGGAAAACTTGCTGGAGAAGAAGCAACCGTGGTGGCCGACAGGCCAGGCCCTTGGTAAGCGCTCGATCCGTTCTGCTGACCTGTGTCAAAAAAGACCCCGCCTCCGCCCCGAACGACTGTTTCGAAGCGAGACCCATTCCGCAAGACATAGGCTATCCCCACCCGCGGAGCGAAGTTGTACCAAGTCGTTTTCCAAAGCGGCGTACCCTGTGGCGCAAGCGCAAGCGTGCTTAGGCTGTTCCCTACGGTCGTGTACGGCAGATTGCCCTTGGCCGCACCCGGTGCTGGATTTACTTCCCATCGCACGCCCATCGACAAAGTCAACGAGGGCGCGATTTTCCACTCGTCCTGAGCAAAAGCCGAGAAATTCAGGTACACGGGAAATGCAGCTGCGGTTGAGGTCCCAAGGGCTAGATCCGCCGAGTTCGCTAGCACAGAGGATTCGCTAAAGTAGTCGTAAATTGAGCTAGGGGTGATTTGGTGCACTTGGGGATTCAGTCTTCGCAGGTCGAATCCGGCCTTCACCTGGTGTCGTCCTTGAATTAAGGTGAGCGTGTCCAAAACGTTCCATTGCCTTTGCTGACCAGAGTTCGCTGACTGTTGAAGGAATAAGAACTGGACTCCCAATCCCAGGCCGACAAAAGCTGACGCATCCTTATTCGCTGGCCCGGTCAATCCTTGTATTTGGAGGAGATTTGCGGGTATTGCCCCTCCGAAACTATCCGGGGTGTCCGATTGTTCGACTTGGTTCGAACTATAGTTCAGCCGGAACTCATTACTTAGAGCGCTGGAGAACATGCTGGTCGCGCCCATTGTGTAACTCCGGGTT
>WNFE01004277.1_pt1 | contig 10626 bp, 9 predicted proteins | sample 5400451 | NCBI WGS metagenome assembly WNFE01 (sample SAMN13153344, study PRJNA577476) | soil metagenome | isolation source: 200 cm saprolite under Douglas fir tree site 2 hole 2 | place: USA:California | collected 2015-04-18
CAAGCCCAAAAAACCGTCTCCGCCTTCCTCACCAAAAAATACGCCGCCCAATTCGACCCCAACTTCCCTAAATCCGTAACCGCCAACGTAACCAAGGCCTACCAAGTAATCGCCTTCCCCCGCTGACCCTTTTGCGTGGGTTCTCTTGGGTGGAAGCCCCGGACTTCAAGAGAGAGCCCGCCGTAAGTAAGCCCCCCAAAAACTGTTGGGCCTCCATTTTCTTGTCCACCCCCACAGCAAGCTCTACCCCTTTCTTTTCTTACGTTTGCAGGTTCATTCGAATCATTGCGCCCCATCTCGAAATACTAGTACTATATAAATATCTATTGACAGAGTAAAAGAAGTATGCTATGCTGGGTCGTGAATTCTCGACTTCAACGCCGAAACTCCCCTCGACGGTACACCTCTACATTCCATTACTCCCGTGTTTCCAATAGCTTAGCGCCTCTTTCCTCGCTTCTAAGTGTCCGTTCCCTTTGTTTTCAATACTTTGCAGCCTCTTTTCCAAAAACACCCGGGTGGGGGTACCCCGCCCAGCCTAGAAAGGTAAGACCATGAAAGCCAAAACCACGCAGTCCATCCTTGCTCCAACGCGCTGCCGGCATCTCTCTCCCACCGGTCGCCAGTGCTGCTCCCCAGCCGCCGCGCCAGGGTCAACGCTCTGCGGTCGCCACGCTGCCGCCGAGCCGCAGCAATCCGTCGACTTCTCCGCGGAGCTCCTCGACGGCTGCGGCGACTTCCAGCGTGCCCAGCAAATCAATCACTCTCTGATCGCCTTGTACAAGCTGCTCGCCCAAGGACGCATCTCGCCACGCCAAGCCGCGGTCCTCGCCTACATCGGCAGCCTCGTGCTGCGCAGCCTTAAAGCCGTCGACTACGACCTCGACCGTTTCGACGAAGAATCGGAAGACATTTCCGCGGAGTCCGACGATGAACCGGGTGAAGAGCCGTCCACCGAACCAGTGGCCGCTGAACCTGTCGGTCCGGGCAAGGAACCTCTGCCCGCCACGGCCGAGGAGTTCGCCGCCAAAGTCCTCGACCGCAAGCCCAACTGAATTGCCTTGCTTGCGAGGCACGCTCGCTTCGTAGGGGCGCAGCACTGCTGCGCCCCAGCTTGCCCCGATGTCGGCGCCAATTGGGGCCGCCCCTGCGCGAAGCAGGCTTGCTACCTGGGCCGAAGAGGCTGAGTCGCGAAGCCGATCCCGCTAGGCTCGCCTTGTCGCGCCCGCGAGGCGCGCAGTAGAATTGGGAACTTGGGCACTCCTTAGGAGAACTGAATATGGCGACCGCTGAAACGAAGCCGCAGGTTTCGGAGTTTGTGAACGAGCCGTTCATCGATTTTTCGCGCCCCGAAAACCGCAAACGCATGGAAGAAGCGCTCAAGAAAGTCGCGGCGGAGTTTGGCCGCGAGTACCCCATGTACATCGGCGGGCAGAAGGTAATCACCGCGGAGAAGAAAACCTCGACGAATCCTTCGCACCCGTCGCAAGTGATCGGGGTGTTTCAGTCCGCGAGCGTGGAGCAGGCGAACCAAGCGGTGGAAGCGGCAGCGAAGGCCTTTGAAACGTGGAAGCGGGTCCCGGCAGAGCAGCGCGTGCAGTGTTTGTTCCGCGCAGCGAAGATTTTGCGCGAGCGCAAATACGAAATGAACGCGCTGATCGTTTACGAAGCAGGCAAAACCTGGCCGGAGGCCGACGCGGACACCGCGGAGACCATCGACTTTCTGGAATTTTATGGCCGCGAAATGTTGCGGCTGGCCGGTCCGCAAAAAGTTGTGCCTATGAAGGGCGAGAAAAATTATCTCGTCTACATCCCGTTAGGTGTGGGCGTAGTGATTCCGCCGTGGAATTTTCCGGCGGCGATTATGGCGGGGATGACGATGGCGTCCCTGGTCGCGGGCAATACCGTGGTGCTGAAACCGGCGGGCGACACCATGACCGTGGCGGCGAAATTCGTGGAGATTGCCTACGAGGCGGGTATTCCGAAAGAGGCGCTGAACTTTGTGACCGGCGCCGGCGCTACCGTCGGCGATGCGCTCGTGCAACATCCGAAGACGCGCTACATCGCATTCACCGGATCGAAAGAAGTCGGCCTGCGCATCAGCGAACTGGCCGGCAAGGCCGTGCCCGGGCAGATGTGGATCAAGCGCACCGTGCTGGAGATGGGCGGCAAGGATTCCATCATCGTCGATGAAGAGGCTGACGTCGAAGCCGCGGTGGAAGGCGTGGTGCAGTCCGCGTTCGGATATCAGGGGCAGAAATGTTCGGCGTGCTCGCGCGCGATTGTCTCGCAAAAGATTTACGACAATTTTGTGCAGAAGCTGGTGGAGCGCACGAAAAAAATTAGCGTGGGGCCAAGCGAGGATCCCAACAACTACATGGGTCCGGTGGTACGCAAAAGCGCGATGAGCACGATCTTGAGTTACATCGAGGTGGGCAAGAAGGAAGGGAAGCTGCTGCACGGCGGCGACCGCGCTCCGGGAGACGGCTATTTTGTCCAGCCGACCATTATCGCGGACGTCGATCCCAAAGCGCGCATTTCGCAGGAGGAAATTTTCGGCCCAGTGCTGGCGGTCATCAAAGCTCGCGATTTCGATCACGCCCTGGAGATTGCGAACAACACGGAGTTTGGCTTGACCGGCGGCGTGTATTCGCGAAACAAAGACAAACTGGAGAAGGCCCAGGAAGTGTTTCACGTCGGCAATTTGTATCTGAATCGCAAATGTACTGGCGCAATGGTAGGCGCGCACCCGTTCGGCGGCTTCAATATGTCCGGCACAGACTCCAAGACCGGCGGAAAAGATTATCTGCTGCTGTTCCTGCAAGCGAAAACGGTAGCAGAAAAAGTGTCGGCGTAAACGCTGCGCCGCGCAGCCTTGTAGAGGCCGGGCTTTAGCCCGGCCAGCGAGCGCAGCGAGCGTTTGTCACACTCGGCTTTCGTTGCGGCGTGTCACCCATCGCAACAGCCGAAACATAGGATAGCTGAGAAGGAGAATGAACAGAGCAAGCATCGCGGGGCTTGGCGGCCAGACCTGGCCAGTGGTCAAAGCCGTTTTCAGGTCGGGCACGATGGACGCGATCAGAAAAAGCGCGGACGCAAATAGTGCGATGCCCGTGGTCCACGGGTAGCCCCAGGCGCGATAGGGGCGCTCCATTTGTGCTTCTTTCTTGCGCAGCGCGAAGAGCGAAGAGTAGGACAGCGTGTAATTAGCGACAAAAAAGAATGAAAGCATGTCGATGACCAACTCGAACGGACTCAGCCCCGCCAGCTTGAGTGTAGAAACCAGCACGAAGAGCACGCCGACGATGGTGCTTAGCAAAAGCGAGAGCGTAGGAGTGCCGCCGGCATTCACGCGCGTAAAGCTGCGGAAAAATAAGCCGTCGCAGCTCATGGCGTACAGCGTTCGCGAACAGAAGAGTTGGTTGGCGTTGAGGCAACTGAGCAGCGAGATGACCATGATGGCGCGGATGATCGTGTCGCCGTAGGGGCCGAAGATTTTCTCGGCGGCGGTGCCGAGAACGAAATTGTTGCCGGCGATTTGAGACATCGGAAGAACGTAGAGAACGGCGGCGTTAATCAGAAGGTAGATGCCCATGATCGTCGCGACGCTGCCGAAAATCGCGCGGGGAATATCGCGGCCGGGATTGCGCACTTCTTCGCCGAAGTAAATGATGCCGTCCCAGCCGTCGATGGTGTAAAAGACGGCTTGCAGTCCCAGCAGGACGGCTAGCGCAAGCGGCCAGCCCGAGGGCGATAAGGGAGTTGGTGCTGCGGAAACGGAAGCTGCGACTCGCGCATGTCTGCCAAAAAGAAAACAAGCCGCCACGACGATTACGAATGCGAAGGTCTTCATAGCCGCGGTGACCAGTTGCGTGCCGCTGCCCCACTTGATTCCACGCCACTGCAGAACGAAAAATCCGAAGATGATGAGGACGGCGATCAGATTGACGTGCCCGTTGAGAGTACGAATCAGTTCGCCGCTGTACTCGGCAATTACGATCGCCACGGCCGCGGCGGTGCCGCAGGTGGAGAGCCAATCGCTCCAGCCCACGATGAAGCCGGCGTATTCGCCGAGGGCGCGGCGGGAGAAATTGTATTGGCCCCCACTGCGCGGGATAGCCGCGCCGAGTTCGGCCATGGACGAAGCGCCGGAGAGCGCGTAGAGTCCGCCAACTACCCACACGCCGAAGAAGAGATAAATATTTGGGAGCCACTGCGCGATGTCGCCGGGAGCGCGCACGATTCCAGCGGCGATGGTGTTTCCGACGGCGGCGGAAATGCCGAACCACATGCCCAGGACTTTGAGTAAGCGGCCGCGGCTGCGCGGCTCGGATCGCGCATCAAAAGTGCCGCTCGACGCAGAGGCGCTGGGTGTGGAAGATAGGTCCGATGGATTCGGCAATTGCAGAGTCTCAGGGACTTTGCGAAACTTCGCCATGATAATGGGCACAGGGGAAAATGCAAGCTGGAAGTAGCCAGGGTGTGAGGCGGCGAAGTGAGTGCTGGGGAGACTGGAAAGTTGAAGGTGGAGAACGCTGCGAGTATTGCTCCAGACGCGCAGAGCGGCGTCGACGTGTCGGTAGTGATTCCGTGTTTAAATGAGGAGAATTCGGTCGGGATTTGTGTGTCGAAAGCAATGGATGCATTTCGTCTCGCGGGACTGCGCGGTGAAGTGGTGGTGGCGGACAACGGGTCGACGGATGGGTCGGTTGAAATTGCTGAAAAGCTGGGCGCGCGCGTAGTGCGCGTGGAGGCGCGCGGGTACGGCTCGGCGTTGCGCGCGGGAATTGCGGCGGCGCGGGGCGCGTTCATCGTGATGGGAGATGCGGACGACAGTTACGACTTCAGCGAGGTGCCGCGTTTTGTGGACAAGTGGCGGCAGGGGAATGACGTGGTGATGGGTAATCGCTTTCGCGGCGAGATCAAGCCGGGGGCGATGCCGTGGCACCACAAATATTTGGGGAACCCGGCGCTGTCGTCCGTGCTGAATCTATTTTTTCATGCGGGGATTGGCGATAGTCATTGCGGGATGCGCGGCTTCACTCGGGCGGTGTATGAACGCATGGATTTGCGCAGCACGGGGATGGAATTTGCATCGGAGTTTGTGATCAAGGCGGCGCAACTTGGCGCGAAGATGGCGGAGATTCCAGTTACGTTGTGGCCGGACAAGCGCGGTCGGCCGCCGCATTTGCGGAGTTTTCGAGACGGGTGGCGGCACTTGCGGTTCATGTTGCTGTACGCGCCAAACTGGCTGTTCGTATTGCCGGGGGCGGCGTTTGTGCTGCTGGGGCTGTTACTGGTTTTTTGGCTCTTGCCGGGACCGCGCACGATTACGTCGCGGATTACGCTGGACGTGCACACCATGATTTTTGGCGTGATTTTCACGTTGCTGGGGGCGCAGATACTTTCGATTGGCGCTTTCGCGAAAGTGTTCAGTTACGCGGAGCGATTCGATCGCAGCGGAACAGTGTCGCTGAAGCGCGTGCTGAAACGGGTGACACTGGAATCGGGGCTGCTGCTGGGCGGCGTGTTGTTTTTTGCCGGGCTGGCGGGCTGCGCGTGGGTGACATGGCAATGGGTGGCCAGTGGATTTGGACCACTGGCGCAGATTCGGCAAGTATTGTTCTGGGCCATGTGGCTGTTTTTGGGCCTGCAGACTATTTTTGCTTCGTTTTTCTTGAGCATGCTGGGAATTAGCCGCGGAACGTATATCGGCGACTACGACTTGAAATAATGTCCTACACCGGTTTGGACCACTTCATTGCGCGACAGCGGTTTCGTGCGGCATATCCGCATATCCGCAAGGGCGCGCGCGTTTGCGATTTGGGGTGCGGGCTGGACGCGGCGTTTTTGGATTTCGCCGCGGAGCGTATTGCGTATGGTGTCGGTGTGGACGATCAAGTGCGCGATGGTGCCGGGGGGCGATGGCAGCGGGTGCGCGCGGATATCCGGGCGGCTTTGCCGCTGGAGTCCGGGCAGTTCGACAACGTCGTAATGCTGGCGGTGCTGGAGCATCTGGTCGAGCCAGAACCGGTGCTGCGCGAAGCGTACCGCATTTTGGCTCCCGGCGGTTCGTTGATTTTGACATGGCCCTCCGCAATGGTGGATCCCATTTTGAAGGTGCTGCACGGGCTAAGGCTTGTGAGCGATGAGATGAAGCTCGATCAGCATCAGAAGCGGATTCCAGTGGGGGCACTGCAGCAGATGCTGTACAGGATCGGCTTCACCGATTTTCTGCACTACACATTTGAGTTGGGACTGAACAATTTGCTGGTGGCAGTGCGGTGAGCGGATTCACTCTCTTTCGCGCAGGAGGGCGGCAAGGACACGAGGATTACGACGGCCGTGGAGCACGGCCAGGACGAGGAGCGGCTTTTCATCCGGAGCATAAGCGATTATGAAATCGCGGACGGGATGAAAGCGCAACGGGTGAGATGTGAGTTCAGGTCGGCCGTGGCCCATTTGAGGGCAGGAGACGAGAGAGTGAACGGCTTCGAGGATGTCGTCGAGGATTCGATCGCTGCGGCAAGGTTATCTGCGGCAATGAATTCCCAGATTGCATCGAGGTCCGTTAAAACGCCCGGGTGGAGGACAAAACCGCTCATGAGCGGCGTCGGGTTTCACTCTTTTGCCCGCAAGCGGTCGAAGGCTTCCGGTCTATCGATGGGCGCAACGCGACCGCTCTTGAGGTCGTCGTAGCGGTTATCCAGCATCTTCCGCACCTGGGCCAATTCGGCAAGATAGCCCACCATAGCGTCCGCCAGGAGGTCGTCAGGCTGGCGACCCGTGGTTGCGGCAAGTTCCTGAAGGCGGGATTCGGTTTCCGGTTTGAGGCGGAATACCATGTAAGCACTCTAGAGAGCCGAAGAGCGACTGTCAAAACGATCGCAACGCTATTTCTAAGCGCGGAAGTTATTTGTCATTGGAATTGCTTTCGGCGGGGGAGCCGGGCGGGGTGTAGGGTTCGAGGTAGGTGTTGTCGGTGTCGGGGGTGACGAGCCAGATTTTGCGATCTTTGAAATAAGCGAAGAGCTTGGCGTTTTGTTCAGGATCGAGTTCGCGGGCCCAGAGGACCTTGGCGGTGTCGATCTCCGCCCCATTGAAAACCCATTCGTAGCCTGGACTATGAAGCGCCGCGTAATGCACGATGACGAGATGCTTTCCGGGCAAATGCTCGAGCTTTTCGGCGAGAACTGCACGTTCCGGATTTCCGCCGCAGGGGAACGGCCGCGGGTCACAAGCGTGGTTACAAAGGTGGATTCCGGTGTCGAGCACCAGAAGGAGAACGATCACGCGCGATGCTGCGACGCCAAAGTGCAGAGAAGAAATGCGCATGGTGCGCAGGTGCCGGATGGCTTGGACCAGCAGGGCGTAAAAAACGCAAGTCAGCGGCGCGGCATAATGCGGTTGTGACCAGGTTACGGCAAAGACCGCGGCCGCGCCAACGGCAAGCGTCGCCCAAAGCATCTTCATTTTACGGTCTAGAAGGACAAAGGGGAGCGCGGGCAAAACCAGCAGCGCCCCTGCCCAGAAATAGGTGATCTCAAGGGAGTTCACTTTTGCGCTGGATGCTCGCTTGGCATCTGTCCAATCGCTGTGATAGGCCAAGCGTTGCCAGTTATAGAAAGCTTGAAATGCCATATTGTTGTACTGCAGTTTGGGTTTGGGTTGTTGCCACAAGAAAACGGCAGCTGTGTTATAGGTCCGCACATTCAATGTGTGCGGCATAAGGAGCGGGCTGCCAGTCAGCCGCCAGTTGTAGTAGCCCATAAATGCACCGGTCAGAACAATCACGCAAGCCGCAGGCAGCAACCCGTTCCGAAGACGCAAGCGCAAGCTGTCCTTAGACCGCGTCTTCCCCGCCAGCCAGCAAACGAACCAGATCGCGGAGGGCAAGCAGAAAAAGAGGCCCTCATAGGGACGACTGTTTGCAAGGATCGCGATGCCAAGCCCAAACAAGATCGCGTCGCGTGCTTTAGCGCCTTTGCGGAGCCTTCCGAGCCCACCTAAGACAAGTGCACCTCCCACTGCGGCTGCGGCGCCGCCCCAATAACTGTTAATCCAGTAGCTGCTAACGCCGAACTTAAGCGCCGTAATAATGGCGCCGAAAAAAGCCCACCGGGCGGGCATCCAGGCCTGCAACGCCCAGAAGATTGCCACGCACATGGCGGCGCTACTTAATAGGACTCCGATCCAGGGATGACCCAACAATTGGCCTACCGCCAAAATGAGTCCCTGGGCCGGTGGATATATGGAGGAATACGTCGGGTGCCAGTTGACGTGAAAGGTTTCAAAGCTTAACCACAGCGGATGCGATGGATTTGTCAACCGGCCATGTGCGAAGGTGTCGGCCATGAGCAGGTAGCTAAATTCATCGTGTATTCCTGGCGTTGGCACCCGAAGCAAAGGAAGGGCAAGCAGGCGAACGCCTATGACCGAGAAGAAAAGAACGCAACATGCCAGGATTCGGCGGCCGGCAAGTTTCGCGAGCGCTTGTTCGATGCGGTGATAAACAATTCTTCCGCTCGGGATAAGCAAGATGAGTAAGCAAAAGGCGATCGCAGCGGTTACGGAAATGCCCGCATCGGAAAGGGCCCTTATCGCCGTAGGGTCTAATAGGTCGGGCATTCGCCAGAAACCCCGTGCTCCATGTGCTGCGATTTGACTGTCGACAAAAGCGGAAGCGGTAAAGCGATAGGTCGACAGGCTACTGACACAAGAATTTTAAGAGATTCCTCGCGATGCTGCTGGCGTTAAAGAGGAAGCGATGCGTGAAGATTACTCATCGGATTGCCGCGCAACGCCGGGCGGGGTGTAGGGTTCGAGGTAGGTGTTGTCGGAGTCGGGGGTGACGAGCCAGATTTTGCGATCTTTGAAATAAGCGAAGAGCTTGGCGTTTTGTTCAGGATCGAGTTCGCGGGCCCAGAGGAATTTGGCGCTATCGATTTCGGCGCCATTGTAAACCCATTCATCGTGAATGTTGTGATCGTCTTTATCGTAGCGGACCATGATGAGGTGTTTGCCGGGCGTGTGCTGTAATTTCTCGGCAATGGCGGTGCGGCTCGGATCGCCCTGGCAGGGCCACAGAAGCGGGTCGCAGATACCACGAAATGCGTTGATCCCGGTGTCGAGGACGAGCAGGAGCACGATGGCGCGGGACAATGCCAGGCCCACGAGACGATGGCCGATGCGCATGGTGCGCAGGTGGCGAATGGTTTGTACCGCGAGCGCAAAGGTGATGCAGGTGAGCGGCGCGGCATAGTGCGCGTTCGACCAGATGACGGCAAAGACGCCGACGGTGACAAGCAAGAAAGTAGCAATGAGCAGACGCATTTTGCGGTCGCGGAAGAGAAACGGCAAAGCGGGAAGCGCCAGCAGTTCGCCGAACCAGAAATAGGTGATGGCGCAACGGCCTAGTTTCTCCACGCTTACGCTCACGATGTCGGTCCAGGTATTGTCATAGTTTTCGCGTTCCCAACCGGTGTAGAAATCCTCGAATTGCTGATTGCGGTAATGCATCTCCGGCTTTTTGTGATCCCAGAGGAAAAGACCTGTGGTGTGATACGTGCGCGTATTCAGGACGTGCGGCATTAGCAGCGGACTCCCTGTGAGGCGCCAGTTGTAGTAGCCCATAAAGGCGGTGGTGAGAACGAGCACAAGCGCCAGTGGCGCAAGAACGTTTTGCAAACGAGCGCGTAGCGGCGGGCGCGACTTCGTTTTTCCAATGAGCCACCAGAAAAACCACGCAGCCGCGGGAACGCAGCAGAGGAAACCTTCGTAGGGGCGGCTGTTGGCGAGAATTGCGACGCCCAGGCCGAGAAGAAGGGCGTCGGGAATTTTCGAGTGCTTCGCGATTCTGGGTAGCGCTCCCAAGACCAGCGCGCCGCCAATTGCGGCCGTTGCGCCTCCCCAATAGCTGTTCATCCAGTAACTGGCCACGCCGAACTTCAGTGCAGCGAGCACGCCGCCAAGGAAGGCCCAGCGCGCGGGAAACCAGCCTTGCAGCATCCAGAGAATCGCGGCGCACATGGCGGCACCGCTGAGCAGCACGCCGATCCAGGGATGGCCGAGGAGTTGCCCCAGCGCCAACGCGAAGCCTTGCGCGGGCGGATACATGGAAGCGTATTGGGGAAGCCAGTTGACGTGGAAGGTTTCGAAACTGATCCACAGAGGGTGCGAGGGATTCGCCAGGCGGCCGTGCGCAAACGTGTCAGCCATGAGCAAGTAGCTGAATTCGTCGTGGATGCCGGGCACAGGAACAGGGAGCACCGGAAGAGCCGCGAGGCGAAGGCCGATGACGGAGAAGAACAGGACGATGATGGCGAGACCCTTGCGTTGAGCAAAGCGCGAGAAGGATTCTTCGACGCGGCGGAAGAAGCGATTGGCGAGGTTCGGGAAGAGCAGCGCGATTAGGCCGAGGATGAGCGTGAGAACGCCGGAAATCGCGACGGTTCGTAAGGTCTGGAGATCGGTGGTGTCCTCGAATCCCGGCATGGGTCAGGGAATTGTACGCTACAGAGGAAGATGCCCGCGCGAGAAGGTGGCACGCACGCCCGAATGGAGTTGCTCGGTGAGGTTATGGAAAGCGCCCGCCACGGTCGGCGGCCGCCACGGGGCTGAATCGAT
>WNFE01005280.1_pt1 | contig 10623 bp, 13 predicted proteins | sample 5400451 | NCBI WGS metagenome assembly WNFE01 (sample SAMN13153344, study PRJNA577476) | soil metagenome | isolation source: 200 cm saprolite under Douglas fir tree site 2 hole 2 | place: USA:California | collected 2015-04-18
TCGTACCAGGACCAGATGACCTCGCCCAGGGTCCAGCTCGCTGCGGCGGCCGCTATCAGCGCCCACGCCGCACGGAGGCGACCTGACGACCGGCGAGCAGCGAGCGCGAGGCTGATCGCGGCGATGCCAGACGCCACCGCCTCGCCGATGTCGTCCACCGCGATCGTCGTCTTGTCGCCGCCTATCCGAAATGCGGTCCAGATGAGGAAAGCGACGGCGAACACGAATGCAAGCAAGGCGGCAAAGGCGAACCGCCTCCATTCGCGGGGGAGAGCTCCTGGCCACGGCGACCGCCGTGACGCCGCCCCGAACGATCCGTCAGAGCCGGTCGGAAGCGTCAGTCGGGACGGCTTGGGGTCGGCGGGAGAAGTTTGCCAGGCCACTTAGTGGGAACCGTATGTTAATTCAACCCAGGCTTCAGTTAACATCCTGACCAGCATTAAGGGCGCGGCCGCAGGCGGACTGCGGAACCCGCGCGAGGTGAGGGACCCGTCATCGCCCAGGTCGCATTCGAGTCCGGCGAACAAGTCTTCGTCTCCGGTGTGGAAGAGCCGCTGGAGGATGGAGAAATCGCGCTCGGGCAAGGCGTGAGCTTGCTCGGGATCGCGGTGGCGGCATTGGCTTTGGGGTTGCTGCCGGCGGCGGTGAGTCTGGCCATCATGCTCGGCTGGACAGTACCACTCGAATTCGGCGCGGGGGCCGGGTTAGCGATCGTGGCCTTCATCAAGCTCGGCGCGGGCGCATGGGGGATGGCGTCGTCGATCCGGGCGTCCCGTCCCGCCGCTCCCGCTCTCGGCATCCGCCTCTAGCGACTTTTTGCGCCCTGGTGTGACCACAGGCGGGCGCGGTCTGCGCCGCAAAGGAGGTGAGATTCATGAGGAAGTTGATGTTGGCCGCCATCCTGGCGGCGACGATGGCGATCACGCTCGCGACCACGGCCAGCGCCGGCTTGGTTCCCTGCTGCTGAGCTAAACCGAGATCAGCAGCGTTAATCCATTGTTGTCAAGTTGCCTTCGAGGTCATGTAAGCTGGCCCGCGATGCCGGAACTTGACGCACGCCCAGCGCCAGTCGCAAAGGCCTCGAGCGCGCGGACGCCGGCCTGAGCCTGGGCCAGGTCGCCAACGGCGTGGTCAGCCGGACCGCCATCTACTTCGTGGAGACCGGCAAGGCCAAGCCCTCGATGGAGACGCTGAGGCTGATCGCCGAGCGGACGGGTCGCCCCCTGGATTACTTCCTCGTCCGACCCTCCACGATGGAGCCGCGTTCAACCCAGCACACGTTGGAGGTCGAGCTGAAGCTCGCGACCAACGATCCTCAGGCCGCCCTGGTCTCGGGCCGCGCATTGCTCGCCACCGGACCGGACGCCGACACCACGGCCAAAACCAGGTACCTGGTGGCCTACGCGCTGCTGCGCCTGGCCCAGCCCATCGAAGCACGGAGCCTGGCAGCTGCGGCCCGAGACCATTTCGAGCGGACCGGCGACAGACTCATGACGGCCGAATGCCTCGGCCACGAGGCTTCGGCGGCGTACCTGCTCCAGGATCCGTCGGCGTTGGGCCTGGCCGAACGCGGGCTCGCCCTCTGCCGTTCGCTGCAGCCGGTGCCGCGGACGAGCGAGGCCCGCCTGCTTTTCGTGCTCGGCTCCGTGCATGCCACGAACCAGGACTGGCCGGCGGCGATCGACTGCTATGAAAGAGCCATCGCTGCAGGGGAGGTCGTCCAGGATCTGAGGCGCCTGTCGCTGATGTACAGCGGACTGAGCCTGGCCTACAGCGAGGTCGGCCAGCTCAACCAGTCCGCCTATTACGCACAGCGCGCGCTGGCCATCCACGAGACTCTGAACGACCGGGTGTCTCTGGCGCGCTCGGAGACCAACCTCGGGCTCCTCCTCATCAAGCGTGGAGATCTTGCTGCTGCGGGCCAACACCTGGGCCGCGGCCTGGCCTTGTTCGATGAGGGCGCCGTCCAGGTCGGCAGGGCCGAGATCCTGCTGGGCCTGTGCGAGCTGGCCTTCGCACGGTCGGAGCGGGACGAGGCCGAGAAGTTCGCGATCGAGGCCAGCGACCTGGCCGAGCGGCTGTCCGAGAAGGCCACCCTGGCCGAGTGTCACATGTGGCTCGGCCGCATCGCCGCTGAGCAGGGCCAGGACGCTCGCGTCGACACCGAGTTTGTAGTTGCCACCGGAATCCTCGAAGCACTGGGCGCCTCCGAGCGCCTGAGCCGCTGTCACGTCCAGTACGCCGAGCTCCTCGAGAAGCGAGGCGACCTGGTCGCGGCCAACCAGCAGCTGAGGCTCGCCCTGGGGCGCCTGCCGGGCCGATCCGCCCGGAAGGATCGCACCGCCACCGCCTGAACCCGCGGCGCCGGCAATATTTCAAACGCTAAGAAAGCGTTAATTCAAATGGCTGCCTCTACTATGTGGTCGGGTGGGTCACTTAACAAGGCGTGAGCGTGGGGAAACCGGGACATGTCAGTCGTACTGGTAGTCGACGACGGATCCGCCGATCGCCAGCTGGCGCAGGCGTACCTGGCCGACCTGGATTGTGATGTCCGCCTCGCGCAGGACGGAGCCTCTGCCCTCCAGCAGATCAAGTCAGAGTCGCCGGACCTGGTTCTCCTCGATGTCCAGATGCCCGGCCTCGACGGCTATGAGGTCTGTCGAAGGATAAAAGCCGGCCCGCGCGGCCGGCTCCTGCCGGTGGTCATGATCACCGCCTTGAACGAGACTGGCGATCGGGTCCGCGCGCTGGAGGCAGGCGCGGACGACTTCTTGACCAAACCCGTCGAACGGGTCGAGCTGGTGGCGCGGGTCAGGTCGGCTCTGCGCTTGAAGGCTGTTTACAACACGCTCGACAGCGCGGAGCAGGTGATCTTCGCACTCGCGGCGGCCGTGGAGGCCAAGGATCCCCTCACCGAAAAGCACACACAGCGCGTGGCCGAGTCCGCCCGGCACATGGGCGCACGGTTGGGGCTGCCGGACGTGGCCCTGGATGCCCTGTATCGGGGCGGCATCATCCATGACATCGGCAAGATTGGTGTCCCTGACGCGATCCTTCTCAAGCCCGGCCCGCTCAACGACGAGGAAAGGGCGCGCATGCAGACGCATGTGCTCATCGGCGAGGACATAGTCAGACCGCTTCGTTCGGCTTCAACGCTGCTGCCGATCATCCGACACCATCACGAGCGATTCGATGGGCGGGGCTACCCCGACGGACTTCGCGCTCGGGAAATCCCACGCCTCGCCAGTATCGTCTCGGTCTGCGACGCGTTCGACGCACTTGTCAACGATCGGCCGTACCGGGCGCGGCTCCCGATCGATCACGCGCTGGCAGTTCTGATCAGCGGCGCCGGACACCAATGGGACCCTGAGGTCGTGGACCTTTTCGTGGGCGAGATGCCCGCGCTGCAGCGGCTCGGCGCCGCCTGAACTCAATCATCGAAAACCCCACGAACTCAGAGGCAGTGCCGTGAGTTCGCGGGGACCCCTAAAAAAGGCGCGCAGCTTCCCGTCCCGGTTGTAAGGTGCGTCCGCGATGATCGTCGCGGTCTACGCGGTGAAGGGTGGTTCCGGGCGGACCACCATCGCGGTCAACCTCGCCGCCGCCCTCGGCCTGGAGCATCGCGGTGAATGCGTGCTGATCGACCTCAGCCTTCCTTACAACCACGCCGCCCTCGTCGCCAACCTGGTGCCGGCCGGCTGCCTGGCTCTGATCGACCAGCCGGACCAGGACAAGTTCGAAGACGCGCTGCTGGATATTGCGCTCCACCATCCCACGGGGATGGTGATCATCCCGAGCGCTCTGCGCGCCGAGCAGGCCGACCTGGTCACTCCGCAGCTGGTCAAGCGCGCGCTGGACGTTCTCGAGCAGACCTTCGACTACACCGTGGTCGACCTCGGCGTGGCCATGACCGAGGTCACGCTCGGAGTCCTCGAGCGAGCCAATCGGATTCTCGTCATGGTGACCCCGGAGCTGACGAGCCTGAAGGACACGGCCGAACTGCTCCAGATCTTCGAAAAGGTGCTCAAGATTCCGTCTGCGAGGGTGATCCTCGCCCTCAATCACCCGCGCCCGCAGACCATGGTCACCCGCGCCGATGCCGAACGCCAGGTCGAACGAAAGATCCAGACCGAGATCGCCTATGACGGCGCCAGGTTCGATCGCGCCGCGGTTACGGGACAGGTGGTGGTCGAGACCGATCCCTCCTGCGCCGCGGCCAAGAGCATCATCCAGCTCGCCGGCTCGATCACCGATGAACACGGACGCGCCGCCAAACGCGTGAAGCCTTAGGCCACCGCTCGGCTGCGCGAACGACGGCGCAGGGCCATGTCTGCATCGGCGACCGAGACGCGCGGGCGCCTGAAGTTGCGAAGTGCGAACCGGTCGCATGCCGTCTCCGCCGCCGATGGCTTGCCCAGCACCTCGTGCAGGTACCAGTGCATCCACTCGTGGCAGTACAGGAATCGAAGCACCTCTCGGCGAAGGCGGAAGGAGACGCTCTCGGAGGCCCACGCGAAGCGCATGCCCTGTCCGCGCTTCCGACGTGCCGCGTAGATGACCGGCTCCTTGAAAGGACGAAACGGGATCGGGACCTGGAGCACGATTCGGCGCTCCTCGAACTCGCAGCGCGCCGCGAGGTGAGGTGAGGACCGGTATCGGAGCGGCTTGATCACGACCTCGTAGTCGCCGGCAAGGGGCAGGCCGGCAAGGGCGCGGCGGGCCTGAGCATCGGTGAAACCTTCGAGGTCGCTCTCGACGTGCACGATGCCGAGCATACGGGGCACGGCGGGGGCATCGCCGCGGCCCCTTCGATTAGTCTCCGGTGCACGGATGCCGCCGCACCACCAAGACACGTCATCCACGCTTGCCTTCCTGGAGGGCGCACGCTCCGGGATCCCTTACGGTGCAGATGAGCTGCGGAGCACCGATCCGGCCGACGGCCGCACCCTGCTGGCGCGCTACGACCTGGAGGTCGCCCGCGGCCGGCTGACAAAAGAGGCGATCGCCGGCCGCCACGGGGGGCTGTGGCGGTGGGAAGAGCTGCTGCCCGTGCGCCGGCGATCCTTCATCACGTCTCTCGGCGAAGGCTCGACGCCGCTGCTGCCTCCGGCCCGCCTGGCCCGCAAGCTCGGGCTGTCCGGGCTGCACATCAAGGCGGAGAGCGTGAACCCGACGGGATCCTTCAAGGCCAGGGGCATGGCCGTGGCTGTGAGCCGGGCGGCCGAGCTTGGCGCGGCCCACCTCGTGGCACCGTCGGCGGGCAACGCCGCCGGCGCCCTGGCGGCGTACGCCGCCGCCGCGGGCATGCGGGCCACGGTGGTGATGCCGGCGGACGCTCCGGCCGCCAACCAGCTGGAGGCGCTTATCTGCGGTGCGCGCCTGATCCTGCTGGACGGCCTCATCTCCGATTGCGGCAAGTTCGCTCGACTGCTGGGCGAAAAGACCGGCGCCTTCGACATGGCCACGCTGCGCGAGCCATACCGCGTGGAAGGCAAGAAGACGCTCGGCTTCGAGCTCGCGGAGGATTTCGGCTGGAGCCTGCCCGAGGTGGTCGTATATCCGACCGGGGGCGGCACCGGGCTGATCGGGATGTGGAAGGCATTCGAGGAGCTCGAAACCCTGGGGCTCATCGGCTCGGCGCGGCCGCGCATGTATGCGGTGCAGGCGGAAGGCTGCGCGCCGATCGTTCGCGCCTTCGAACAGGGGGCGGAGTTCGCGGATCCATGGTTGGACGCGAAGACGCGCGCCGCCGGCATCCGCGTCCCTTCTGCCCTGGGCGACCACCTGATCCTGGAATGCCTTCGGCGCTCGGGCGGCGGAGCGATCGCAGTCCCCGAAACCGAGATCGAAGCGATGCAGGTCCGTGCGGCTGAGAATGGCGCCGGGTACCTCTGCCTCGAATCTGCGGCGGCGCTGGCGGCGCTGCCGGTCATGCGGGAGCGAGGGCTCATAGATCGGGACGAACGGGTCGCCCTCTTCGACACCGGAGCGGGATTCAAATCCGAACCGCCGTCGATGAAGCGGCCGGCCGTGGTGCCAAACGACCCCTCAGTGTGGCTCGACCTGATCTCGGCGCTGGACTAGCGCGTCGTGGGCCCCCATATCATTGCCCTGGGATGAGGTCGCTGCTCCTCTGGTGTGCCCAGAACCCGTGGCTCTCCGAGCATGTGCCTCAATGGGGCTTTGTCCGGCGCGCGGTGAGGAGGTTCATGCCGGGCGATGACTTCGACGCGGCGCTCGCGGCGGGCGTGGCGTTCAAGGCTCAGCGAATCGGCGCCGTCTTCACGAAGCTGGGCGAAAACATCAAGGCGATGTCCGAGGCCACTGCCGCGGTCGAGCACTACGAGCTCGTGTTGAAGACCGCGGCCGAGGCCGGCCTCGAGCCGGAGATCTCGGTCAAGCCCACCCAGGTCGGCCTGGACATCGACCCCGATGCGGCCTTTGCCAACCTCAACCGGTTGGCTGATGCCGCCGCCCGGGTCAAGGGGTTCCTGTGGATCGACATGGAGGGCAGCGCCTACACCGACCGCACCCTCGACCTCTACAACCGGGTCCACGCCAGGCACTCCGCCGTCGGCGTTTGCCTGCAGGCTTACCTGTACCGCACGGCATCGGACGCATACCGGATGCTCGCCTTCAAGCCCGCCATCAGGCTGGTCAAGGGTGCTTACGCCGAGCCGGCGGATCGAGCGTTTCCCGCCAAGCGCGATGTCGATGCCAACTTTCTCGCGCTGTGCGCGCTGGTGCTGCCCGATGCCAATCGTGGTCGATTGCGCCTGGTGGTCGCAACGCATGACGTGGCGCTCATCGACCGAGTCGCGCGATTCGCCGACGCGATCGGGATGGATCGACACCAGCTCGAGGTGCACATGCTGTACGGCATCCAGGCCTCGCAGCAGACGAGGCTCGCGGCGGAAGGCTACCGCGTCAAAGCGCTGGTCGCCTACGGCGACGCCTGGTATGCGTGGTACTTGAGGAGGCTCGCGGAGCGCCCGGCCAACATCGTGTTCGTGGCGAGGCAGATGTTCGGCTAGGCCGACTTCGTCAGGAAGAGCTGGAACTCGATCGTCACCTGCGAGTCGACGGTCGTGAACGGTACGGACGGCGGCGAGACGCCGTAGTCCGTCATGTCGATCGACATGCTCCCCACGATCTCGATCTTGCCGCCGTTCAGCTGAGCCCTGGCGGTCGCGGTCACGTCTTTGGTTACGCCGTGGATCGTCAGCTTGCCCGCCGCGGAGACGTCCACCGGGCCCGACCCATCGGTGGCGGGCACCGACCCCGACGAGGCCGTGAACGTCGCATTCGGAAACTGCTGGAGGTTCATCTGGCGCGAGACGTATGAGTCCCGCTGAACGACGTTGCGGCCGGCCACGGAGTCGACGCTGTGCAGGCCGGTCAGGCCGGCTGTGAACGTGATCGCGGTCACCTGGTAACCGCTCGAGTCGCCGCTCACGGTCAGGCTACCGCTGACGGTGGCGGTCTGCGCCACCGCTTCGTGCTTGGACGTTTCGCCGACGAACAGCTCCTTGACGCGGTAGCCGGCAATCGAGCCGGTGGTCACCGTCCAGTTCCCGGCGAGGCTCCCTACCGGCGCGGCGGAAGCCGAAGCGCTCGGTGTCGAAAGGCTCAGCGGACTCGGTGAGGAGCGGAGCCCGGAGAAGAAGTAGACATACGCGCCGCCGCCCGCCAGCACGACGACCGCGATGCAGGCGGCGACCGCGACTACCAATCGGTTTCTCACAACGTTTACCCCACGAACTCAGAGGCCACGCCGTGAGCTCGCGGGGGCCCCTATCCTCGGGTCGGGCGGCAGGGCCGATGGTGCATCGGCCCTGCCCGATTTTGACCGCATCTTTAGGGTACGGTCGGAACCTGCCCAGCGTTCTCCTGGGCCTCGCGAGCCGCGCTTTCCGTGGCCTCGTGCGCCGCCGTCTCGTTGGGCACGAACGTGCCCGAAGGCGAGCCGGCCGCCGGGGTGGGGGTCGCCGCGGTCGGGGCCGCCGCCGCGGTGAGAGCGGACACACCGTACAGGGTGGCTCCCACCACCCCGCCGACGAGCATCGACCCCGCGATGGCCGCTGCTGTGACTGCCGTACGAACTCTGTTCATGACTGCTGACTCCTCCTGGTGTTTTTTCGCTCGAGCGTTGCCCCTGAGGTTGGGGCCGCACGCTCAGCGAGCCGTGTGAGGAACCTGTGAAGTTGCTGGGCTGTGCCCTCCCCACCGTGTGGGGAGGTGGGCTCTGCCGCAGGGCAGACTCCCGCGCCTGCGGCGCGGGGGCCCCAGAGGACAAAATGATCCGCCGCGGGCCAATCTGCGTATCGACCAGCAGCGCCCCCCACAAGCGTTGGAGGAGGAAGGATGAGCTTCAGCATCGAGCGTTACAAGGAAGAGTCCAAAAAACTCGACACCGCGGGGATCGATTGGAACGCGGTCACCTCGAGCCCCCTGTCCAATGGGGACCTCTTCTGCCTCCACTACATGATGGACATCGAAAATCACGTCCCCCTCTACCTCTCGCACCTGCTGGTGACGCGGGCGTGCATGGACCCCATCCTCACGGCATTCCTTGCCTGCTGGAACTACGAGGAGCTGTGGCACGGCGAGAACATCGGCAAGTTCCTCAACCTGTATGGGATCGAGTTCGACACGCAGGACCGGATCGCCAACGTCCGCGCCCACCTTGGCGTCCAGAACAGCGTCAGCCTCATGTCGACGATGGTGGGTTCGTGGCTGCTCAAAGACTTCTCGGCCGTGTATCTGACCATCGGCGCGATCAACGAGCTCTCGACTCTGACCGGGTATGGGGCGCTCATTCGCAAATCTGGGCACCCGGTGTTGAGGGACCTGCTCGGGCGGATCATCAAGGACGAGCGGCGCCATTTCGCCTTTTACTTCAACTCGGCCAAGGAATGGCTCACCGACAACGAGAAGGCCCAGCGGGTCGACCGCTGGATGCTCGACCGGGTCTGGGTGCCCGTCGGCCAGGGAGTGAAGACGCAAGAAGAGGTTGACGCGCTCGCCCTATACCTGTTTGATGATGAGCAAGGAGAGGAAGAGCTGCTCGCCCTCGACGAGAAGATCGGCAAGCTCCCCGGCCTGGCGGGGATCAAGCTCATGTCCAAAGCGCTTTATGCGGCCCGCGATCGCAGGGTCCGGAATCCAGAGTGGGCATCGAGGCTCATCGACCGCGAAGAGTGGGCGATCGCGCCCCCGAAAAAGTCCCCAATCGGTGAGCTGACCACCCGCCGGGCACCCGGCGTCGACTCGACGGACGCGCTCGAGGTCATGTGATCCGATAGCCACAGAAGGACGCGCTGATGCCGAGCTCGCGGTCGTCCTGGCGGCAGGCAACGAGGACGCCCTTTTGGAGCTGTATGACAGATATGCGGGTCTTTCCTATGCCGTCGCGATGCGAGTGCTGGGCGACCCGGGTCGGGCGGAGGACGTGGTGCAGGAGGCCTTCTTGAAGATCTGGACCAACGCCGCCGGCTTCGATCCCAAGAAGGGGTCGCTGCGGACCTGGCTGATCACAGCTGTGCGCAATCGCTCGATCGACTATTTGAGGGGCCGAGGCGCTCACGAGCGGCAAGAGCTCGAGCTGCAGCCGGAGCTCGCCTCGACGGCTACCCACTCGGATCCATGGCACGAGGTTTCGCTGGAGCTCGAGCGTGCGGCAGTGCGCGAGGCGGTCGGCAGCCTGCCCGCTGAGCAGCGCCAGGCCGTCCAGCTGGCCTACTTCGGCGGTTACTCGCAGTCCGAGATCGCCGACATGACCCATGTTCCCCTCAGCACGGTCAAAGGCAGGATGCGACTTGCCCTCGAGAAGTTGAGTTCGTATCTGTTGGGTAGAGGGTTTGTGAGTGTCTGATCACGAAGAGTTGGAGAGCTCGGTGGCGGCGTGGGTCCTGGGCGCCCTCGACCCCGACGAGGCGGCGAGCATTCGCGTCCACGTCGAAGGGTGCGCCACCTGCCGGCAGACGGCGGCGCGTCTGGGTCGAGCCGCTGCCGCCCTGCCCCTCGAGGTCGACGAGATGTCCCCGCCGGCGAGGCTGCGGGAGCGCGTCTATGTTGCCGCCGCGGCCGCCAGGGCCTCGACCGTCCCCAGCGCGCCCGCGAGAAAAAGGGTCGTGCCGCTGCGCCGGGGCTGGAAGCCCACAGCTTCCATCCAGATGGGCAGGCTGCCCGTGCTGTTGGCTGTGGCGACGGTGGTGCTCGCCCTGTTGATAGGCCTGGGCGCGGGCGACCTGATCGGACGCAATTCCGTCCCGCCGGCGGCCGCGCAGGTGGCCCGCTACCAGCTGGTGGGCCACGGCACGCTCGCCGGCGCGCGCGGGACGGTCGTGAACCTGAAAGTCGAGGGCGTTGCGCTGGTCGATTTCAACGGGTTGCCGCCGCTGGCCAAGGGCAAGGTTTACCAGCTCTGGCTCATCACGCCCGGTGGACACCCGGATTCCGCCGCGGTGTTCGTGCCTGACAGCAACGGCGGCAAGGTGGTGCTGGTAGGGCTGCCCCTGAACGGCTACTCGCAGATGGCGGTCACGACCGAGGACGCGCCCTCCGGGTCCCCGGCGCCCAGTCAACAGCCGGAGCTTTACGGGAACCTCGGATAAAAATTAG